>Ga0068855_100000278_pt1 | contig 63203 bp, 64 predicted proteins | sample KBSCornC52_FD_66592 | JGI IMG/M metagenome (GOLD analysis project Ga0068855, IMG submission 66592) | Corn rhizosphere microbial communities from Kellogg Biological Station, Michigan, USA - KBS Corn C5-2 | ecosystem: Host-associated > Plants > Roots > Rhizosphere > Soil ... | reverse complement strand
GCGGTACGGTTGAAATGCGCGCGTCTGGAATGTGGATCGGCGGCGGTTATGGTCCGGACTGCGATTTCAATACAAACGGCGCGACCATGCCGCCGATTCAATGGCGGTATCGCTACCGCAACACGCAAACCGGCGCGAAGTCAACGGTAAGTCCGGAGACGCGGAACGGCGAGATATTGCGTCGTCAGGCAGTCTCGCTGACCTGTCCGGTGAGTTCGGACACGCAGGTCGATATCGTCGACTGGGAACGACGCGGAGGTAGTAATCCGGACTGGCACTACGTAGGGTCGGTTGCTCCGGGGGCGGCGTTTGTCGATACGACGACTGAAGCGGCCGCGCAGATCGCGGACGCGCTAGAAGTTACCTGTTACCAGCCGTGGCCGGTCACGGATACGCCGAAACGCGGGACTGCGGTCGTCGTCGGTACGTCTGTCGGTTGGGCAAGCGGAGATAGATTCAATACGCGCTGGCTGCGTGGGACGTCGATCATTCTCGGCGGGAACACGTATAGCCTGTTCGCGCCGCCACAGTCGGACACGGATCTGACGCTTGAACAGTCCGTACCATTGCCTTCGTCCGGTACGTACGACTTCGTAATCCCTGAAGCGACGATCGAAGGTCAGCCGATCTACGGCGCGTGGCTCGATAGCCAGAATAACCGTATCTGCGCGGTCGGAGACCCGCTGAATCCTGGACTGATGTACTTCAGCAATGTCGACAACCCGGACGGCGCGTCGGATAGCGGATATATCGAGATTACGAGTCCGTCTGAACCAGCGCTGAACGGGTTCTACGCGGAAGGCAGTAACTATGTCTTTACGTCGACGAGTCTGTACCGCGTAGAGTCTACACCGGGCGGAATTAATCCGTACGCGGCGTATCGTCTGGCGGGAGTCGAGGGACTCGCCGGTCCGTGGGCGTTTGATGCAAAACGGAAGATGTTGTTTTGGTGGGGTCCGGACGGGATATATGTGTACGGGTTTGGCGCGACGGCGGAAAACCTGACGGCAGACAGCCTATACCCGTTATTTCCTCATGCAGGGATACAAGGACAGCAAGGGATTCCTGGAGTTCCTGTCTCCATCGCAGGGCAAACGATTTATCCTCCGAACTACTCTGCTGCGTCGGTTCTTCGGATTGGCTATTCGGAGTCATTTGTCTACGCGACGTATCTTAACACTTCAGGTGTTGTCGAAGCGCTAGTCTACTCGGTCATTTCGAAAGGCTGGCGGAAAGACCAGTACACGCCGCAAGCGTCGATATTCGTACTGGAGCAAGGCATCGCAAACCCAAAGACGATGGTCGGCGGCGAAGACGGGAACGTCTACCAACTGACAAACGGGAATAGCGACTACGGCGGACCTGTCGGCTGGACGATTCTACCGCCAGTTGTTGACGGAGGCGACAGCCGCGCACTAAAACAATGGGGCGACGTCATGCTGGACTACGGTACGGACTCGAACCTGTCGCAGCCGAATATCCTGACGTTCTTCGATAATCTGCTCGTCGCGGGAATTCTAAAAATCGTGCCGCTTGCGTCCGCGCGCCGGCAGACGATCTTCGACCTGATCGATCCTCCGCAGTACGAAGACCTTCCGATTATTCATAAGAACTTCACGGCGATGATAACCGGTCAGGGACCGGTTTATCTCTACGAATGGCAACCGTCGTATCTACCGTTGCCTACGGACACGACCGCACGGCCGTCAGACTGGCAGATCGGCGGGACGAAAAAGTTCAAGTGGGTCAACGGCGTCGTCATTCACGCGGACACGTACGGACAGGACAAAACGTTCAAGCTCGAATATGACAACGGGCAGACGAGCACGACGCTAACGGTCAACTGCGACGGCGAACAGCGGCTACCGTACTACTTCCCGCCGATCTACTGTCACGAAATACGGCTAGTTCCGCTTGATAACGTTCCTTGGCACGACTGGATGGATGAGGAATGGATCGGGAACGACGAACCCGAGTACGGCGGCGCAATGGCTGTCAACTGGGTCAACGGCGGCGCGGTTCAATTCAAATGGTTAAACGGGTTCAAGCTCCATGCGGACACCTTCGGACAGGACAAACAGATCCGGATCGAATTCGACGGCGGTCAACTCGGCGCGACGATCACGATCAACCATAACGGAGAAGAGACGCTACCGTACTACTGGCAACCGTTCTACGGACACCAGATCCGCATTATCCCGCTTGATGCGGTTCCTTGGCGGTTTTGGCCGGATACCGAATGGCTAGGGAATAATGAACCCGAGTATGGCGGCGAACTCGCGGTCAACTGGGTAGACGGCGGTCATCCGGGTTATAAATGGGTCAACGGGATTCTGTTGCACGCGGATACGTTCGGACAGGCGAAGCGAGTCCAGATTCAGTTCGATGGCGGCGCGAGTCCGACGACGATAACCATTAACCACAACGGAGAAGAGACCTTACCGTACTACTTTACGCCGGTCTATTCTCACCAGATGAGAATTGTTCCGTTGGACGTGGATGTGAAGTGGCGGTATTGGCCGGACACGCAATATCTCTACAATAACGAACCGGAGTATGGCGGCGCGCTCGCGGTTAATTGGGTGAATGGTGGAACTACGCACTATAAATTCGTTCAGGGCATCCGTTTGCACGCGGACACGTTCGGCGCGACGAAACAGATTCAGATTCTCTATGAAGGCGGGATTGCCGGTCCTATCCTTACGATCAAACATAACGGTGAGGAAACGTTACCTTACTCGTGGCCGACGCCGTTCAAAGCGCATCTGATGAAGATCGTCCCGTTAGACGGCGTACCTTGGCGCTACTGGCAAGATAGCGAATGGGTCTTCGAACTCGAACCGGAGATCGCGAACTACTGGGTTAGTCAACCGACCGCGCTTGGACAGAACGGGTATTTACACAGTCGCGAGTTATGGCTAGCGTTCGCGGCTGCGATGGCCGGTGGCGTCGTCTCGGTCATTGTCGACGGACAACCGCCGGTCACGATCGCTACGCTAGGCGCGGCGAACAGTCCGCAGAAGACATATTTCGTCTGTCCGCCGCTTAAAGGTCGGTACTGGCAGTTGACCGTCAGCGGCACCGGATTGCAACTGTACGAACGCGATATCGAATTCCTGGTTAAATCGTGGGGTTCAAACGGACCGTATCAGCGCGTCCGGCCGTTCGGCGACGTCTCTGGCGGCGGCGGCGCATCTGGCGCTAGGATTTAAATCATTGATTACAATAGACTTGGAATTTCGTATATAAACAAATAAACAAGTAACTGTACGACTATATGCCTCGTGAACGAACAACCCGACCGTCTGTAGGCAACAACCCGAATATCCCTATCCCGGTAGCGCGTGAACTCCGCAAAGTCTCCGATGCCGCGTTCGGAGCACAACAGCGTGCAGACGAAGCGCTAACCGGACTCGCCGGCAAGGTCAGTAAAGACCAAAAGGACTTGCTGGACGTATCGAAATTCGTCTCTCAGCAAGTCCAGGCCGGCGGCGTCGCGCCGATTAACCTGACCGGTCTGGTCGGTAGTCCGTCCGGCGCGGTCATCTCGGTCAATGGTCTAAAAGGCGAGATCGTTATCGTCGCCGGCGCGGGAATGGTCGTTGACATAACCGGGACTCCCGGAAATCAGAAGATCGAAATTAAACTCCCGAACACCGGTCCGGGAGTCGGAACGTATACTGTCGGAGCAAAACTAACCGGTGGCGGCACGAACGGTCAGATCGCGGTCGATAGTCAAGGTCGCGTTACAGCAATCACACCGGCAACCTAAAAGTCAAGCGAACAGTTAGATAACGACCATTTCCGCGATAGAATGAATCCGATGGCTAACCGGATTCGTTCTTTCAATCTGTTGTTCTTCCTGTTCCTTTTGTGGACTCTACAATCGAACGCGTTTGCACGTGAGCGATTCTGGTCGTTCTGTCAACAGGGTAACCAGACGGTTAAGGTGCTCGGCTATACCTCTAGCACCGCGACGCCAGTTCAGCGGTCCTATCCAGGCTGTACGGTGCGCGTCACGCTAACCGGCACGAATACCCTCGCGACGCTCTATAGCGACAACAGCGGAACAGCAATGGCTAATCCGTTCGTCGCGAACTCGAACGGGTTCTTCTATTTCTATGCGGACGACGGCCGTTACGACGCGACGTTAAGCAACGCGGGACTACCCGCGTCCTGGACGATCGGCGACATTCTACTGAATTCATCGATCACCACGAATCCGACGCTGATCGACTTCGGATGCGTCGGCGACGGGACGACGAACGATACCGGATGCGTACAGTCGGCAATTAATAGCGCGGAAGCGGCCGGCGTACAGTTGACAGTCAATGGCGGAAAGACGTTCTGCGTTGGGACGCTGACAATCAACGGTCCGCTTTACCTCTCTGGTCCAGGCGCGTTTAAGCGTTGCAATAACCTCGCGACCGGGACGGGGATCCTGGACGTTACCGGTTCGCACTGGACTTTCAGCGGATTCACGATCGACGGTCAGACGACGACGCCGGCGCAGATTAATTACTCTAGTTCTCCGACTCCGTTTGACAACAACCAGACGTTGAACACGTCGATCTGGATTCATAGCAATTCAAGCTACGGCACAGTCGACGGATTGACGATCTACCATACTGGCGGTTACGCGGGATTTATCGATGCGCGCGCCGGCAACGTCTCGCATATCGCGTTTCGAAACAACACGGTTAGCCAGTCTCGATCAACGATCTTCGGCACGACAGCGCTCGGTTTCTCATTCGGCGGCTGGACCGGTGGTTTCATGTACGCGAATGACGGTGTCGCGTATACGGTAAACGACCTAGAATTCGACAACAACCGGATGTTGCAGGTGACTGGCAACGCGATCTGGGGTCATTCAAGCGCGATCACGACGCAGAACACTGATATCCGGTTCACGAACAACTATTGCGAGGATTCCGGTCTCGACTGTATCCAGGTCCAGAATCTAAACGGCGGCATGGTCGCGCATAACTACGGCCGGCGAATCGGCTACGTGGCTTATAACTCATCCGATCCTAAGCAAGACCAGACATTCGGTACGCCGGCCTGGATTCCGACGACGCCGTTCAGTATTCCGGCGGTCATGATCGACACGTCGGGAATCGTTACTAACGTCGACTATATCGATAACTCGGCGGACAGTATCAACGGCGGCTGGCACGATGCAGACGGGTTCGGACATGGTCAGATCCTACCCGGAGTCGGAACGTCGTGCTGGAACTCGTCTGACCCGCACGCACAGAAATCGCTTTGTGGTCCAGGCGGAAGCGGCGTTAATTATGCGTACGGCGTCAACATGGGAAACAGCAACGGGAACGCGAATAGCGACGTTTTCGTTAACATTCTCGGCGGTACATACAACGGATTTGGCGGCGGCGCGATCAAAACGTACGGCTGTAGCAGTTGCCGTGTTTCGAACGCAGTAATCTATCATCCGAACGACGCGATCTTTACGCCGATCGCCTATGGACCGTTCACGATTGGCGGGACGACGTTTCATGCGACGAACAGTGAGATTAGCAACAACACAGCCTATTGGTCTCCTGTAACCGGCGCGATCGTCTCGGAAGACAATACGTACGCGAACTTTTCGACGAGCGACAAGAACATCGTCCGGAACAACATCTGTCTTGGCAATTCCGGCGCGGCGTGCTACGAAATTCAGAAAAGTCCGGTGACGGGAACCACGACCGGACCGTTAAGACTTTCGTCTGTCACTCCGCAAGCTTGCGCCGATCCAGGGTCGAACCCAACGAATTGTATCGTCGAAGGGAATTTGCAGATCGAAGGTACGAATGCGACGTCATGGGCTTCGAGTCTGTACGCGAACATCGGCGGTACAGGCACGCTGATCTGGACGTGCAATATCCCGTTCGGCTGCACATTTCAGCAACCAGTCGTCATGCCGGGTTTGAGCGTAACCGGTGGTGTCTTCTTCACTGGTCTGACTCCAGGCAGTGGCGGAACTCCGCTTTGTATCCAAGGAACCGGGGTTTACATCGGCGGTTGCGGTGGCAGCGGCACCGGCGGACTCGCTGATCCAGGCGCAAACGGACCGGTATATAGGACTGCGCTGAATACGACAGCCGTCGCGACTGGCGCGCAGTTAGCGTCTGTGTTCACTGGTTGCGGTGCTGGCGCGCCGTTGCTAAGTTACACCGGCGGCTGCGTCGCCGGCGGCGCGGGCGGGACGGGCGGTTATATTATCGCGGCGACGACGAGTCCAGTGACGATTAACCAGTCGACGCACGGGCAAGGCGCGAACGCGGTAGCGTATTGCTGGTCCGGACCGCCGGGTACTGGACCGTCGACTACCGGATACCTCGTTCCTGGTTGCGTCCAGAGTAAAGATGCCGCCGGGAACTTCACGTTCTCATGGGGCGGGACGAGCGTTCAGACGATTCAGATTCTTGGATCACTGGCGAGTAGTGGCGGCGGCGGGGGTGGCATGGTCTATCCGCCGGCGGGAGTTCCGCTGTCGACCGGTAGCGCTTGGGGAACGAGCTATACGGTTGGCACGGCCGCGAATAACCTCGTCCAGCTAGACGGGTCCGGCCGTCTTCCGGCGGTCAGTGGCGCGAACCTGACCGTACTGCCGGCGAACGTCGTCTATAACAACGGCGTCAATACCGGTACGGCTGCGATGACATTAGACCTGTCACCTTCGACGGTCGCGAACGCACTACGTGTTCCAGTCGCGGCCGGACTGACTACGACAGCGAACGGCGCGATCGGCTACGACTCGACCGCGAACATGATTCACGCCGCGCTAAATGGCGGCGACGCGTTCATCGCGCAGTTTACAGCCACGCCAGCAAACGGTGACTGTGTCAACTGGGTCGTCGCTGGCGGTATTACTAAGCTCGGAACGACCGGTAGCGCTTGCGGCAGTGGCGGCGGCGGAACCGCGTTCAGCGCGTTGACCAGTGGCACGAACACGACCATGTCCGGAGTCATCGGAACCGGCGCGTCACTGAGTACGACGGGCAGCGGCACGATCGCGGCGACGAGCGTGACCGGGTTTACTCCAGGCGCGGGAACACTGACCGGACCAGCTAACGGTCTGATATTGACTGCCAATGTGCTCGGCGTTCTGACGAACAACACGTTAGGCAACGCGGCGACGGCTACGGCGTTCGACCACACGCCGACTGGATGCACAAACCAATGGGCGACGGGAATAGCGACGAGTGGCAACCTGACATGCGCGGATATCAACCGGATTAACGGCACGCTTCTGTCCGGACTTTCGACAGGTCTGTTAAAAGTCACGACGGGAACCGGAGCGATTACCGTAGCTGCGTCCGGGACGGATTACGCACCGGCGACGACAGGAAGCGTATTGCTCGCTTCAAATAGCGCCGGCGGATTCCGTAGCGCGGTCGCCGCAGACGTGGCTACACTCGGGAATCTGAGTAACAACATCACAGGTACAGCTTCACTCGCGGCGGCGTTAACCGGCGCGTATATAGACTGGAATGCGGTCAGCGGCGGCGCATCGATCTTGAACAAGCCATCGATCCCGACGATTACCGGCGGCACCTGCACGAATCAGGTCGTGACTGCGATAAGTTCGTCTGTCGTCGTGACCTGTAATACGGTCACGTCAGCCTATGTAAATAATACGATCGCGCTGACCGGCGGCGATATCAACACGTCTTCGCAAGTCATCGCCACGCATTTGGTGGCTGCGCTCCCGATCGCGCAAGGCGGGACCGGGACAGCGACGCCGGGTATTATCGCTGGTACGGGAATCTCTGTTACCGGCTCATGGCCGAACCAGACGATTACGAACACTGGCGGTAGCGGCGGCGGCGTCACGTCGGTTAGTGGTACGTCTCCGATTGTCAGTAGCGGCGGCACGACGCCTGCGATTTCTTGCGCGACCTGCTTAACGACTTCGACGACGTTCTCTGGTCCGGCGGTCACTGGTACGTCATCGGGACTGTACGCGTTCAATGACATTCGGCGCTCGCCATTCAACGCGGTCTGTAATGGGACAAATCAGCACACGGCGGTTCTGGCGTTATTAAACGCCGGACTGACTTCGATGTTCATTCCGGCGGGCTGCAATTGGACGTTGCCGCATGGCAGTTTCGGCGGTCATTGGTCTTACAACCCAGGCACCGGGACGATTACCGTTCCGGACGATAGCGTTCCTGGTAACTTAACGATCGTTGGTGAGAACTGGGTCACGTCAACAATTCAAACCGCGACGCCTAGCGCGCAAACGATGTATATCGGTCCGCAGACGATTCTAGAAAAGATCAACGTTCGGAATTTCGCCTGTAATGTCCAGCAGTACTGGACAGGCACGTACGTGCATGGCGACGTCTGCCCGATGGTCTATTACATGAACGGGTCGCGGCGCTACTCGGGAACAGTCAGCGTCTCTGGTACGAATGTGACGTATTCGTCTGGAGACCAGTTTCTTTACGACCCGACCGGACAAAGTTCCTGGACGGCAAACAGCCTGACGAACCCGACACCGGAGATCAATATCAACGGATCGTACTATACCGTTACGTCAGTTAGTCAGTCTGGCGGCGGTTGTTCAGGAACCGCATTCGGCGCGACATGCTTAACTGTCAGTTCATCGGCTGGATTCGGCACCGTGCCTTACTTCTTCGACCAGTATCGGCCGCTTGGCGGCGACGGATATCAATTCCTATCTATGGCGACACGCGGACCTGGAGACTTCAACGCGCTACAGGCCGGCGGCTTCGGTGGTGACACGTTTTTCGCTGGATGTAACGACCCTGGATGCGTCGCTTTTCGTGGTTCTGAAGTTCTTGGCGATATCTTTTACGCAGAGCGTCAAGGCAACGGCATGGGCTATTACATGGTCGACGATCCAGGCGCGACCAGCGGATTCGGCTTCCGGTCTGAGACAACACACCGAACGTCGGGAACGTATATGTCGTTTTATCATTCAACGACGAACTGGACAAGCAGCGCGGCCGGCATTAACTTCGACTTCGCTTCCGGTAGCGGTACTTTCACCGGATCGTATATCCACGCGGATTACAACCTGCAAACACGTTTCGACGTAAACCAGGACGGACAGACAAAACTATATGGGATTCAGGGTATTACCGGCGCTACGGCGGGAAGCATTATCTATCTTGGCGCGAACATAGATACGAACTCGTTCCTCGATCGAAATATATCGGGCGGTCAAATCATCGTCGGTTACAACACTCCGCAAGGATTTTCGAGTCTCGCAAGCGGCACATTCCAGGTCTACAACCATTCGAGCACTGGTCAGAAACTCATGATGCAGATTGATTCCGCCGGGGCTTTCGGTGGTCAAGACGCGGTGCGACTACCGAATCTACCGACAAGCTGTTCCGGTCAATTGAGCGGTGCCGGCGTGCTCTGGAATAACAGCGGGGTATTGAGCGTATGTCCGTAGGACGAACAATGAAAAAACTAATCCTTTCTCTCTTCCTTTGCTTTTGCTTTAGTGCATTTAATTCGTTCGGTCAAGCTCCGTTCGTTTCGGTGCAGGGTCCGACAAAACCGACGTTTCAGGTCGGGTCGACGATTTATAATCTCGGTTCCGTCAATGTCTTCCTCGGTTCCGGTGCGCCGGGTACGATCGCGTTATCGGTTCCAGGTGATATGTACGTCGATCAGACGAACAATTTCAGCTATCAGTGTTTTGCCGGCGTCGCGCCTTGTACGTCTTGGGTTCCGCTGAATACCGGCGGCGGCGGCGGCGGCGGAAGTCCGACCGGACCGGCCGGCGGACGTCTTAGCGGGACGTATCCGAGTCCGACGCTGGCAAATTCGGGAGTGACCGCCGGTTCCTATGGAGACTCTACACACGTCGCGGCGTTCAGCGTCGGATTAGACGGTACGATCACATCTGCTACAAATGTCAGCCTAGCTGTGGGCGGCGTGTCCTTGTCAACGAACGGGACGCCGAACAGTACGCAGGCGGCGCTGAACCTCGCGCAGGGTACGAACATTACGGTCAGTGAGTCCGCCGGGACGGTTACGTTCACTGTCCCGAAGCAGGTCACGCTACAAACGAACGGCGTCAATAACGGCAGTCAAACTGTACTAAATCTCGTCGCCGGTTCCGGGATGGCAATCGCGGACAACGGTAGCGGGACGATTACGTTTACTGGCGGCGGCGGTGCCGGTGGCGGGAACGTAACCGCGACCAGTCTGAACACAAGCGCGATCGTAACCGGGTCTGGTCCGACCGGGATTCAGACACCGAGTAGCGGGTCGACGCTAGATTCCGGCGGAAATATGATTCTCGCCGGGTACATGAAGGCGATCGATACACTGCCGACGGTAAAGCAATACGGTTGCGTCGGCGATAACATTACAGACGACACGGTTTGCATTCAGACCGCGCTGACTGCGAACACCGGGTCTGTTGTCGTATTGCCTAAAGGCACGTATAAGACTACGACGAAGATTACCGTCCCGACCGGCACGTCGCTAATCGGTTGGGGAGTCGCGTCCAGGATTAATCGCGCCGGAACGATCGCGGCCGGGAATGGCTGGTTCGACCTAAACGGAGCAAGTAACGTCGTCTTGTCGAACTTCATGCTGGACGGCGGCGTCACAAGTCCGACCGGAGTCGATTACGTCACAGTCACCGATCCGTTACAGACGAATCTGAGCCAGAATTCTACGTTCTGGGTTCATGGCGGATCGAATATCCTATTCGACCATTTGCTCGTTCAGCATACCGGCGGTTACGCGGTCATCCTGGACGCGACGTCAGCGTCGATCAGCAACGTCAAGATTCAGAATTCGACGTTTCAGGACAACAGACCGTTTACCTTCGGCACCGGATCGGATCTGACCTATGGCGCATGGCCGGGTGGTATCCTCTGGCGGTCAAACGGTACGTCAACGAACATCCAGGACTTACAGATTTACAACAACTGGTTCCAGCGGATTAGCGGTAACGCAATCTGGGGGAACGCCGGCGCGCTATCGCTTCTGAACAAGGTCGTCAAGGTTACCGATAACCAGTTTCAGGATATCGGTCTCGACGGGATTCAACTCGGACCGGTCGACGGCGCGGTCATTGCGGCGAACGGATTTCTTCGCAACGGGTACGTATCTCTATCCGACGGAGCGGAAGGCAGTCCGAAGTGGTTTAATGCGTTAGTCAGTGGTGTTCCGACGTCGATTCCGCCACTCGCAATCGATTCGACCGGGTACGTTCTCGACTGGTCGATTACCGGTAATTCCGTCGTCATGCACAACGGCGGATGTATCGATATCGACGGCGCGGGAACTGGTACGGTGACCGGCAATACCTGTTCGATTCCGCAGCCGGGAGACCCGCAGTACGCGAACTCGTCACCTTCGACTTGGGGTCCGGCCGTCGGACCGGGAATCAGCACGCCGGGTCAGAACTATATGTACGGCGTCAATACCGGGAATAGCAACGGACAGACGATCGCAGCGTCGAACATTTCGATTGTTGGGAACACGTTCTATGGTCAAGGCGGCGGCGCGGTCAGAGGGTACGCGGCGAAAAACGTCATCGTCCGGGATAACGTTATTACGTCTCCATCGGTTGTCTACTATAACCCGATTACCTTCGGACCAAGGGCAGTCGCGAACGGTACGGCGTGCGGGAATGAAGCGAGCGGAAACAGGATCACGTATACCGGTTCGGCAGGCGTACATGCGGTGTTTGAGGACAGCCAATATGCTGCGTTTTCGTCTGGATGCGTCAATCGGGTTCACGACAACATCGTCACCGGGAATCTTGACCAGTTTCTAAAGAACGCGAATAGCAGCAGTATTTACTACGGTAGCGAAGTCCTGACGACAGGCACATGCAGCGGTTCGAGCGCGTGTATCACGACCGCCAGATACGCGACGAGCACGAGTAGCTATGGTACGTCGTCGATCAATTCTATCTACACGCAAGTGGAACAGAACGGATCGGATTTCCTCTATCGCTGGTACAGTCCGTCCGGCGCGTTGATTAGCGCGCTGTCGACGAACGGCGGACACTATCTCGGCAATGGTCAGAACCCGATCACGAATCCGACGACGGCGACAGGTTCGCTCTGGGTAGGCGGGTCGCAAGCGATGGACACGCTAAGGAATTTCTACGGGAATTCCATGACCATAAACGGCAGTCTCGCGCTTACCAATAATCGCGACGGTTATTTGAACAGCTACACGAACGCGTCAGACAACATTATGCTGGTCAGCAGTACGCGCGACGCGATCGGATTCAACAGTCTCGCGATCAACGGGTTCACGGTCGTCGACACTTTTAAGAACTTCAATGGCGCGAAGTATCAGATTCTTGGGACGGACGTCATCAACAACTCAAGGCAGATTGTTCATGTGACCGGCATGACGATCGATAGCGGCGGCGCGACGATCACAGGAAATAGTTCGATCACTGGCACTCTCGGCGTCAGCGGCGTCGTGAACACGAGCACGGGATATAACGTCGCGGCGACGCCGGTCATCGATTCAGCCGGTTGCTTTCACGCCGCCGGACTGACTGGCATTTCGCAGACCGTTGGCGGTACGTTCATCATCGGCGGCGTGACGTATGGGAACCTGACGTTCCGTTGCGGAATCGTTGTTGGGTATTTTTAGACCGTATTAGTCAATTGACGTGAGTAGTAACGAATGGTACGATTCGAATCATGCAAATGTTAAATCGATACATCGTCTATCTGGTTATTATGATTCCGCTGGTCGCGATCCTGGTCGCGCAGAAACCGCCAGCGGAAAACGGGACACCACAGGCGATTGCGACCGAGATTCCGGACAAGATCGTCGCGAACTTCTGGCGCGCGAAGTCCGAATTGTCCGCCGCAGAGAACAACTGCCGCATGTCAGACCCGAACTACACGACTGCTAAAAAGCGTTGGGATGAAGTCGTCGTCGAAATCCGGCAGTTCTGCAAGGGTGAAGGGATTTTCAGACCAGATGGAAATCCAGGCTGTCCGCCGGCGACTGTAGCAGGTAACCCGCAGACAGAAGCGACCAGACCGCCGACGCCGCCGGCACAAAATCCGAAGGCTGCACCTACACCGACGGCAACGACTCCGACCGCTAAAAAGTAAATCGTCTAGGCCATATTGCCTTACTGACTTGGTCCCAGTTCGCGTTAATGCCATGCACGATCGCGCTGAACCAGCGGTAAGGCAGACGGTCTCCAGGCTTGACGTCCGGAAGCACTCGCGCGAGTGTCGATAGCGACCAGACAAGCAGATACGCAACCAACATCTGGCGGTCAGTCAGTCCGAACACGCCTAATAGCCCGTCCATAGATGTATACTATCACTGAAAGGACGAGATAGCACATTTATGGGAGCATACGCAACTGGCGGTCCGTTAAATGCGCGAGGTTATGTCGCGGGAGTCGTCAATCTCGCGGACCATACGGTCGCGTATAACCTGCTTGCGCTGATTCAAGCGCAGATCGACGCGAACGCAAACGGAGCGGCGTACGAATTGCAGCTTCAGTCCGACGCGACAGGGAGTGTGTACATCGGGTCAGCGAAGAACCTCGTCGGCGTACTCAGTACGACGAACTACGGGTACGTTCTCCCGATCGCAGCGGCCGGACCGCCGCTAGTCCCAAGCACGAAGGTTTACCGGTCGTCTTTCCCTGGTTCGCACTGTCCGCTTGGCGATATCTGGATTCTCGGCAGCGCGGACAACACAAAACTGCACGTCGAACTGTTCGGATAGGAGATCGCGACGATGGGAACCTTCGGTACGCCGATCAGCGGGTTAGGGAGTCCGCAGGGAACCGGACTGGCGTTGCAGCCGGTCAGTGTCGGCGACAACGACCTGACGAAATTCATCCGGTCAATCGAAGGACTGTCAGCGGCGCAAGGACAGGGGATCTTAGGCGCGGGAGCGAATCAGACGCAACAGGGAGTCGGCGCGGCGGCACCGGCGCTACAGTTTTTGACCAAGCTTGTCAATGGCGATCAAGGCGAAGTCACGCAGGCGGCGCAACCGGAAATTGACAATATCACGCAGCAGTTCGACCAGATCCGGAATATGATTTCGTTGCAGCCGCGCGGCGGCGGGAAGACGAGCGCACTGGCGGAAGCACCGTTCCAGAAGTCAGGAGCTATTCAGCGGACGGAAGGACAGATGCGAAGTAACGCGGCCGGCGCGTTAGGCGGACTCGCTACGACGTTAGCCGGACTTGGGATTTCTGAGGCGGGACTCGGCGCGGGACTCGAACAGCAGGCGAGTAATATCGCGATGAACAAAGCGCAGATGAACATCCAGGAGACCGGAAACCTCATGGGTATGTTTGGTTCTCTAGGTCAAGGTATCGGTTCGATCGTCGGCGGTCTTATCGCCAAGAGTGGGAGTTAGTTTATGGGCGCTGGACTCGGAAATCTCTTCGGCGGCATCATGAACGGGATCGGTCAAGGTCTCGCTGAACGTGCGTCTCGCCAACGCGAGATGAAGGATATCGCATTCAAAGGCGCGTTAAGCTCAATCGCGCAGTTAGCGAATAACCCGAACTTTGCAGGAGACCCGACAGCGCTTCAGGACTTGCAGAACGCGTCATTTCAGATTATTTCGGATTACACAGGTCACGGCGAAAAGGTCAAGGGCAAAGGCGGAAAGGAACACGCACAAAACCCGATCACGCACGCGCAACAGCTAGTCGGACAGATCATGAACAAGGTCTATCCGTCGGGCATTCCGCAGAACCCGGAGATCGACCCGATTCGGAAAGGTCCGATTCGTAGCGCGGAGGAAGTTACCGACCTCAAGCAAGCGGAAGAGAAGCGCAAGGAAGAAGAGAAGCAACAGAGACAGCTACAGTTCGATCAGATTCAGGCGAAGATTGAACGACAACGGCAACTGGAGTACGAACAGCAGGACTACGAGCGTTGGGCGGATCGCGGCAAGGCGCAAGGACTGACGGGACGTGATCTCGCGGAGTACGCGGCGACGAAAGGTCAGAAGCTACCGGCGCAAGGCGCGGTCGGTACGCCGCGAATGGTCTACGGCAAGGTCAAAGGGACCGACGGGACGCAGGCGTTGTTCGTCAATCCGCGCAACCCGGATGGATTCATTGACGCGGACGGGAACCAGTACAGCAAAGAACAGGTCGAACTGACGACCGCGCCACAAGCGGACCAAAGGCTGTACGGGCGGACGCTCGAAATTTCGAAGTACGTCGAAGCGCAAGGGTATAAAAAGGGAAGTCCGCAATACGACTACTACATGGGTCGGTTGTTGCAGACTGACCTTGCGACGAGCTTAGGCCGTACGCAACAACTTGGCGCGATCGACGCGGCACAATCGGGAATCGGACTCGGTCAGGGACTTCCGTCCATTCCACGGAATACGGAGACGTCGCAGCCGGCGGGAACGTCTGGAACGACAGCACCAGCGCCGCGAACGACAGCACCGGCGTCTCCGCGACCGTCAGCTATCAGTCCCGCCGCGCCTACAGGCCCGTCAGCGACGCCATCCGGTCCAGGCGGGTCATTCGTCGCGCCGCGACCTGGAGAAGCAGGATACGTCCCGTCGGCGCGTGCGCAACAGTTAGGCTCACAATGGACCGGCGAAGACCGGTTTGTCTCCATGTACTTAGATAGTCTGTACGGGAATACGAACGCGAACAGCGGCGCGGGGAAGATCGGCGTCCAAAAGGGGAAAGAGATCCTTGCGAAACAGCTAGGTCTGAATCCGCTGCAAATGTCCGCGATGGCGTCGCTCAATAAGAATCAGGCGAAGGCGTTAGGCGAAACGGTCCAGCGCGAACGCGCAGTACAGCGGGTGAACGAAACGCTGAACGAGTTCGGCGACGAACTGGTCAAACGCGCGCAGGGAGTTATCCAGACGGGTAGCCCGTTGCTAAACAAACCGATCAGATCGATTGAAGCGAAGTCCGTCGGTTCGCCGGAACTGCGGCGGTTCCTGATCGCGCTGAACGGGTTCGCGAGACAGTATAGTACCCTGACGTCCGGCGGCGCGTTGTCGCGCGCAATGCTACCGGTCTCAGTCGGCGAAAAGGTCGACAAGATTATCGACCCGAACGCAACGCTGAAGGAAGTCATCGAGACTGTTGAACAGGTCAAGGTTGAAGGGAAACGAGAACAGAACGCGTTCAAAGCTGCGGAACGGGATATCCTGACTGATCTGACAAGCGGCTCGAACGCGGATACAGTCAAACCGCAGACAGAACTTCCGGCTGGTAGCGGTAAGCTTCTGGACGCGAATATGGCTAGGAAGTTCCTGGACGCGGCCGGCGGCGATAAGGACAAGGCGCGACAACTAGCGAAGGAAAAAGGCTGGAGGTTACAATAACCAGCCGTGCCGGATATCTTTGACAAGATCGATTCGACGTCGTCGCCTTCGAAAGGTTCCGGCCGCGCGACACCGACTGGCGATATCTTCGACCGACTAACCGGTCCGGAACCGACGAAAAGCGACGAGAAACCGTACAAAGCGCAAGGCGAACCGATCGACTATAAAGCACTGCGTAAAGCGGCGTTACCTGTCGCCGGCGGCGTAGGCTTCGGTCTCGCGACCGGCGGCATGGGATTCCTGCCAGCGGTCGGCATGGCGGCGCTAGGCGGCGCGGCCGGCGAAGCGACGGAACAGATTACAGAACGCGTACGCGGCGAGTCAGACGCGCCACAGACGAGCACGGACGCTGCGAAGCGGATCGGTATAGCCGGCGCGGAACAAGGCGGCGCGGAGGCAGGCGGCAGAGTCGTATCCGGCGCGCTGTCGAAGGTTTTAGGGAAACTATTCAGTCCCGAGACCAGTAGTAGACTCTACCAAAGCGCGTTGAAACCGACCGGGACGAACGAAGCGAAGGCGCTAGGGACGGTTCGAATCGGTATCAAAGAGAAAATCCCGCTAGGTGAGAAAGCGGCGGATGTTGTTCGCGGCCGAATCAATCAGTTGAACGATACGGTTGAACGCACGATTCAGAACTCGCCGGCGAACATCAGTCCGAGACAGTATGTTAATAATGTCGAACAGAAGCTAAACGTGCTGCGTTCGCGCTGGCAGCAAGATCCGACGCACGGCCGTGAATTCGTGGCGCAAATCGACGAGATGGAACGTCAGTTCCTATTACAGCATGGCAACCCAAAAGCGATGCTGCAACGTACGCAAAAGGGCATGGTCGTAATCCATCCAGAGGATATGACCTTGCGCGAATTGCGACTAGCCGTCGATCCGATCTCGACCGGCGACGCGCAAGCGATTAAAAAGCAGGCGTACGAGACGATTCGGACCGCGCGGTCAACTGCTTGGGATCCAGGCCAACATCCGGGACTGAATATAAGAGTTCAGAAGGAAATATCGAAGGCGCTCAAGGAAGAGTTAGAGAACGTCTACCCACAGATCAAATCTCTGAACGCACGCGAAGGCGCGTTGATTGGTTTGGAAGATCAATTGCAGCGATTCGCTAAGAGGGAGATGAATAGGCAGGTTACCTCTATGACGCTATTTGGCGCTGGAGGTTACGCGATCGGCGAACATACTGTTCCAGGCGGCGGCGGACCTGGAGTCATGGCGGGATTGATTGTCCGCCGGATGCTTGAAAACCCCGCGATCAAATCACGACTCGCAATTGCTTTAGACGCAGCCAGTAAATCGAAGTCATTATCTATAGTCAAAACCGCTACACGGCAAATACCGAAAAACGTTCTTAAGTCCGGGTCTGGTATTGTAGAATACAACCGCGAAAAGAAGGAAGGTCAGACGGATCAGACAGGTCAGACGGACGTAAAGTAAAAGGACGACAAGGACGACAAGGACGGACAAGGATACAACGGTATGCGCTTCGACTTCGCTTTCAACTGGAGTAATGTCATTGAGTTAGGCGTTCTCCTGTTCACATTTATAAAGTTCCATCGGTCGAATGTTCAGCGAATGCAGGACCAGAACGACCGGATAAACATGGAGATGACCGAAATTAAGACCAAGCTGAACATGATTTATAACTGGTGGTCTGGTCGTATGCAGGGATTCGGCGACTAAAAAGGGAAAAGGAAAAGACGATGCTACATCTGATACTGCTCGTGTTCGCGTTCGTCCTGTTCTGTCTCGGTGCGTGGGTCGTACCGACGAGAATTAACCTCATCAGCGCCGGCCTTGCCTGTTGGGTACTGGCGGAAATCCTGACTGGCGCGGCCGGCGCACACCTGTTTTAAGTTAGCGCGTTAGAGTGCGTCGAACGGATTGACCTTCGTTGACAGGAATGGTTTGGATTCCGCGTACGCGGCTTCGATCGTCTCTGCCGGCACGCCGAGTTCTAGCAGTCGTTCTTTCGACAGCGTTTTTCGAGTTTTCCAGCCGTAGTATTCAAAGCAGTTCAGGCCATAACGGAGACCGTCCAGGCTGTAGGCTTCGCAGATCGCGGCGAGTTCGGCGGTTGCCTCGTCGATCTCTTCTCCAAGTCGGGATACTTCGATTTTTTTCTGTGTGACCGACTTTAGCAAGTCGATCGACCGGACGGTCATTTCCGGGTTATCTTCAAACGCTTCAGTTACGGATTTGAACTTGCTGTTTGCGGCGCGGCGGATTCGTTCTTCACTCATTTTCGGTTTTTCCTCTCTAGTCTTTCGCTTTCCAACGGTCTAATATCTCGCAATCGGATTTGATTGGACAACGCCAGAGACGTTCGCCGGTCTGACGGTCATCCATAACGTGTTCGAACACGGACGTCATGAGTCCGCCGATAGGTTCCGCGTAGTCTTCCTCTACTTCCGCGATCTCCTGGTCATGAATCGATAGCAGCGGCCAACACCAGACGCCGGACGAACGAAGGCGATCAAATTCGACTTCAAGTTCAGCCATTGCGAGTTTTGTCTGTTCAGCGTTTGAACTCGTGACCGGGAAGTTCTGTCCTTCGCGCAGACCTTCGAACTGTTTGTATTCAAGTGTGGACTTGACCTGTGGGATGTAACGCGTACGACCCCAAGGGTTCCAAACGAAGCCATATCTACGCGCTCGATAATATTGAGTATCGAAATATGGCTGTACTTCCAGATAATTACCATGCCAGTCCTCAATGAATTTGTTACACCATTCGATCGTCAGGAACGGAGGCGGAATCATGCCAGCCGCCCAATAGTCCGACACTAGCTGTGCGTGTAGTCCTTTTCCCTGCGTTCCGTTCTGAATTCCGAAGTTAACACGTTTGCTAGGCAGACGATGAAGATATTTGTCGACTTTCGCCGGATCGGATATCCCGAACGACTTCATTGCGGTGTTCAGATGAATATCGCCGTCCGCTTCGTAGATTCGCAGCATGGACGTCGCGTCCGCCAGATGCGCAAGGTCGCGGATTTCCATCTGGGAGAAGTCGACGGAGACAAGCTTACAGCCTTTAGAGGCTAAGAACGCGGCGCGGATACGAGACCCGAGTTTCGACCGGATCGGAATCTGTTGCAGGTTCGGCCGGCGGGATGAGAGACGCCCGGTAATGGCGGAAGTCGTCGTGAACGTCGTATGCAGCCGCCATGTAGGGTCTACATGGTACAGTTCGCAGATCGGACAAGACGGACCGCGAGGATGGAGCTTACCGAGTTTCGGTAGCGCGCGGATAAACCCGGAGATCAGTTTAGAGTACTCGCGGTACTGAATAATCAACGGGATTACCGGATGGTCCTGACGACACAGGTCCAGGTTCTTGCGGCCGGTTGAAATCTCGCCCGCGCCGGTCCGCTTTAGTTTCTTGTCGCGGCCGACGGACAGAAGTTCGAATACGAGCTTTCGCGTCTGATCTGCGCTCGCAGGGTTAAACGAGACGTCCGCTGGTTCGTCCTCGCTACCGTTATCGTCACGTAGCGTCGACTGATTCGCGAAGCTATCTAGCGCTTCGCGAGGAACGTAGCTACTGATCTGCTTCGCGAGTTCATCACGTTCGCGGCTGAACTCGACGTCTAACTCCTGAAGGTATTCCGGGTCGAACGCGATGCCGTAGCGTGTCATCTTGTTCAGATGAGGTAGGATCATTAGATCCAGGCGCGCGATATTATCGAGGTCTGGCTGACCGGGTAGAGTTATGCCGCCGAAGAGACTCACAGGCTATTTGCCGCCTTCGCCGCGACACTCCGGACAGTCTACGAATTCATGCGGTCGTCCGCCGTTACAGGTCGACGTCGCTTCTTCAAAGTTCCGTCCGCAACGCCGGCATAACTCTCCGTCTCCTTTGCAGTTCTCACAGAACCGTAGTCGTCGTCGTGGCGTCTTATGCTGCAAACCGCCAGTCATCCCTGTCTGACTCATGAATTCTAAACGCGTCCTTTCGTCTAATTGCTAGTTCAGTTGCGGTTTGTCCCGTCCAGTCCGCGTCACCGACGGCGTAGTCGATCGCAGTCGCCATATCGCAATTGTCGATTCCGAGAATCGGGTACGGTCCGACGCGGGACTCTATGACTGGAATCATCCAATGGTTTAGCTCGTCTTTGTAGAACGCGTCTAGCCGTTCCCACGGGTCGTAGTCCGCGTTAATGTCGGTATGACGCATCAGCCGGGTTAGCAGGGATTCGAACTCTCCCTTGTGGACGACCGTCTTCGTCTTCGTCTTCATCTTGACCGTCTCGACGAATGACAAATCGGAAACAGCTACCTGGATCGCTTCACAGAACCAGTCCTGAAGCGCGCGAATAGAAGCGGGTCGTACCGTCTCTTCATACGATGTCATGGTGTGCCGGAACAGCCGGTAGACGAGCGCCTTTAGTCCTTGCGGCTTATCCCCTAGATGAAAGGACCGCTGCATCGTATCACCAGCGATCCTGGTTCTTAACCCGATCTTGCGAAGTTCTTCCTGGTCGTACGCCGCGTTATGCATCCAGCAGCCGTCAATCCAGAACCGTAGCGCGTCTACCGCGTCCGGATCGGTCGTACGGACCAGAATACCCGTATGAGGCGCGCAGGATGCCTGTACGCTCCAGAGACGCCCACCGTGTGACTCGGTATCGACGCCGGTTTCGAACCCGGTTAAGGCGTGCTGGACGAAATAACCGTCTACAGATTCGCGAGTACGACACCATTTATAAACTTTTGGGTGCGGCGGCGGGTCGAACTCGCAACCATTGCGAAGGATCGGTCCGAGCGCTTCCCAGTCGTCCATTAGGATTTTCATCCAACGGGATTCGTGCATTCCTAGACTCGGGTGGTACATCGGGATAAGCCAGCCGTTCCAGCCGAACAGGTCGCCGACCTTACGCGTATGCTGTGGTATCCCGTGCATCATCTCTAAACGAATTCCAGGGACCAGAGAGCACGCGGACGCGCCCATGAGGATTACTATCTCCGGGTTCGTCATCGCCAGTTCTTCTGGTATGTGATGTTGCGCGCAGTGGCGAATCTCGTGGTCTTTCGGCGTACGATTATCGACCGCCCAACAGAGCACGGTATTACAGGCGCGGACTTGCGACCGGTCTAATCCGGCAAGCGTAAGGTACAACCCGTCATATTCGTCGCCAGTGTCGCCACAAAGGACGCGGCCGAAGTTGTTCTCCATGCGACCGGGACGTTCCGCGATACAGAGGATACGAGCCGGACGCGGACCGTCGCCGCCGATCGCGCGGAAGTGGCGCGGACAGTTCGGACAAGGGTCAACCCAGTTGCGGCAGAAGGACATTAGACGACCTCTGCAAGTTCGAGCGGCAAGTCGATCTGGTAATCGAAGCGAATCCGGTTGACGCGCTTCCAGATCCACCAGAGCGTAGCCTGTAGCTGACTTGGCGGGATATCGAGCGCGCGCGCAAACGCTTTGAAATCGTCCGCGATGACTTTGTACTGTTTTGGCTTGAAATGGACGGCGACTTCTTTTAGCGTTGTGATTTCGCCGCGCCAGAGGTTATACATATGCCCGTCGATCGTGACAAAGCGCGGGTCTTCCGGGTCCAGAATGTTTCGGTAGAAGTTGTATGTCTTGTTCGCATTCTTACCAAATACGTTATCAATCGGTTCACAATCGAGGACGCGATACGCGCGTTCAGCACAGGCGCGGTAACACGTCAGCCCTTCGATTTCTCTAGCTGGAATACCTCGTCTGTGTGCTGCTACGACCTTCCGCATCGAATCGACGTTTCCGTTATAGTCGTTGTTCGGCGAGAGTAGCGCAAAGACCGCACAGCCGACGTCCATACTTCGAGTCGGAAGGATCTTCATAATGTCGAACTTGTAGCCGTGATACGCGGTCTTTCCGTAGTCCCGGTCCATCTGGCTCGACGTATTCCACCAGTTAACTAGGTTTTCCATCGGCATTAGACTACGTCCTCCAGAACCCAATCCGGCATGTTTTCTCGTTCGACCTTTTTCATTTCATGCTCTATGAATTCGTCTATATGGTCTCGGATGTACTTCCGACTCGACTGCGTTATCGCGTCATGAATACAGTCTTGTAGTAGCTGTAGGTTAGCCGCGCAGTTGTGTGTCTTATCCCAATCGAAATGGTTGACATGAAATCCGGCCGGGAGTCCGTCGGACTCCAGCTTCGGAAAGACATGCGGAAGGCAGATGCGACGGTAGCGAAGGACATTCGCCATAACAACTCGATGCGCGTACTTTCGTCTATTCTTGCCATACCAGATCCGGATGTAACCTTTGTCATTGAACGTCTGATCTTTAAAACGAGCGAATCGACCGGCATTGTCTCTTAACTCTGTCCTCGCAACCATCCGACTATGGCTTTCGCCGTGTCCTTTCCGAAATGTTTAGTTTTGCCGCCGCGATCCGTCCAGGCAACGCGCCGCCATTCAGCGACGTCCGCGAGGACCATGTCCGCCGGCGAACTAAAATGCTTTGCGACGTCCCACGCTTTCGCGTCGATACCAGGGATCTGCGCGGCCATGAGCACGACAGGCGTCGGCGCGCCGTTAAAAACCGTGACAGCGCCGCGACGCTGCGCCGTCGGGTCGTTCGAGTAAATCGTGTCATGGCTCTTATGCAGTTCGTACGGTTTCTGCCACCAATGATATCGAGAAACGTAAAGGTGCGCCGTCTCACTAGTTGACCCGGTCCGCCAGATCGCGACACCGCCGAGTTCGCATTGTGACTGGAGATAACTGTCGACTTGGCGGTAGCTGATTCCACTTCCGCGATGAAACAATGGCGTCCAGCGGCCGGATGACAAGACTTCGATCGCGTCGTTCTCATTCGGACGCCAGAGACCCTCGATAACGAGTTCGACGCGATCGTACGTCCGCCGCATACCACATAACTGACGACCGGTCAGACGCCGGTCCTGCATCGAAGCGATGAGGTCTGGTAGCCGCTTTCGTTCGTATCCGATGAGATGCCCGTCGACGGACTGAATCGCCGCGTCGCCGTAATCGAGACGACAGACGGACAGCGGGAGACCAAAACGTCCGAGGTAGGAGATTAGCTGTCCGTCTTCTCGGTCGTCAATTAGAATTGACATGGCTGTAGCGGGTTCTAAGGCTATGGCAAAATGATTCCGCCGGGAGTCCGACGCAGATTCGAAGCCGACGCGACCGACTGGCTGTCTTGCGCTTTACGTTCTTCTACCGCTTCGGTGATAACGAGCTTGAACAGTTCGTTAAATTCCGCCGTCCGTTCGTCTTGATTCCGTACGCCGTACATGCGGTTGCCCAGTATGTTCGCGAACGTGAAGACTTGACTGATCGCGTTCTTAGGAACGTTGAGATTGCCGCGAATATGTTTGATCTCGGAAACGACCGCTTCATCGTATTCGGCGGCGGTAATTTTTCGGTTTTTCGGTCTCGGTTTTCGTCGCATTTCGGGACTCCAATCAACAATTTCATGTTCTGTAACCGGCTGTTTGGTAATGCGCGGTCAGCCTGGAAATCAAAGGAACGGTTATACAGCTTCACGGTATTAACTCTCGTTCGATAGCTTCAGCTTGCGTACGGCTAACCCAAACGTTGTTGAACTTTGCATCGTCCGAAATCGTCGCCGGTTCCAATCGAACGACATGTGTGATCTCGTCGCCGCCGCGATGATCTGGAAATGGCGTAGTCAGTTCTTGTAAGGATGCGATGCGGTCTCGACGTACGACCGTTCCAGGCTTTAGCCTAATGAACGCTTCCTTCAACGGTTTTGGACCTGGAGTCTTATTCCCAGTCTTCATAACTCGTATCCGTCCTTAGCTGTGCCGCCAGATACTTGAACTCGCACATATCGCCCATGAGGATCTTCTGACCTTCTTCGCCTTGCAGCGCGGCGCGGTCCTGACACATCCGGACGTCGATCCAGAAGCCTTCTTCGATACTGTACTTTGTCTCGACGAGAACGTTCGCTTCGTAGCCGATCGGTTTATATCCCGCCGGTTCGTCGTATCCAAGCGATTCTTTTTTCAGATACGCTTCCTTCGACTCGGTCGTGAAGATAACGTGCTTCGGCTGAAGTGACTCCAGGAACGTTCGCATCTCTGTGTTCGGCGGTTCCCATGCGGTCTTTTCAGCGGAGAATCGAGTCGACCGGCCGTAATGCGCGGACACGATCATGTCATACAGCGTCTTTCCGGAGTCGATACCGATCGTCCGGCAGCGCTTGTCGTCCAGCAGACGCCAGCAGGACGCTTTGATCTTGTCGACCAGCGAGCGGTAGAACGCTTTTGATTCGTCGACCTTCATCATGGACATTTCGAGCGGCCGGCCGTAACGGTAGAACTCGTCGTGGTTCTTCGGCCACAGGACGGTTCGCTTCGGATAGAGTTCTTTTAGGACTTGTTCGACCGTCGGACGGGTCTTCCGTTGCAACGGGATGACCGCGAGACCAGGAGCGGTAGCCATGAGGCGCGTTTTACCCGTTCCCGGACGACCGAAGACGCCAAGGAAGAGATTGTCGCGGTAGCCTAACGTCAACTCTTCGAATTCGACTGCGACGTTCTGGTTCGCTGCGTTGACTGTTTCTTTCATTGCTCTTTCTTCCGCCTGTTCTCAGCGATATGAAGACCAAGTTCCATTCCGATCTGCAAGTGAATCATTTCCCGGAAAGAGATATCTTTGAAATGCCGTTTGGCTACGGCGTATACCTCCGGAAATTCCTTAGGCGTCTTTTGATTCGGTCTGCTTTCGAGGACTTCCGTCAGTTCGAGAGCAGTCGGAAGTTCAAATGTTGGATCGTTCATTCTGCGTATCCCCTTCGAATCGCGGCGTCGCGATTACTGTCGACGATTCGTCTCATCCCTGCTAAATCTTCGTCCGTGAACTGGTACAGATACTTGACGTAAACCGGGTCCGGCCATTCCATCGAGTAGAGGACGTGCCAGCGGACGAACCGCGCGCCGTAACCGAGACAGTAACCCATGCCTTGATGCTTGAACAGCCATTTCTTAGTCAGGAATTCGCGGCCGTCGTAACGCTTCGACCGGTTGTGTTTGAATTCCTCTATGACCTGTTCATTCGGACCGTCTAACTCTTCGAAGCTGACGCCGTCCGGGTTCATAATAACCGGGTCAACGACTTCTCCCGGTTGCCAGACCATCAGCGGGTAGAGCGACGCGAGGAACTCTTCTACCGCGTGCCCCATCAGCCAGCGAAGAGGATATTCTTCGTCCGCGATCTCTTGTAGTCGCGCGGTCACTTTAGAGACTTCTGCGATGTACTTCAGCAGTCCGGACAGATGAAGACCGGGTCGACGCGCCGGCGGGACGATCAGCCCGGTTGTAGGGTCTACATCGCGCGCTAGGACGATCCGGCGGTCCAGGTCAGCGCGTTCGAGCTTGACTTCGGTTTCTGAGATGAGTATCGGCATAGGCTATGCGGTTTTAGCCGTTTAATGAAAATCTCTACGTCTTACTGAGTCGCCGTAGAGCACTGCTATCCCTTTCAACGTCGGTCTGCGTCACACGACGTCTATCAGCGGGATCTCTTGTTACTTCGCGACGACAATCTTCCCATCGTCCTGGACTTCGAACACTTCGTTCGCCGAACCCATCGCGATCAGCCAGTCCTCGTCGCCCAACTGCGACATGACGTCTTTCTTCATGTCCGCCGGAACCGCAGGCTTATGCTTTGGCATCGCCATGAGAACTTCGACCTTCAGCCGCTTGACGTCCGCGAGAGTCGCGCCGGCTTTCGCGTTCTTGAACGTGGTCGTCAGAATCGCAGTCGCGATATCTTCGGCCGAAAGCACTGCGTTACCTGCGTTACCATCGGCGGAATCTTCGGCTGCTGGCGGCGCAGCGGAAGCTTCCTTGGACGACTTCGGCGCGGACGCCGTAGAAGTCGCCTTTTGGGTCGACGCCGCCCCAGACTTTTTTCCCGTCGCCCCCGTCGCTTTTCCCGCCTTCGCTTCGTACGGATACTGTTTGATCTCCGTTACGACAAACGCGGTCGGATCGTTCGTCATGTCATCGCGGAACTTCTTCAGCGTGATCGTCTTGAAGTACGCGCGCAGACCGATGAAGTCCGGGAAGAACGTACGTTTGAGAATCGCGGGTTTGAAACCCTTCTCTTCGAGGCTGATACAGAACTGCATGTACTTGCCTTTGTCGTTCAGTTGATACCCGTCTTTGACCGCGTAGAGCGTGTTCCCTTCCATGCCGAGTTCGTTCCCGACGTCGACGGGTTCGTTCTCGACATTGTCGTCGGGACAGTTGCCGACGTGGATATCCTCGACGCGGCCGGTGTCCTTCGACGGACCGGCGATCTTCAGCAGGACTTCTTCAGGTTCCGATCCTTCCTTGTCCTTGAAGTCGCCGTCGCGGTAGCGCTGAATCTCCAATTGACACATCAGTTGCGGCGGATCCTGCTTACCGGTTTCCTTGTTCGGCGGGAATTGAAACATAAGCGATCTCGCGCCTACCACTTCGCCCCAACCGTCGGCGAAGCTTGACTTCATGTGAAACGCGTCTTCTTTTGCAGATGATACTCGTCCGGCCATACGTTTAGTTCTCTCTTTCCTTAAGCTGCGTTTGAGTTTTTAAATCGCGGCGGCGGCGGTGGAATTGTCGCGACCGTGAACATTCTGAAACCGGGCGGAAGGAATGCCTTCGCTTCCCGACTATTCAACTGTGCGGCGGATTTGTCTAGAATGAACAGTTCCGCGCGATCGGTTTCGCTACGAATCGGCCGGCCTTTGATCTGGACGACCTTCTGCGCGGCGTAATGGAGACGATAACCAGGGATTTTACAGCGTTCGCGAATAACGCGTTGCGTTTCGTTCGGGAACGGGAATTTGATTAGGATTTGGTACTCGCACTGGTCCGCCGGGAAGTCGAACGCTTCTTCGACTGAGGGAGACACGAAGACACTACCAGGACCGGCGGTTCGGAACCTTTCCAGCGAACTCCCAAGCGATGCTCCGTCTTCATTCCATATGAATCGGTTAGCGTGACGGCTATGCGACAGAATTCGCCTAGTGCGAGCGTAACTGACTGTGTGAATGATGCCTTTTCGGTCAAGCCGTCGATCGATAATGTTATCGGCGACTTCGAAGATTGCGCGGTAGTCTTCATCTGGACTTTTCCATGAAAGCTTTCTTACCGGGTGGTAGTAGACCGGCGCGTTATGCGGCGGGAATTGCGACGGAAACGCGCGGTAGTCGTATTCGATATCCGATGGCAGGATCAGGTTTAGGCTAAACCGATCGAGCGACGCGGACATGAGAAGAACGCGAGACACGCCAGAGAACAACTGTCTGGCGTAAGAATTCAATCTGACCGGTTCGAATGTCAGGTTCGCGCGGTCGGTAAACTGCCAGACGAAATTCGTACTTCCGGACATGCGCGCGATCCGCCGGCAGCGGTCGACGAGGTCTTTGTCGTCGTCCAGCTTCGAGTCTTTGAGTTCGTTAATCGTCTCTTTCGCCAGCGCGACGAAGCCGGTAGCTGCGTCGTCGTTCATCAGTCCGGACTGATACTCGAACATCTCGCGTTTCATACGATGTTCGGACGGGTAGAGGACGACCGACGCGAAAGACGTTAACTGCGACTCTATCGAATGCGCTTCGTCGCAGATCAGGAATTCGATTGGCCGTCCGTCGTGTTCGAGCGCCGCCTGATTGCGCCGCGCGTTTAGCCAATACGAATAGTTCGTCACGATCAGGTCAGAATCGCGCGCGGCTTCGACCGCCTCAGTGTACGGACAGTTCGTACTTCCCGAGTTCGAACAGTCGTGCTCGTGGCCGTAGTCGCAGTTCGAATAGACTCTACAACGGTAGTTCGCGCGGCCGTGAACGTTCGCGACGCCGAGTTCGCGCGCGTCTTTCATGACTTGCTGTTCGAGCGCTTTTGTTACGACGAGGTACGCAGTCTTGACGCCTAACAGCCGTGAAAGGGCTAATGCGAATCTCGTCTTTCCGCTACCGGTCTGCATGAGGACCGGATTGACGTTCGACGCGGAAGACATGAACCATTCGAACCCTTCGACCTGGACCGGGCGGAACTTTTCGAAGTTCATCCCCAAGTCAGACGGAGATAGCATGGCGAACGCGGAATTGGGATCGACTGGCATTTGCGGTGTCTGAAATCTACTGAACGCTATCGTACATCACAGGTCAATAATTCGCAACAGTTATTTTTCGCTCTTTTCGTTCTGGTCGTTCCAGCCGATCGCCAGCATCCGACCGCAGCGCGCGGATAGCGACCAGCGGCCGTTATTGTCGGATTGCTCGTTGACTACTAGATCGTGAACTGACAGGTCTTCTAACGTCCTTTTTGCTGTACTGACGCTGATTCGAATCTCCCGTGCGATATCGCTAATCGTGCGCTTCGTGTTGTAGCGCAACAGGTTTATGACCGCCGCGCGGACGGCCGGGATACTGTCCAGCGCGCAATTCTGAAGGACGCGCATCGTCTCAGTCGGCGTACAGCCTATCCGTTCGCAGCCACGCGACAGTTGCGCGAATGAATTAGCGAGTCGCGGACCGAGCGCACTACGGCTAACGCCGATAATCTCGTTCTTATTGAATCGATCTCGCTGAACTCCGGATCGTCCTCTTGCGCAGAATTGCGCCAGTGCGCCGATCTGATTCCGTTCCTGTTCAGATAGTAGTCTTGGCGGCGTTTTGTCTTCCCAGTCAAGCTGACATTCCTCCGCGAACGTCAGGAACAGGTCTTTAATCGATTTCGATTTCCCGCCTCCGTCCGGATTCGCAAGCGCGGAGTTTATCTCGTGATAGCCATCTGATTCCGGGTAGCGGTAGTAGATACAGCGTTCACCCATTTCCGCGTTCGCTTGGACATGGTCCGGATGGTCTATGACGTCCGTACAAGCGGCGAGGAAACCGATGCGGCCGTAGAAGCTGATCGTCTGTCCGCCGTCGGTTCCGACCTCGCGTTGCCAGTGCTGGTCGTGAAGCATTCCAAGACTGCCTAGTGTCGACCGCATAGTCATCGGATCGGACGCGAGGACTGTCCGCGCGAAGTCCAGCATGACTAATGCGCCGCGATAAATGCCGTCTGAACCTTTCGGCATGTCTTTTAGCAGTCCGCCGGTGCTGTCCGCTGTTCTGTCTTTCGCTCTCGTGGCGGACAGTAGCGCGGCCTTACCGGACAAGTCTCCGCACTCACGCACGCCGGCGATACCGAGCAACGGTTTTAATAGTTCTGTCTTTCCGCTTTCCGGCGGACCGATCAGCATTAACCAGACCGGATAGCCCAGCATCGTATTCGCGGCAAGGGTTCCAACGACTGCGTACAACGGTCCTGGATCAGGAAAGTACAGAATCGATTGTAGTTCTGCCGCTAACCGGTGAACTGGCGTCTCCGGACTAGCGAGCGGTGATTTCGTTGACGAAACAAGGAACGGACGACGCGGTTTCGATTTTGCTTCTGATTTCACATTATCTGTGTCGTCCGGTTCTTTGGCCGTAGTGGTCTCTAATTGGTCGTAGCTGACTGCGGTTTGTCGACGCAATGGCGGCGCGCTCCATTCACGTAACTAAATCGAAAGCGAGAGTGAATCTAAATCGTTGAAGTGTAAATTAACCAACGGAATTTATTGTATGTCAGGAAACGGACAGCGTCTACTACAACAGCTACTACAGTGGCTACTTACGTGACTTTTTCTTCGTGGTCGTTTTGGTCGCTTTAGTCGCGGCCGGCTTATGCGGCGCGATCTTGGCATTGCGCCTCGTGGAGTCTTCGACCATGATCGCGATCTCTTTCCAGCGCTGTACGACTGCGTCGTCGTCCGCTTCGCCGGGAAGCCATTCAGCGACCAGGAAGGTTAGAAAGTTCCGCATCGGATCGGGATACGCCGGCGTCGCGAGTTTCTTTGAGACGAGAGTCGACAGGTCGGACAGCGAACGCGCGGCGGGAGTCTTAATCGCGTCCAGTTCTTTCGCGGCGGCTTTCAACTGCGCGACGGTCAGACTGCCAGCCTTGACCTTTTCGAGCTTGCGTTGTTTCGACGCTTCGCGTTGCTTCCGCATCCATTCGGGTTCGGGAACGTTCGCGGTAGTCGACTTTGCGTCACGCTTGACGGCCGGTTTCTTTTCTCCTGACTTCGAACCCTTACCGACCGCCGGACTTAGTTTCTGCGTCTGATTTGTCGGCGCTAGTCCTGTCGGCGGCGGTTCCGATTCTGTCGCTGGTTCCGCCAGCGCTTCCGCGATCGCGTTTTCTGTCGCGCGCTGAACGACCGCCGGCAATTCCTTTTCTTTGATCTGCGTCAACGCGAAGAAAGCCGTGTCCGCACCGATGACGCCGGAATTTAGCCGCGCGAGCAGGTCTTCGTACGTCTCTTGCGGCATATCGACCGGTTTCGTTAGCAGTTTGAGATGCTGGCTGATCTGCGCGCGACTGACGCCGATGTATTCAGACAGTTCTTTTGTGCCTGTCCAGCCGTTTTCGAGTTGCAAGTCGCGGCAGAGCGTCGCGAACTGAAGCGGCGTATAGTTGCGCCGGTGGATGTTCTCGTGAATCGCGATACGGCGCGCTGGAACGTCTCCGAAGTCTTCAATCGCCTCTACGGGGTAGTCCGGACGAATTGAACGCATGGCGAGCACGCGACGGCCACCAGCGACGAGATGCCAGAGTTCGCCGCCTGCGTCCCAACGGACTTTAATCGGTTCGATCTGTCCGACTTCGCGAATCGACTGCGCAAACGCGTCGATTTTCTTCTGTTCGTTCGGTGGTAGCGGACCGGGACGGGACAGACGGTGTTCAGCCGGGATTACGATTTCATTCGCCGGGATTGTGAAGACGGATTTACCGGCGGGAACCGCGACCGGTTCCGGCGGCGGCGGGAACGGGATTGGCGTTTCGTTTTGTGTTTGTAGCACGGTTTCTACTCGTGGCATTGCGGTTATCTGATCCTTTCGCTGATTTCGTGTTCGGATTCGTTGTCGTGGCGGTCGACGTGGCGGTAGTCGAATTCGTAGAGTTCGCAGAATTCTTTCGTTCGTAAATCTGGTTGACCTGATCAAGCGTCCAGCCGAACATCGCGGCGAGTTTGGACGCGACGGTCATGGACGGGCGGTTAATCCCGTTCAGGATTCTTCCGAGATGCGTAGGCGAGACTCCGACGGCCGGCGCGAGGACTTGATAGTTCAGGTCTCCGAACGCGTACGGACGCCGTCCCATGACTCCAGGCGCGCGTCGCGGCACGATCGGGTTAATCGGCGGGAGGTCGATTTGTGCCGTGACCGTACCGTCTGGCTTACGCTGTCTCTTTATTGCCATACATCGCAGAATAGCATAACGGATTCGAATTGTGCTTGTCAAGACGTTCGAGCGCGTTTTACTTTGGCCGGCAGGCTGTATGGTTTACAAACCGTCCGTTGACACAATCTGTTTGCACGACGAGCGATCCACCGTCTGGACAACTGCGCTGTTCGACGAGGTCCGCCGACGTAGCTGTATCCGGTTCGCACCTATAGTGCCCTTGGATCCACGCGTCGGCTTCCGGGAACTTCGGCTTTGACTGTTCTGTTTTCGAGACGACGTCGCCGGTCTGTGAGATCTGTAGGAATCGTTCGAGTGAACCAACACGCGACGTTAACAGATCGGTGCGCGCCATGCAAAGCGTGAATAGAACCAGCATCAGGATCAGCATCCAGAAATTTCGATCTATCCATTCGTCTAGCTTATTCGGTTTCTTCTGTTCGTCCATCTGTAGACTCTACCTTTCTAACGTTCTATTGTGCGGTCGAAAAACAACCACCCTTCATTTACGCGAACGCGCGCGTAAACTGTAGTATAAGAGAAGAAAAAACAAACACCAAGCATTTATGCTAAGTAGAGAGACTGAACGACCAAGCGAACCGACTCGCTACTTTCTACTTTCATTCGCCTACCCTCAATCTATAGCTTTAGCGTACATGGAGAGTGATAGTTTTTCGTGATACGATCTATTCCATGAATGAACATCTCCTACCCGGTGAACTCGATTTCAGTGAAGCTGACTATCAGATCGACGAAGAACTAGTCGAACGATTCAAAAAACGATCAACTACCATACAGAATAACCAGACCGAACCTGTCCGGCATCCGAACGGGTATACAGACGAAGAAATGGAAGCGAACCGTATGTCGCCACGCGGCCGACGCTACATGCGGCGGTATCATCGCGACGCGTACGAGCACGAAATGTCTCAGGAATCGTTCTTCTTTCATCCTGGAGAACCACTTCGGAATTCGCTTCTGACAATCATCGGTCCAGGGTTCTTTAACCGTTACGGTCGCTGGACATGGCAGGACGTCAAATGTCGCTGTGTGTGCGGTCGTGAGGACGTCCTAGTGCCATACGCGAGCGCATACCGTTGTCCGCCTTATAGCTGCGGCTGCAAGCGTCGCGCGAAGAAAACCGATAAGGACTGGACTGGTCATTTTGTGACTAGGAAAGGCCGCACGTTGCTTATTCTCGGTCGGACAGATACCGGAGACTGGACGTATTTGTGCGATTGCTGCGGTGAGACGTCCAGTCTCGCTCGTGGCGGACTAGGAACGATCAATGCGAAGCTGATTCGCGCCGCTCGGTCAGCTTGTCCGAACGCCAAAGAACCAGTCAAAGAATCGCGACGCGGTCGCGCTTAGTGCGATCCAGGCGCGGAACTGCCATGAATGCGCGGCCGGCGGAAGGACGTCGACTTTGTGCTTTGTGCGGTCATACGGGTCGATTGTAGGTCTCATAGCTGTATATAGTCTCCTGCGTTACACTCTTCTCCGGTCTGAAGGTAAAGCTCTGTTGTGCGGACGGACGAGTGACCTAGCGACTTCTGAACGACTTCGATTGGCGCGCCGCCAGTGCGGGATAACTTCGCGTACGTCCGCCGTAGGTCGTGCGGGTTGAGGTCTGGAATACCGATTAGTGCGCCGTAGCGACGGACGATCTTACGCACTGCGGACGGAGACAGAGAGTCGGTAATTGTGCGGTCAGCACGGACGGAACGAAGGATCAGACCTTGACGCATTGTGCGCGACCTCGTTTCTGCCTGTTTTGTTCTTCCTGGTGGTCATGCGCTGCGGCTTGTGCGTATTCGAGGTAAGAGAAGTCATCTAGCGCGACACGCCGATAGAAAAGTCGGTAACCGGAACGTGTTACCTTTCCGCCGCATACTTCATAGAACGTAGAAATCGTATAGTCTCCTGACGTCCAATAGCAACCTACTTTTGTTTGCTTCCAATCCATGTTAAGTACGATCATTTTCCTTTTCTCCTATCCAATCTGAGATTAGTTTTTCCGCCCAACGTGGAACCGCGACCGTCCTGGTCCTGTTCCCTTTCCCTGCGATGTTCCGCAATAGTGCCGGTCTGTCCGCTGTACTAGCTTCGAATTGTGCGGTCACGAGGTCCACTGCTTCAAAACGTCTCAGACCGCAACCGATCAGTAGTGCCATTAGTGCCGCGTCGCGACGGCCGATAGGCGTCGACCTGTCGATACTCGCGATTAGTGCGCGGACTTGGTCGACAGTCAGCCATCTACCTGTCCTTATTCCCTTTGTGCGCTTTGTCTTTATGCGGCTGATCGCAGCGGACGACCGCTCATCTATCCATCCGAGTTCTGACGCCTCGTACGCGAAGCGCTTAATCGCGCTAATCGTCTGATTTATGACTTGAGATGATGCGCCAGAGGTCGACAATGAACGGACGTACGCTGCGACGGATTCGCGGTCTAGTCGACCTCCGAACGGAGACGCGCGAAACGCTGACAGACGACTCGTGTAGACTCTACGAGAGTTATCGGACAGGCTAGAAAACGCTGCGGATACGACGCGCGCGAAAAGATCCTGTCCGCCGGTCATGAGGTCCGGCGGACAGGTCGCGGTCGGGATCAGTTCGTTAGACATGGTCGTCAGGGTTATATTGCGCTGTCTGTTCTGCGTTAGCTAGTCGCGGAAGTACCGCTGATCGATAGCGTGCGTCCTTCCGTTCTTCCATACGGTAGAACGCAGCGTACGTGCCGGTCTCGTGACAGTTCGCGTTGTACCAGCAGAAGCTCGTCACTGTCGCATCGAATAGACTTTCAACCGTCGGATATGTAGGCGTGAGACTCCGTTCGGTCTTTACGTGCTTTGGGTCGATCATCATCCCGACCGAGAATGGGAAACCAGGACGCATTTTATGCGCAATGATGTAGAACGGCTGATCTGATTCGAACATCTGGCGCGCCTCACGTTTGCTGATCCGCGTGTATCGCGTTGCAGCGTCGGTAATTACGTATCGGTTCATTTGGTCGTTACCTCCTTCGTTTCTTCAACAATCGCGTAACGCGTATAGTCATCAATCAGAACGACGCGTTGACCGTCGCGCGTCGGCGGCAATCCGATATGGATCAGACCTTCTGACAGTTTGCGGTCAACGTCGCGCGCGGTCTCGTTCTGTTTGCGGTAATACTGAATCGCATGGAATCGGCTGACGAAATAGCTTGTACCGTACATTGTTGTCTTCATAGCGGTGGGCATTGGTTCGTTCATTCCTACCTTTCGCGGACAGCCGAAACGTCGCGAGGTCCGTAAGGGTTCGTTTCGGCTGTCTGGCGGCAAGGCAGGAACGCTACATAATCGCGTCGGGGAGTTCAAGCGTCGCGAACATATCGGCGCCTGACGATGCGAGACCCGCGTTAATCTCGTTCTTAATTCGCAGCGCGTCGGACTGACGAACGCTAAACGATGTTACGGTCTGACGTTCTCGCGTATTGGTGAGAATGTAAATGGTTTTCATGGTCGTTATCCTTTACGCAACTGTAGACGCGGTCGGGATCGCGAGTCCGAGCGTATCCCAATCGACGTTTACGGCCGTTCCGAACTGTCGCGGGTTCATTGGCGGCATATCCTCCGCTTCCGCGAGGATGAGATTCAACGCGGAATCCTTCAACTGCTTACCAGATCCGAATAACGCGGACTGCGCGCGCATATCGCCTTTGGACGTTCGGCAATGATCCGTGTACGCGGTAACCGAGTTCAGAAGGTTATACGCTGTCCCGCGTTGCTCTGGAAACGCGTTACCGTCATTTGCCTCGTACAGACTGAGGATCTCCGCCAGAACGTTATCGCGACGCGTTGAACTCTCAGCCGGCGCGCCGTCGTCCTTCGCTTTCAACGGGAACAGCTTGTCCATGAGCTTTGAGAATGACTCGCGGGTAACCTTGCGTCCCGCGAGAAACTGTAGCTTCTGTTCCACGGTCTTGACGTCTCCAGCGACGGATTCCAGCGCGCGGTGTGCGTCCGCTACCTTCGTTGCTGCGTTCTTCGTGTGGCGGATTCGGAAGACGTTCTTAGTCTTTTCAGACAACGCGATATCCAGCGTATTGTTACAGACGACTCGTTCCATACAGCCGCGCAACTGATAGCTGTACGATCCGTCGTGAGACGTGCAGAACAGAAGATACGCGGACGACTTGTCATCTCCCACGCGAACGGACAGACCGAGATCAGCTAGACCCCAAACGACTTCACCTTCACCGAGTACGCCAGCGGTCTCGTAGTGTGCGCCGTTCGGTGCGTTGTCTGCCATCATTGCGTCAATCAGTTCGAACCCAGAAGCATGATTGAGAACCTTGTAGTCCTGTCCGACGACGCCAAGGAATACAGCTTTGGACGCGTCGCGGACAGCTTTGTCTGACTGATTCCAACGGAATGTTCCCCATGCGTTGACAGGTTTTCCGCGTCCGTCGTGAAGCTGCGACTTGAATACGTCGAAGTCGAGTCCGCCATGAGCGAGAATCTCGCTCCAGGTCATGTACTTCCCTGTCACTGTTCCGAGCGCGTGCCATGCGGCTTGACGTCCGATGTAGGTGTTAATGTTGTGTGCCATAGCGTTTATCCGTTTAATCCCTTTCTAGTGGATTGATCCGACGACGTCGTGCGGTGTGTCGTGCGGTCAGTACGATCATATCACTATCTTGACGTACAGCGCATGAAATAAACCTGATGATATCGCTACTAGGAACATAACAGGATAGATATAAATACGTGCAGAGGACTTGACAAAAAGGGAACAAAAGGCGAAGGTAGACGGACGACGAATAAGTAGCTATGTATCAGTGGTTTACGTTGATAGTCTGTTCGGATGGCAAGGCAGAGACAGCCGATAGGCTGTCGATAGCCTGACAGACGACAGACCACTAGCGAGACCTGTCGACCTGTCGATCTAGCAACCTGTCCATCCGACCTGTCGTCTATGCGTTACGATGTCTTGTATACGATACAGTCGCTAATCCGTCCGCAGTCATTGCGAACGGCAAGGCGCGCCATGCCTGACTAGCTGTGTTGTGTGTACGTTACAGCGTCTCGTATGAATGACATGAGTGACGTCGCAGGTGCAAGCCACGCAGCGATAGTGCGGACGACAGCACGCAATTACGCGCAACGCGTTGATATAGCGTAGCTTACGTCAGTCAGGACGACCTCGTGTCGGACGACTGACCTAGTCACGATAATGTTGGTTATCGATACCAGAGGCAGGATAGCAGCCTATGACCACGTCGCGAGGTCGCATCTCTTTACGTAAAGACCGCGCACGCGACGCGCAGAGGCGATTGCGACGGCGAATTGTCCGGGGGTTGGACACGCCATTGTCTCATTGACTCGCGCTACACCGACAGCAAATTTTGAATCACGATTTTTTATTATTGACTTTTTTCGTCAATTGATTTCTGTCTCAGTTTTTCGTGACTGCGGTTCATCCAGTAGATAAACCGGAACTTCGACACGCGAGGCACTCGTACTATCGACGTTTCGTCCGGAACATGAGACCGACGTGAATACAGCTTGCCTGTATTCTCGTCGGCATAGTCGAATCGCGGCGTGCGTCGCTCCTGGTCAGTCATACCATCGGCTATCCAGTTACCAGCGCGGTAGATCGTGCCGTCGTGACCGGCGGCAGGATCGGCGTACGAGACAATCAGGTTGACGTCCGGCCTGTTCTTCCGTACCCATCGCAGCGCGCGCGCGACAAACCATGTCTCCGTGTTCTTCGGCGTGCCGTCAGCGATGAACAGCCTTGCTAGTTCCCAAGCACAGTTGACACCGTAGCGTTTGTTCGTCTCTCGCGGCGGTAGCGCGAACACGACGCAGCCGATCGGTACGTCATCATCTAACAGACTCAGAATCGCAACCACGACTCCAGGCCATCGGCGCAAGTAATGCGCTTCGATCAGATGGTTAACTGTTCGGCGGTCTGTCAGTTCGATTTGGTAGTGGCTATCGCGCATAAGCTAACGTTCGTACACTTCTAGGATCACGTCAATATCCTTTCGCTCCGGTCTAACAGCTTGCGATAGTCTTCGTCTCCGAACCGATACCGCCACGGGTGATACCCGTACGGGTCGTTCGCGGCCATCGCCTTGTAATTCTGCCGCGTGACCAGCACGCCTTCGCGCGCTAACCGTCTGATCTCCGCGACGATCGCGCGGTCAGCGACCTGTCCGGACTGCTTAAACAACTGGAACGCCTTTATGCCTTTCGACCGCTCCAGTCCTGACGATTCGAGTATCCATCGCGTTGCGTATGGCACGCAGTCTCGCATCAGGCGACTCGCGACCTCGCCGTCGAACGATACAGTCTCGCGGCCGTACAATGCGCCGACACCGGTAGCGATCGCGGTCAGCGAACCGGTCAACGTCTCCCAGTCTGTCTGCAACGGCGCGAGTCGCTGCAATAGTTCGCACCAGTAAAACAGACTCGCTGGTTGACGGCGATCAGGCAGCGGACGCGACAGCGGACGATGACTACAGTCCAAGACACGTCGCGCGAGTCTCGCGAGTTCCGTCGTCGCCTTCGTCTGTTCGTCTCGCGGCATCGTCCCGAACCCGCCGCGAGGATGCGCGATTCGCAGTCTGATGCATTGCGTCAGCAGTACGCAGTACGAATGCGTCGCCATTAGCAGCACCGCGCCACGGCCGGACGTCGGCATTCGCCGCCACTCGGCGTCAACGAACAGTCCAGGAGCGCTGGTACGTCGCAGCGATAGCCAGTCCTGCAAGATTTCTTCGCATAGCTGCGACCGCTGGACGCGTGGCACGGATAACGATCTGACCATAAATCCGTTATGGTTCGTATCGATCGTATGGTCTCCGGTCAGCCCGAAGCTGAACCACGCAGACGAACAGTCGCGCGACGGCCAATCGGTCTCAATGATTATCCAGGGTCGACGGTAGCCAGTTACGCTCTCTGGCAGTAGCGCGGTTAGAAGCACATCAGTCGACTGGCGGTCCTTGTGACCGAAAGTCGACTCCAGGAACGCATGCAGGTCGTTCAGTCTGTCCGGGTACGGGTTCATAACACCTTCATGACCTGCGTTCTGAACGGACACGGCGCGCCGTCGCACTGCGCGTAGTACGTCCTACAGCGGATCGGCTGCGTTGCCATCTTCCCGCCGCTATGGTCTTCATTGCACTGCGCGCAGAAGCAATCGTCGCTACCGCGCGACTTCGAATCGTACGGCCGTCCGCAACAGCCGCAGCGGGAGTCGCCTTCAGAACGTTTGACCTTCATTACGCCTCCACTACCGTTGGACTTCCCGGCCGCGTCCACTCCTGAATAAAGTGCTCGATAACTTCTTCCTTGCTGCGACCGTCGAATGCAGATTGCATACCTACGGACCAGTGACGTTCTACGTAGTCTTTGGCTGCTTGCTGTATATGCGCGTGCTTCGGACTCGCGTCGACGAAGATCCTCATACCGGGTTCGGGAACAAAATTCGGTACGCAACGATCTTGGTTAAAGTTGATATGCCGAGACATATTTCCAGACCGGCTTGTGATACCGAATGGTGTAACGCCGTCCCTGGAGTTCCATAAGACTTCGACTTCTCCGGTCACTTCGTCTCTATATTGCATGAGACAGAACGCTTCACGGTGTTTGTACGTAGCTGGTATCATGTTCTTCTTTCCTGTCATACCCGTCAGTTATTTTCCTTGACACCAGATTATAAACCGTGACATTCTATCCATGCAAGCGGAACCTGACAAACCGACTTGCGAAAATCTGAAATCCTCCTTCAGCGGCGGTAGACTTCAGGTGGTGTAGGATCCATCAGAACTCTTTCGCCGCTGGTTTTTCGACTTTTATAGTACATTGTCCATATGGCACGACAACCGTCTCTAGTCACCTACAACGACCTCAACGGCGAGGAAGTCCGCGAGATTCTCGTCGACTGGTTCCGCCAGCTACTCTCTTCGCAACCCGTCATGCAGAAGCACCTGACGCTTCCAATGGCGAAGATCGACCTGAAGGTGACGGTTGACGTAGCGATGTTTCATGGCGGCACGGTCCCGGTCGCGTCGCCGCCAGAGGTCATGTCGATTCTCGGCGACGTGTCCGTACAGAACGCGATCGCGGCGCAACAGCCACACGTCGAACTCGCAGCGGTCGTAAACGCCGCGCCGATTCCAGGCGGACAGCCGCCAGACCAGATCCGGTCGCAGCATGACCTTCCGATCGCGCGTCCAGGATATGGCGATAGGTCTATCGGCGGTCATGTCCAAGTCGCGGACATTGTAGACATTGTAGAGTCTACTGTCGAAGAGACGAACCGACGGCGCGAAGCGGCGGGAGTTCGTCTCCCACAGCCAGCGAACGGAGACGACGCGACCGCAGCTTTGACTGTTGACTCGTCCGGTCGTCGCGGCTGTGTCGCCGAAGGCTACATCTTCGCTGGTCCGCCGCCGGTCAATGGGACCGTCGAACAGGAAATCCCTGTCGACAACGGCGCGATTGACATTGACCTGACCGGTCAAGGCCGCATGAAGCAAGGCGGGATGACTGTTACCGCCGGCACGCATACCGCCAGCAAGTCGAAGTTCGGCGACCGCGCCGGCGAGAAGTACGGTTCCGTCGCCGCGACGTACGACCTCGGTCCTGCTGGACTCGCGACGAACGGCGGCGGTTCGCGCACGAAACTAGGCTTTGGGAATAACCGCTAATTAACGAACGGAGAAACGATGAAAATGAATCACGAACAAGAACAAAGACTACGAGACATTATGAATGGCGGTGCTACACCGGTCAGCGGCGTCGCTTCCAGCGGGTCCGCGTATGTCCTTCCGCCGCCGCCGCACTATCCTACCGGCTCGATTATCCTGATCCGCCGTCGCGGTCATTCGCGTACTGCCGGACAGGAATACTTCGCGCCGGCGATCGTCCTACAGCAATTCGAACCGGACGGTCAGGTCGAAGTATTAATTTTCGACGCGTCCTCTGGCGTCTGCTTCGACTCCAGCTACAACGTCCGCGAGGTCTCGTCTCGTGGCGAAGGTCAGACCCGCGAGATGTACGTCAGTCAGGAGAACGTCCAGTCCGTTCTGTTCGACCCGATCGAATTCAACCTCGCGCTAAGTCGCCAGCGCCATCTGTCGAACGAGATTCAGAAGCTGATCTCGCGGTCTGAGTATCAGTGGGAGACGTTGACGACGCTGACAGACACGCTCGAAACGATGGACCGGCGAATCAAAGACCTGGAATCGCTCGTCACGGACACGCTACTCGATAAGGAAGCGGCTAAAGCTACTGCGACCGCGCCGACTCCCGTCGCGCCGCCGTTGAGTCCGAAAGGCAAGGACGGAGGTAAGTCGTAACCATGACACTCTTCGAGTTCAACATCAATATCGACCGCGTCGCGAACGCTCTCGAACGGATCGCGAACGCGTTAGACCGCGCGCATCCGCTACCGTCCGATCCGAACTGGAATATCGCGGATGAAGTCCCGCCGATGCCGGACATGACCGTCGCGGATTCCGTCTCGCTTGATTCATCGTTCGATAGCGAGTCCGCAGAATTCCGCCGCGCGACTCGCGACCTTAAATCTCAACTCATGTCGCCACGAATGGAATTCAATGAAGAAACAGGAACGGTCGAACGTCTCGCGGGACTCAGCGAAGACGAAGCGGACGAAGTCGTCGCCAAAGCTTTCCAGCTTGCCAAAGCGCAAGCGAACGCGCGATAATACGGCAACAGTAACATCAACAGCCGATGCAAAAAAGCCGTCCGGTTCCCGGTCGCGCAGTAGCGAATCAGTTATTCCGATTACGCAGAACCCGCGACCGCCTGAACCGGCGGTAGTATTACCTCCAGCGGTCGTTACCGACGTCGACCTCGCTTCTGACCGTTCCTCTGAACCTCTCGCTTTCGGACCTACGCCGCTTGCCGTCGCGTTTCGCTATGTAGATCCTACATGGAGGAACTACATCATGTACGTCGACCTCGAAGCGCGCACGGGCAATAAAGACGCGATGCGCTATCTTACTGTCTGGAAGTCCCTTCCGCCGTCTGAACGCCGGTCCGCGTCACCAGAACAACTCTGTGAACTGTCTTCTGTCCAACCTTCTGACCTGATCTCTTGGGTTAGTCGCCAAGTCTGGCAGGAAGGAAGCGCAGAAGCGTCAATGGTCATGTCGTTCCAGCGACACAAAGTCTTAGCCAAAACCGCGCAGTTCGCAACTGAATCGCCAGACAACTATAAGCACGCGGAACTATTCATGAAAGCGGCGGGTATGATGCCACAGCCTGGACGCGGCGGTTCTCCCGTCACGATCTTTAATACGCCTACAGCGAACGCAAACGCGACGTCCGTAGCGAAGTCTGACGCGTCGGTCAGTAGTAAAACCGGTCTGCTCGATATGGACGACGAGATCGTCTCTATGGCGAAGATCATGCAGGCGGACTTCAACGACGCGCAACTGCACCGAAAGGATTTAGACGAAGGTCCGGAAGATAAGGACGACGACGAAGAGGACGAAGACGATGACGACGACGAATCCGAAGATTGAAGCACATCGCGTTTGGCTGGACGTCTATAACGAACTGCTCATGCGCGCCGCCGGCGACCCGGCCGTGCAATTGACTGACGACCAGCGCGCCGCGTACATGACGATTCCGATGGTCCTGGACGAATGCCAGTCAGCGTTCGACGAGATACCGCCGGATCTCCGTCCGCGTCACTATCTCATGTATTCTTAGCGCGTATGTATAGCCGTCGGATCATAACTCGCAACGTTGACCAGTTCTTAGCGCACGAGTCGAATCGCGGACTCATTCTCGAACCCGCGTCCAAGATCGAATTCGCCCGCGCGGTCTCGCATCTGGACTCGCTCGTCACGAAAGACCACGAGTCCGGCCGGCTAATCCCGACGCGCGTCGTTAGTCCCGACGGACGACAGGTATTTAATGCGAACGGTCAGCCCGTCCTGTCATGGCAGGAGACGTTAACACAGGAAGAACGCCACTGGATAAAGGTTCAACGTCTACTCTGTTCCTTCGACTTCTGGTACTGGGTCGAACGCGCCGTCTGGATCAAGGACACGGACAACCGTACGGTCCGGATGGAACTCTGGCAGTCGCAGGAGATATTCCTACAGCTAATTGCGGAGATGGAAGACGAAGAAATCGCGATCTTCCTTATCATCCTAAAGGCGCGACAGCTAGGGATCAGCCGTGTTATCACGCTTATCCTTCTTCATCGCGTCGTGTTCGACGCGAACATAAACGCGTACCTCGCGAGTTCCACGGACAAGAAAACGCTTAAACTCTTTAAGCTGATCTCGTTCGTCATGGATCGGATGCCCTACTGGATGCAGCCGATCAGCGCGCAACCCGGCAAACGAGGGAAAGTCGATCAGGCCGGTAAACTCCTGGAGTTCTTCAATGGATCAGCGATTACGATGGAACACGGCCAGCAGTCTAGCGGTATGGCTCGTGGCGATTCCCCCAACGTGGTGCATTTATCAGAACTGGCAGAGTTTGATGACCTTACCTCACTTGTGGATTCCGCTTTGCTTCGCGGAATGCACCCTAGTCCTCGTGCCTTTTTGGCTCTTGAAGGAACCGCTGAAGGCATTAACAACCCTTGGCATCAGAAATGGGAAACTGCTAAGTCTGAATGGCCGCAACGTAAAGGACGACTGCGACCCCTATTTCTCCCTTGGTTCGTCGGTGGACTCTACCCGAAGGAAGTCGACCTAAAAGCGCGACCGATACCCGCGAACTATGTCAATACGATGGCACCGTGGGCGCTGACTCACGCGCGCATGGCTGAAGAGTACGTCCGCCAGACGGACTATCTGGCTAAACGTCTCGGTTCGTCCTGGACGATGCCACTCGAACAAATCTGGTACTACGAGTGCGAACGATCGAGCGCGGTTAAAGAGAATCGCCTTAATACGTTTCTACAGGAGATGCCGGCAAATGACGACGAAGCTTTTCAATCTACGAATATCACCGTCTTTGACGTTGAGACTCTTAATTTCTATCGGACGAACACTCATTCTCAGCCGCTATGGGGCGTCTTTGGATTGCGCGGTCCGACCGAGTTTGTACCGCCTCGATTGCAACCTTCAGATATTCTGGTCAACCACGATTTACCACCTATCTCTATTCGTGCTGAAGCAGGCGGCGGTGTCGTCATCCCGTTCGAACTCGTCCCGCTCAAGTTCTCCGGTTGGTCTCTAGAATCAGATTCTACTCGCGGTTCGATCGACAAAATCTACGTGTGGGAACCACCGCTGTCCGGTCATGAATATGGCTTCGGATGCGACACCGGCGACGGTATCGACAAGGATCGAACCGTTATCGAAGGCGTTAAGAAATACTCTCTCGCCGGTCCGACAAAGCAAGTCCTCGAATTCGCATCCGGTCACATGAACGCGCTCGACGCGTGGCCGTTTCTACTCGCGATCGGTACGTGGTATACGACCGCTGATCGGTCCGGATTCCTGAAGCAGCCGCGCATGGCGATCGAATGCAAAGGACACGGCGACCTCGTTCAGAACGTATTACGTCTCATGGGCTGGACGAACTTCCACCAATGGAACGACCGCATGATCGACAGCAAGAAAGTCGAACTCTCGAAAACGAACAAAATCGGAGTATTTACTAACTTCTTCTTCCGCCGCGCCATGATCGAAATGATTGTCCGGTCTCTCCGTGACGGCGAAGTCGAAATCTGTTCGCCGTTCTTCGTCAAGGAAATGCAGAGTCTCGAAGGTGACGAGTTCGCGCAAGAACTCCGCGCTGGATATGGCGGTCACGACGACCGCATTATGGCTTTAGGCTTCGTCCTGTCGTCCTTCTACAAATGGGATCCGAACTACTGGCGCGCTTCGAAAGTCATGGCGTACAGCGGTCAGAACCCGGCGTCGCTGCAACAGACCTACGACAATTCCTACCTGTCCGGCGGTGTCGGCGCTCCGAACCCGCAGACGTCGCGCAAAAACGACCGGACCTTTGCACCGTGGGCATTCAGCGCGCAGTCGAACACGTCCGGGTTGGTCTAAGGCGTACACTGAACTCATGACGCAGTTGTCACAACTGCCGGAACTGCCGCATTTAGCGCCGCGTGAGCTAAGGCTGATCGATGCGCTAATGGCTGGTAAAAGGAACAAGCAGATCGCAATCGATCTACGCGTTAGCGAGAACACGATTAAAGTCTATGCGTCGATTTTGTACGCGAAGTTGAAGGTTACCGACCGTCTTGATTTAGTCCGGCTCATGCATGAGCGTCAGGAAGTCAAAGCGCTACAGGCGGAACGTTTGCGCTGTATTCTGATCGTGCGGGAATGCGAACAATCGGGAAACTGGCGGTCGGATCTTGTGATCGACGCGATTCTCGAATCCTGAAAATTCTGTATTCTGTATTGTTCGTTGCGTTTCCTACGTCAGATAGTTATAATTGACCCGAAAGGAAACTTTGTCCCGTATGCCCGAAAACGCTCCTGGTTTTACGCAAGCTTGCGTTAACATTCCGCCTTACACCCTCGTCGGCGGACCCGAAAACGTTAAGTTGCTTTTCGATGAGGAACTTGATTCGCGCCGCGAACTTCAAGCTCGCGCGCGCGCCTGGGAATCGATTACGCTTCTCCAGCAACAGAACCTCGTCGCCTTCTCTCACGCTGTCAATATGGGTTCGCTCCTGTCCGCGCAGGCCGGCGTCACCCAACAGCAGACCGGTGTCACCGATAACCAACAGCCGGTTAGCCCGATTCGCACCGGCGCGGCCGACTCGCAAGTTCAGATGCCTCCGGGCGCGGCGTATCCGCCGAACCGCCAGACCGACACCGGCGGCGCGGCTGCGACCAGCGCAATCATCGCAGGCGTCGCGGAAGCTGTGCAGGGGAACGTCACCGCGCAGATCAGCGACCTGACCGTACAGGTCAATGCGCTTGCCGCGCTCATCGCACAGTTCATCGCGAATTCCGGTTCCGCCGGCGCGAAACAGGCAAGCGCAAACCCTACTCCGTCCGCTTCGTAGTCGCGACGATCGATTCTGACGGAAGGGTTCTCATTGATATGAATTGGGCGCGACTCATCGTAGCGTTAGGCGGACAGATTATCCCGATCTTCCTCCATGACGCGAAGCAACAGCAGATCGTCGGCGTGATTGCAGCCGAAGCGCAGAATGTGTTCAACGTTATCGATCAGTTGAATGCGCAGAAAATCGAACAGGCGGCGTCGACGGTTACTCCTACCGCGCCGTCGTCTGCTCCCGTCGGTCCTCGGATCAACGGATAAGTTCCCATACGGGACGATAAACCGGCGCGACGTGGGTATTTCCTCCGTGGTATCCACGTCCGCCGGATTTCGAATCTATAGCTTATGGAATGGACGACTTTTCAATCGAGACATTTACAAGCCGGAACGTACGACGCGGATTCGCATACGCTCCTGGTCCGGTTCGTAAACGGTTCGATCTATCGATACTGGAACGTACCGCCGGACGTCGCGGACTCGCTCATGCAGTCGACGAGTTCGCAGGAATACTTCAACACGAAGATTAAAGGCCGGTATCAGTACGCCAAGATCGTTGACGGGACGACTCCCGCCGGTCGGACCTCGCGACGGAGATTCTAACCTATGCCCATGATTTCCTACGTCTGTCCGTGCTGCGGCGCTGGCGACGAACATTACTATCACCGCCAGTCTGACGCGCCGGAATTTCTATCTTGTCGCTCGGTTGATTTCTTAACTCCCGAAAAGAAAACGATCGAACAGAAGATCGTAAACCCCGACGGCACCGAAACCGTCGAACTCGTCGAAGTCGAACTCGAACCCGAGATGACCGCGTGTACCGGCATAATGACACAACGCGAGTCTTGGTTAGACTCTACAACGGCACGGCCGGCGCGCGGATTCGAACCCTTAGTCGTCTACCAGTCCGCGACTGACCCGACGAAGTTCAGTATCCCCGGACGTAACTACGAAAAGACCGATCCGGGATATAAGCGCATCGAAATTACGAACATGCACGAGTACAACAAACTCGTTAAGCAAGTCAACAATATCGAGCGCTCGAAAATGTCCGACCATCGCGAGATGCACAAGACCTACTGGGACGCGCGACGTAGAGCGATGCGAGACAACGTGAACGCTCGTGTCGGTTCGTCTGGCATGTCTCGTATCGTCGACTTGCTTCGGACGATCCGAAAGCGTTCGGATACGAAGACGAACAAGCGCTACGGGAAACCGCTTGAACCGAACTTTCACGCGCAACTGCTTGAATTCAACCAAGGGAAGATTCAGGACTACTGCGACGCCGATACCGGCTGGAAAGCGACTCGCGCAAAATGAACATGACCATCTCGACCGAAGAACTCGCGTCTCAAATCATCGCGCTATCTGAAGGCACCGGAAAGCGTAACGAATCCGGGTTCTATGTTCCCTATCAGGACGGCGGCGGCGTTTGGACGATCGGTAAAGGTCATACTCGTGACGTCGGTCCGATGACGCCGCCGGCGACACAGGAACAGGTCGACCAGTGGTTCGCGGAAGACCAAGCACCGCTATTCAAACTCGTCTCGCCGCTTCCTCCGTTCGAAGCCGCCGCGTGGGTCTCGTTCGGCTTCAACTGTGGCTCGGCCGCGATGCTCGCTTGCATGAAAGCCGGCGTCGAACACGTCCGGCATTATATCCACGACGTGAAAGGCAATATCGAACCCGGTCTGGTCACGCGCCGCGATCGTGAGTACTTTCTAATCCAGTTATCCCGACGACTGAGTTAAAGTTAAGGCTATGAACCGTCATCCTGGACATTCGCCGATCGATACCGCGTACCTCTGTCCGAAACCGTTCGAATTCAACCAGCATCAGCAGTCTTGGGAAGCGTGTTCGTCGGACGAACTGTTCGCATGGTCGCAACAGATGCTCCAGGACGGCCGGTCGTACTTGCGCCTTCAGCCTGCGTACAAGTACATCCCGGACGGTCTAGACATTATCAACGGCGAATTCCTGGTCACGGACGTTCAATCGCTTTCAAACGCGAAGACGGAACTGACCGCGCGCAACACGAAGGAAATCGTCGCCGCGCAGACGAACCTACGAATCATCCCGTCTTTTAAGGCCGAAAACGAAGAGTACGAAGACCAGAACCATATCCTAAACAAAGGCTTCATGGCGTGGCAGAACATGACGTTCGCGGACCGCCGCATCCGTGGCGCATGGCAGTACGCTGCCGCCGCTGGAACCGGTTACATCGGACCGCGCTACGACCCGAATTTCTACTATCGCGGTAAAGGCGATCAGGTCTGGGACGTCTACGGACCGCTCGACGTAATCCCGCTTGGTCTCGCTCCGGGTCTCGACTTGCAGACCTCGTACGCGTGCGCGCTTCGCAAGAAAATGCCGATTCATCAGGTCTGGCGGATGTTCCCGATCATGCGCGACATTATCAAGTCGAATCGCGTATCAACATCTGGTAAAGGAATGGTGATCGCGCAAGCGGTCAAATACGCGTCGGCGGTCCTGAAGCGATTCTCGCAAGGCGCGAGACAACCGGAAGAAGCTTCGACGTGGGACACGACGGACGTTTATTACATTTATGTCGATGACGACTCAGTTAATGAAACGGGCAATCCGATTAAAATGTGCGGACCGGACGGACAATACGGAACGTCTTGGTCTTACGAAGTACCTTTCGTCGGTCAGGAGATACCAACGGGGAGAGTCCTTTCGGGTGGCCGTCCAGAAGTTCGAAAAGCTCTACGCGCCGATTGCTGCTTCTACCCGAACCGCCGGCTTATTATTGCCACTGACACGGCGATAATGAACCCGGACCCGACGCATCAGTCTTCTTACCGTTGGGACGGCAAGATTCCGGCCGCGCAGTTCCGCGCCGATGATTGGGCATGGAATTTCCTCGGTTTCCCGGTCACGCGTTACGGTCAGTCTCTCGAAAAAGTCGGGATCGAACTTATCCGTGGCGTGAATGACCAGATGAATCTACGCCTGAACCCGTCGGCGTTTTATGACCGGAACACGACCGCGACGTCTCAGATCCAGTCAATGAACCCGCGTATCCCTGGACTTCGCGTTCCGCTCGACATGCAGTTGAACGGCGCGGCGTCTCAGTTCGTACCGGTTCTGCCGATCGCGTGGTATCAGACCGACGCGTCGATCCTCGAAATGATTTCCAAAATCATCCCTGGAATCATGAAAGAGCAAATGGGCGTGGCGGACGTCAGCGCTATGTCGCGCGCTCGCCAACTTCCTAGTGGAGACTCTACAGAAAAGCTTCTCGAAGCGATGGGACCGCTGATTAAGGATCAATCTCGCAACATGGAGCAAGCTATCCGCGCGCTTGGCGAGATGTGGAAATCCGACTGGTTCCAGTTCGCGACTGCGAAACGCCGCATGCAATTGCTCGGTCCGGACGGCGTAACTGAAGAAGACTTCGACTACGAACCGGGAAAACTGATTCCTATGTCGCAGGAAGGCAACGGTAGCTGGTCGTTCCATCCGTCCGCGCCAGACGTCATGATGCCGCCTATGTCCGTGCCGTCTTTTGAACGCGCGCGCTGGCACAAGAACAATTTCACCTTTAACGTCACGCCGTACAGCCTACATGAGATGAACTCCATGACGCGAAAGCTGTTCATGCTTCAGCTTATGAAGGTCGGTTTCCCGCTGTCCTGGTGGACGCAAGCGGAACTGTTCGACGTCAAGAACTTCGGTCCGTGCATGACGAAGGACGAAGACGGGACGCCGCGCGAAGCGAAGAACGAAATCGAGCGGTACATGGTACAGCTAGAGATCCAGGCGAGAATCGCGCAAGCTATGTCTGGTGGCGGCGCTGGCGGCGGCGGAAAGAAAGGTCATGGTCAGCGCGGCCGTCCAGAATCGTTCCAGCAACCGCCGACGATGGAACAGAAATCCGGAGCGGCCGGAACTCGGTCGACGGTGAGAACGTCAGCGCATTAGGGACTTGTGATTTATGACCGGCGACGGTAACAAACTCTTCAACGGTTCGTCGCTGACGCATATCGCCGGCGCGAAGATAACCGCGCAACAGAGCGTCCGAGTCGATCTCCCGGCCGGATCGATGGCGGAAGTCCTCGAAACTATCCATCGTCTCGGTCAGACCGGGAACCTTACCGTTGACTTCTCGCAAGGCCGCGCGATGGGTTTGCGATGGAGTTCGACGTCTCCGGTAAAACCGCCGAATAGCGTATAATAGTTTCGTGTTGAAGCACCAGCGATGAGAGTCGAAACGTTGTCATTTCCAGAGCGGACTAGATTGTGCAAGATTTAGTCTGCTTGACAACGTATGATCCGATCCTGTATCGTACGTTCTGAAGGACGAGCACTAGCGGTGGTGAACGTTCTCCGGACGCTGATATCGTAGGATCGGTTCTTTCGGTTCCGGTTCTCTCGGTTCGTGAGCGAAAGGGCGGGTAGGGAATGGCGAGTTCCCTGTCCGCCCTTTTCGTATTTCCGGAGGTCGCTAATTCATTCTCCTGTTCTTCCTATCTTGAGTACCGATTGGTCAGACGCCATTTCTACCTGTCGGGGAAAGGATACACAAAATGAACTTTGTGGACATCGCGTTCCGTCGTGGCGGAAAGCGCGGCAAGCATCGCGGTAAAAGGCGGTAATTGCGGCCACGCAGGTTAACTGCGTATTTGAGTTTCAGCTATTCCGCCGTCGGCGAGACTAATGGTGAGTCGTCCGGCGGCGGTTTCGCTTAACCGTAACCTTGGACCCTTTCCCTTTGCATAACGGAATCGATCGAATCTGATGCCAGTCGAAGTCAATTCACCAGCCTCCGCTTCTCCTTCGATGCTTGCCGGCATGAACCCGCCGCCGCCAGATGGCGGTGAAGACCCGTCTCAAGGACGCGTTCCAGGCAGTGGTTCCCCGAATCAGGCGCAAGGACCAGGACAATCGCCTGCGGGCGGTCCGGCGGACGCGAAGCTGAAAACGGACTTGACTGCACTCCGGACTATGGAAGCGCAATTACTTGAAATGGCACAGTCGTACCCGACCGCCACGAAAGCGATTCGCACCGCATCGGACGCGCTTCGATCCGCGCAGAGGCAGATAGTAGCTAACCCTGCGACCGCTGAACCGCCAGTGCCGAATACCTTGGCATAACCGCGATAACTCAGTGGTCAAAAGTGGCTAGTTAATGGTTCAGCAACCGTTCTAAAACGAACGACTGAAAGGAAAAGTTCAAATGCCAGTTGATAAACGACTACTCGAACAGTGTATTAACGAAGCTGCGGACGGCGATCAGGAGATGGTTAAGTTCCTGACCGAACGTTACGCGGCAAACGATGCAGCGGCGACTAAGTTCGTCGGCGGGTTCATGCGAACCGCTGACTACACGAAGAAAACGCAGGAATTGTCCTCGCAGCGGACGCAGTTCGAACAACAGTCTTCGCAATTAGAGACGATGCGGACCGCGCTTGAACGCGTCGAATCCGAAAAGAACAGGATCCTGAACGATCTTGCCAACTCTCGGGTTTCGACCGCTAAAGCGCGCGAACTGATGACTCTTCTTCGCGACAAGTATCAACTGAGCGACGACGACCTTCCCGGTATGTCCGATCTGATCGAGACACGCAAGTCCGGTACTGTCGTCGATTCGACTCCGTCTGTGGACGACCGGCTGAAAGCCTTCAAGACGGAAATTATGGCGGACATGCGGAAAGAGTTCGTCGGTTCGCTGATGCCCGAACTCGGCGCGCTGGCGAACCTTCCGCTTGTCTGGAACGAAGTCAGCCGCGAGCACGAGGAACTGACCGGCAAGCGGTTATCTTACGCCGAACAGCAGGAAATCCTCGAGTCCGCGCGCAAGGACAACAAACCGATTCGCGCCGTGTGGGAAGAGAAGTACGGTATCAGCGGCGACGACGGAATCCGGATGAAGAAGCGCGACGAACGGATTATCTCCGAACAGCGCGCGCAGTGGGAAAAGGAACAGGCGGAACGCATGTCGCGACAGGCGCTCGAACAGGTCACGCCATCGGGACATGAGATCGGCGCTGGTCCGGGAATCTCGTCGGTCTTCAAAACGAAGTTCCAGGAACGCGGCGACCCGAATGCGCCGACAACGACGCAGCCGCCGGCCGCGAAATCGGATGCGCCGGCTGTCACGGTATTACCCGGTCAGCATGTCAGACAGACCGGCGGTGCGAATCGTCCGCCGGCCGCGCAGCGTGCCGCACAGAAGTACATGGAAAAGATGAACAACGGAGGCTACGGCCGTAAGGCGTCGTAACGACAATGAATCCGTACCAAAGAGCAATTGAACTACTCCTGGAAGCGCATTGTGGTGTTGCGCATCCGTCCAGGGAAGAAGCGGAAAGTCTCCTGACGGAGATCCGAGCACACCACGATGACAAAAAGCAGGACGCGGCGGAAAAGGCGGCGGGTCAGACCGACGAGCAAGTCCGAAGCGAACAAACTGAAAAGGAGTAATAATCTGTGGCAGACCCACTTCTCGACCCAATAAACGAGACAACCCTTCCGGAGATTAACCAGGACGCGATCGAGGACGAGTTTTTCCTTTCCTCAGTGTTCCAGGCGCATCTTCGGTCGAAGTGTCTCGTCCCGTTTGAAGGCGGCGCGTTTATGCGCAACCTTCAACTTTACGCACCGCTGATCGGCGGCGCTTACGCGAAAGGCATCGGCGGATTCAATCTGACGAAGCCGCTGACCATTTCTTCGAACGTCTTCGACCCGCGATATTACGTGGTCATGATTATCGAATATCTGGAGGACATTTCCGTCCTGAACACCGGCGACCTCGCGGTCTTCTCGCTGCTCGAAACCGACATGGCGAATGCCTATCTGACCATGTCAACGATCATGGCGCTGGACCTTCAGCAGAACGGTCAGGTTGCACCTCGAACCATCAACATGAACGGTTGGGTCGAATTCCTGAACAACGGCGTCGACAAGTCGTATGACGGCAACGCGTATACGACCTACGGCACGGCCGCGCGTAACGGCGCGATCGGATCGGCGCTGAACGGCAACGTCTACTGGGGCGGTCAGGCATCCGGCGCGGCCGGCACCATTCAGTACGCACAGATCAACGCGATGTATATTACCGCCAAACGCGGTATGGACGAACCGGATCTGTTCGTCATGAACAAACCGCTGAACAACTTCGTCGAAAACCGGATCCAGCAACAGCAACGTTTCGGACAGGAAGGCGCAAGTGTTCGCGATCCGTTCTTCGGCGCGATGGGCTTCCGCTTCAAGAACCTGATCGTCATGGTCGACGACTACTTCCCGTCGTCCTTCAGCGCTTTCGGCAAGACGAACAATCCCGGCGGATCGAATCTGACCGGTACGTTCACTTCCGCTTCGACAACCCTTTCGAACTTCCCGACGTCGACTTCGCTGACGGTCGGAGAAGTCGCTTGCATGTTCAATATGTCGCGGATCGCGTTCCGCCTCAGCGCCAGCAGCGAATTCGGCTTCATGCCGACGGATTTCATTCGCGCTCCCGACAACACGCGCGTCGCATCGCAACTGAAAGCTGCGGTCAACGTCGAAAACGTCGCACCGTGGTCCGGCGTCCAGGGTTTCGGCTGGACGAGCTAAGGGAAACCAGGAGAAACAGGAGAAACTACAATGGCAGGAATCACTGGTTCCAATCAATCGCCGCTCATTACGCAGCGGTATCTGAACACGGCGTCGTATACTGGCGATCCGGGTGCGGGTGTACTCGTTTCGACCGCGAACGTTTCCGGTTCGATCGTCCAGCAGTACGGCGGGATGGTCGGCGGAATTCTGACCCTCGGCGAAGCCGGCGCGAACTATTACAGCGATCTGACCAATGGTCAGCAGTTGTACGCCGGCGACTATCAGTACGTGCAGTTCTACGCGTCGTCGTCCGCGACGGCCGCGCAAGGCTGTGTCGTGTTCTGGCAGAACGTCGGTAACGGCAACTGGATTGTTACTCCAGACGCCGCTGCGACTGACGCTGGTCTCGTCGCGGGTATCGCGCTTTGCAACACCGGTAAGGGCAACTACTGGTGGATTCAGACGCGCGGCATCGCACAGGTCAAGTTCAAGACGACGCCTACCAAGACGACGCCGGCGATTGGTGACACGGTCATCGTCGACTTGACGCCTTCGAACCTCGCGGACGTCCTCGCCGACGCAACGGCGGTCACTTGGGCGACGACGCGCTACTTCCTTGGTAACGCCTGGGGAACCGCGCCGACGTCTGCAACGATTTCGCCGGTTATGCTCGGCGCGAATCCGAAGTACTATCCCGGCGCGTAAGCGCTAAGAAAGGAAGAACAGAACAGATATGTCGGTTACTCCTTTCGCCGACTCCCCACGTAACGGTGCGTGGGGAGATCGGCCATACGCAATTATCGACCTCGCCGGTCCAGCCAGCTACACGGCTGTGACGGCCGGTTCGCCTCCGACTGGTGGTCAGGCGGTCACTCCTGCGTCCTTCGGTCTCGTCGCTGGTCTCGAAGGCATCTTCATGGTCGGCGCGAGTAAGACCGGTACATACGGCGTCCGCGCGATCCAGGCGACGGCGTACAACCAGGGAAGCAATAACACGACCTGGATTATCCAGTGGTTCGTTCTTGCGACCGGCGCGGAAGTGGCCGGCGCGACGAATCTGTCAACAGAAACCGTTCGCTTAATCGCGTTCGGACCGTACTAGGACGGTAGAATACGGGTGTGCCTACGAATCCATACCCGCTTCTCACCTTCACTCAGTTATATAAAGAACTGACCGGTGAGATTCCCTCACTGCCCGACCTCCAGGCGCAGCGGATCATCAATCGCGCCTGGAAACGGATTAATGACTACCGGATGTGGTCGTGGCAGATTATCTCGAACGCACAGATATTCGTTCCCGCCGTCGTTTCCGTAGGATCAGCGACAGTCACTTTTAACAGCACGACCGTTACGATGGATGCGTCCGCGACCGCCGCGCTAAACTCCATCGCTTTCGGTAATCCTCCGCTCGCAAGTCCGATTCTCGGTGTCGGCTATCAGATCCGACTCGGTTCCGGACCACAGTCTATCAACGCTCCAATCGGACCGAACTATACGATCGTCGCTTGGGACGGTGCAGGTAACCTGACGATCGACCGGCCGTACGGTGAGTCTGACGGTATCGGTCTGAACTATCAAGTCCTGAAATGCTACTACGCCGCGCCGTTCCTACCAGTCACGTCGACCGGCGCGGACGCGCAGTTCGCACGCTACCTCTCGATTACGAACCTTCTCGACGGGTACGCTATTACCGGCCGGTCTCTCTACTTCAGTCAGGAAGAACTGAACCGGATCGACCCGCAACGTGGCGGCCAAGGCGACGCGTATATCATGGCGTACTACCAGCGGAACGAACTCGGTCAGCCAGTCTACGAGATGTATCCGAACCCGGTCAACCCGACGACCTATCAGGCGAACATGGTCTCTAAAGGTCCGCTTCTGACGATGCAGACACAGCTCCCGCAAGTCTCCTACGCGCTCGACGACGCGGTTAGCTTCCTCGCAAAGCAGTTCGCGGGTCAGTGGGCCGGCGCGAACGTCGGACGGTTCCGGGACGTCCTCGGATCTACAAACTGGGTCTGGTACTGCGATCAAATGCAGCGCGAATGGCGTCAATCCATGATTCTGTGCGTTAAGGAAGACGACGAGATCATGCCGTCTCCTAAACCATTCGTATTTAACGGCGGGTTCTCGTTTCCTCTCGGCGGCGAATTCCTGCAATCGCATGACATAAGTTCGATTCTCCCGCCGATGTAACGAGTATGAAGAAAGGAAATGGAAATAAAGTGAATAACCCGCTAACAGGCTATCCGATCAGCGTAGCGACCCGCATGGAATCGGTATTCGACCACATGGGACCGAAGTCGTATCCGACCGGCGGCGAGACCATTCCGGCGAACGACGTCGGCATGTCGTCGCTTGAATGGGTGGAGACCGCGCAGTATAGCATGTCTGGAAACTACACCGTGGTCGTGCTCTATGGCGTAGGGCTGTTTCTGAATGTCGCGTCCGTCAAGATCGCTTGGTACAACGCGTCGGACGGTTCGCAGGTCACGAATGGTACGGACCTGTCCGGAGAGCATGTCCGGATGCTCGTGAAAGGAATTGCGTAAATGAAGAACATGAAAAACATTGTAGAGTCTACAGCGTTACTCCTGATCCTCTCGTTCTGTGGATTCGGGCAACCCGCGCCGCCGGTCAATCCGCCAAGTGGCGGTGGGGGAAGCGGTACGGTCACCCATACGGCCGGTGCGCTTGCGGCGTCTGTGGTCGTAATCGGGAACAACGGCGCGGATATCAAGACGCCGTCGAACGCGCCGACGGTCGATAGTAGCGGGAATCTAGCGGTAACCGGAACGATCTCGTCAGGTGCCGGTTCCGGTCTCGCTGGCGGTTATGCGTTTTATGATACCGCCGGAATCAAGAATTACGCTTGGTTCTCTCCGACGACGATTACCGGGTCGGGATGTAAGCTCGTGATGCCGGCGGGAGATCCGGCAAACCAAGTTCTTCAGTTCGCGGCACCAAGCAGCGGAATCTGCGCGGCAACTTGGGTAACCGCTGGCGGGAGTTCTGCGCGGTCATCGAACTTTCTCGGCGGCGGATTCCCGACCTACGCGGCGGGTACGGCTGGTCCTGCGTGTGCGGACTCTGGTTGCGGCGCGAATATCGGACAGTCGTTTTTATTTTCTGCCAAGTCTACAGTTATCAACAACATCGTGTTGACGATAAAAGGCGCTGGTGCAGCCGGCACAGGGATCATTGTTGGAATCTGGGTTCCTGGAGGCAGTCCGTTAATACCAACTACTTTAGTTTGTTCGGCTGTCACGACTGATACAACGGCGACGACAACGATTACGATTCCAATAACTGGTTGCACTAATATCACGCTGAATCAGGATTACTTTTTCACGTGGTCTTCTGACAGTAGCGTAATTCGAACTACAGCGGCAGGCGACGGAACAAGTACTCAAATGATGGGCGCGCTGAACGCTGCTTATGCTGGATCGTATCCAGCTATGTCTTCTGGCGCTGGCGGCAGCTTGACCTGGAATAACCCGTTTACTGGCACGTTTACGACCTTGCAAGGGAGTAACGCACAAGCCACGTCTTTCCCGATCGTTTACCTTGGGGGAAACTAAGTGAAGTTCTTAGTCCTGTTGGCGATGCCGTTTGTCGTATTGGCATCGATAAACACGCCGACTTCGCAAGTTACGACACCAATTCTCGTACCGGCGGCTACGATTGACGCGGCTGGAAGCTTTCATATCCAGGCGCGAATTCGCGGGTTTAATTCAACCTCAATCCATACGTTCGGAGTCGGCGGTTATGGACTGGACGCCGGCACTGGAGCATTTGCATTCGACGTTGCGGATACGGTGACGCCGACAGTCGGAAACTGCACGCCGCTTATGGGAACGGCGACAGACGTCTTGGTGGATATCACGCGCGATCTCACTGTGAGTACGCTTTATCCGCTTGGCTTTGTCCGTGGCATGGTCTTTGACACGTTGAAGGGAACTATCATTGGTCAGTGTACCTATACGATCACTGCGCAGGCTGCGGGATCGACTATTGTCGCGAATCAGATATATGTCGGAAATACCGGCGCGACTGGAAACGTCGACTTCATCCGGTGGTCTCCCGGTACGTCTTCTCCGACTACGATTCCGCATCCATTCACTTCTAGTACGGCGTCATGGGCTGACTACGAATTCGCGACGAGTCCGACGGTAAATACCGATACATCCGGGTTCGATCAGAACTTTAGCGGCCTATCGTTTGCAGCGATTCCGGTAATCACGACTCCCGTCTGTCAACCTGGACCAGTGCAGTACGTCACCGGCGCGCCGCCGCAGACTGTCGCGGCCGGTCAGACGATGAGTCTCGACGGAACGAATTCTTATTCGCTCAACGGAAATTCGACTCTGACTTATCTATGGTCGAACGCCGGCGCTGGTAGCGACGGCGTCTCTCAGACAGCTACTTATGCAACACCGACAGCCGCGACGACGACGGTGACCGGAATGGTCAACTTCGGAAGCTTCAATTCCACTCTGGCGGTTACCGATAGCGGTAGCCACACTACATCTTGCACTCTGCACGGGGGAATTGTCGTCGCAAGTACTACGTCCTGGTCGGTCGACTTGTCGGCTGAAGGTTTGTCTTCTGTTCAGCAATTCATCGTCGGACCGCAGATAGCCTTTGGGCATAACCAATGGCCGTACGCGGATCAGGCGGTCATAAACGAACTGAATCTCAATCTAGCGGCTCTACAGTCCGGCGGGATCTATTCGCCTTATTGGAAAACGCTGCAATCCGGAACGATCACGATTACCGGCGGATCGCCGCAAATCGTCGGGTCGGGAACCGCGTTTAAATCGACCTATTGCGGCGGCGGTACGGGTTGGGATGGAATCACAATTCTTATCTGGCGGTACACCGGAACCGACGGCTTCACTCACTACAACCAGTTCATCCCGACTTCCACCAATGGCTGTCCGGACGATACGCATATGAACATCGCTGATCCGTTCGGGAACGGCAGTACATCATTCACGTATCCGTCCTCTCCCACAGCACCGTGGCCGGATTGTACGACTCCCTGTTCCGGACTTGGCTACGGCGCGATTGCGAATAATAGTCAAGTTTTCACGAACTGGACGTATTTTCAAAGTCCGGCAATGTATTACGACGTTCCTGAATTCTTTCTTGTAAACTACTGGCGGTCCGGAAGCGATCTCTTTTACTCTGGCGCGAAAATCGCCGCGCCTTACTGGTTAGAAAATCCGATCAACGATTACTACACGAATTGCGAGACGACGAATAACTTCTCTCCAGGAAACACGCGCTGCCTTCCGAATCGATCGATTTCTCTGACCGGAATCATCCTCTGGCAACAGATGCATGGCGGCGCAAACAGCGATCTTTTAGCCTCTGCGATAAACCACGCAACCAATTATTACCAGAACTACATCGGCACATTGATACCGGCGGCGGTCGCAAAGAACGGCGGGATCGCAGAACGTGAAAACGCTTATGCGATGAGTGGCGCGTCGCTTCCTGTCCTCATCCAAACCGACCCGACGATAAAGGCTACATGGCAGAGCACGATAAAGAACAATCTTCTACCGGCGGTGACAGCCGGTAAGAGAACCGGGACGTTGAACGGCTGGAATATTCTGAATTACAGCAATACGTCGACACCGGGTTGCTCGGTTGAATGTTGGGTCGAAGTGACGAACGGGTCTACCACGATTCACGGCGTCAACACGATATTTGATGGATCGGAGAAAACCTACTCCGCGTGGACGTATCCCGGTCCAGGCAAGAGTGAACCGGTTTACTGCGGAACCTGTCCAACGACCGGGAATGTCGTCGGCGGTGACGGGATCAGCTACGTCATAACCGCTGTGGATGTCGCGGGACAAAACATAACGATCTATCCTGCGTACCAGGGTTCGACCTGTACCGGGACTTGTCATCGCGGCTTCCTCTGGGGCGGCAGTTCTGGACTGGTAGGCTACGGATTTCAGCCGTATATGGCCGGTCTTACCTCGCAATCGTTCTACCATCTCGCGCAGTCAATGTCCGGATACGACGCACCGTCGCAAGCACTCTTCTTATCCTACGGAGACCTTGCCGCCGCAGAGTTCATTGCAACGATCACCCCGGACCAGGGTGGAGTCTACAACGGCGCGTACTACCCTGGTTGCATTCCGCCGATGCTCAAAACGGCTACGCTTACGCAGTCGTATTGCTACGGTGCAGGGAATGAGTATCAAGGCGGCGCGTGGAACTCAGCGACTACGTATGCCGCCGCTGCTTACGTCATTGGACCTGACGGTCTGCAATACCAGTCGAAGGCTAACGCGAACACGAATAACGTAGTTACCGACACCACTTGGTGGAACTTTATTCCGTTGATCGTCGATCCAGGTCAGCAACGACAGTTAGCCAACGAAGGAATGCGTGCGCTGGTGTATACCGCCGCCGTCGGCGGGACTAATGCCGCCGCTGCAAAAGCAGCCGCTTCGACTCTCATGTCCCAACTGTACGCGCCGCCTAGCGACTCTCGGAACACGTTGGGGGCCTACCTGAACGGGTACGACCTCACGATTCAGCCGGCCGGCGGGTATGTCTGTGCGCTGTCAGTCGGCTGCACAGCTTTTTTTGAGCCAAACACCGCTAAGTACGCCGGTCAGCTTTCCGGGTTTACCGAAGGCGCGATCACATGGCCTGGATACCTAGCGATCCAATCTGTGGTATCGACGTTCATTTCTGGAAAAACTTCTACTACGGGAAAAGTCTCACATTGATTCTCGTACTGATCTTTACGGTGTTATCATTCTTACGAAAGGAGTAAAATTGAATGCCCAAAATCTCATCCAAAGGCGGCGCGGCTATGATCGGCGGCGTACGGTCTCCGATGGCGTCCAAAAGTCACGGTCTCGTCGGGAAGTCGAAGCTGAACCCGTCAGTCGCAGCGAATACGACCCGGCCGGGAATCAGCAAGTCTTCCGCGCCGATCCGCTCGCCGCAAAACGCCGGCCATACGGTAAAGTACTAAAGAACGTGCGTGCGTTATGCCTTATCAATACCTCACGTTCGCAAACGCACGCACGATTTTGTCGCAACGACTACAGGATTCAAAGCTCGTCTATTGGTCGCAACCCCGCGAACTCGACGACTGTATCGCGGAAGCGCTAAGGCTTCATAACGCGCTGACCGGTTCGTACAAGCAAAAGATCGCATTCCCGACCGAACCGGACGTCAACTATTACGATCTCGCGACCGTCGGACCGAAAGCTGTCTGTGGCTATAACGTTACCGACGTACAGATTGTGAATCAGGTACTCGCTGCGCTGATCGAACCGACGTTGTCAAATCCAATAACTTCCTGGAGTGGATCTGGTCAATTTTCTCTCGCACAGATGCAGTCTGCGCTATGGCAACGAGTAAATCGTTTCCTTGGCGACACAGGTGTTCGCATAACGCAATCCTTCGTTCCAGCTTCGCCGCCTCCAGTTGATCTAGTAACGTTACCTGATTCAGTTCTTGATGTACGCCGTGCGTCGTGGATTGCACAACCGCCAGCAAGTCCGCCAGCAAATTCAGCGTTCCCACTGGGACGGATCGATGACTGGGCGGCAGCGGCGTATATGCCGGACGCGACACAAAATCCGGGAGTTCCGACTTGTTACTCAGTATTTCCAGTTGCGCCTCTAAGCCTTCGTTTGGTTCCGCCACCACTAGCGACCGGAACATTAGACCTTCTGCTTGTAACAGGAGTTCCCCAATCGTTTCTAAATCCCGCATCTTCTGTCGTGATTCCAATTCCCGACGACCTGACGCCGGCGATAAAATACGGTGTTCTTGCCGATCTGCTAGGCACTGATGGACCGTCGCGAGACTACGCGCGAGCATCCTATTGTGAACAGCGATATCTCGAATTTGTGCAACTAGCCACGATCTATCCATCGTTATTGACCTCAGATGTAGATAATATCACGATTGGGGTCGGGAGTGTGAACGATTTGGATAGCTACCTTCCGGACTGGCAGCAGACAATCGGCGCGCCGCAGTTCATTGGAATGTCGGGTCGGAACATGCTTTGTGTAGGCCCTACACCAGATACGCCGACGTCAGCGTTGAACTATAGTATCGGCGCGACTACCGTAGCGAACGCGTTCATCGGTCTCGATAACGACTATCTACAGATCGGACGGGATCAGATCGACCCGGTATTAGATTATGCACAGCATGTCGCGAGTCTCAAAATGGGCGGCGCGGAGTTCGAAGGGACGGGAAGGCTGTTTGAAAACCTGATCACAGCGGCGAAGAAGCAGAACGCGAGACTGAACGCAATATCGTTCTACCGATCGCAACTCGAACAGCCGGCGCGTAAGGATGAAATGGACGTTCCGCGAATGGAGATGAACGGTGTATCAGCGAATTCCAGGTAAGTTCGCGTATTCTGGCATGGACGTACACCATCCGCCGGATCGAATGCCGGACGGACGATGTAGTCTGTTATTCAACCTTCAGCCAGACACGCAGACCGGCGCGATGGCGCTACGGCCTACGATCGATACCTTAGCGACCACGACTGAGAACGCGGCGGTGCATTCGCTCGTCCGGGTCAACGACTCGATTCCCGGTTCCTCCGCTCCGTTTTCACGGTTCGCCGGCGTCGCGCAAAAGCTGTTCTTTGGTTCCGGAAGCGCGTTATCGCAAGTCGATAACGGGTTCAGCGGCAACCCGTTGGCGTTCGTTCCGTACCGGCCGAACCAGTCGGTCGAACCGTGGCTGTATGTATACGACTCGGTAAAGCAGCGTCGTTATAAAACCAACGGGACGGCACAGCAGATTGGAATTGCCGCGCCGAATACCGAACCGGCGATGAGTCGATCGAAACCGCTTTATAAACTAATTGGCGACTTCGAGGACGACGTAACGGGCGGCTGGTCTGGAATCAACGCGTCTGGCGGGACTATATCGCCTCCGTCGACTGTCGGACGAATTCCAGGCGGCGCGGTCGGGTTCAAGATCATTTACGACACATCGAACATCGGGATGGCGTGCGTCGCGGTCAACACAACCGACTATTCCTGGATGACGTCCGGCGCGGCGATTAAAATCGGAACGGAAGCGGTCATTATCGAAGAGACGTTTCCGCCGATCGGCAATACGTTCATTAGCGCGGTTCAGTATGACAGCGATACCCTAACCGGACTTTGTACGATCGTCCCGACGGCGGCGGTCATTGGACTGCGTCGGAATCAGTTGATCCTGTTAAACGGCGCGGTCTATTGCCGCGTTCTCAGCGTCACCGCCGCGCCGGACGGGACGTACAGCTTTCGTGTCGACACAGGCAGCGTGACAGTGTCGTCTGGTCAGCCGATCAGTTCGCCTCCGAACTTTCGTGTCTGGACGAATGTCAATCATGCGGACAATTCAGCGATTAGCGGCAACGCGATTAGCGCGACTTTGACGCCGTCGCCTTCGAACGGGTCTATGTCCGCAGTGCTCTACGGATCGTCGTTCGGTGTCGATATGACACAGATCGCGAATCGTCCGATCGGGAACCAGGATTACCTACATCTCGGACTGTGGTTCGACCATCCGGAGTTCGTTACCGAAGTCCACATCATGCTTGACGTCGACCTCGGTGGACCGGCGTTTACTGACAATTTCTATTACTATGTCCTGCGACAGTCAGACTTTGCGCAATCGACGCTCGGCGGCGCGAATCCGGGTACGATTCCGACGGTTCAGGCGCAACTCGCGGCGATTCAATACGGTGTCGCGGACGGGTTGATTAATTCTGTCTTACCTGGACCAGAGCAACCGAACTATCCGACTCCGCAGAACCCGGAAACAAGTCCTCCGCAGCCGCAAGTACTAGGCACTGGTCAGTCTGCATGGGTTGACGCGATGCTGCATATCTCCGACCTGACGCGTGTCGGAACGAACCCACAGGTCGGATTGCAATACGTGTTCAACGGTATCGGGATCCTGGTCTACACGACCGGCGGTACGGTTGAAATGCGCGCGTCTGGAATGTGGATCGGCGGCGGTTATGGTCCGGACTGCGATTTCAA
>Ga0068855_100000276_pt1 | contig 63303 bp, 48 predicted proteins | sample KBSCornC52_FD_66592 | JGI IMG/M metagenome (GOLD analysis project Ga0068855, IMG submission 66592) | Corn rhizosphere microbial communities from Kellogg Biological Station, Michigan, USA - KBS Corn C5-2 | ecosystem: Host-associated > Plants > Roots > Rhizosphere > Soil ... | reverse complement strand
CGTGCTGGACGTGCGCATGGCCAACCAGGAGGAGACGGGCGGCAACGCGGGCTTGGCCATCGACGCCAAGGCCGGAACGAAGCTGGACGCCTCGTCCATCGCCGCCACCGGCGGCGTCGAATACGACGTGCGCGTCCTGGACTACGGCGGCATGGCGCAGGGCTTCTGGACGAAGCTCGTGTGCAACAGCGCGCCCGATACCTGCCGCACGGGCGACCTGACGGACCTGATCGGCCGCCCGCCGCTGAACACCTGGGTGCACGTGAAGCTGCCCTACAGCGCCCCGAGCTACGCGGCGAGCGGCTTCGATCCGAGCCGCCTGACCTCGGGAGTCGAGGTGCTGCCCGCCTGGGGCGACCAGGCCGGCAGCATCCACTTCCAGCTGCGCAACATCCGCGTGAAGAAGACGCTGAACTGAACAAGGAGGACTCGCCATGAACAAGACACTGCACCTGATCGCCGCAGCCACCCTGGCCGCGGCCACCGCCCAAGCGGTCGCCGGCCCCGTGGCCGTCACCGGCGACCACCACGCCTTCGGCAGCGCCTTCGCGGTCGACGCGTCGGCGTTCGACCGCCTTGCGGACCCGGACATCGACGACGCGACGACCGTCGCGCACGCCTCGCTGGTGGCGAGCGCCGCCGGGCCGTTCGACTACTACCGCATCGACGTGGGCAGCAGCGGGGCGCTGACGCTGGACGTCGACTACAGCGACGGCTTGGACCACGCCGGCCTGGGGCTGGACCTGCAGCTGGCCGTCTGGACCCTGCGCGGCACGCTGCTGGCCACCGACGACGACGACCCGCGCGACTGGGGCTTCCCCGGCCCGTCCGCCGACAACGGCAGCGCCAGCATCCTCGATCCGTGGCTGCACCTGGACGGCCTGAGCGCCGGCAGCTACGTGGTGGGCGTCGCCTATGCCGGCGCCCAGGCCGATGCGGGCGGCTGGCTGGCGGGCGGCGCGATCCCCGCCGGGGGCATGTACGTGCTGCAGGTGTCCACCGACGCGAGCGTGTCGGCGGTGCCCGAGCCGGGCAGGGGGATGCTGTGGCTGGCGGGCCTGCTGGGCGTGGCCGCGGCGGCGAGGCGGCGACGCGCTTGAATCGGGGCGGGCGCCGCACCGCCCGCCCGAGCCGGATCGAAAGGGGCTCAGGCTCGTTGACATGGCTGCACATCGCAGCCATTTTTTTGGCAGCCGATCAGTCGCCCGCGTCCTGCGCCGCAGCGACCGCGTCGGGCGTGTCGGCTGGCGGGTCGCCCTGCAGCGACGCGGCATCCGCGTGCAGTTGACGCAGCGCCAGCAGGGTCCACAGCGCCGGGGTCGGATCGGCGCCGTCCGGCCGGGCCTGCGCCGCGGCCACCTCGGGCGCGAGGGCCCGCAGGCGTGACGCGAGGGCGCGCAGGCCCGCGGAATCGAGCCTTTGCGCGAGCCGCATCGACTCGGCCGCCCAGTCGCGCGGCAACCGTGCGAGGCCGTGATGCAGCAACTGCGCGAGCTGCAGGCGCAGCGCGCCCAGTTCCGCGGCGCAGGGATCCGCGCTCGCGGCGAGCGGCCCGCCGAGCGGCAACCGGGCGAGCGCGCCGGCGGCCGGCGCGACGTCGGGCACCACCAGCGTGTCGCACGCGATGGCCCAGGGCTCGAGCACGGGCATGCCGTGCTGCCATTCGAGCACGCCGGCCACGTGGCGCACCGGCCCGCAAGCGCCGGACAAGGCCGCGGCGATGGCGTCGAGCGCATGGGCGACGTGCTTCTCATGGTGGCGCCGCACCAGCAGCGGCGCCCCCTCGGCGTCGCGCAGAACGGCCTGCACGCACTGCTCGTTCGCGTCGTAGGCGAGGTGTTCGACCGCGGCCGGGCTGAAGACGACGTAGCGCCGCGCCGCGTGGCGATCCTGCAGCGCCGCGACGGGACGTGCCCGGCGTTCGGCCCGCAGCGCCGCCACGCTGCCCAGGCGCACCGGCGGCCCCAGCGTCGCCCAGTCGCCGGACTGCGGCAGCACGCTGTTGAGGGAACTGCGCGCCTTGGCGATGCGCACGCGGCCGTCGGCCAGCCGCACGCTCTGCTGCGCGAGCAACTGGCCTTGCGCCAACGCCTCGAGCCGCACGCCCGGGGCCAGGCGCTCTGTCGCCCGCACCGCGGCCTCGGTGCTCGCCTGGGCGTCGGGCACGGACCAGTCGTGCACCAGCGCGAGCCGGGTGCCCGTGTCGATGTCGGCCATCACGAGCGTGCTGCGCCGGGCCGGGCCGTCGCGCTGCGTGCGCGCGCCCAGGCACACGAGGCGCAGGCGATCCAGCGGTGTCTCGCCGGCCTGGCCGAGCCCGAGCGCGGTGCCGGCCAGCGCGGGCTTGTCGGCCGCGGCGCAGCGCAGCGCGAGCTCGGCAAGCAGGTCGACGCCGTCGGCGGCTTCATAGAGCGCGCTGCGCCGCGACCACGCCTCGACCCAGGCCTGCAGGTCGGCCACGACGCCGGCGAGCCAGGCGGCCTCGGCGCTCGCCGCGCGCGCGGCCGACAACGCCTGCGCGAGCGGGGCCGGCCCTTGCGTGACGCCGTGGCGCAGCACGGCCGCCGCCAGCTGCTCGAACGTGCCGCGGTCGATCGCATGGCGCGCGCCCTGGGCGCCCAGGCGCACGTCGAGCTGCGGCGCCTTGGCATCGATGGCGGCGCCGGCACGGAAGGCCCACACGCCCAGGGCGACGTGCTCGCAGGCGCTGGCGCGGATGCAATCGCAGCGCGCGGCCTCCAGCGCCGCGCCAGCCCAGAAGCGGACCGTGGCGCTCGGCAGCCGGGCCGTGTCGCAGGGCTCGCCACCGGCGCGCCGGCGCAGCTCGATGGTCAGGCCGGCGTCGCGCTGCGCCTGCGCGAGGGCGAGCAGGGACGTGGGCACGACTGCCGCGAGTGCCTCGTCGCTCGCCTCGGCGACGTCCCGGGCTTCGATCGCGGCCGGCGCACCGGGCGCCGCGGCGGCCTGCTCGCGGAAGGCGAGGGCGGCGATCACGCGGTGGCGGCAGATGCCGGCAGCACCGCAGCCGCATTCGACATCCGCGATCGGCACGGCGGGTGGCCAACGGCAGCACGTGCCATCCGCGAAGCGCGCTTCCAGCACGCCGTGGTCGTCGAGCGTCAGCTGCGGCCGCGGCCCGGCGGCCAGTTCGCGCTGCGCCCGCTTGACGATGCCGGCGTTGGCCGCGTGGGCCAACGCCTCGGGCGACAGGTGCAGCAGGTCCTCGCGCGCGGTCACTTGAGCTTCTCCGCGAGCCAGGTGGCCAGCTGGCCGGGCGTCATCGCGCCGACGTGCGCGCCGCATTCGACCAGGCGGGCGGCCAGCGCGCGGTCGTAGACGGGATCCGCCTGCTCGTCGAGCGCGGCCAGGCACAACACGGTGCTGCCCTGGCCGACGAGCGCGCGCACATGGCCCAGCAGCACGTGCTCGGGCATGCCCTCGCAGAAATCGCTGATCAGCACGACGATCGCGCGTCGCGGCGCCACGATGCGCTCGGCGGCGTAGCCCACCGCCGTGCCGATGAAGGTGCCGCCGCCCAGCTGCACGCCCATCAGCAGTTCGACGGGATCGCCGACGGCGTCCGTGAGGTCGACGACCTGGGTATCGAACGCGATCAGATGCGTCGTGACGCCGGGCAACCGCCACAGGCAGGCGGCGGTGACGGCGGCGTGGATCACCGAGCGCACCATGCTGCCGCTCTGGTCGACCAGCAGGATCACCTGCCACGGCTCCAGCACGCGCCGCGCGTGGACGTGGAACAGCGGGCGCTGGATCACGAGGCGGCCGGCCTGGACGTCGTAGTGGCGCAGGTTGCGCCGCAACGTCTCGCGCGCCGCGAACTGCGCGGCGGTGCCGCGCAGCGCGACGCGCTGTGGCTTGCGCGTGCCGGAGAACGCGTTGCGGACGTCCTTGGCCAGCTTCTCGACCAGCTCGCGCACGACCTTCTCGACCAGCTTGCGCGCCATGGCGAGCACCTGCGGGTTCATCAGGTGCTTGGTGCGCAGCACCGCCTGGAGCAGCGCCGGGTTGGGCGTGGCGCGCTCGAGCACGTCCGGGTTGGTCACCATCTCGTCGATGCCGTAGCGCTCGACGGCGTCGCGCTCCAGGCGCTCGATGGTCTCCTTGGGAAACAGCTCGTGGATGCGGTTGATCCAGTCGGGCACGCTCAGTTGCGAGGCTTCGCTGCCGCCGTGGCGGTCGAGGCCGTCGTCCGCGCCGCCGTCATCCAGCGAGGGATCCTCGCGGCCATAGAGCCAGGCGAGTGCGCGGTCCATCGCCAGGCCGGCATCGCTGCCCGCCCCGAGCTCGGACTTGCCGGCCTCGCCCAGCAGGAGGCGCCAGCGCTCGGCCGCATCGAGGTCCGGCAGCGGCTTCATGGCAGGACCCCGAAGTCGCTTGCCCACGCCAGCGCCTGCGCCTCGACGTGGCGGGCATCGAGCAGCGCGTTGCCGTCGCCACGCAGGTCCAGCAGCCGGTGCCGCGATGCCGCGTCCAGCTCCAGCAGGCCGGCGACGCGGCGCGCGAGGACGCCGCGCTCGCGCGGCGGGAACCAGCCGAACGCCGCGCGCAGCGCGGGCAGCGCGACGAGGAAATCCGCGACGTCGAGCGTCGCGATCGTGGCGTTGACCGCGCGCACGATCGCGTCCGATTCGCCCACGACCGAGCGGGCGACCGAGAACAGGCCGAACAGGAAATCGCCAAGCGCATCGCGCACCGGCATCGCGCGGGTGAGCGCGAGCACCTGGGCATCGAGCGCCGCGGCCTCGTCGGCACCGTGCTGCTGGCAGAGGACGCCCAGGGCCGCGCCGCGCAGCGCCGGCGGCTTGGCGGCGGCGCGCGCGAGGCGGCCCAGCGTCGCGCGCGTGAAGTCGCGGTCCAGGCCCGGCAGGTGCAGGCGCAGCAGGGGGTCGAATACCGCAGCAGCGCGCACGTCCGCATCGATGGAGGCGGCGCTGCCGGCGCCTTCGCGCCCTTCGAGCAGCCACAGGAGCCGCCCGGCCAGCAGGGCCAGTGGCTCCTGCAGCAGCTCGCGCACCTGCTCGCCCCAGAAGCCGGCCTGCGCCACGCCGGCCAGCGCCAGCGCCGCGCTCGCGAGCGCGCCATGGTCGTGGTTGAGGGCAATGCCGTCCCGCAGCGACTGCGCGAGCGACTGCCCCAGGTCCAGCAACCCGGCACGAACGGCCTGCATGAGGCACTGCGACAGCTCCGCCGCATCGCCGGCGGCGGCGTCCACCCGGGCCAGCAGGCTCTGGCGCGCGGCCGATTCGAGCGTGGCGCCGTGCATGGCGGCCTCGATCAGGTCGGGCAGCCAGCGTTCGTCCTTCTGCAGGCGCCAGTGCTCCTCGAAGTTCAGCGCCACCGGCAGGCCGCGCGCGGCGCGCGGCGCGCGCGTCTCCACCAGCGCCACGCCGCGCACGTCCAGGCAGCGCAACTGCCACAGCGCGTGGGCACGCGCGGCGTCCTCCGGGCGGCGGCGGTCGAGGACGAGCTTGCCGGGATCGCGCGTGATTTGCAGACCGCATGCAGCCAGGCGGGCGGCGACGTCGTGCAGCAGCGGCGGCAGCGGCGTGCTGGCATGCAGGCGGCCGGCGCCGTCGCCGGTCAGCGCCAGCAGGGCCTCGCGCAACACCGGATGGTGCTGGGCATGCAGCCGGCGCGCGCCCGACCAGGGCGTCGGCGTCGGCAGGTCTTCCTTGACGACCGCCGAGACCAGCCCGTCCAGCAGGTCGACCCGCAACGGCGCCGCGTGCCCGCGCAGCGCGGCCAGCGCGCTTCGCGTGTGCTCCAGCGCCAGCAGGTCGGCTGTCGACAGCGGCACCTGCGCGCGGCGCAGCCGCGCCACCATGGCGGCCAGCGCGCGGTCGCTGGCGACCTGCGGGCCGTGCTGCCACAGCCATTGGTAGTACATGGGCGAGGGCAATCCCGCGCCGTAGCCGCCCAGGGCGTCGACCTGGCGGTATTCGAACGGCACCAGGTAGCAGCCCGCGGCACGCTCGTTCTCGGGCTGCATCGGCGCAGGGCGCTCCGCGGGGGCGATGGCGCGCCAGGCGCGTTCGAGCACGGGCTTGTGCCAGCCGCCGCAGACCACCAGCACGTGCTCATGCTGGGCGGCGGCCCAGGCGATCCAGCGTGCCATGTGCTCCTCGCGCGCCTGGTCCTGCGGCGTGCCCGGATCGTCTCCGCGCAGCTCCTCGAAGTACAGGTCGAGACGCGCGGCGAGCGCCGAGCCGTCCTGCTGCACGGGCAGCGATTCGAACAGGTGGTCCCACAGCGCGTCGTCGCCCTCGCAGCCGAAGCGCCGGGCCAGCGCGGACTGCACCCGGGCGTAGCGCTCGCGCCCGGGCGGGCGGCCGGCCTCGGACACGGCGCGCCGCTGCTCGTCGGGCAGGGCCCGGTAGCACCAGTGGGGCAGGTCGATGAAGTGCAGTGCCGCACCCGCGGTCCGGCCCGCGCGCAGCGCGATCCACTCGGGCGAGTGCTCGAGCAGCGGGAACCAGCAGCGGGCCGGTTGCGCGCCTTCGTTGGCGTAGCTGTACAGCGCCAGCGGCAGCGCGTGGTCGAGGAGCAGTTCCTCGATGCGCGGGTTGAAGTCGCTCGGGCCCTCGACCAGCACGGCCTGCGGGCGCTCGTGCGCGATCGCCTGCGCCACCAGCCGCGCGCACGCGGGGCTGTGGTGGCGCACGCCGATGACGCGGACGGAGCCCATCGCGACGCCCGTCCCGTTCACTCGGGCAGCAGGTGGCGCGCGGCGTGGAAGGCCTGCCAGTGCTCGCCCTTGCGCCGGCTCGCACGCTGCTCGATGTAGCGGCGGATCTTCTTCAGGTCGTCCGGGTTGTCCTTGGCGGCCGCGCCTGCCAGCGCCTCGACGATGTCCGCCGGCTGGCCGGCATCGCCGCGCAGGTAGTGGCCGCGGAGCGCCACGGCGTGCGCGACGCTGACCGCCTCGGCGGTGCTGATGGTCGTGGACAGGCGTTCGCCGGCCTGGCCGTCGCGATCCAGGCCCGTGCGCAGCTCGCGGAAGGTCGTGACCAGCACCTCCAGGACGTCCTCGGACGGCGGCGTCGCGATGCCGTCCTGCGCGAGCAGCCGCGCGAGCTCGGTGCGCACCAGCGCGAGCTCCTCGTCGAAGTCGGCGATCGGGAACACCGTCTCGAACGCGAAGCGGCGCTTGAGCGCGGCCGACATCTCGTTGACGCCGCGATCGCGCGTGTTGGCCGTGGCGATCAGGTTGAAGCCGGGCGCGGCGAACACGGCGTTGTCCTGCGCCAGCTCGGGCACCATCAGCAGCCGCTCCGACAGGATCGACAGCAGCCCGTCCTGCACCTCGGGCGGACAGCGCGTGATCTCCTCGAAGCGCACGATGCGGCCCTCGTGCATCGCCCGGTAGAGCGGCGAGGGCACCAGGGCGCGCGGGCTCGGGCCCTCGTTGAGCAGCAACGCGTAGTTCCAGCCGTACTTGATCTGGTCCTCGGTGGTGGCGGCACTGCCCTGGATCGTCAGCGTGCTGCTGCCGCACACGGCCGCGGCCAGCAGCTCCGAGAGCAGGCTCTTGGCGGTGCCCGGCTCGCCCACCAGCAGCAGCGCCCGGTTGGACGCGAGCGTCACCAGCGCGCGTTCGAGCAGGCTGGTCGAACAGACGATCTTGGGGCGCACGCCGGCACCGCCCGAGATGAAGCGCAGCACGGCCTTCATCGACAACCGCCAGCCCGGCGGGACGGGGCTCTTGTCCTCGCGCGCGAGCAGCGCGAGCTCGTCGGCATGGAGCACTTCTGCGGGCGGGCGCTGGACGCGTGGGGCGGAGGAGGTCATGACGGGTAGGGCGCGAGGCGGTGGAGGTCGCGCAGCAGTTCGCTGCACGCGAGGGGATCGAGGCGGCCGAACGGCACGGGCTGGCCGCCGGCGTCGTGAAGCACGACATCGCCGAGGACCTGGCGCGGCGTGCTGGAAAGCTGGCCGACGAACATGCCCGGATCCAGCCACAGAGACGCCGTGACGCCGGTGCGACCGATCGGGCAGTCGATGGTGCCGATCATCCCGCCGTCACCGGTGTCGCCGCGCAGCCAGCCCTGGTCGAGCATGCCGATGACGGCGCCCGTGGCGACGTCGCGGCCCTGCACGTGCGTCAGCCGGGTCGCCTCGGCCTCGCCCGGGCCGAGCGCGAAGACCTCGCGTGCGAGCTGCGGGAACGGCTGCAGGATCTCGTAGTCGGCGAACTGCGCGCCGAACGCGGCCAGGGTGTCCGCGCCGATCCGCACGGGGTGGGCGATGGCCAGGCGGGCGTCGGCGGGCGGCTCGAAGGCGTCGTCGCGCTCGTCGGCCAGCGTTCCATCCTCGGCGATGCGGCACGCGCCGCAGGGGCGACCGCCGGCGTCGAGCACGGCCCACAGCAGGCGCGCGGCGAGCTCGCGCGTCAGCGGATGCCGCACGAAGAAGCGCTCGAACTCGTCGCGGTTCCACGAGCGCTGCGCGACCATCGCCTGTTCCAGGCGCCTGACCTGCGCGCGCGAGACCGTCTTGAGCTCGGTCTTGAGCCGCTTGTAGCGCAGCACGGCGGCGTCCGCCAGCGCCGCGTCGTCGGTCTGGCGGGGCTTGGGAAGGTCCTTCAGGCGCACGCCCTCGGTGTCGCGCACGAAGGGCTTGAGTTCCTGGTCGAAGGCGATGCGGAACTGGCGCGGGCCGAAATCGAGCGTGCGCGCCGCGGGGTCGTCCAGGCCCAGCGTGGGCACGATGCGATCGGCCAGCTCGACGCGGCTCAGGCCGCGCTGCTGGGCGATCGACTCGACCTGCTCGCGCGCCCTCGGGCCCACGCGCGTGACCTTGCAATGGTCTGCCAGGTGACTCAGATGCATGAGCGCCGCATCGCTGCCACCGGCGGCCAGCAGGTCGATCATGGCGATGGCGCGCGCCTTGAGGCCGTCGCGCGCCAGGCGCATCGCGCGCGGGCCCATGCGATGGGCCGTGCCCTCGTCGCCGAACAGGGCCAGGCCGCCGAAGGCCCAGGCGTCCTTGCTGGGCGCGTTGGCGGCCCACCAGAGCTCGTGCACGTCCCACGCGAACTCGGCGAGCGAGGCCGGCACGCAAGCGGCGCGCACCGCCTCCAGGCCCGCATAGGGCTGCTCGGGGCGGCTGATGGCCAGCATCAGGACCAGGTGGCGCACGGCGTCGTCGGGCAGCGCGGCGCCGGAACCGCGCAGGCGCGGACGATGCACCTTCGCGACGTCGAACCAGGTCGGCAGCTTGGGCATGCGTGCCGGCAGGCGCAGCAGCGGGTCGGCATCGAGCTCGGCGTCGAGCGCCGCGCGCACCGGCGCGCCCAGGCCATCGGCGGCGTCCAGGAGCGCCTGGCGCAGCCCGCGTCCAGCCAGCACGTGCAGCGCGGCGCGGACGTCCTCGCGCGCGTCGTCGTCGGCGCCGAACAGATGGCGCAGCATCACCTGGGCGCTGGTCCGGGGGTGGGCCAGCAGCCATTCGGTGCTGGCCTTCAGCGCAACCTTCATCCGGCGCCGCGCGCGCAGCGCGATGACGGCCAGCTCGGGTGTGTCCAGCGGCACGCCCAGGTCCAGGCCCCAGACCGGTCGCTGCGCGGTATAGGCCAGATAGCCGGGCACGGCGAGCGCGCCGGCGTGGGCGAGAAGCCCCTGGACGTTGTTGCTGGCGCCCAGGCACGTCCAGCCCCATGGGGACCATTCCAGCGGCGCGGCGTTCCACAAGGCGACCACGCCCGCGACGGACAGCACGTGCTTCGCGCGGCGCTGGTCGTGGTAGTCGCTGGTGGGCTTGGACAGGTCCTCCGCCCGCAGCGGCTCGCCGGCCAGCACCCGGGCCACCCCTTCGGGGCCAACCCCCAGGCAGGCGAGCGCCTCGGCCTGCGACATCGGATGCGGATCCACCCAGTGCGACACGGTTTCCTGCGGCGCCGTCAAACGCTTGCGTTCGGCAGCCGTCATGTCGACACGCGGCGCCTGCACCAGGGGCGGCAGCTCCAGGTGCGGCGGGTCGGCGAGGCGCTGGCCGCTGGCCCAAGGCGGCGTGCGCAGCAGCGCGGGAAGCTGCTCGGGCGTGGCGAAGTCGGTCATGCGTCGACGAACGGTGCCAGGAGGTCGGCGTCGCGCAGCACCTCGCTGGCGACGATGGGATTCAGGCTGGCGAACGTCACCAGGCCGTCGGCATCCCAGCTGCCGGCCTTGCGCAGCACGAGGTTGGGAATGCGTTGGCGGGGCTCGTGGCTCATGTCGCCCACGACCGTGCCGGGGTCGAGCTCCATCTGCACCTCCAGCCTGTCGCCGACGCGCTTGGTGAACCAGCCCACCCAGCCGCCGTCCTGGGCGTCGCCACGTTCCCAGCCGCGGTTGACCAGGCCCATCACGCTGCCCGTGGCGATGGTCTTGGCGGCGAAGCGGTCGATCTTGGCGGCGGCCTGTTCCTGCGGCGTGAGCGCGTAGGTCTCGCGGCCCAGTTGCTTGAACGGCTGCAGGATCTCGTAGTCCGCGAGCATCTGGCCGAAGGCCGACTGCAGCGCGGCGGGCATCTCGATCACGTGCACGAGGCCGATGCGGGCGTCGGCGGGCAGCTCGAACTGCGCGTCATCGGCATCGGCGAGCGTCCAGTCCTCCGCGACACGGAAGGCACCGGCCAGGCCGCCATTCGCGTCGTACAGGCCCCAGACGAGGCGCGCGGCCAGGTGGCGCATCAGCGGATGCTCGAGGAAGAACAGCCGGAAATCGGCAGCGCTCCAGCGGCGCCGGTCGACCATGCTCATCTCGAGCCGCGTGACCTGCAGGCTCGCGATGGCCTTGGCATCCTTCTTCAGTTGCTTGAACCGATCCGTGGCGGCGGCCGACAAGGCCGCGTCATCGGTGCGCAGCGGCTTGGGCAGGTCCTTCAGGCGCACGCCCTGGGCGTCCTTGACGAAGGGCTTGAGCGTCTCGTCGAAGCCGATGAAGAACTGGCGCGGGCCGAAGTCGAGCGCCAGCGTGCCGCGCTCGTCCAGGCCCAGGTCCGGCACCAGGCGGTCCGACAGTTCCGCCGCCGTGAAGCCACGCGCCTGCGCGACGGCCGCGATTTTTTCCCTGGCGCGATCCTGCAGTGCCTTGAACTTGACCTTGCCGGCGATGCCGTTCAGGTGCATCAGTGCGACGTCGCTGCCGATGGCCGCCAGCAGGTCCAGGCCCGTCACCGCGCGCTGGTGCTGCGACTGCCCGGGCCACTCGCGGATGCGGGGCGCGAGGCGGCGCGCGGTCTCGTCGTTGCCCAGCAGGCCGAGACCGGCGAACGCCCAGGAGTCCTTGCTGGGCGCGCCGCCGGCGCTCCACGCCTCGAAGACGTCCCAGGCGAACTCGGCCAGCGATTCGGGCGTGCAGGCGTCCTTGACGATGGCCAGCCCCGGGTAGGGCGCCTCGAGCCTGCTGATCGCCAGCATCGAGCCGATGTGCTCCAGCGCGCTGGTGGGCAGGGCGCCGCCGTCGCGCAGCCGCGGCCGCCGCATCGACGGCGCCACGAAGAAGCCGGGGAGCTTGGGCATGCGGGCAGGCAGGACCAGCAGCGGGTCCGCGCCGAGCAGCGCCTCGAACGCCGCCGCCATCGGTGTACCGTAGCCCGCCGCGGCCGCGCGGGCCTGGGTGTCGAAGCCGTTGGCGACCAGCCAGCGCAGCGCGGACTGCGCATCGTCGCGCGTCGCGCGGGCGCTGCCGAAAGCCAGCGGCAGCGCCACGGCCAGCGTCGTCGCGACGTGCGCGCGGATCCAGGCGGCCGCGACGTCCTTGGCCTTCTTCAGGTTGCGCAGCGCGTGCAGCGCGGTGGGCACCAGGCTCGCGCTGTCCACCTGCAGCGCGATCTCCAGGCCGTCTTCGGGCTGCGCCTGCACATAGGCAGCCAGGCCGGGCATGGCAGCGGTGCCGCCGCGGGCCAGGATGGCGCGCACCGCGGCCGCGTTGCCGGAGTAGTAGGTCACCCAGTACTTGGCAGGGTAGCTGTTCCACAGCGCCAGCATCGCGACGTCGGGCAGGAGCAGGGCCGACTCCGGGGCTTCGCCGTAGTAGTAGCGGGTGCCGATCTGGATGTCGTCGGCCTGCAGCGGCTGCCCGGCCAGGACGCGCTCGCGCCCCGCCGGCACGATGCGCATCCGTTCGAAGGCGGCCGCCACCGGATCGTCGGTGGCATTGCGCCGGTACGAGCGGACCTCGTGCGCGGCATGGCGCGCGTTGTCCTGCGCCGACCAGTCGAAGCGGTCGGGCGTGGCGAAGACGGGGACGGCCAGCGTCGGCAGCTCGGTCGCGCGTTCCTTGCGCAGCCAGGGCGGGTCGCGCAGCAGCGGCGGCAGGCTCTCGGCAGGCGCGTCCTGGACGTGCAGGGCATCCAGCACTGCCTGGAAGCGTTCGCGCGCGCCGTCGTCGAGCGCGGCCAGCACCTGCGCGAGCGCCGCCGGTTCGCGCAGCGCGAGCCGCACTGCCCAGCCCTCGGCGAGCCGGGAGCGCGACGACAGCGCCTGCTCCACGACGCACTTGAGCACCGCGGCCGGATACTTCTCGGACAGCTTGTCCAGCGCGGCACGCGACTCCTTGCGCTCGATCAGCTCGGCCAGCAGGCGGATCGACTCCGGTTCGCGCAGGCGCGCCACCAACGCCGTGAGCTTCTCGCAGGCCGTACGGTCCTCTGCCTTGCGCAGCATGTCCGACAGCAGGCCGAACGCACCGGCGCCGTGCAGCTTCAATTGCAGCAGCATGCAGGGCTCCAGGCCCTGGTAGTAGCCGATGTAGTCCTTGAAGTAGCGCCGCATGGCGTCCGCCGAAGCGGCGCAGTCCTGCAGCCGTTGATGAAGGCCCGCCTTGTCGTCGTCCAGGCCCTGTTCGACCCAGTCCTGCCGGTGCGGGCACAACTGCGCGCGGACGAGACGATCGAGGGTCGTCGACCCGGCCTGCGCTTCCAGCAGGGCGACGACCGCGTCGTGCTCCTCGTCGCTGCTGGCCGCGATGGCCGGGCGCAGCGCGCCGTCGACCATCGATTGCAGGACGCGCGCCAGCTGGTTCGGCAGCGTTTGCACCGCGCGGGCGAAGTCGAGCGTTCGTTCCACCATGAACGGCAAGCCGTGCAGGCCGATACCCACGTAAGTCATCCAGACGAGCGGGTAGCTGCGGCCGTAGTAGCCCACGTACCGTGCCGCGCCGGTCTTGACCTGCGCGTCCAGGCTCTGAGCGCACAGTTCCAGCCAGGCCTGCGGATCGTCGTCCTCGAGGTGCGCGAGCTGGATCCTGCGGGTGCTGGTCGCCACGCCCCAGCGGCTCCACGAACGCCCCATGGCCGACATGAGTTCCGCGAAACGCTGCGTGTAGTAGCCGTGGGCGTCATCCTCGAACACCAGCGGCCGGGCCAGCAGCACCAGCGCCGTCAGCTCGCCGGACAGGGCCGGCGCATGCACGCCGCGCACGATGGGCAGCGAGGCGCGCAGGGCGTCGGTCCACTCGAAGCCGCCCTCGGGCCAGACGATGTCGCCGGCGGCGGTGGCTGCCGCGGACGCGATGGGCGCGCGGTCCAAAGCGCGGGCGGGAGCCCCGGCTGGCGTCACCGCGGCGACCTCCGCGACGATGGCAGGGGACGGCGCCGCCGCCGTTTCGTCACTCGGCCGGGTCGTTGTCGCCACGGCAGCGGACCGTGTCGTCGCGGATCCCGCATCGGGTGCGGCAGGCGGTGCCGCGACAGCCGCCAGCGTCGCGCCTTGCGCGAGCCCGACCTCCCTGTAGCCGCGGCCCGTCTTCTCCTTGACGAGCTTGTCGTGATCCTTGCGCGCCGCCTCCGGGCTGCCATGCGTCTTGGTCTTCACCTGGCCATGGGTGCCGATGCGACCGAACCGCACCGTCACGTCGGCGCCGCTCAGCGCCACCTCCCAGAACTTGCTCGCTGTGCCCTCGACCAGCTCGAATCGTCGCATCCCATGCTCCCTGCACGTCTTTGGGGCCACTATACGGCGGCGTTTCCCTGCGCCGCGCCCGGGCCGGGCCAGGACATCGTGAACGGGTTCATTCGATGACCGACGGCGTCTCCATCGCGCCGCAGGTCGCAGGGGGCGTGACTATCGGGAAGGCGCATGCGCCGTCTCGATGCGGCCCTTGCCCTTGCGCTTGGCGCGCAGCATCGCCAGGTCGGCCTTCTCGAGCAATTCCGCGGGCTCGACGCCGTCGTCCGGCGACACCGCGACGCCGATGCTGGCCGCCACGTGGGCGGCATCGCCGTCCCGCAGCGCGATCGGCTCGGCGATGACGGTCAAGAGGCGCTCGGCGACCGAGCGCCACTCCTCGCCCTCGAGCACCGACAGCACCACGACGAACTCGTCTCCGCCCAGGCGCGCGGCCGTGTCGTTGCCGCGGAGCGTGGCCTTGAGCCGACGGGCGACTTCCACCAGCACCTCGTCGCCGGCATCGTGTCCACGGCGATCGTTGACTTGCTTGAACCCGTCGAGGTCGAGATAGCACACCGCCACGCGACGGCCGGGTCGTCGGGCGGCAAGAATGGCCTGGCCGAGCCGGTCGAACAGCAGCAGCCTGTTGGGAAGCCCGGTCAATGCATCGTGAAAGGCGATGTGCTCGATGCGTTCGTGCGCCTCCTTCATCGCCGTGATGTCGACCATCATCCAGAACGAGATGTTGTCAGCGAGGTTGACGCCGGTCAGGTCGATCCAGATCAGGTGCCCGTCCTTGTGCCGCATGCGCAACTGCGTGCGGTAGTGCAAGCCCGCCTTGAGTGCGGTGTAGGCGGCCGCGCCCAGCGCCTCGAAGGAGGCATCGTCCGGATAGAGGATGCGTGACGACCGCCCGACGATCTCGTCCGGGCCGTACCCGAAGATCCTGTCCAGCGCACGGTTGCGCCAGATCGCCACGCGGTCGCGCACCTTGACCATGCCGACGATGTCGTTGTCCAGCATGGCGGCCTGTTCCTGGACCAGGCGTTCCATCGCCTCCTGGGCCTGGCGCACGGCACTGATGTCCTGGGTCGCGCTGCGACTCATCACGAACCTGCCGGCGTCGTCCATGACGGCGGTGACGCTCGCGCGAAGGTACCTGGGCGGCGCGCTGGGGGGAACGAGTCGGAATTCGATGCCCTCCAGCGTGTCCCCGGCCATCAACCGCGGAAAGTTCTCGGCGAACAGCGTGCGGCCCTCGGCATCCAGGTAGTCCGTCAACCGGGCCTTGCCAAGCACCTCCTCGGCGGGATCTCCCAGCCACGCCAGCAGCGTCTTGTTGGCATGGATCAACACGCCACCGGCGTTCACGGAGTGGTAGCCACAGGGTGCGTTCTCATAGAGATCATTGACACGCTGCACCGATTGCTCGAGGGCCGCATGCAGGCGTTTGCGCTCGGTGACGTCACGCGAGGAGCCGAATACCAGCAGCTCGCCGTCGATCTGCGTCGCATTGAGCTGCAGCTCGACGTCGATGATCGAGCCGTCATCCCGTCGGTGCCTGACCTCCACGAGTTGCCGGTCGCCGTCCTTGACCTTGGCAAGCCAGGCGTCGATGCGTTCTCGCGACTGGTTCACATCCCAATCGCTGACATGCCTGCCCAGGAGGAGATCGGGCGTCGACTTGAGCATCCGGGCGAACGATTCGCTCATCTGGATCAATCGACCTGAACGATCGACGACGTGGATGCCGTCCCCGGCCACGCGCAGGAGCGCCTGCTCCCTGCGCGCCTCGCGCTGCAGCGCCCGCAGGTGCGTCGAGGCGCGAAGCATGGTCTTGAGGAGCGCGAACGAGCAGGCGGCGATGAGCAGCCAGGCGATGAGCGCCAGCAGGATGATGCGCCGCGCCTGGATCTTCCAGGGGGCAAAGTAGCGGTCGTTGCCGATGCCCGCCGCGATGAGCAACGGCCAGTTGTCGACCTGGCGATAGGCTGCGGTCCGCTCGATGCCGTCGATCGCCGCCCGCGAGACATAGACGCCACTGGCCGGGGAACTGGCCAGTGCACGGCGCAGCTCGGTGGATGCCCGCGTGCTGCCCACCTCCTGCGGCACGTCGCTTCCGGGGGCAAAGCGCGCAACGATGGCCAGGTTGGACGTGCGCAACGTGATCGCGTCGTGGCGATCGAGGCCGTAGCGTGAAAACACCTGCTCGAAATGCGCCACCGGCACGCTTGCGTACACGATGCCTTGGAACCTGCCTTCGACCACAAATGGCCTGACCAGGGCGATCACCCAGTTGCCGGAGATCCGGGATCGAAGCGGCCCGGCGAGGAAGGCCGGGCCTTGAAGGTGCGATTTCGCCCAGGCGAAGTAGTCCCTGTCCGATACATTGACGTCCGGCCCGCCCGGCAGTTCGTTGCCCCAGTGCACCCGGCCTTGCGCGTCGCCGAATCGCAGGCCTTCCGTGGCTGGCAGCAGCTGGCGATGCGCAGCGAGGGCCCGGTCGAGATCGGCGTCGCTGACCGCCGGATGCCCCTGATGCAACGCTTGCAAGGCAAGAATCGTCGATTGCAGCACCGTGTCGACGCGCGACAGCTCCGACGAAACGTCCTCATGCGCGATCGACGCCAGGTCTTCCACCGTGTCCCTGGCCTGGTCGGCATAGGCCTGGTGGCCCGCGTTGATGACGAAGGCCACCAAGGCAAGGATGAGTACGCCGACCAAGACGTCCAGCACCGCGACCGCGCCGATGAGCACGCGGCCGCGCGACCATACCGGCCAATCCTGGAGGGGACGATCTTTCAGCATCGCGGCGCCATCCTACAGTCACCGACCGCCTTTCTGGCGGGCTTGCCCCCGAGCGTCCGCTCGCGGAGTCCACGACGAAATGAACGCTTTCAGAAAGGGATTCCACCTCGTGAGCCTTGCAGTGGCTAATATTCCGCAGGGTGTGCCGCAGGTCTGCTTCCATCCAGGAAGCGGGCGCCATCGGCTCCGCTGCCCGGCGAGAATGGCCACCGGGCCAACATGATCGGTCCTCCTCGATGTTGATACCAGCATGGGCGCTCAACCGCACGCAGGGGCCTCCCCGCGGCACCGACTCATCGCATCGCTCGAGTTGACCGGTGATGTGACGGTCGAAGCGTTCGATCGGGTGGTTCGAGTGGCCGCCAACGGCACCAGGTCGCCGATCGCCCTCGTGACGTTCGTGGACGACGAGCGGCAGTGGATTCCCGCGCGAATCGGTTGGGCCGAGTCGTTCACTGCGCTGGTCGACGCCTTCTGCGCTCGTGCGATCACCGGCACTGCCTTGATGGAGGTCCGTCAAGCCCACCTGGACGAGCGCTTCAAGGCGACGCGCCTGGTGACCGGTCCCTCTGCGATCCGCTTCTACGCAGGCCAGCCGATCGTCTTCGAGGGCGTGCCGCTCGGCACCGTCTGCGTCCTGGACCAGAAGCCGCGCTCGCTGACCGAGCCTGATCGGCAAGTCCTGGGCGACCTGGCGGCCATCACCTCCGAATTGCTTGCGGCACGACAGCAGGCGATCCGGGCCAGGCGACCGGACTGATGAGGCCGCCTGGGAGGGCGGAAATACGTCAGGCGGCTCGCCGTTCGGGCGTCACGCCGTGTCCCGGGCCGGATCGCGCGCCGCGGCCAGGCCCTTGCGGCGTCGCTTGGCGGCATACAGCAGTTGGTCGGCGTGGGCCAACACCTGGTCCAGCCCCTTGGCGGAGTCGCCGGCGATCAGCGTGCCGCCCAGGCTGCAGCCCAGGCGGTAGGGCTTGCGCGCGGACGCGTCGAATTCCGCGAAGTGCTGGTCGAGGCGCCGCTCGATCTCAGGCAGGCTCTCCAGGTTGTCGGCCCGCGTGAGGATCACGAACTCGTCGCCGCCCAGGCGCGACACCACGTCGTCCTGGCGGAACGTCGACAGCAGCACCTTGGCCGCGGCTCGGATGGCGGCGTCGCCTTCCTCGTGGCCGTGGCGGTCATTGATCTGCTTGAGGCCATCCAGGTCCGCGAAGAACAGCGTCAGCGGCTGGTTGGTCAGGCGCGCCGTCGTCATCATCGAGTGCGCCAGTTCGAAGAAGCCACGCCGGTTGAACAGGCCCGTGAGCTCGTCGCGCATGGCCATGTGCTGCAGCGCCTCGTTGTCGCGCCGGACGCGATCCAGGTCCAGGCGCAGGGCGTCGCGCGCGCTGCCAAGTTCCTTGACGACCAGGCAGCTGTGCACGGCGCCGGTGATCTCGTGGTGCAGGTCGGCGTAGGCCACGCGCTCCACAGCCTGGCGCTCGAGCAGCATGTATCCGAAGTGCTCGCGCATGTAGAACAGCGGCAGCACGACCCAGCAGCGCGCATCGTCCGTGTCCAGCAGGGCGCCGGGGAGCAAGCGCGCGGTGGGGAAGGGCAGGCCGACGAGTTCGTCGCGTGATTGCCCGCGGTCGAGCGCCAGGATCAGGCGCGAAGAGGCGGGCAGGGCACTCGCTTGCACCTGGGCCAGCGTGGTTGGATGTTCGTACAGCGCGAGCATGCAGGTGTAAATGCCCAAGCGCCTGAGCGCGCCGCTGAGCACGCCCAGCAGCTCGTCGATGTCGACCGTGGTGACCCGAGTCTTCAACTCGTGGCGCAGCGCCCACGCGTTGTTGCTCACTGAAACCCGCGCCCGCGTGTGGAACAGCTCCAGCGCGTTGGCAAGCACGATCTGGCCCACCTGCAGGCGCTCTGCGGCCTCGCCGGGGTCGGCGCAGTCGAAGGGACCGGCAAAGCTGCGCTGGATCGCCAGCAGCAGGTTCTGCAGCGGCGTGACGTCGGACTGGTAGCGCAGCCAGGCGAACGCGATGCGCGTCAGGATCTGGTCGAACGAGGCCCGTTCGTCCGCCGCGGTCAGCGCATCGACCAGCGCGACGACGTCGTGCACCAGCTCGCCGAACAGCGCCTCGGGCGGGTTCATCTGCCGCACCAGCTCCTGCGCGCGCGCCTGCACGCCGCGCTCCTGCGAGCCGGGCACCACGAAGCCCATGCAGCCGCAGGTGCGGCGGAACACGGGGCGGGTGGGGATCGCAGTGAGCGCCTCGACGGCCTCGCCCGCCAGGCGGCGCGACAGCAGCCGCAGCGCGGTTTCGCCCAGCGCCGGGATGTCCTGGTTGACGGTGGTGAGCGACGGCCCCACGCGGTAGATCGAGAGCAGGTCGTCGAAGCCGGCGATGGCCACGTCCTCGGGCACGCGCATGCCGCGCTCGACGGCCACCGACAACGCGCCCTGTGCCGATTCGTCGTTGGCGCAGACGAGCGCGGTGAAGCCCACGCCGCGCGACAGCAGCTCCGACATCGCCGCGCTGCCAGAGGCCTGGTGGAACAGCCCTGGCGCGCGCAAGCGCGGGTCGGGCGCGATGCCGGCCTCGCACAACGCCTCCAGGTACGCGCCCAGGCGCTCCTGCGCGTCGCGGTTCTCGGGCGGGCCCTCCACCATCGCGATGTCGCGGTGGCCGTGCACGTGGATCATGTGCAGCACCAGCTCCTTGAAGCCACTGCGATTGTCCAGCAGCACAGTCGGATGGCCGGTGCCGTGCACGCCGATGACGACGGCAGGCAGCGAGAACGACGCGATGAACGCACGCAGGCCGTCTTCGTCCAGCCAGGCCTGCATCAGCGTACCGAAGATCAGCAGGCCGTCGGGCGCGTGTTCGCGCACCATCTGGAAAGCCATGCCGAACTGCTGCTCATACAGCTGTGGCGTGCCGGGCGCGCGGCCGGGCAGAAAGATCAGGTCGATGTCCAGCCGCGCCGCCGCGCGGCACACGCCGTCCAGCAGGGGCTCGTGGTATTCGCCGTCCATGTCGTCCAGCACCACGCCGACGCGCAGGCGGCGCCCGCGCGGCGCGCTGGCAGCGGCGCAGGCCGCAGGGAAGGCGGGCGAGTGCAGGAACTCCATGGCAGTCGGTTCATCGGCTGCCGCGCGGCCCGCAGGAGGGCGGGTTGTCCCGATGTGGCGTGGGAATGCGTGCAGCCTTGCACGAAAGCGACGCCCGCCCGGGCGACCGGACTCGCGCGGCTGGCGAGGGTCGAACCGTGCTCTTGGTCGGTCGACCCACCGAACGACCGAACAGCGTCGCCGGCCGAAGGCGCATCGCCTGATGAAGGCCTCGTACCGGCGAGGGCGAGCGTCGTGTCCCAGGGGGTGTAAGGGAAGTGCAGCCACCACGACTAAAGCTGTGTGCCGCTGAGCAGGCGACACGTTCTCCTCACCGCCCTTTCAACGGAGCAATTTTCAAATGGACAAGCGCATCCTCCTCCAGACCGCTCTCGCCTCGGTGCTGACCGCGGGGCTGATCACCGCCGCCAACGCGGGCCCGGCTGCACCGCAACCGACCAAGGACAAGTGCTACGGCGTCGCCAAGGCGGGTGCCAACGATTGCTCCAGCGCCGTCGGCACGCACTCGTGCGCCGGTCAGGCCACCAAGGACAACGATCCGGACGACTGGAAGTACGTCAAGAAGGGCACGTGCGAAAAGATGGGCGGAACGCTGACTGCCCCGAAGCACTGAACACGCGCGCAAGACGCCCGACGTCGAGCGCGGTGCCGACCGTGGCCGGGCTCGACGTCCTTGTTCCGTCCTCAGTTCAGCAGCAGGTCGGCAACGTCGTCCCAGACCTCGGGCGGAAATCGCCCGTGCACTGATTTGAAGATGTGGCCACTGCGGTCAAGCACGATCGTCTGCAGCTCCCGAGGAGGCGTGGCGCTGAAGGTGTCTCGATGCAGCGATTCCTTGCGCCAGACGATCTTCATCTGGGGATCGGGCGGCACCAGGCGGTCCAGCAACGCCTCGTAGTCGGTCAGGGTGCGTTCGTCGGAATCCTGGTTCACCGCGATGACCACGAAGTCCTTGCCGCGCCAGCCGGCCAGGTTGCGACGCAGTTCCGGGAGTGTGTTCAAGCAGACCGCGCAGTCCGTCGACCAGAACAGCAGCATGACGACCTTGCCCCGGTAAGCGGCCAGGTCGACCGCCTGGCCCTGGGGCGTGTGACCGCTCAGGGTCGGCAATGCCACTGGGGCGGACGCGGCGCGCGGTGCGGCGATGGCAGCGTCGAGCGAAAGGGCCAGGAGGCAAGCCGCAAGGACTGGGGCCAGGCGAGGGCGGAGGTTCATGGTGTCGGTCCGGGAGTCGTGATCTGCACTTGTTGGGAAGGCCGCGGTGGCGGCAGTTTCAAGCCGCTGCGGCATCAAAGGCCGTGCGGATTCCCGCGCTCGAGAGCGAAGGGGCCTTCGACGACACCGTCGATCCGGTGGAATTCGATCTGGCCGCGGTTCATGCGAACGAAGACACAACCGCTCTGATTGGGATCGTCATGGAGGAAGCACACCGTGCCATCGGGTCGAACCTTCCAGTGGCCAATGACACGTCGCTCTCCCACGCCATCTCCTGCCCGGGATACCCCGTCGACACCGTAGTACTCGTAGATGTGATGTTGTCCATGGGAGAAGTCGATGGTGGCGTCCGTGACGATTCGAGTCGCGGCTCGTGCATCGGCGACCTGCGCCGCGGCACAGGCCGATAGGGCGGCGATCGAGATGGCGGTCACGACGACGGCCAGGGCGTCGATGCGTGGACCGGGAAGTTGACGCTGGAGAAGATGCATGGGTGCTGTCCGAATGACGATGACGTAGACCTTAGTCGCGGCCGGTCAGACATCCTTACGTGGATCTCATCGGATCGCTGCGATTCGCCGAAATTCCGCACGACAAAACCCGAAGCTGTGTGCGCACCTGCGGAGGGTTTTCGACGATGTGCCGCGTCATAGGCCGCACTCACAATGGCTCCAGAGGGAGGGGCAGAACATGAAGATGCATGGGGTGCGTGCGCTGATGGCGTGCGCGCTGTTTGCCACCGGCGGGTTTGCTGTAGCGACCGGTCATCCACCAGCGCCCGCGCCGACCAAGGCCAGCAACCTGGCTGCGTCGGTACTGACCGACGGGCTCATTCCGCTTACCGCCCGGGGAATTCCCATCAGAGAGTTCATCGTTGCGTTGAATCGACGAGGACAGGTTGTCCGCGGCGAAACGGAAACGTCAGCCCAGTACGATGCTCGAGTTGCCGAAGTCTCGAAGCGGCCCGTGTTGGGCACGATCACGACGAGCGAGACGCTGTCGTTCGTTGTTCCTGTGTCATCGGATCGATCAGACGACGCTGCAGCGAGCTACACCTATGATGCTGACGCTGGCAAGGTGGATGTCCAACTGACGCTCGGCGAGGAGCGGTATCTGCGGCCCGATCGAGAAGGCGAGTTGCTGACGCACATCCGTCCGCTCATCCTGGAGCACGCAACGCTTCACACCGATTCCTACGTGGGATCGAACGCATTTGGAGCGAAGGTCAAGGTCGCGCGCATCGATCGGCGCGCGCTTGGCATTGCGATCGACTCACCCCAGCCGGGTACGTTCGGCAGCATGTCCGAGCCCGACTGCGCGAAGGTCAGCGCCAACCTGGCTCCGGCCGATGCCACCAAGGAACTTCACAGTCTCCGAGTGGCCATTTTTGTTGACTTGTCCAGGCCCAACTTGGACTTGATCGACGATCGCGACAAGCCAACGATCAGCGAGCCGCTCGACATCATGACGCACTTCTTCTTGCTTCGAGGCTCGCTCAAAGCGGTCGCGCTGTACTCAGGTATCTCGGGCAAGATTCTGGCACAGTGCCCTGTGAGCCCCTGAGGCAGGCGACTTAGGACGTCTGTGGCGTGGCACCTGTCGCCGCACTGGCATCGGTGCCGAAATAAATCCTATCGATTGTGTTTCTATTGGACTCAGTATGTCGAAATTGCGCGTTCGACATGTCCATATATACCGAAAAGATCTTTTGTGACGAAGGATCTGGCTTGCGACAGCCGAGACCTTGAATGACCCTTTGGAATGCCGTACAGGATGCCATGACCGCGGACGTGTATCGCCCCTTTGCAACATCGCCTGAGCGCGCCTTTTCGACCTCCCTGAGAGAGCCGAACCTTGAGGAAGCACTCATATTTCTCGACACGAACACCTTGCTGGCGCCTTACCGCGCCAGCAACGAAGCGCTGCAGGCGATCAAGCGCACATATGAGGCCGTCCGCAGGCAAGGGCGGCTACTCGTTCCAGGCGAAGTAGCGCGCGAGTTCGCTCGCACTCGGCCACTATTGCTCACGCGACTACACAACTCGCTACGCTCGCAAGTCGATTCGGTGCAACTGGGCAAGCTGGAGGAGGTGCCCATTCTTGGCGAGGAGCGCCATTTTCGTGAGGCTGCCCGCGCGCTCGAGGCTGCACGTGAAGAAGTGAAGAAGTATCGGGCCGCTCTTCGGAAGCTTGCCGACAAGGTTGAAGGTTGGAGAACAACCGACCCAGTGCTCAGCGTCTACGAGAGGCTCTTTGACGCTCAAACGGTCAAGGACGGCTCGCTTGCCCGAGACGCTTTGAAGACTCTCGCCGAAGCTCGCTACAGGGAACGAATCCCGCCTGGCTTTCGAGACGCTGGAAAGAGCGACGGTGGGTACGGTGATCTCGCGATTTGGATGACGATTCTGGAATGCGCCCAGCAGCAGCAACGCGACGCTGTGTTTGTCTCTAGCGATCAGAAGGATGATTGGTACCACGTGGACGAGAAGCATCGGATCTTCCCCAGGTATGAGCTCACGCAAGAGTTCTCGGATCGCACCAGCGGAAAGGCGTTCACTGTCATGACGCTTGCGGACTTCCTGATGAAGACCGGCGCGACTGACGAGGTAGTTCAGCAGGTCAAGCAGAGCGAAGTGCTCAACGTCAGCGCGCTCTTTTCAGAACACCTCTCCTATGAGGCGGCCGTACTCTTTGTCGAGTCACGCCTGATTTCCGCATTGGGTGATCGCGGGTGGCTCAGCCAGGTACGGGGGCCACTTGACATCACATTTGAAAGTCCTGAGGGCCAAGTCGGAGTCGAAATTGCACTTGCGTCGATCAACCATGCGATATTCAACGAGATAATCGCGAGTCTGCAATCGGTCCGAAAGAAGCATCGCTACCACGAGACTGCGATAGTGATCGTAGGCCCTGAGAATCAGCGGGAACTGCTGAACTGGTCCAATCGTTTGGCGGAGGAGTCATTTCTGGGTGCGGGCATCTCCGCGATTGTGTGCGGCGTCGGCAGCAGTCGGTTTGATGTGCCCATCAACCAGAGTCGAAACTCCGTGCTGCGTAGAGCGTTTCCACGCGCAACTTAAGTATTGCCTGCGCGGTTGGACTCTAGTGATTCAGCGCTCGGACAACGGGCTCCTGGCACCGCAATACCTTAGCCGCTGGCAAGGCCAGGTTCGCTCATATCGGTACGGATGCCCATCTCAGAGGCGTGTTGCGGTTGCTTTGACCAGGAAGCCTGCTAGCGCGCAACGCTGCCAAAGATGCCAACAGTGCGCATAATGTGCGTTATGTCAACTCATAGACGCCCCAGGTCCGTGGCCCGACGAAGTCCTCCGCTACGCTCGCGAGATCCAGTCCCTCAAGCCTCGCCAGTGAACGCCGCGCTCGTCTATTCCGCCCACGACGACATCTCGCTTCGCGGGCTCGACTGGCTGCACCCGATGGCTGCGGCCATCGTGCCGACGGCCGCCTGGAGGGGATCCGCCTGACGCGGCCCGGCCTGGCCGCGGCCAAGTGCATGCCGCGCCCCGCCCCCTAGAACCCGCCTTCCGGCCGACGCACCCCCGGCGCAATATCGCCTCGACGCCGTTTCCGGCGCCATCTCCGCGGAGATGCCCATGACCCACGCCTTCGATCCCGGCTACGTCGCCGAGCCCTTCCTGGGCCTGTGCGCAGACTATCCGGAAGCGGACGTCTACCCGCCCGACCAGTTCCGCGTCGAGTGGGGCCCGGTGTTCCATCGCGGGCGGCTCGACGGCTCCGCGCGGGTGCTGGTCATCGGGCAGGATCCGGCGCAGCACGAGACGATCGTGCGGCGCATCCTGGTCGGCGAAGCCGGGCGCCGCCTGCAGGGGCTGCTGGCCAGGCTCGGCATCACGCGCAGCTATGTCTGCATCAACACGTGGCTGTACAGCGTCTACGGCGAGGTCAAGTCGACGACGCAGCACTCGGCGCCGCTGGCCGACTACCGGCACCGGTGGCTCGACGCCCTCCTGGTGGGCAGCCAGGTCGAGGCGGTGATCGCGCTCGGCCAGGCGGCCGACAAGGCGTGGCAGACGTGGCGCGCCACTCCCTCGGGCCAGGCGTCGCAGGTGACGTACGCGGCGGTCACGCACCCGACGCAGCCCGAAAGCTCGTCCAGGGGCGACAAGGCCAGGCTCGCGGCGGCCACGGCCAAGCTGCTGCAGAACTGGAACGCCGCGCTCGACCGCCTGTGGCCGGCGATCACGCATCCCGATGTCGCCGTCGCCCCGCTGGCCTATGGCAGCACGTGGGCCGACGGGGATCGCGTCGCCATCCCCGAGGCCGACTTCCCCGCGGGACTGCCGCCATGGATGCACGAACGCGACGGCTGGGCCGCGCGGCTGGGAGCCGATGCGCAGGCCAAGCGGCGCGACATCACCATCACGGTGCCATCCGGGATCGTGGCGTGAGCACCCCGCCGCGCCATTGGTTCCCGCTGGCCGGTGCGTCGTCGGAGCCGGGCCTGGACGACGCGGCGGCCCTGCTCGGACATCGCGCGACGCCCGTCGACCCGCTGTCGGGCCCGAAGATCGCGCTGGGCGGGCGCCTCGTGCTGATGGACGATGCCTTCCAGGTGCTGCCCGATGGCATCCTCTACATCGCCCAGGGGCGTATCGTGGCGGCGCAACCGCGCTCGACGCCGCCCCCGCCCGGCTTCGAGGCAACCCCCGTCACGGCGACCCACGGCACCGTGTTTCCCGGCTTCATCGAGCTGCACAACCACCTGGCCTACGACGCCTTGCCGCTCTGGAGCCCGGTGCCCAAGCTGTACCAGGATCGCGGCCAGTGGCCGACGCATCCCGACTACCGCCGGCTCATCAGCGGTCCGATGACGGTCATCGGCGAGTACCGCGACGAGGCCGGCCGCCCCGCCCTGCTCGCGCCGCTCGTGCGCTATGTCGAATGCAAATGCCTGATGGGCGGCTGCACCACGAGCCAGGGCATCATGCTCAACAGCAACGCCGGCGTGCAGCGCTTCTTCCGCGGCATCCTGCGCAACGTGGAGCACACCGAGCAGGCCGACCTGTCGGACGCCGACGCGCGCATCGCCGACGTCGACGCGAAGGACGCGCGCAAGTTCCTGGCGCGCCTCGGCAAGGAGCACAGCTGCTTCCTGCTCCACCTGAGCGAGGGCATCACGCGCGCGGGCCAGACGACGTCGACGGCGCGCAAGCATTTCCTCGCGCTCGAGGTGGCGCCCGACGAATGGGCGCTCAACCCGACGTTCACCGGCATCCACGCGGCCGGCCTGCTGCCGCAGGACTTCGACGTGCTGCATGCGCACGGCGGCTCGATGGTGTGGTCGCCCCTGAGCAACCTGCTGTTGTACGGCGACACCGCGCGCGTCGACGCGGCCCGCGCGGCCCACGTGCCCATCGGCCTGGGCAGCGACTGGTCGCCCTCGGGCAGCAAGAACCTCCTGGGCGAGATGAAGGTGGCCTGGCTCTACGCGCACCACGTGCTGCACGACCTGTTCAGCCCGCGCGACATCGTGGCCATGGTCACGCGCGATGCCGCCGCCATCCTCAAGTGGCAGGCTGCGCTCGGCACGCTGGAGGCGGGCCGGCATGCCGACCTGTGCGTGATCGACGGCAGCGACGGTGACCCGTACGAGGCATTGGTCCACGCGCCCGAGACCCGGGTCCGGCTGGTCATGATCGAGGGCGTCGCGCGCTACGGCCGGACGTCCCTGATGCACGCCCTGCATGCCGACGGCGAGGCGGTCGTGGTCGGCGGCCAGGCGCGCACGCTGTTCCTGCAGGACGCCGATGGCGATCCGGACGTCGCCGCCGTGCCCTTGTCGGCGGCCACCCGCGCGCTGGCGGATGCCCTGCACAACCTGCCCGCGCTGGCGCGCGCCCTCGAGGCGCCGCGCGTGCCGCACGCCGCCCGCCTGTTGCTGGATGCGGCGCGCCATCCCACCTGGTCGCTGGCCCTGGACGAGATCCGGGACGACGGCGTCGACCTGCGCCCTCGCCTGCCCTACGCCGGCCCGGGCGACTTCACCGGGCCGCGCATCGTCACGGCCAACGCGTCGGCGCCGCCGCTGTCGGCGCTGCTCGGCTCGATCGACCTCGACCCCCTGACCGTGGCCGACGACCCGGCGTTCCTGGTCCGCATCGCCGGCGAGATGAACGTGCCGCCGGCCATCCGGGACGGCCTCGCGTCGCTGTACTGACCCTCCCACGCGGCGGCCGGCGCGCGCCGCCATCGGCCGGGCGCAGCGCCAGGCCCGCTGCGCTAAAGTCGACGGATGCAGTCCGCAACTCCTGCAGCGTGCGTGCCGTGACCCTCCCCTTCGTCATCGACGAGCAGATGCTGGAGCAGCAGGAGCGCGCCCTGGCCACGTCGGGCGAGGCTCGGCTGGACGGCCTGGTCGCGCTGGCGTGGCACCTGCGCCAACGTGACGGAGGCCGCGCCACCCGGATCGCGGCCGAGGCGCGCGCGCTCGCGACACAGCTCAAGCTCGGCGATGCGTCGACACGCGCCGCGACGCTGCGGCTCGCGCTGGTCGATGCGGAAGTGGCCTGGGGCCGAGCCGACTATGACGGCGCGCAGCGGCTCGTCGACGAGGTGCTCGCGGTCACGCGCGACGCACGCAACCTGGCGGACACCGCTGCCGCCGCCGACGCGCACTGGCTGCGCGCCAACCTGGCCAGCGACCTTGGCGACACCGAGCTGCGCGACGCCTCGCTGCAGGCCTGCGAGACCTTCGCGCGCCGGCTCGACGATGCCCAGCGCACCCTCATCGCCCAGGCCTGCATCGCCCGCTGGGCCGTCTTCGGCGACCCGCGGCTGGCACGCGAGCGCTGGGGCGACGCGTTCGGCGACGGCAGCGGCCCGTGGCCGCCCGGCGTCACCACCTGGGTGCGCGACTTCATCGGCAACCTCGCCTTCTCCGACGGCGACAACGGGCCGGCCATCCTGCAGCGCATCCACTTGCACGAGGATGCCGTCGCCACCGGCCAGTGGCAGCGTGCGGTCATCGCATTGACCAACATCGGCGCCTGCTTCTCCAACCTGAACGACCACGACAGCAGCCTGGCCTGGATGCAGCGCGGCCTGGACGAGGCGCGGCGCCTGGGGTGGCCGATGTCGATCGCGGGGGCACTGGTCCAGCTGGGCGGCATCCTCGCGCCGCTCGGACGGCACGACACGGCCATCGAGCTGCTGCAGGAAGCGCGCGGCATGCTGGCCATCGCGCCGAAGTCGCGCAACCTGATGATCGCCCTGCACTACCTGGGCGAGGTGCTGAACCTGCAGGGCAAGCATGCGCAGGCGCTGGAGGTGCTGGCCGAACTCGAGGAGCGCTCCGTCGCGCTCAAGCAGACGGACATGCTGATGGAGGTGCGCCTCGCGCGCGCGGTCGCGCACGCGGGCCTGGGCCGGCGCACGGAGGCGCTCGCGCTCGCACGCGATGCCCTGGCCGACTGCCGCGCCTTCAATCGGCGCACGGTCGAGATCCGCGTCCTGATGGAGATTGCTCGCCTGCACACCCGGGTCCTGCCTGGCGAGCCGCCGGCCGGCGCCGACGAGCACGCCGCGGCGCTGGCCTGCCTGCGCGAGGCGGTGGCGATCTGCAACTCCATCGAGGGCTACCAGATCTCCGGCGAGCTGTACGACGCCCTCGCGGCGGAACATGCGCACGTGGGCGAGCACGCCATGGCCTACGAGGTGTCGCGCCAGGCCGCCGCGGCGCGCGAGGCCACCACCAGCACCGCGGCGGTCAACCGCTCGATCGCGATGCAGATCGGCTTCCAGACCGAACGTGCCCGCGCCGACGCCGAACTGCAGCGATCGCTGGCGAGCAACCTGCAGCAGACGACGGCCACGCTGGAGGCGCTGGGCGCCATCGGCCAGGAGATCACCCGCCACCTGGACGAACGCGCCGTGTTCGACATCCTGCGCGCCCACGTGCACGAGCTGCTGGATGCGACGCACCTGTCGATCTGGACGGTCGCCGCCGACGGCGCCTCCATCGAGCTCGCCTTCGGCGTCGACGAAGGCCAGCCGATGACGCCCGGTCGGCGCATCGCACTGGACAGCCAGCAGTCCAACGTGGCGCGCTGTGCCCGCACGCGGGTCGAGATCCTGCGGCGCGAAGCACCGGTGGGCTTCAACCCGAATCACATCCCGGGCACCGTGCGCTCGGCCAGCGCCCTGTACGCGCCGCTGGTGGTGGGCGACAGCCTGCTGGGCGTGATGTCGATCCAGTCGCCGCAAGCCGACGTGTACGGCGAGCGCGAGCGGCTGGTCTTTCGCACGCTGTGCGCCTACGGCGCCATCGGCCTGCACAACTCGCGTGCCTACAAGCTGCTGGGCGCCACGCTGCGCGAGCTGCAGGACGCCCAGGAGGAGCTCGCGCGCAAGAACACGCTGCTGCAACAGGCGTACCTGCAGCAGCAGGAGGCGAGCTTCACCGATCCGCTGACGCAGCTGCGCAACCGGCGCTTCCTGATGGCGCACGTCGAGGACGAAGTCGCGCTCACGCTCCGCCGCTTCGAGCGCGCCCGGCGCCAGCCGGCCAGCGACGCGACGCCCGACCACGACCTGGTCTTCTACATGCTGGACATCGACTTGTTCAAGTCGGTCAACGACCAGCATGGCCACGCCGCAGGCGACGCGGTGCTGGTGGAGACGGCACGCCGGCTGCGCGGGGCGATCCGCGAGTCCGACTTCCTGATCCGCTGGGGCGGCGAGGAATTCCTGCTGGTGGCCCGCGCCACGCACGCCGGCGAAGGCGCCACACTGGCCGAGCGCATGCGCAGCGCCGTGGCGCAGGAGGCCTTCGCGATCGACGACGGCAAGACGCTGCCGGTGACCTGCTCCATCGGCTTTGCGAGCTTCCCGTTCTGCGCCGCGCAGCCGCGGCTGGCGACCTGGTCGGAAGTCACCCGCATCGCCGACCAGGCGCTGTACCTGGCCAAGCAGGACGGACGCAACCGCTGGGCCGGTGTGCAGGCCACGCGACCGCCGCGCGATCGCGCGCACTTCGAGGACATCTGCCGCGATCCGCGCTCGGCGGAATCCGCCGGCGACGTCACCATCTGGCGCGGCTGAGCGCACCGGCCCGCCGCCTCAGCGGTAGTCCCGCACGATCTCCAGCAGCTCGCCCAGGTGGCGCTCGTAGTGCTTCCAGCGCGCCACCGACGTCCGGTAGATCGGCCTGCGCACCTGCGCGACGCTGGCGGTGCGCACGATGCGGCGGTTGTCGTGGAAACCCAGGCAGCGGTCGTCCCAGGGCAGCCCGAGGTACTCGACGAGCCGGCGCGCCTGGTTCTCGAAATCGGACACCATGGTCTCGTACGAGACGTCCAGGATGCGGCCCGCGGGCAAGACCGCGTGCCAGTGGCGCATCAGGTCGTGATACGTGACCCAGTAGCGTCCGGTCGCCCCCAGGTCATACGTGTAGCCGAGGTTGTTGCCGATGAACAGCCGCGAGAAGCACGAGAAGCAGGAATCCATCGGGTCGCGCATCGAATGGATGATGCGCGCGCCCGGAAACATCAGGTGGATCAGGCCCAGGTGCTGGAAGTTGTCCGGCAGCTTGTCGACCACGTGGGTGGCGTCCGGCGCGAGTTCGCGCAGGCGCTGGATGTAGCGGCGGCCCAGCTGCAGGTACTCCTGCGTCGAATAGCCGGCCACGGTCTGCGGAAACCCGGCCGGGCCCGCTTGGCCGTCGACATCCAGGGTTTCGGGCAGCCAGGTCAGCTCGCCGGCACCGTGCACGCCCGGCAGCGTCGCCAGCACCTGTTCCAGCAGCGAGGTGCCCGAGCGCGGCATGCCCACGATGAAGACCGGCGTCGGTCCCTCGGCGCCGGCGGGCATGACGGCATGGGCCGCCAGGTGCTCGCGGGTGAAGGTGGCCACGATGCGGCGTTGCAGGTCGACGTGGGCAGCCTCGTCCCAGTGCGTGCCCTCGCGCTTGATGCGATTGCCCTGCGCATACGCCGCGAACGATTCGTCGTGGCGCGCGGTGTCTTCCAGCATCTTGCCGACGGTGAACCAGTACCGGGCGCGTCCTTCCTCGGGCAGGGATCCCAGCCGGTGCTGCTGCGAGAGCAATTGCCCGACATGCGGGTCGTCGGCCCGATAGGTCTTGAACGGCGCGAGGTTGCAATGGGCCTCGACCTGCAGCGGCTGCAATTGCAGCACGCGTTCGAACGCGGCCTTGGCCTCGTCGACCAGGCCCTCGGCGCGCAGGCAGCTGCCCAGGTTGTTCAGCGCCTCGACGTAATCCGGCCGCAATGCCAGCGCCTGGCGGTACTGGGCGATGGCCCGCTCGAACGCCTCGCGTTCCTGCAGCAGGACGCCCAGGTTGTAGTGGGCGACGACGAAATCGGGCTTGATCTCGATCGCGCGCACGAGATGCGCCTCGGCTTGCTGCAGGTGCCCGAGCCGCCGCAGGCAGTTGCCGAGATTGGCGTGCGCTTCGGGCAGCCGCGGATCGCGCTCGAGCGCGGCGCGGTATGCCTTCTCGGCCTCGGCCAGGCGTTGTTGGGCCTCGTGCGCGACGCCCAGCGCGTTGCGCAGCAAGGCGTCGCTCGGCATCAGGCTCAGCGCGGCGCGCAGCGGCGCTTCGGCCTCCGCATGGCGGTGCACGGCCACCAGCAGCAGCCCGAGGTTGGCCTGTGCGGCGGCCAGGTCGGGCCGCAGCGCGACGGCCTTGCGCATGCACGCGATCGCCTCGTCCGACGCCCCCCGGCCCGCGGCGGAGATGCCCTGCTGCAGCAACTGGGCGGCCGTGGCTTCGGCCCGGCTTGGATCGATGGAGGGGGCGTCCTGCAGCGTCGTCATGGGAAAAGCGGAGTGGGGCTGGCGGGCTCTCGGGCGCGCGTCTGGCGCGCCGGAGTCGGCGGAGTGCCCACGCGGGATGCACGCGGGCAGCCGCCGCAGTTTGCCATCGCGGCGGAGGCGATCACCCCCGGGAGAGTCCGCGTTCGCCGTTGCCCAAGCTGAGCGCTGCCTGAGCCCGGCCGCGCCCGCTTCGGCGCCCGCTCAGCGGACGACGAGCGTCTGGATCGCGTGCGCCGGGATCGACAGCCTGGCCTCGTCCCTGCCGACGAAGAAGCGATAGTGCACCGGCTGGTCGGTGCCGTTCATCACGACCGTGGCGAGCGACCCGTCAGGGTTCGCGAACGCGGTCGCCAGCAGGGTCGAGCGGCTGCTCGCCGCATCGACGCGGTGGGCACCCGGCCGGATGAACTTCGAGAAGTGGCCGAGGTAGTAGTAGCTGGGGGTGAACGTCAGCTGGCCGGTGCGCGTGTCGGCGTGCACGGGCGCGAAGCAGAAGTTGCCGACGTGGTTCGGGCCGCCCTTCTCGTCGAGCAGGATGTTCCAGTCGGTCCAGCCCTCGGCGCCATTGTTGAAGTCGTTGATCAGCGCCGTGCCGTAGCGCTCGGCGTTGGCGAAGGACTGGATCCTGGCCGGGTCGTAGCCCTCGACGGTGGCCTCGGTCAGCAACAGGTGCTTGCCCGGCCATGCGCGGTGCACGGCGCCCACGTTGGCGAACATCGGCGCGCCGCCAGCCCAGGTCTCGTACCAGTGAAAGCCCATCCCCCAGGCGTACTTCGACGCGTCCGGGTCGTCGAAGATGACGCGGGCGCGCTGGGTCATCAGGTCGCGGTTGTGGTCCCACACGATGATCTTGCGATCGCCCAGCCCGGCCTGCGCCATCACCGGGCCGAGGTGGTTCTTCAGGAAGTCGCGCTCGTCCTCGGCGCTGTAGATCATCGACTCCCAGCGCTGCGTGGCCATCGGCTCGTTCTGCACGGTGATGCCCCAGATGGGGATGCCTTCCTTCTCGTAGGCACGGATGAACAGCGTGTAGTAGCGCGCCCAGGCGTCGGCGAACTCCGGCTTGAGCTTGCCGCCCTGCAGCATGTTGCCGTTGGTCTTCATGAACGCCGGCGCGCTCCACGGGCTGGCGAACGTCACCAGGTGGCCGCCGGCCGCCGCGATCGCCCGCTTGATCAGCGGGATGCGGAACTCGCGGTCGTGGGCGACGGAGAAGCTCTCGAGCTTGCTGTCGCCGTCGGCCACGTAGGTGTAGCTGCCGCTGCTGAAGTCCGAGCTGTGGATCGTGGTGCGCGCGAGCGTGTAGCCGATGCCGTCCACCGGGTCGTAGTAGGCGCGCAGCAGATGCGCCTGCTCCTTGGGAGGCAGCCGGGCGAATACCTCGGCGCTCGCGTCGGTGATCGCGCCGCCGATCCCCAGCAGCGTCTGGAAGCTCTTGCGGGGGTCGACGAACACGGAGATGTCGGCCTCGGGCGGCTGGGCGCCGGGCGCGAACGTCGCAGTGCTCACGGCAAGACGCTCGGTGGTGCCGGCCGCGGTGGTATGGATCTCCAGCGTGGCGCCGTTGGCGGTGGCCTGGGCAAGGCTGATCGCGCAGGCGACCGCGGCGGGAAGGACGGGGTTCATGGGGTCTCCGGAGGTCGGCACGCGGGCCGTCCGACACGTGGCAGGCCCGGGGCCGGCCATCGCTCGGATCGCGCATGTTACCGCTGTTTTGAAAGCGGTTTCAAACAACGCCGCCCGGCCCGCGCAGCGATCGCATGACGCGCGCATCCCCGACCCCGGGGCCGATGGTAAAAACCGGCCGGCGGGTCGCGCCCCGCGTCGCATCGAAAAATTTTTCGATGGGCCAGTAAGGAACCGCGAGCCCGCCCGACTGACGGAGGTGCCGCACTTCAGCGAGCATCATCCACAACCGTCAAGGAGTTCCAACATGGACAAGCAAGTCTTCATCCGCGCCGCCCTCGCCTCCGTCCTCGCCCTCGGCACGCTGGGCGTGGCCCAGGCCGCCGACGACCACGCCAACAAGGAGAAGTGCTTCGGCATCGCCAAGGCCGGCTCCAACGACTGCGCCAGCGCCACCGGCTCGCACTCTTGCGCCGGCACCGCCACCAAGGACAACGACAAGGGCGACTGGAAGTACGTCGACAAGGGCACCTGCGACAAGATGGGCGGCTCCACGATGGCCCCCAAGAAGTAATCTTTCCGCGACTGCACGCCCGAAGGCCGACATGAGCGCCCCCGTCTCCCCCGTCGGCACCGGCATCGGCCTTCGCCAGCCGCACTATCGCGAGGTCTTCGAGCGACGGCCCGCGCTGGCCTTCCTCGAAGTCCACAGCGAGAACTTCTTCCTGGAGGGCGGCGCCTCGATGCACGCCCTCGAGCGCGCGCGTGCCGCCTACCCGATCAGCCTGCACGGCGTGGGCCTGTCGCTGGGCTCGGCCGACCGCCTGGCCGAGGAGCACCTGGCCCGGCTCAAGCGCCTGGTGGACCGCGTCGAGCCGGCGCTCGTGTCCGAGCACCTGTGCTGGGGCGCCGTCGGCGGCGTCCATTTCAACGACCTGCTGCCCCTGCCCCATACCGGCGAGGCGCTGGCGTTGCTGGCCGATCGGGTCGACCACGTGCAGGGGGTGCTCAAGCGCCGGCTGCTGGTGGAGAACCTCTCGGCCTACGTCCAATGCCGCGACAGCGAGATGACCGAGACGGCCTTCCTGGCCGAGCTCGCGCGCCGCACGGGCTGCGGGCTGCTGCTCGACCTGAACAACCTGTATGTCAACGCGATCAACTTCGGCTTCGACGCGAGCGAACAGCTCGATGCGTTGGACGGCGCCAGCATCGGCCAGATCCACCTCGCAGGCCACAGCGTCGTCGACGACTGTCTCGTCGATACCCACGGCGCCGTGGTGTGCGACCCGGTCTGGCAGCTGTACGCGCAGGCTTGCCGCCGCTTCGGCCCCAAGCCGACGCTGATCGAGTGGGACACCGACCTGCCCGCCCTGGACGTCCTGCTGCAGCAGGCCGCGCAGGCGAGCGACATCGCCGATCGAGAGGCCGTCCATGCCTGACCTGCTCGACTTCCAGGTCGACTTCGGCGCCGCGTTGCGAGATCGCGCGCAGACGCCCGCGCTCGCGCGGCGGCTCGCCGGCGACCCCGGCGTCGTCGATGGCCGCATGGCGATCTACCGGGCCAACAGCGTGGCGGCGGCCGACAAGGCGCTGTCCGCCGCCTACCCGGTGATCCGCCAGGTGGTGGGCGCCGAGTTCTTCCACGGCCTGGCGCGCGAGTACCAGCGCGGTACGCCTTCGACGAGCGGCGACCTCACCGTCTTCGGCGCCAGCTTCGACGACTTCCTCGCGGCGTTCGAGCACACGCGGCCGATGCCGTACCTGCCCGAACTCGCGCGCCTGGAGTGGGCGGCCCATGTCGCCTACGGCGCGGCCGATGCGCCCGACTGGGACGTCGCCGCCCTGGCCGCGATCCCGCCGGAGCGCCAGGACGCGATCCGCTTCCAGTGGTCGCCGGGCCTGGCCGTCGTGCGATCCACCTTCCCGGTCGTGCGCATCTGGACGATCCACCAACCCGGCTTCGACGGCGAGTTCGAGGTGGACTGGAGCCAGGCGGAGACGGCCCTGGTCGCGCGCGACGGCTTCGCCGTCACGGTGACCGGGTGCCCGCCCGCCGAGGCCTGCTTCATCGAGGCCTCGCTGCGCGGCGCGACGCTGGCCGCGGCCGCCAGCGACACGCTCGAACGCCATCCCGATTTCGACCTCGGCGCCCTGCTGGCGCGCGCCCTCGCGACGCGCCTGGTCTGCGGCGCCACCACCTGAACCAACACCCATGCGACAACTCATCCAACGTGCCCAGGCGCTCACGAGCCTGGCCGACCACCTGCAACCGCTGGCGCTGCTGGCGCTGCGCCTGTACGTCTCGTCCGTGTTCTTCCGGGCCGGCGTCATCAAGGTATCCGACTGGAGCGCGACGCTCGCGCTGTTCCACGACGAGTACAAGGTGCCGCTGCTGCCGCCCGACCTGGCGGCCTGCGTCGGCGCCTTCGGCGAACTCGCATTCCCGGTGCTGATCACGCTCGGCCTGGCCGGCAGGCTCGGTGCGGCGGGCCTGTTCGTCGTCAACGCGATGGCGGTGATCTCGTACCCGCAGCTGTGGGGCTTCGACTGCCCGGCGGCCATCCACATGCACTTCACGTGGGGCGCCATCCTGCTGGGACTGGTGGTGTTCGGGCCGGGCAAGCTGTCGCTGGACGCGCTCGTCCTGCGCCGCCTGGGCCTGCCCCCGCGCGCCGCCGCGGCCTGAATGGCCTCGATCAGCGCCCGATGAAACGCTGCACCACCTCCAGCAGCGCCTCCACCTTGAACGGCTTGCGCAGGAAGGCGTCGTAGCCGTCGAACTGCTCGCGGATCGCCGCTTCGGGCAGGCCGCTGTTGAGCACGATCTTCGTGTTGAGGAACTGCGGGTCGGCGCGCAGCTCGCGCGCCAGCTCGGCACCGTTCATCAGCGGCATCATGTAGTCGACGATGACCAGGTCCGGCACGACGTCGCGCGCCTGGACCAGGGCCTGGCGGCCGTTGACCGCGCAGTACGCCTTGTAGCCCTCCTCTTCCAGGATCAGGCTCAGCACTTCTGCACTGCCCAGTTCGTCGTCGACGACAAGAATGGTCTTCACACGATGCCTTCTATCCCCTTGCCGTCATTTCGACGGGGAAGGCGCGGTGCCTTCCGGGCCCGACACGGGTTGCGCCGACGGGATGACGTCACCGTCGGCCCGATAGGTTCCGGCAATGTGCATTCCTTGCGAATCTATCTTGAGTCGACACAGCCCGGCCTGGTAGTCGGTGTCGCGCATCTTGATGATCGTCAGCAACCGCTCGACATGCCCTTCGTCGTGCACGAAACGCAGGAAGAACAGGTTGTCGACCAGGCCCGACACGCCCCAGGGCATCGAGACGACGCTGCTGACCACGTCGCGCGTCTCGAGCGACATCAGCACGGTGACGCGACGGCTGCGCAGCTCGTTGACGAGGCAGGAGAAGAAGCGCGAGATGCGTTCCGGGTAGACCGTGGAATCCAGGAAGCCGGAGAGCCCGTCGATCACCAGGCGCCGCACGCCGCGCCGCGCGACGGCGGCGAGCAGCCGTTCGGCGATCTCGTCCACGCTGGCTTCGACCGGCGACTGCCACATCAGCTCGACGGCGCCCAAAGCCTCCAGCGGCTCCAGCGCCATGCCCATGGACCGCGCCTTGGAGCGCAGGCGGTCGGGGCCTTCGAAGAAGCCCAGGTGCAGGCCCGGCTCCTCGGAGGTGCTGGCGTGCAGGAAGTGCAGGCCCAGCGTCGTCTTGCCGGTGCCGGTCGAACCGATCACCACGGTCGCGCTCGAGTGCGGCAGGCCCTTGATCGCCAGCAGCGCGTCCAGCGACGGGATGCCGCTGCTGACGGCGGTCTCGGCGCTCGTGGTGTCGGCTGCTGCGATGCGGTAGAGCGATTCGATGCGTGGGAACACCGTGATGCCGTCGTTGTCGATGCGCAGCGAATGCTTGCCGCGCAGCGGTCCGGCGCCGCGGAACTTGCGCACCTGGATCGAGCGCTCGGAGCGCGCGTCGAACAGCTTGTCCTCCAGTTCGACCAGACCGTCCACCATCGTGTGCTCGGCCGCCATGCGGTGGATGTTGCCGCTGGTCAGCAGCAGCACCGTGCAGTCCTGCAGCACCGCGATGCTCTGCAGCTCGTGGATGAATTTCTTCAGGTCCAGGTCGCTCGCGCCCTCCGAGGCCGCGACGAGGCCGTCGAGCACCAGCACGCCCACCTTGCGCGTGCGCATCTCGCGCCGCAAGACGGCCATCAGGCCCTTGAGGCCCGCGGTCTCCAGGTCGTGGAAGGCGCTGATGTAGGCCAGCTTGTCGGGGAACGCCTTGACGTCGAAGAACGACAGCGTCGACAGGTGCTGGATCATGCGCGAGTGCGACTCGGCCAGCAGCGTCACGTACACCGCCGACCCGCCTTCTGCGACATGGCCGTAGCAGATCTGGTTGGCCAGGATCGTCTTGCCGCAACCGGGCAGGCCCTGGATGATGTAGACGCCGGTGCGGAACAGGCCGCCACCCAGGATCTGGTCGAAGCCCGGCACGGCGCTGTGCAGCCGCTCGATGGTCGGGACGTTGTCGGAGGTCGAGGAGGTCATCGGTTCGTGCTCATGTCGTCACGCTCGGGAATTCTGACGGTGAAGGCGCAGCCCTGCTCCGGCCCGCTCCTCAGCGAGATGTCTCCGCCCATCGCCTGCACCAGGCGAGAGACGATCCACAACCCCAGCCCCGTGCCCGTGCCGCGCGAGGATTGGGTCGCCACCGCGAACTTGCCGAAGACCAGGGCCTGGTCGGCGGTCGCGATGCCGTGGCCATTGTCCTCGACTTGAAGCGCCCAGCATCCTTGCCCGGTGGACAGCCGGATCGTCACCTCCGACGCGCCCGAATGCTTGAACGCGTTGAGCAGCAGGTTGTCGAGCACCTGCTCGAAGGCCACGGGATCCACGGCGCGCATCGGGGCGAACGTCGCCTCGTCGCAGACCACCCGCACCACCATGCCGCGCAGGCGGCCCTCCTCAGCCAGGCTGTCGACCAGCACCGCCACGAGGGCCGGGACGTCGATGCGCCGGTGCGCCAGCGAATAGGTGGCAGCCGGCGAGGCCACGAGTTCCATCAGCACGGTGACGCGTTCGGAGTAGCGCTTGAGCGTCAGCTCGGCCCGGCGGATGCGTTCGGCGGCCTCCGCGGGGTTGCCCGCCAGCGCGGTCGTGCGCGCCAGCGCCAGGTGCAGCGACAACGCGTGCAGCGGGTTGCGCAGTTCGTGTGCCGCCACCGACAGTACGTCGTCGCGCAGGGCGATCTCGCGCTTGAGCTCCGCCAGCTCCGCGGAATCGGTGCGCCGGCGATCATGCGATGCGGAGGGCGGGAGGGCGTCGTTCACGGCAGCAGGCGGCAGCGCGAGGGACTATCCAGCCCTCAGCGAAAGAGTCGCTGGACTGTAGCCCGGCCGCGCGAGTTTGCGATGCCACGACTCGGCAATTTTCAAGCCGACAGCAGATCGTTTTCCATGAGGCTGAATGCGCCCTGTCGGGCACGCCCGTTGCTCTGGTGCGGCTTCGCGACCCCGCTCAGGCCACCGCGCCAGGACGCGTGGCCGCGCGACGCGGCGCGGCGGCGCGACGCCCGCGGACCTTCTTCAGGAACTCCGCGACGAAGGTGCGCAGCGACTTGTCCGGGAAGCGCACCGAGACCTCCTCGCCCTTGATCCTGGCGACCACGCCCTCGCCGTAGCGCGGCGCCTTGACGGCCTCGCCCACCTCGAACATCGAGTTCGAGAACTCCGTGATCTCCTGCAGCCGCGGCACCGGCGCGGGCTCATCCAGCAGCTCGATCGCCTGCGACGCCAGGCGCACGCAGTTGTCGCAGTGGTTGCAGCGGTCGGTGTCCTGGGGCAGCGCCTCGCCGAATCCCTCGAGCAGCGTCTTCCATCGGCAGAAGCCGGTCTGCGCGAAGAACACCATGCGCTCCAGCGCCTCGTGGTCGCGCTCGGCCTTCTTGGCGTAGTCGCCGGCCAGCGCGCCCAGGTGCTGGGGCGTCGCCTCGCGTTCGCTGCGGTGCCAGCCGTGCGCCGCGTCGCAGCGTGCCAGCCCGCCGTCGCGCAGCAGGCTCAGCGTGACGGACAGCCGGTTCTTGGGCATGCCCGGGATGCGCTGCAGCAGCTCGGCCTGCGTCGATCCCTGCGGCGCGAGCTCGAGCGCCTCGATGACGTGCACGAGATCGGCCACCATCGGGTAGCGTCGCGCGAGGAAGAACTGCTGCACCTGGCGGTCGCGGCGATCGAAGATGAGCACGCAACGGGCCGTCTGGCCATCGCGCCCGGCCCGTCCGGCCTCCTGGTAGTAGGCCTGCACGCTGCCAGGCATCTGGAAGTGGATCACGTAGCGGATGTCGGCCTTGTCGATGCCCATGCCGAACGCGTTGGTGGCCACCATCACGCGGCGCGCGCCGCTCATGAACTCGTCCTGGTTCGCGTTGCGTTCAGCCGCGGGCAGCTTGCCGTGGTAGATGGACACCGATTCGCCCGCGTCGCGAAGCCGCTCGAACACTTCGGTGCAGGTCTTGACGGTGGACGTGTAGACGATGCCCGAGCCCGGTGTCGTGCGCAGCGTCTCGCGCAGCGTCTCGAACTTCTCGGCCTCGCTGGTGACCTGCAGCACCTGCATCTGGAGGTTGGGCCGATACATGCCCGTGTTGACGACTTCCATCTCGGGCACGCCCAGCTGGTGGCGGATGTCTTCGATGACCTCGGCCGTGGCGGTGGCCGTCAGCGCGAGCACCGTCGGATGGCCCAGTGCCTCGATCGCGGCGCCGATCTCGAGGTAGGCCGGGCGGAAGTCGTGCCCCCATTGCGAGATGCAGTGCGCCTCGTCGACCACCAGCAGCGCGACGCCCTGTGCGGCGAGCGTCGCGCGGAACTCGGGGTCTGTCAGGCGTTCCGGGGTGGCGAAGACGATGTCGGAGCGCGCGTCGGCGATGCGCTCCATCGACGCATCCTGCTCGCTGGCCTTGACCGCGCTGTTGAGCTGCTCGGCGGCGACGCCGGCCTCCTCCAGCTTGCCGGCCTGGTCCTTCATCAGCGAGATCAGCGGCGAGACCACCACCGTCGTGCCGTCCAGGTGCAGCGCCGGCAGCTGGTAGCACAACGACTTGCCGGCGCCGGTGGGCATGATGGCCAGCGTCGGCCGGCCCGCGAGCACGCGCGTGATCACATCGTGCTGGCCGGAGCGCAGCTCGTCGAAGCCGAAGGTGTCGCGCAAGGAGCGGCGCAGCGCCGCCGGAATGGCTGGTGTCATGGCGTCCTCGAGGCAAGCGATGTGCCACTGGGCTGGATCAGCAGGATCGCACCGCGGGCTTGCGATCCGCCGCGGCGGGCGCGGACCCGGCACCGGGCCCGGACTTGGCGCCCTGGCCCTGGTGCGAGCCGAACGCGTGGGCATAGGCCCAGGTGAACTCGGCGCCGAACAGGAAGATCTGCGCCGAGTAGTAGACCCAGGCGAGCAGCACCGCCAGCGAGCCCGCGGCGCCGAAGCCCGAGGCCAGCGCGCTCTTGCCGATGTACAGGCCGATCAGCGTCTTGCCGATCGCGAACAGCGCGGCCGTCACCAGCGCGCCGATGCCGACGTCGCGCCACTCGATCGTGGCTTGCGGCATGAAGCGGTAGATCATTGCGAACAGCGCGGTGGTCAGCACGAAGCTCAGGCCCAGGTTGATGCCGTGCACCAGCGGCTCCCAGCCCGCGATCGGCGACGTCGACCAGGCGGCGAACGCGTCGAATGCCGCGCTCGCCGCCAGCGACACCAGCAGCAGGAAGCCCATCGCCAGGATCAGCCCGATCGACAGGATGCGCGTGCGCAGCCAGGCCCACCACGTGGAGACCTTGCGGGGTGTCGGCACCTGCCAGATGCGGTTCAGGTCGTCCTGCAGCTCGGCGAACACGGAGGTGGCGCCGATCGCCAGCACGACGATGCCCGTCACGGTCGCGATCACGCCCTCCGACGGCTTGGACACGTTCCTGAGCAGGTCCTGGATCGCCTGCGAGCCCTGGTGGCCGATCAGGCCCTGCAGCTGGTCGACCACGGCGCCCTGCGCCGCGTCGCGGCCGAAGACGAGCCCGGCCACCGAGATCGCGATCAGCAGCAGCGGCGCCAGCGAGAACACCGTGTAGTACGACAGGGCCGCGCCCATGCTCTGGGCGTGGTCGTCGATCCAGGCGCTGCCGGCCTGGGACAGCACGTGGCGAATTCGGCGCAGGTACATTGGACTCCTCGCGGTCGTTGCCCGATGTCGGCAACGACGATGCCCGTCCCCTGCCCGCACGCCATGTTCATCGTCACGCTCACCTATCTCAAGCCCCTCGAGGACATCGATGCCCTGATGCCCGGCCACATCGCGTGGCTGGAAAAGGGCTACGCCGACGGCCTGTTCGTCGCCTCGGGCCGCCGCATCCCGCGCACGGGCGGCGTGATCCTGGCGCGCTCGGGCAGCGAGGCCGCGTTGTCGGACTACCTGGCGTGCGACCCATTCGCGATCCACGGCGCGGCGCGCCTGGAGGTGGTCGAGTTCAGCGCGACGAAGACGGCGCCTGGCCTGGAAGCGCTGATGAGTCTCTAGAGCAGCTTGTCGAGCGTGATCGGCAGGTCGCGCACGCGCTTGCCCGTGGCGTTGAAGATCGCGTTGGCCACCGCGCCGGTGACGCCCGTCATCGCGACCTCGCCCAGGCCCTTGGCGCCCAGCGCGTTGACGTGCGGGTCGACCTCGTCGACGAAGGCGCAGTCGATCGCGCCCACGTCGGCGTTGACGATCACGTGGTATTCGGCCAGGTTCGCGTTGACGAAGCGCGCGTAGCGCGGGTCGAGCACCGACTCTTCCCTCAGCGCCATCCCCAGCCCCCACACGATGCCGCCCAGGAGCTGGCTGTGCGCCGTCTTCGCGTTGATGATGCGCCCGGCGCCGAAGCGGGCGACGACGCGGGGCACGCGCACGATGCCCAGCTCGCCGTCGACATGCACCTCGGCGAACACGGCGCCGAACGAGTTCATCGAGAACTGCTTGTCCTCCTCGCCCGGGCGGCTGCTGCCGTCGGCCACCAGGGGGGCGCCGCCGCGCCGGCTCAGCAGCACGGCGAGGTTGTCGCGCCGGGCCGTGCCGGTGCGCTCGCGCAGCCAGCCCTCCTCGAGGTTGACGTCCTCCACGGCCAGGCCGTGCAGCGGCGACTCGGGGTCGGCGACCGCGACCGACACCACCTGGCGCCGCGCATTCGCGCAGGCGTCGACGATCGCCGAGCCGACGCTCTCCATCGTCATCGAGCCGGCCGAGATGGGCGCCTCCGGCAGGTCGGTATCGCCCAGCTCGAAGCGCACGCGCTCGAACGGCAGGCCGAGCGCGTCGGCCGCGACCTGGGCCATCACGGTGGTCGTTCCGCAGCCGATCTCCGCGGTGCTGGCGCTGACCAGGGCGTGGCCGTCGGCGGTCAGGCGCACGCGCGCCGCGCACGGGCTGCGCTTGGCCGGCCGCGTGGCGCTGGCGCAACCCAGGCCGATCCGCCAGTGGCCAGCGCGCAGCATGCCGGGCGTGGCCTGGCGGCGTGACCATCCGATCGCCTCGGCGCCCAGTCGGTAGCATTCGGTGAGCGCCTTGCTGGAGAACGGCGCGTCCTTCTGGTCGTCGCGCCTGGCGTCGTTGGCGAGCCGGAAGGCGACCGGGTCGAGGCCCGCGGCCAGCGCCATTTCGTCCATCGCGCTCTCGAGCGCGAACATGCCGCTCGCCTCGCCCGGCGCGCGCTGGAAGGTCGGCGTGCCCACGTCGAGCGGGGCCAGCCGGTGCGCGGTGGCCACGGCCGGGCTCGCGTAGAGCATGCGCGTGACGACGGCGCAGGTCTCGACCCAGTCCTCGAGCGCGGACGTGGTCGACGTCGACCGGTGTTCCAGGGCCGCCAGCCGGCCGTCGCCGTCGCAGCCCATGCGGATCGCCTGGGTCGTGTGCGGCCGGCCGCCCACCGGGCCGAACAGCTGCGGCCGCTGCATCGCCAGCCGCACGGGGCGACCGACCTGGCGCGCGGCCATCGCGGCCAGCACCACGTGCGACCACGCGGACCCCTTGCCGCCGAAGGCGCCGCCGACGAACGACGAACGCACGTGCACCCGCTCCGGGGCGATGCCGAACGTCCTGGCGAGCGTGCGCCGCACGCCGGCCACGTATTGCGTCGAATCCTCGATCTCGAGTCGCTCGCCGTCCCAGCGCGCGAGCGTGGCGTGCGGCTCCATCGGGTTGTGGTGCTGGAACGGCGTGGTGTACGTGGCCTCGTGGCGATGCACCGCGGCGCGCAGGCCGGCTTCCACGTCGCCGCGGCGCGTGTCGGGCGGCAGGCCGTTCATCCTGCTCTGGTCCGGTACATGGGCCTCGCGCTGCGCGGCGGCGACGTCCCCGCGCACGGGCGCGCGCTCGAACGTCACGCGCACGAGCGCGGCGGCGCCGTTGGCCTGCTCGAAGGTCTCGGCCACGACGACCGCGATCGGCTGGTTGGCGTACGCCACCTGGTCGTCCTGCAGGAGCGACAGCACGCGGCCTTCCGGCGGCTTGACCGCCGCCTTGCCGTCCTGCGGCAATTTCATGGCGTTCTGGTGGGTGATGATCGCGACCACGCCCGGCGCGCGCTGCGCGGCGGCGGTGTCGATCGCCGCGACGCGTCCCCGGGCGACGGCGGCGCCGACGATCACGGCGTGCGCCATGCGCGGCACGGCGATGTCGCCCGTGTAGCGCGCCTGGCCGCAGACCTTCAAGGGCCCGTCGACGCGATCCAGTCCCTGGCCGATGACGCTCATGAGGCAAGCTCCGCACTGCGTGCTGCGGTACGGGCGTCGTGGGGCGACCGCGCGACGCTCATGCCGCCCCTCCCGCGACCTGCAGCGCGCGCACGATCGCGCGGCGCGCCAGGGTCAGTTTGAAGGCGTTCTGCGAGGCCGGCCTGGCGCCCTGCAGCAGCAGGTCGGCCGCAGCGCCGTACGCGTCGTCGCCGGGCTCGTGGCCGATGAGCCGGGCCTCGGCGTCAGGGCGTCGCCAGGGCCGGTGGGCGACGCCGCCGAGGGCGATCGCCGCATCGCGCACCACGCCGTCGCGCACGTCGAGCGCCGCCGCCACCGACACCAGCGCGAACGCATAGCTCGCCCGGTCGCGGATCTTCAGGTAGTGCGCGTGCGCCGCGAAGCCGTCCGGCGGGAGGTCCACACCCAGGATCAGCTCGCCGGGCGCCAGCGTCGTGTCGTGCTGCGGCGTAGCGCCGGGCAGGCGGTGGAAGTCGGCCAGCGCGATCGACCGCTCGCCGCGCGGCCCGCGCACGCGCACGCTGGCGCGCAGCGCCGCGAGCGCCACGCACATGTCCGACGGATGCGTCGCGATGCACGCCGGGCTCGCGCCCAGGATGGCGTGGTTGCGGTTGATGCCGCCGACGGCGTCGCACCCGCTTCCCGGCACGCGCTTGTTGCAGTGCTCGAACGCCGCGTCGTAGAAATAGGGGCAACGCGTGCGCTGCAGCAGGTTGCCGCCGACCGTGGCCATGTTGCGCAGCTGTGGCGACGCGCCCGCCACCAGCGCCTGGCTCAGCAGCGGGTAGCGCGTGCGCACCAGCGGGTGGTTGGCGGCCTCGCTGTTGCGCAGCATCGCCCCCAGGCGCAGGCCGCCGTCGGGCAGCGGCGTGACGCCGGCCAGCGGCAGGCGCGTCACGTCGACCAGCAGCAGTGGCTGCACGACCCCGCCCTTGGCGAGGTCGATGAGATTGGTGCCGCCGCCCAGGAAGTGCGCACCCGGCGCGGCGCCCAGCCGCACGGCATCGTCGACGCTGCGGGCGCGGTGGTAGGCGAACGGGGTCATCGGGCATGACTCCCTTTGGGTGGCCGCGCGGCGCTCATGAAGAAGCCTCCGCGCTGCGTGCTGCGGCGCGAGCGCCTTCGGGCAGCGCTCATGCGATCTCCTCCTGCCGTGCGACGATGCGCACCGCCGACACGATGTTGGCGTAGGCCCCGCAGCGGCACAGGTTGCCGCTCATGCGCTCGCGGATCTCGGCGTCGGTCAGAGCGGCGTCCTGGCGGCGGACGTCGGGCGACGCGGCGCTGCAGTCGCCGCGGCGCGCCTCGGCCAGCAGCGCGACGCCCGAGCAGACCTGCCCCGGCGTGCAGTAGCCGCACTGGAAGGCGTCCTCCGCGATGAAGGCGGCCTGCAGCGGGTGCAGGTGCCCGGGCTGGCCGAGGCCCTCGATCGTCGTGATCGCCTCGCCCTCGTGCTGCAGCGCCAGCGACAGGCACGCGTTGATGCGCCGTCCGTCGGCCAGCACCGTGCAGGCGCCGCACTGTCCGCGGTCGCAGCCCTTCTTGGTGCCGGTCAGCCCGAGGTGGTCGCGCAGCGCGTCCAGCAGCGTGGTGCGCGGTTCGATGCGCAGCCCGTGCTCCTGGCCGTTGACGCGCAGGGTCAGCGCGACCGGCACCGCCGCATGCGGCTCGGCGACGGCGTGCGGGGCGGCATGCGCCTGCCCGGCGATCAGCGGCGTGCCGGCCAGCGCCCCGGCCGATTGCAGGAAGCCGCGGCGCGTGGCGCCGGCAAGGTGCGGGTCATGGGACATGGCGGGCTGGGGCGAGGTCGACGTTGCAACCCGCAGCGACGGCAAATGGCGTGCGTGCCCGGCACGCGTTGACCGCGGCAGCGAACCACCTGTCATCCTGCGCGCAGTCGCAGGCCAGGACCTGCCCCGCAAACGCAGGGGCCGCGGCAGCGCAAACCACGTGTCATCCTGCGCGCGGTCGCAGGATTCACGCCGGCGGGCGACGGTGCGTCCGGGAGAGGTGGATCCTGCGACTGCGCGCAGGATGACGGCGCTGTGCACGGCGGCAACGGTGTCGTCGCGCGAGCAAAAACCAACCTGCACCGCAAACCCACGCACCGCGGCAGCGCAAACCACGTGTCATCCTGCGCGCAGTCGCAGGATCCACGCCGGCTGGCGGCGGTGCGTCCGGGAGAGGTGGATCCTGTGACTCCGCGCAGGATGACGGCGCTGTACCCGGCAGCAACGGGTGCCGTGCGCGAGCAAAAGCGCAGACCTGCCCCGCAAACGCATGGTCCGCGGCAGCGCTCGGCCGAAAGGCAGCGTGGATAGCGCGCGCGGTGGATCAGGCCGCTTCGTCGCCCTCGACCGTGCCCTGGTTGGACGCGGCCGACGCCGTCTTGCGGCGGCGCGCGCCGAAGCGCTCGCCGGGCGCCGTGAGGGCCTGTTCCAGCAGCGTGCCCCACGGCAGCTGCGCTTCGCGCTTGGCCAGCAGCGTCTCGAACTCGGGACCGGCGCGCACGGGGTACTTGTCGACCGCGCGCTGCTCCTTCTGGGCGAAGTGCTGGCCGATGCGCTTGACGGTGGCCTGGTAGATCTGCGAGACGCGCGAGGTGCTGACCCCCAGGGACTCGGCCACCTCCTCGGTGCTCATGCCGATGCCCATGTAGGCGTCGATGACCTGGCGCTCCCGTTCGGGCAGCGTGGCGAAGAATTTCTCGAGCCGGCGCAGCAGGATGGCGGTGTCGACCCGCGCCTCGACCTCGTCGTTGGGCGTGGCGGCGTGGCTGGCCGGGGCGTGGTGGTCGCCGTCGTCGTCGTCGTCGGTCAGGCTCTGCGTCTGCGCCGTGGAGGCGGCCTGCTCGAGCTCGGCGATCTCGCTGACGTCGATGCCGCACACCTCGCTCAGCTCGGAGAGGTTGGGTGCCTGGTCGTGGCCCTGCATCCAGCGTTCGCGGGCGATCTGGATCACCTTGTACTTGCGCCGCTGCGAGCGGCTCAGCTGGTCCATCTGGCGCAGCTCGTCGAGCATCGCGCCCTTGACCCGCAGCTGGGCGTAGCGCAGGAACGCCTCGCGGCCCTCCTCGCTGTCCGGATCGCCTTCCCACTGGAAGTTGATCGCGGCCTGGGCGACGCCGATGAGCCCCGCCTGGATCAGGTCTGCCTTCTCGACGTTGGCCGGCAGGCGCCGCGAGAGCGCACTGGCCTGCTTGCGCACCCACGATTCGTGGCGAGCGATCAGCGACGACGGGACACCCTGCATCGAAATCATGCACCCATGATATGCAGACAATCGTCCGGCGATGGCGATCTTTTCTGCAATCGGGGGGTCAAATCCCGTGAAGCATTGGCGGGGTGTGCGTTTTTTGCATTGTCGGGCCGGAAACCGGTTCGAATGCAGCGCCCGCCCCTGGGTCAACGACCCCCGGACCGGACGGCCGATCAGGTCTAACCCTTGGGCGGCGCGGTGGCTTCAGGGCCAGTCGGTGCCGGCCGCGAGCACCGCCACCGCCGCGGCCATGCCACGGGCGTCCTCGGCATCGAAGCGCGCGGTGCGCGGGCTGTCCAGGTCGAACACGGCCACCAGGCGGTCGCCCACGACCACCGGCAGCACCAGCTCGGCGTTGGACGCGGAGTCGCACGCGATGTGGCCGGGGAAGGCGTGCACGTCCTCGACCAGCTGCACCTGCCGCGAGCGCGCGCAGGCTCCGCAGACGCCCTTGCTGAACGGGATGCGCACGCACGCCACCTTGCCCTGGAACGGCCCGACCACGAGCTCCTGCCCGCGTGCCAGGTAGAAGCCGGCCCAGTTCAGCCCGGGCACCGATTGACAGACGAGCGCCGAGAACTGCGCCAGGTTGGCGATCCAGTCACGCTCGCCTTCCAGCAGCGAACGCACCTGGGCGGCCAGCAGCTCGTAGGACGCGCGCTTGGCGGCGGGGGTGGACATGTCGAGGGTGTCGGCGACTTCGAAGCTCATGGCGTCCTGGGGCGGGGTCGGAACATGCGGTCCGGGATTGTCGTCGACCCGCGCCCGCCGCGCCGCCGCCAGGGAGACCCTGCGCGCCCGTCGAGCCGGCGGGCGCGCCAGAATGGGCCGCGATGGATCTCGCCCGCACCCAGCGCTACCTGCCCTGGCTGGTCGCGACCGCGTTGTTCATGGAGCAGCTCGACTCGACGATCGTCAACACCGGCATCCCCTCGATGGCGGCCAGCCTGGGCGTCGCCCCGCTGAGCCTGAAGGCGGTGGCCACCAGCTACATCCTCGCGCTGGCGGTGTCGATCCCGGTCAGCGGCTGGCTGGCCGACCGCTTCGGCAGCCGCCGCATCTTCCTGCTCGCGCTGGCCATGTTCACCCTCTCGTCGGTGATGTGCGGCCTGGCGCCCAACGCCAGCCTGCTGGTGGCCTCGCGCGTGCCGCAGGGCATGTCGGCCGCGATGATGATGCCGGTGGCCCGCAGTGCCGTCGTGCGCACCTTCCCGAAGTCGGACCTGCTGCGGGTGATGAACTTCATCATCATCCCCGCGCTGATCGGCCCCCTGCTGGGCCCGACGGTCGGTGGACTGATCGTGCACTGGTTGAGCTGGCGCGTCATGTTCTTCGTCAACGTGCCGGTCGGGCTCGCGGGCCTTTGGCTGGCCCGCAAGGTCATGCCGGACTACCGTGTCGCGGATCCGCCGCCGCTGGATGTCGTCGGCCTGGTGCTGTTCGGCTCGGGCGTCGCGCTGCTGTCGTGGCTGCTGGAGGTGTTCGGCGAGCACACGGTGCCGGCTTTCCAGGAAGCCCTGCTGTTCCTGCTGTCGGTGGCGCTGCTGGCGGCCTACGGCTGGCACGCGACGCAGGTCCCGTTCCCGCTGCTGCGCCTGCAGGTGTTCAAGGTGCGCACCTTCCGCATCTCGGTGCTGGGCGGCTTCGTCACGCGACTGGGCATCGGCGGCCTGCCCTTCCTGCTGCCACTGCTGTACCAGCTGGGCCTGGGGCTGCCGGCCTGGGAATCGGGGCTGCTGATGATGCCGGCCGCGGCGTCGGCGATGTTCATGAAGGTGGTGTCGGCGTCGCTGCTGCGGCGCTTCGGCTATCGCCAGGTGCTCGTGGCCAACACGGTGCTGGTGGCGTGCGGCATCGCGTGCTACGCGCTGGTCGGGCCGGGCACGTGGCTGGGCGCGATCATCGGGCTCGGGTTGATGCTGGGCCTGTTCAACTCGCTGCAGTTCTCCAGCCTGAACACGATGGCCTACGCGGACATCGAGTCCGGCGACGCCTCCATGGCCAGCACCATCGCCAGCACGCTGCAGCAGATGTCGCTGAGCTTCGGCCTGGCGATGGCCACGCTCGTCACCGCGTTCTTCCTGGCGGAACTGCCGCAGTCGGACCACGTGGCCGTCACGCGCGCGCTGCACCACGGCTACCTGATGATGGCCACGCTCACCCTGCTGTCGTCGCTGGCCTTCCGGGGCTTGCGCAGGAACGACGGCGAGAGTGTCAGCAAGGGCGCCGCCGCGCTTGAGCCGGCCGAGTCGCGGCATTCGGAACTGGCCTGAAACCTGCCGCTTCTCCCGCGATCGACGCTTCGCCGGATCGGGAGAATACGAAGTGTCCGAGGTACGCAACCGGCCGCAAATTGGGCGGAACGATGGGAACCCGTCACCCAGTACCCACAGGAATCCGTCATCTGTCCCAGATGCACGGTGATGTTGCCCGCAGTCCAGCAATGGTTGCGGGCATCGTCTTTTCTGGGCCACCTTCTTTCATCGGGGTCAGGTCTTGCATGCATTCCGGTGCAGGAGCATGCAAGACCTGACCTTGGCGCGAGGTGTCAATCGCGCTTCCAGGCCGGCCGCGCCCACTCCAGCAGTTCGGCCAGCCGCGTGATGATCCACTCACCCTCGTTCGGCGGCACCGGTGCGTCGGGGCCGCGCAGGCCGGCGTGCAGGCGGTCCAGGACGTCGGCTTCCGGGATGCCCAGCTGCCACTGGAGCGTCTGCGCGCGCTCGACCAGCATCGTCGCGAGCGCCTCGCAGAACTCGTAGCGCTGCGTGATCTGGGCGCGCGTCGCGCTCGGCTTGATCCGTCCGGCCTCGACGAACAGCGCGATGAACGACGGCGGGATCTCGATCTGGTTCTCGTCTGACATGCCCCGATTGTCGCCGCCGTGCGCTGCAGCGCGACGGCCCTGCGACGAACGTGCCTGGGCAAGCCCCTGTATCCTTCGGGCATCCCGTCCCTGCATTCTTTTCGTCCCGTCATGCGCGACCTCATCCCGCTGCTCATCGCCCACGGCGCGCTGATCGTCTTTCTCATCACGCTGGCCGCCCGCGTGGGTGCGCCGGTGCCGGCCGCGCCGCTGCTGGTGGTGGCTGGCGGCGTGGCGATGGCGGGCCAGATCTCGCTGATGGTGTGCGTGGCCGTCTCCGTGGTGGCCAACGTGCTGGGCGATGCGGTCTGGTACCAGGCCGGGCGCTGGCGCGGGCACCGCGTGATGAAGCTGCTGTGCCGCATCTCGCTGTCGCCCGACACCTGCGTGCGCCAGAGCGAGGGCATCCTGTCGCGCTGGGGCGGCAGCTCGCTGATCGCCGCCAAGTTCCTGCCGGGCATCTCGGTGGTGGCCGCGCCGATGGCGGGCGCGCTCGGCATGTCGTGGAAGCGCTTCATCTCGTACGACATCGGCGCCTCGCTGATCTGGACGCTCGTGTTCCTGGCCATCGGCGTGCTCTTCGCCGGCCAGGTCGTGATGGTGCTGGACATCATGACCGAGTTCGGCACCATCGCCGTCGTCGGCATCGCCATCGTGCTGACCGCGCTGATCACCGGCCGCTGGCTGCGGCGGCGCTGGATGCTCAGCGACCGCTACGCGCCGCGCATTGCCGTGCACGAGCTGCGCGAGCTGATCCGCCGCGGCGAGGAACCCATCGTGATCGACGTGCGATCGGCCGTCGCCACCCTGCACGACAACCGCCGCGTGCCCGGCGCCATCGTCGCCACGCTGGCCGACCTGCCGGCCCATGCGCCCGGCCTGCCGCGCGACCGCGAGATCGTGCTGTATTGCAACTGCCCCAACGAGGTGTCGGCCCTGCGCGGCGTGCGCATCCTCGCCGACCACGGCCACCACCGCGCCCGCGCGCTGCGAGGCGGGCTGGACGCCTGGATCGAGATCGAGGCCGTCTCGCCGCTGGGCCAGCAGCCCGGCGTGCTCGATCAGGGCGCGATGTCGCCGATGGCTTTCGGCTCCGACAGCGTGCGCTGATTGTTCTCGGCGCGAAAGCGCGCGGCGGCCTCGTAGGCGCCCTTGCGCACGCGCATCACGCCTCCGAGAGGCCGGTGCGCCGCGATGCCGTGCCAGGGGCTGAACGACAGCCCCTCGTCGATCGCGTGCGCCTTGGCCTCGCTCCACGAGTCCTGCGCGCCAGCCACGATGCGCGCGACCGGCCGGTACGGGCTCGCCGTCTCGTCCCAGACGACGCTGGCATCCTCGATCGGCATCTCGGAGATGTCCGTGCACAGCTGCACGCACAGCTCCCACTCGCCGCCCTGCTCCTCGAAATGCGCCGCGACGGCATCGCGCAGGCCGTCGGGCCGGTGCGCGAGGTCGACGGGCGCCCCGTGCAGCGCCTTGAGCGCCGGCGACGCGGGGCGCACGCAGATCTTGCCGAAGTAGTCCCCGAACAGGATCGGCACCTGCGAGTAGTACGTCTCGCCCAGCGGGTTGGTCTCGGGATGGCCGCCGAGGGCGGTCAGCGTGGCGCTCTGGCCGCCCGCGGCCTCCACGACCCGCTCGAGGCCGCGCAGCGCCGCCGACAGGACCTGCTTGGCGCCCACCGCCTTGTCCGTGGTGGCGGCCAGCAGCTTGAGGTTGCGCGCGAACGCGCTCGCGTCGGGCGCCATGAACGCCGGCCCGTTGACCAGCACGAAGTCCTGCGTGACGTCGCCCTCGGAACCCTGCAGTCGCGTGCCCTGCACGCCGATGACCTTGATCGCCATGCCGCGCGGCGTGGACACGTCGTCGGGCAGCACGTCGCCCGGAATGGTCGATAGCCGCATCACCAGCGGCAGCGTGCCGGGCCGCGCGAACAGGCCTTGCGCGAGCTCGGGCGGCAGGTCGGGGAGGATGCGCAGCTCGCCCAGCAGCAGGCCGTGCGACTTGGCGTGCACGCTGCGGATGGCCTTGCCGCCGTCGGCCAGCGTGCGTTCCTGGATCCGGCGCATCTGCGCGTTGATGTCCGCGAGCGATTTGGCTTCGTCCGACTCGGGATGCTCGTACGCGGGCATGTAGCGCAGCGGCGCGAAGGTGGTGGCGAGCGTGGAAGACATGGCGGCGGCTCCGGGCGGTGGGTGGAGCCCCGCCGCCGGCAATCGCTGTACCGTGCACGTGCCCGGCCGCGCGGCAACCGGCCGCCGCGCCCGCGCGACCCGGCCGCGCCGCGCGTCACGCGGTCGCGCGCGCGAGCTGGGCCGTCGTCCACGCGGCGATGTCCGCCGCCGACGCGGCGCCGGAGCGCCGCGCCACTTCCTGGCCACCCTTGAACAGCACCAGGGTCGGGATGCTGCGGATGCCGAACGCCGCGCTGGCCTGCTGCGCAGCATCGCTGTCGACCTTGGCGAAGCGCACGTCGGGCAACTGCCGGGCGGCGGCCGCGAAGTGCGGCGCCATCTGGCGGCACGGCCCGCACCAGGCCGCCCAGAAATCGACCAGCACCGGCGCCTCGGTGGCGCGCAGGTACTTGGGCAGCACGGCTTCGGCGATGTCCACGGGTTGGGTCGCGGCCAGCGCGGTCCCGCATTTGGCGCACACCGGTTCGTCGCGCACGCGATCGTCCGGCACGCGGTTGGTGGTGGCGCAGTGGGGGCAGACGAGCAGCATGGCGGTTCCTTGGTTCGCGCTGGAGAGGCTTGCCGCGGCGAACGCCGTGCCGGCGTCCTACCGGGCCAGTTCGGCGGTGAACTGGTAGCCGCGCCCTCGTACGGTGCGGATGAATTGCGGATTCTCAAGGGATTCGCGCAGCTTGGCGCGCAGCCGCGACACCGCCAGGTCGATCGAACGCTCGTTGTTCTCGCTGGCGGCGCTGCGTGTCATTTCCACCAGCTGCCCGCGGCTGAGCACCTCGCCCGGGTGTTCGGCGAAGGCCGCCAGCAGCCGGTATTCCACGTTGGACAGCGACAGCCCCGTGCCTTCGGGGCTGATCAGCATGCGATTGCGCCAATCGATCTGCCAGCCGCCGAAGCTGCCCTCGACGGGCACGCCCGGTGGCGCGAACTGCGGCGCGGCGCAGGCCTCCGCCGCCCCCGCGGACGCCGCCAGCGTGCCGGAGCTGCGACGCATCAGCGCGTGGATGCGCGCCAGCAGCTCGCGCGGCTCGAAGGGCTTGGCCACGTAGTCGTCGGCGCCCATCTCCAGGCCCAGCACGCGGCTGATCGGGTCGCCCTGCGCGGTGAGCATGATCACGGGCAGCTTCGAGTGCATGCGCAAGTCGCGGCACAGCTCGATGCCGTCGCCGTCGGGCAGCATGAGGTCGAGCAGGACGATGTCGATGCCGCCGCGCGCGAGTTCGCGTCGCATGGCGGCGGCGCTGTCGGCCCGCCGGGCCTGCAGCCCGTAGCGCGTGAGGTGGTCGCCGACGAGCTCGCGCAACGCGGGGTCGTCGTCGACGATGAGGCAGGTGATCATTGCAGGAGACCGGAGCGGGAGTGACGCGGCGCAGCATAGCGCGCACGGTCCGGCATGTCATGTCAGCCCCGACGTGCTTTTGATGGCAGTCCTGACACAAACGAAAGCGGCCTGGCCGAAGTGGCCAAGCCGCGGAAACCGGGTGGAAACATCGACCCCGCGAACCGGGGCCGACGGTCACCAGACGGACAGGCCGTCGGTGAGCAGCTTCTGCAGCCAGCTGCGCGAGGCGGTGTCGGCAGTGCCGCCGCTGCCCACCAGCTCGGTCTTGGCGTCGGCCACGTCACCCGAGGCCACGATGCCGCCGGCCTTGATGTCCAGCGGGTTGACCACGCCCGAGAACCGCAGCGTGTTGATCGTGCCGTTGAACGACATGCTGCGCTCGCCGGCCACCACCAGGTTGCCGTTGGACTGCACGTTGATCACGAAGGCCGACAGCCGGGCATTGAACTTGGCGGTGTTCTGCGAGTTGCCCTTGCCCGTGAACGAATCGCTGCCCGAGGCGGTGGCGTCCATGTTGGCCAGGCCCTTGAGCAGCGAGCCGAGGCTGTTGGAGTTCATGCCCGGGCCCTTGGAGGCAACGGCGTTCTCGCGGCTGTTGACGCTGTTGACGACGCTGCTGGCGTCCAGGCTCTCCGAGATGTCGATCTTGATCGTGTCGCCGATGGCCTGCGGCTTGCGCTGGTCGGAGAACAGCGACACGGTGCCGAGGTTGGCGCGGTAGATGCCGCCGGTGACGGTGCGCTCGGCGTAGTTGGGCGGCGGCACGGGGCGCACGGAGGTCGGGCCCTGCACCAGCGGGGTGGTCGAGGCGCAGCCGGCCAGCGCGCTGGCGGCGGCCAGGGCGGACAGGACGACGAGGCGGGAGAAGGCGGAGGTCGAGTCAGTCACGTGGGATCCTTGGAGCATGTCGGGCGAGGCCGTCAGTGGTCGAAGCCGGTGACCAGCGCGGTCACGACGGGCGCCAGCTTGCTGCGACTGGTCGACCACTTGCCCATCTGGAAGGTGCCGTCCAGCGAATAGGCGCTGCTGGAGAGCACGGTGCCGTTCTCGTCGCGCAGCGTCAGCGTCGCGTCGCGCATGTAGGACTTGTAGCCGCTGCCGAACGGCGGGATGCCCCACTCGATGTCGGCCGTGTAGGTGACGCGGAACCTGCAGGAGGTCGGCGCGCCGCCCTCCTCGTAGATGCGGCTGTCGATCTCGTGGGTGCGCAGCTCGGCCTGCAGCGCCGGGGCGATGTCCGGGTCGGGCGTCAGCGGGTTGTATTCGACGCAGACGGTGTCGAGCGCCTTGTGCTCGTGATAGACGGTGTTCTTGGCGCTGCTGGGGCCGTGCGAGATGGCGCTCACGGCGACGGCGCCGGTGGCCTTGACCAGTTCGAGCACCGGCGCGGGGCTGATGATGGAGCAGCCGGGCAGCACGAGGGCGGCGGCGGCCAGGGCGAGGAGCGTGAGGTGGCGCATGGCGGGGAATCGGTCGTTCAATCGGGTCAGGCGACGGCGGTGAAGGCGCGCTCGATGGCGGCGGCGCCGACGGTGGCATAGCTGGCCACGCGGCCGGCGACGTTGCCCACGGCATCCGTCACCTCGCCGATGCCGTCGCCCACGTAGCCGGCGGCGGTCTTGATGCCCTCGCCGGCGTGGCTCGCGTAGTCGCGGGCGCGGTGGGTGCCGTTCTCGACGGCCTGCCAGGCGTCGCTGCCCAGGTGCTCGAGCTCGCTCGTGCCGCGCTCGATGCCGTGCAGCGTCTCGGAGGCCAGGTGCTCGACGCCGTGCAAGGCATCGAGGGCGACGTCGCCCACCGCTTGCGCGCCGGCTTCGGCCGCGTGCACCACGTCGCCGGCCATGCCCGCGACGTCCTCGGCGCCTGCCTTGACCGTGTCCCACACGGCAGCGCCGGCGTTCTCGACGCCCTGCACCGCATTGCCAACGCCGTTCCTGACCGCGGCATAGGCCGCCATCGCAGCGCCGCCCACGTCGGCGATGCCGGTCTGGACGGCATGGCCGATGTAGCTGGCACCGTCCTCGACCGCGTTCAGGGCCTTCTCGCTGAGGGAGACCGTGGCGCTGGCGCCTTCGGCGACGGCGTCGCCGACGCCCATCACCGCAGCGCCCAGCGTGCCGTATTCCTTCTCGTTCGCCTCGAACCGGGCCGGCCGGATCTGCTCCTTGACCGTGGCGTACGGCGAGGTGATCGTGCTGGTGGATGAACTGACGGACGTCATGGACGGACTCCTGGATTCGGATGGATGAATCGTAGGGATCCGGCGCCGGGCGTAATCGGCGATGAAAGGCGGAAATGAAGGGCATTTCAGCCCCCTCGGGGAAAAAGTTCTTTACCTCCCCCGGCCCGGCGATAGCGAACCCCCGCGGCCTGCGCAGTCATTTCGGCCCGGTTGCCGTCGCGCGCAGCCCGCGCTTATCCTGGGGCGACGCAACGCCCGGCGGCAGGGATCGCCGGGCCCAGGGAGCGAACCATGGACGACGCTGCAGACGCCATACAGGACAGCCGACGGTCCGCCGCCCCGGTCGGCGAACCGGCGAGCGGCGTCACCTTCCTCCTGAACCAGCCCGCGGACCGCCGGCAGCGCTGGCGCGCGGGCCTCGTCCTCATCGTTTCGGTGCTGGTGTTCGGTGCCCTGGTGCCCTTCGTGCGGGTGCCGCTGGGCTTCCTGCCGGCCTTCATCCCGATCTACGAATCGGCGCTGCTGATCAACGACATGGTCACCGCGGTCCTGCTCTTCGGCCAGTACCGCATCCTGCGCTCGCGGGCCTTGATGGTGCTGGCCTGCGCCTACCTGTTCACGGCCTTGATGACCGTCGTGCACGCGCTCAGCTACCCGGGCGTGTTCGCCTCCGGCGGCCTGCTGGGGGCCGGCCGGCAGACCACCGCGTCCCTCTACATGTTCTGGCACGCGGGCTTTCCGCTGTTCGTCCTCGCGTACGCCGCCCTCAAGCGGCGCGAGATCCGGCCGACCCCGGATGACGAGCAATCCTGGTTCGCCCCGGCGCGGCCGCACGATCGCATCGCGCTGGCGCTGCCCGCGGCCACGGTGGCGCTCGCCGCCGGCCTGACGCTCTACGCCACCCTCGGCCAGGGTGGGCTGCCGACTTTCCTTTACCCCGACCACTTCGGCCTGGCGCTGACCCTCAGCGCCTCGGGGATCTGGGCCCTCAGCCTGGTCGGCGTGGCCGCGTTGTGGCGCCATCGCCCGCACTCGGTGCTGGACCTGTGGCTGAGCGTGTCGCTGGTGGCATGGTCGTTCGACGTCGCGTTGTCGTCGATGCTCAACGCCCAGCGCTTCGACCTGGGCTTCTACGCCGGCCGCGTCTACGGCCTGCTGGCGGGCAGCGCGGTGCTGATCGAACTGCTGCTGGAGAACGGCGCGCTCTACGCGCGGCTCGTGCGCGTGCACAACAACGACCGCCGCCAGGCCGCCGCGCTGCGCGTCGCGCGCGACGAGGCGCGTTCCGCCGACCAGGCCAAGGGGCTGTTCCTGGCCAACATGAGCCACGAGATCCGCACCCCGATGAACGCGGTGATCGGCCTGACGGCGATGGTGCTGCAGACCCGGCTGGACGAGACCCAGCGCGACTACCTGACCAAGGTGCAGACCTCGTCCAAGGCGCTGCTGACCCTGCTCAACGACATCCTCGACTATTCCAAGATCGAGGCCGGCAAGGTGGCGCTGGAGGCCGAGGAATTCAGCCCCGAGGAGACGATCGAGAACGTGGGCAACCTGTTCTCGGCCAAGGTCGAGGAGGCAGGCCTGGACCTGCTGTTCGAGATCGACCGCGACATGCCGCCGCGCCTGATCGGCGATGCGCTGCGGCTCGCGCAGGTGCTCAACAACCTGGTGGGCAACGCGATCAAGTTCACGTCCGTCGGCGAGGTGGTGATCGGCGCCCGCGTCGTCACGCGCTCCGACGAGCAGGTCGAGCTCGCGTTCTCGGTACGCGACACCGGCATCGGCGTCACGCCGGAACAGGCCGAGCGCCTGTTCAACGTGTTCCAGCAGGCCGAGCGCTCCACCGCGCGCAAGTATGGCGGCACCGGACTCGGGCTGGCGATCTGCAAGCGGCTCGTCGAACTGATGGGCGGGCGCATCGAAGTGGCGCCCGCGCCGGGCGGCGGCAGCATCTTCGGCTTCACCTGCAGCTTCGCCGTCGCGCGCGGCGCCATCGAGCGCATCGACCTGCATCGCATCCGCGGCATGCGCACGCTGGTCGTGGATGGCCAGCCCACCGAGCGCTTGATCCTGCAGCAGATGCTCCAGAGCTGGCGCTTCCAGGTGGGCACCGCCTCCTTCCCCGACGACGCCTTGCACAAGCTGCGGCGCGCCGACCCGAGCGCCCCCCACGAGCTGATGCTGCTCGACTGGAAGACGGGCGACCTCGACCTGCTGCTCAAGGCGCGCCGTGCCGTCGAGGCGCACCGCTCGCAGCCGGGCGCGGCGCCGCTGTCGGTCATCGCCATGACTTCGCTCGCGGGGCGCGAGCGCGTGGCCGACCTGCTCAAGGGCCTGTCCGGCGTGGACATCCTCACCAAGCCGGTCACGCCCTCGCGGCTGTTCGACACCGTGGTGCGACTGCAGCACGGCGAGGCGCCGCCGCCGCGCGCGGGCGCGCCCCGCTTCGATCTCGCCGATGCGATGCGGTCCATCCGCGGCGCGCGCGTGCTGCTGGCCGAGGACAATCCGGTCAACCAGCAGGTGGCGGCCGCCTTCCTGCAGGCGGGCGGCCTGGACGTGACGCTCGCGGAGAACGGCGTCGAGGCGGTCGAATGGGTCAAGAAGGCGCATTTCGACGTCGTGCTGATGGACATGCAGATGCCCGACATGGACGGCACCCAGGCCACGCGCCTGATCCGCAAGCTGCCCCAGGGCATCGGACTGCCCATCATCGCGATGACCGCCGCCGCGATGGACTCCGATCGCCAGGAATGCCTGGCCGCCGGCATGAACGCGCACGTGGCCAAGCCGATCGACGCCGAGACGCTGGTGCGGACGCTGCTCGAATGGGTGTCCACGGGCGGGCTGGCGCGCGAGCGGCCGGCGAGCTGACCTCAGGATCTGGGCAACGCGTACGCGATGACGTAATCGCCCGGCTTCGTGCCGGTCGACCCGTGGCCGCCGGCCACCACCAGCAGGTATTGCCGGCCGTCGGCGCCCAGGTAGGTCATCGGCGTGGCCTGCCCGCCGGCGGGCAGGCGCGCCTCCCACAGCTGGCGGCCGTCGCGCACGTCATACCCCCGCACGTAGTCGTCCATGCTGCCCGAGAGGAAGGCCACGCCGCCGCCGGTCATCACCGGGCCGCCGAGATCGGGCACCCCCATGCGGAACGGCAGCGGGATCGGCGACAGGTCGCGCACCGTGCCGTTGCGGTGTTCCCAGGCGATCTTGCCGGTGCGCAGGTCGGCGCCGGCCACGTAGCCCCAGGGCGGCGCCTGGCACGGGATGCCCAGGGGCGACGTGAACGGATGCAGCTTGACCGCGAACGGCGCGCCGAAGTTCTCGTTGAGCGCCGGCAGCGCGCCTTGCGGCGGATGGCCGTCCTGCACCAGCCGCGCCGTCGCATCCGGGCGCGGCACCAGGGTCGAGACGAAGGCGAGGTAGGTCGGCGTCGTGAAGGCCGACTGGCGCTGCGGATCGACGGCGATGCCGCCCCAGTTGAACGTGCCGAAGTTGCCCGGATAGATCAGCGAACCCTGCGTGGATGGCGGCGTGAAGCGGCCCTCGTAGCGCAGCTTGTGCAGCGCGATGCGGCACATCATCTGGTCGACGATGGTGGCGCCCCACATGTCCTTGCCGGTGAGGCGCGGCGGCTCGTAGGACAGCGCGGACTTCGGCTGCGTCGCGGCGCTGTGGTCGCCGGAGGCTGCGCCTTGCGGCGCGGGGACTTCGTTGACCGGCAGCACCGGCTTGCCGGTGCGGCGATCCAGCACGAACAGCTCGCCCTGCTTGGTGGGCTGCACCAGCGCCGGCACGTTGCGGCCGTTGACGGTGAGGTCGACGAGCGTGGGTTGCGACGGCACGTCGTAGTCCCACAGGTCGTGGTGCACCGTCTGGAAGACCCAGCGCACCTGGCCGGTGGCGATGTCCAGCGCCACCACCGACGACGAAAACTTCTCGACCGCCGCGCTGCGCTGGCCGCCCCACTGGTCCGGCGGCTGATTGCCCATTGGCAGGTAGACCAGGCCCAGGGCTTCGTCCACGCTGGCGATCGACCAGCTGTTGGGCGAGTTGGCCGTGTAGTGCGCGCCAGCCGCGATCGGCGTCGTGACGTCCGGATTGCCGGAATCCCAGTTCCAGACGAGCGCGCCGGTCTCGATGTCGAAGGCCCGGATCACGCCCGACTCCTCCCGGGTCGACACGTTGTCCAGGACCGTGCCGCCGACGATGACCAGGTGCTTCGTGACGATCACCGGCGAGGTCGAGTAGTACGAGCCCGGGTCGAGGTTGGGCATGTGGGCGCCGAGGTCGATCTGCCCCGTGCCGCCGCCAAAGCGCAAGCAGACGGCGCCGGTGTCGGGGTCGAGCGCGATCAGGCGGGCGTCGGCGGTCGCCAGGAACAGCTTGGCGCCGCAGTTGGCGCGCGTCCTGGCGTCGTCGGCGGCGACGGGCAGCGGGCGGCCGCTGGTCGTGTTCGAGGCGGCGGCTGCCGCGGGGGCGGCTGCGCCGGCCGCGGGCGGCGGCTGGTACGACAGCCCGCGGCAGGTCTGGTGCTGCAGCGCGAGGCCGGTGGCCATCTTCGGGTCGTAGCGCCAGGCCTGCTGGCCGGTGGTGGCGTCCAGCGCGATCACCGACTGGTGCGGCGTGCAGAAATAAAGGCGGCTGCCGATCTTGAGCGGCGTCACCTCGTCGGTGGTCTCGGTGGGATCGCCCGGGCGGCCGCGCAGGTCGCCGCTGCGGAACTGCCAGGCCAACTGCAACGTCGCCACGTTGCCCGGCGTGATCTGCGCCAGCGGCGACCAGCGCTGTCCCGCGGCCGTGCGGCCGTACGCGTGCCATTCGCCGTCCGGCACGCTGGGCGCCGCCGCGGCCCGGGGCGCCGGACCCGCGTCGGGCAACTGGCCGGCGATCTCGTGGGGGTCGCGCATCCCCGCGCCGATCGCCACCACCGCGGAAATGCCCACCACCAGCCCCAGCACGACGCGGCCGGCCTGCGACCCGCGCAGGTGGCGCGCGACCCACGGCAGGAGCAGCAGCACGCCGAACACGAAGCCGATATCGAGCCGCGCGGCCAGCGGCCACCAGTCCAGGCCCACTTCCCACAGGCTCCACGCCAGCATGGCGGCCAGCAGCACGGCGTAGACGACCAGCGCCTGCGCCTGCCCGCGGCACAACAGCACGCCGCTGGCCAGGAAGCCGGTGCCCGCGAGCAGGTAGAACGGCGAGCCCCCGGCCATCGCCAGCATCACGCCGCCGCCCAGCAGCGCCAGTCCGAGCAGGACGAGCAGCGCACCGATCACGACGAGGCGGACCAGGGGACGAACGGTGGCCATCGCGGCGCTCCTCGCAGTGCTGGGGTCCGCCGACCTTAGCCGTCGTGTCCGGTGGCAGTCTGTAGGACGAGCCCGCGTGCCCGGTCGAGGACGAACCGGCGACTCAGGGCGACTGCCGCACGACCAGCCAGACGAAGGCCGCGCCGCAGCACGTCAGTGCGATCAGCTTCGCCGCCACGCCGGGGCCGGCGCGCGAATGGGCCTCGGGCAGGATGTCCGAGACACCGATGTAGAGCAGGAAGCCCGCGAAGAAGCCGAGATAGACCATCAGCTGGAATGGCGGGATCGTGAAGGCGAGCGTCAGCAGCACGCCGGCCAGCGGGGCCAGCGCGTCCACCACCAGCATCGCCAGCGCGCGCCGCGTGGAGTTGCGATGGCGCAGCATCAGCGTGACGGTGTTCAGGCCGTCGGAGAAATCGTGTGCGATCACCGCCAGCGCCACGGTCAGGCCCACCACGGGCGAGACCTGGAACCCGATCCCGATCGCCACCCCGTCCATGCAGCTGTGCGCGGCGAGCACCGCGGCCGATGCCAGGCCGACGTGCGGGTGGTGGTGGTGCGAGTAGTGGTTCTCCTGGGCCGGGTGCACGAGCACGAACTTCTCGAGGCTGTGGAACAGCAGGAAGCCGACGACCAGCGCGATCATCGCCGCCGACGGATCGAACGCGTGTTCGCGCGACAGCGTGAAGATCTCGGGCAGCAGGTCGAACGCGACCACGCCCAGCAGCACGCCGGCCGTGAAGCCCAGCAGGTAATGCAGCCGGTCGCGAAAGCGCAGCGCCAGCGCGCCGCCGCCCAGCGTGGAGACGACGGCGAAGCCGGCGAGCACGACCGGGGAGATGCCTGAGAACATTCCTTAATGATAATGGATACTCAATATCAGCAGGCGTGGCAGAATTTGACCGGAGCCCCCGAATGGAACGCGCCACCCGCCAGAACACCGCCATCCGCGAGGCGCTCGCCGCCGCCGGACGTCCCCTCTCGCCCGCCGAGGTGCTGGACGAGGCACGCCGCCATGTCGCCGCACTGGGCTTGGCCACCGTCTACCGCAACCTGAAGGCGCTGCTGGACGCCGGCGAGATCCAGGTCGTCGCCCTGCCCGGCGAAGCGCCGCGCTACGAACCCGCGCGCCGCGAGCATCACCATCACTTCCGCTGCGACGTCTGCCAGCGCGTGTTCGACGTGCACCAGTGCCCGGGCGACCTCGCCGGGCTGGCGCCGCCGGGCTTCAGCGTCGCGCGCCACGAGATCACGCTCTACGGCCGCTGCAGCGACTGCCAGCCGCCGGCCCGAGGCCGGGCGAAGAAGACGCCGGCCGCGGGAGGCGTGAAGGTGCATCCGCACGGGCACTCGCACTAACCGGCGGCGGATTCGCCGCTCCGCGCCGGGACCTCGGCGCACGTGGATCCTGCGACTGCGCGCAGGATGACGGCGGGTTCGCAGGCAAGGGGTCTGGCCTCTCCGGAGTCCGCGCCGCGCCGTCGGCGATTGAAGCAGATGTCACCGCGGACGATGGACAGGCCTGACCCCGCGGGGGATTGGGGTCAGGCGCGAAATCGAGGATGAGGCCAGACCCCTCGGGCCCGGACGCGCATCACTTGGGCCGCGGTCGCTTCAGGTGCGGCTGGACGGCCGGCAGCGTCCCCTTGCGCAATTCCTTGACCCCATGGGCCACCGCCAGCGCCACGTTGCGGGCCTCCTGCTGCACGGCGAGGTCGCGATCGAGTTCCTCGTGGCTGGTGGCGTACGGCTGCCAGTAGCCGATGTAGCGATCGAGTAGCGCCTGCTGGCCCGCGTCGACCAGGCCCATCCAGTCGAGCCAGTCGCCGAGGCTGCGGCGCGTGCTGTCGATGCCGGCGACGTCGCCGTGCACCATCAG
>Ga0068855_100000275_pt1 | contig 63345 bp, 46 predicted proteins | sample KBSCornC52_FD_66592 | JGI IMG/M metagenome (GOLD analysis project Ga0068855, IMG submission 66592) | Corn rhizosphere microbial communities from Kellogg Biological Station, Michigan, USA - KBS Corn C5-2 | ecosystem: Host-associated > Plants > Roots > Rhizosphere > Soil ... | reverse complement strand
GGCGTTAACACCGGGATTTTCCACCGGTAACGTCAGCTATACCGCCAGCGTGGTAAATGGTGTAACTTCCATAACAGTAACGCCAACCGCCGCCGATGTCACAGCAACGGTAACCGTAAACGGCGCGACAGTAACATCCGGCAGCACTTCGGGAGTCATAACCTTAAGCGTTGGCGCCAACAACATTACAACGGTAGTTACGGCACAGGACCGGACAACCACTACAACCTACACGCTAACCGTAACGCGTGCAACGGGTCCGCTCACGAGCAACAATCCGGTCATCACCCCGACAAGCATAAACGAAACACAGGCATTAACAACTGATGGTATAGTAGTCCATTCGGGTCTATCGCCCAATGGCGATGGTATCAACGATTTCCTGACCATCGAAAACATCACCAATTATCCCGACAATAAGCTATCCATCATCAACCGCAACGGCCAATTGGTTTTTGAAGCCAGAGGATACGACAACAGCACCAGAGTATTCGACGGTCACAGCAACAAAACCGGGCAAATGCAACTACCTGGAACTTACTTTTACCAATTGGATTATACCGTGAATGGTATTATCAAACATAAAACAGGGTACCTGGTGTTGAAGTATTGATGTTTTAGCATCAAGAACCAAGAACCAGGAGTCAAGAGTCAGGTCCAAAATATCCCATCGGACCTGGCTCTTGAAAAATGTTAGATAACGATTAAAACAGGTCTAAAACCGTGTCAAATAATCGAAACAGATCGGTGCAAACGCCGCTCAAAATCGGTGTAATCTAAACCCAAAATCGGTGTAATCATAGCCCAATAAAAAAACTAACTTTTTACCCCAAATCTCTAATCACAAATACCTACCTTTGCGGCTCAAAATTTTGATATTCAATGAGTCACCCTGTCCAGATTAAAAATGCTTTAATTTCAGTTTACTACAAAGACAATTTAGAGCCTATAATTCACGAGTTAAATCGCCTTGGCGTAAAAATATATACTACCGGAGGCACCGAGACCTTCATCCGCAATTTAGGTGTTGATGTTATAGCTGTTGAGGACCTTACTTCATACCCATCAATCCTGGGTGGTCGCGTTAAAACATTGCATCCCAAGGTTTTCGGCGGTATTTTGGCCCGTCGTAATTTTGAGGGTGATGAACAGCAACTGGCACAATATGAAATCCCGGAGATAGACCTGGTGATTGTTGACCTGTATCCTTTTGAAGAAACCGTAAAATCAAATGCCGAAGAAGATGAGATCATCGAAAAGATCGACATCGGCGGTATTTCCCTCATCCGCGCAGCGGCCAAAAACTTTAAAGATGTGGTGATCGTTGCGTCAAAATCCGACTACTCAACACTCGAAAATATCCTTAAAACGCAAAACGGCGAGACTACCATTGATCAGCGCCGCTCGTTCGCGCACAAAGCGTTCAATATTTCGTCGCATTACGATACCGCCATATTTCAATATTTTAACCAGGAAGAACCGCTGCCGGTTTTTAAGGAAAGCATACAAACCAGCCAGGTTTTACGTTACGGCGAAAACCCGCATCAAAAAGGTGTTTTTTACGGCGACCTGGATGCCATGTTCACCAAATTGCATGGTAAAGAATTATCATATAATAACCTGGTAGATGTTGACGCTGCTGTTGCGCTGATAGACGAGTTTACCGAGCCAACCATTGCCATTTTAAAACATACAAACGCCTGTGGCATAGCCTCACGCAATTTTATTAAAGAAGCGTGGATTGATGCTTTGGCCTGCGATCCGGTTTCGGCATTCGGTGGTGTAATTATTGCCAATGATGAGATTGACGCCGAAACCGCAACCGAGATCAGCAAAATATTTTACGAGGTTTTAATAGCGCCTGCCTTCACCGATGAAGCCGTTGCTATACTAAAAGAGAAAAAGAACCGTATTATACTGGTTCGCCAACAGGTGCAGCTACCCGCAAAATTATTTAAAACGCTTTTAAACGGCGTGATTGAGCAGGATAAGGATGCCGTAGTTGAAGGGCCTGAGCAAATGACGCCGGTTACCAACAGGAAGCCGACGGAACACGAGATGAAGGACCTGTTTTTTGCCAACAAGGTGGTTAAGCATACCAAATCAAACACAATAGTGTTTGCAAAAAATAACCAGCTGATGGCAAGCGGCGTTGGGCAAACATCAAGGGTTGATTCGTTAAAGCAGGCAGTAATTAAAGCCGCAAGCTTTGGTTTCGATCTTAACGGAGCGGTAATGGCATCCGATGCTTTTTTCCCGTTCCCTGATTGTGTTGAACTGGCGGCCGAAGCAGGTATAACTGCCGTTTTACAACCCGGCGGTTCAATAAATGATAAACTTTCGGTAGCCATGTGCGACGAGAAAAATATATCAATGGTTACCACTGGGGTACGCCATTTTAAACACTAAGGTTGGTGAGTGGTTGATTAAGTTGAGTGGTTGATTAAGTTGATTAGGAGAATGGTTGAATAAGTTGATTAAGAGAATAGTTGAATAAGTTAGTTAAGAGAATGGTTGAATAAGTTTATATAAATGCAAACCGTTCAACTTATCCAGCATGATCAACTCAATCAACTTAATCTAACTCAATCCAACTCAATCCAACTCAATCAACTTAATCTAACCCAATCAACATAATCTAACTTAATCCAACTTAATTCAACTATATTTATAAACTTTGCAGCTTATTTTTGAAGAGGACACCAAATGGGTTTATTTAATTTTTTTACACAAGAAATCGCGATTGATTTAGGTACCGCAAATACCCTCATAATACATAATGATAAAGTTGTTGTTGATGAACCCTCGATAGTAGCATTCGACCGATCGACCAATAAAGTTATCGCCATTGGCCGGCAGGCCATGCAAATGGAAGGCAAAACGCACGATAATATCCGTACGGTTCGCCCGCTTAAAGATGGTGTAATTGCTGATTTTAACGCAGCCGAGCACATGATCCGCGGGATGATAAAAATGATAAACCAGGGTAAAGGCTGGTTTTTCCCATCGTTGCGTATGGTTATCTGTATCCCATCCGGCATTACCGAAGTTGAAAAACGTGCCGTGCGCGACTCTGCTGAGATTGCCGGCGCCAAAGAGGTTTACCTGATCCACGAACCAATGGCTGCTGCGGTAGGTATTGGTATTGATGTGGAAGAGCCTATGGGCAACATGATTATTGATATTGGCGGCGGTACTACCGAGATTGCCGTTATTGCCTTATCAGGTATTGTTTGCGATCAGTCTATCCGTGTAGCGGGTGATAATTTTGATTCCGACATCGTTCAATATATCCGTCGTCAACATAATATCATGATCGGCGATCGTACTGCCGAGAAGGTTAAAATTGAAGTGGGTGCGGCGTTGCCCGAATTGGCTGATCCGCCGGCAGATTTTGCCGTACAGGGTCGTGACCTGATGACCGGCGTGCCAAAGCAGATCATGCTTTCATACTCGGAAATTGCACATTGCCTGGATAAATCAATCTCGAAGATTGAAGAAGCGATATTAAAAGCACTGGAAATTACGCCGCCGGAGTTATCGGCTGATATTTATCAGACCGGGATATATTTAACCGGTGGTGGCGCCTTGCTGCGCGGTTTGGATAAACGTATTGCCGCCAAAACCAAGCTGCCGGTTCACGTGGCCGAAGATCCGCTTCGCGCCGTAGTGCGCGGCACCGGCACAGCGCTTAAAAATATTGGTAACTTTAAATTCCTGATGCAGTAGGGGGAAGAGATTAGTTAATTGGAGATTAGAGATTAGTTGTTCGGCGACTTATTAGGTTGGACTATCATTTGGGAAATTAACGATGAATTCTTTTACGGACCTCGAAGTTTGGAAGAAATCAAGAATATTGCGTAATAAAATAACCGAATTGGTTAAATTATTTCCAGCAGAGGAAAAATATCGATTAACAGACCAGATCATTCGATCTTCAAGGTCAATTGGAAATAATATTGCTGAGGGCCATGGTAGGTTTCATTATGCCGATGCCGCTAAATTCCTAATAAATGCCAGGGGCTCAGCAGCCGAAACAATAGACCATCTTTTTATCGACCTTGATAATGGCTTTATTGATAATAATACATTTGAACTTTTTAAAGCGGATTGTGAGGAATGCATGAAGATGATAAACGGATATATTAATTTTTTAAGAAAAAACGCAGAAACTAATCGGTAACGTCCTAATCAACTAATCTCTAATCAACTAATCTCTAACAATGCGCAATCTCTGGGCTTTCATTCGTAAGTACAACGCATTCTTTTTGTTCCTTATTTTTGAGATTAGTTCCTTAATCATCTACGTAAAATATAATTCGTTTCAGCATGCGGAGTTTATTAATTCGGCAGGCAAGGTTACCGGTGGCCTGTATGCTAAGGTTGATGAATGGAATGGCTACCTGTCATTAAAAGAGGTTAACGATAGCCTTGCGCGTGAAAATACCCATATGCGTAACCTGTTAAAGTCGTCGTACTACGTGGATACCGTTACACGCCACAAGGTTGTGGATACCGTTTACAAGCAACAGTACGAGTACATGGTAGCCCGGGTGATCAATAACTCGGTAAATCATATCAATAATTATTTAACCATAAACAAAGGCAGCAAGCAGGGGATTGTTAAGGGAATGGGTGTTATTTGCAGCAAAGGCATTGTGGGTAAAGTGGTGTACGTGTCGGATCATTTCGCGCTGGTGCAATCCTTGCTGCATAAGGATTCGCAGTTTAGTGCTATGCTGGCAAAAAGTAAGGAAATTGGTTCGATACAATGGGGGGATGATATGGACCCCCATAAAGCGCTGCTGCGCGATGTTTCAAACAATGCCCAGCCTAAAGTGGGGGACTGGGTTGTAACATCGGGTTATTCCCTTTTTCCGGAAGGTGTGCCCATCGGCAAAATCAGCAGCCTGCGCACCAAAACCGGTGGCTACTCGCTCAATATGGAGGTAGCCCTTTCGGTTGATTTTAGCAAACTGGAATATGTTAACGTGGTAGATAATAAATTTGCCAAAGAACAGGAGGCATTGGAGGCTCAGCAAAAAAAGGATGAGTAAAGTTATATTAATAAACCTGCTTAGGTTTGTGCTATTGGTTTTCATACAGGTTTTTTTGCTGAAGAACATTACAGTGTATAACCTGTCGACGCCTTACCCGTACATTTTATTTATTTTGCTGCTGCCCTTCGAAACCAACAATGTAATGCTCTATGCACTGGCGTTTATCATGGGCTTAACTATTGATGCCTTTTACGATACGCCGGGCCTTAATGCGGCAGCCTGTGTTATACTGGCCTTTGTGCGCATTATTTTTATCAATATAACCGTGCAGAAGGACGGTTTTGATAACGAGCCCGAGCCAACATTAAGTATTATGGGTTTCAGGTGGTTTTTTACTTATGTTTTAACGCTAACGCTGGTTCACCATTTTTTCCTGTTCGCATTTGAGTCTTTCAGCTTTTCCGAACTGCAATATACAATAGGCCGCTTTTTATTGAGTTCGATATTTACTGTGTTTTTAATATTAATTTCGGGTTTACTATTTTTCAGAAAGAAAGAGCGGAAATGAACAGTTTTTTTGAGCGGAGATATGTTATAGCGGGGATCTTCATTACCATTTTAGTTGTTTTATTAGGCAGGCTTTTTTATATACAGATAGTTGATAACCGGTACGCTATTTACGCCAGTCAGAATGTTCGGCGCCCGATCATCCACAATGCCGCCCGCGGGCCAATACTGGATCGTAACGGTAAGGTTCTTGTTCAAAATGTTCCGTTTTATGATATAATAGTTATACCCAAAGAAGTTAAACCATTTGATACGGTTGAGTTTTGCAAGCTGCTGGGCATCGATAAAAATGAATTCAACAACCGCTGGACCAAAGCCATTAAGCACTCGCCATACTTGCCATATATTTTTGAAAAGCAAATATCCGCCGCTACGTTTGCTTCCCTGCAGGAGCGGCTATCGGAGTTTACCGGGTTCTTTTCGTCGCCGCGGTATTTACGCACCTATCCTGATTCGGTAGCTGCGCAATTTTTAGGATACATTGGTGAAGTAACCGACAGGGATATTCAGCGATCGAAAGGTTATTACCACCAGGGCGACTATGTTGGCGTTACCGGCGTCGAGAAATCTTATGAAGGCGTTTTACGGGGGCAGCGGGGAGTAGAAAACTTAATGTTCGACTCCAGGAATAGGCCGAAGGGGCGTTATGCCAATGGTATGTTTGATACGGCTGCTGTAGCTGGCGAGCGTTTAACCTCATCGCTCGATATTGATATACAAGAGTTGGGTGAAAAACTGATGCAAAATAAGGTGGGTAGCATTGTTGCCATTGAGCCGTCAACAGGCGAGATACTTTGTTACGTAAGCAGCCCCACTTATAATCCTAACCTGCTGGTAGGCCGCGAACGTGGCAATAATGCCGCTAAATTATACCAGGATCCCTATAGCCCGTTTTTTATCAGGCCTATACAGGCCAAGTATCCGCCGGGTTCGTCATTTAAGCCGTTGAGCGCGCTTATTGCTTTGCAGGAGGGCATCATTACACCCGAGACTTCGTATTTCTGCCCGGGCTATTATGTTGCGGGGAACCGGCGTTTTAAATGTAACAACGGCGAGGCACACGGTCTGGTGACCCTGAGCACTGCCGTTTCGCAATCATGCAACGGGTATTTCATGATGGTGTTTCAAAAAATTCTCGACCGGTATGGCCCTAAAAAAGCTGAAGAAGTTTTTGCCCAATGGCGTGCCAATGTGAATAAATTTGGACTTGGCTCAAGGCTTAACCTTGATATGCCCGGCGAGGCCAGGGGTAACTTACCGACACCATTGCACTATGATAACGTTTACAAAAAAGGTGGCTGGCGTTCAAGTACCATCCTGTCGCTGGCTATAGGCCAGGGCGAGTTACTGGCAACCCCTTTGCAAATGGCTAACCTTGAATGTACTATTGCCAATCATGGTTACTTCTATGAGCCGCATCTTATTAAATCTATCGGGGTTCAAAACGTTATCAAAAAAGAGTACACGGAGCGTCACTACGTAGGTATCGATTCGCCGTACTTCGAGCCGGTAATTAACGGCATGCAGGCCGTGGTTGAGCGTGGCACGGCCATTCGCTCAAAAATACCCGGAATTATTATGTGCGGTAAAACGGGTACGGCTCAAAATAATCACGGCGACTCTCACTCCATATTTGTTGCCTTTGCCCCACGCGATCATCCCCGGATAGCCATTGCTGTAGTGGTGGAAAATTCAGGGGAGGGCGCTCACTGGGCGGCGCCAATTGCGAGCTTTATTGTAGAGAAATATTTAAAGGGCAGCATCTCCAGCCGCGAGTCGGGTATAACGCCGGAGTACTTTATGAATGCCAACAAGCTTCCGGATATGTCCTATTACTATCATGCCAATAAGCCAAAACCGTCGAAAGCTGATAGCGTTAAAAAACTAAAAAGCGATAGCCTCAATAAACTTAAAGGTTTAAAAAGTGCAGCAATAATTAACAGCAATAATAAATTAAAACCAGCGCAGGGCGTCAGGCCTGTTAACAAAGGAAAATGAGTAACCAGCGGAGTTTCTTTTTTAATGTTGATTGGGTGACGGTGTTCATCTACCTGGCGCTGTGTTTTATCGGCTTGTTTAATATTCGTTCGGCAATTTTCGATAGTCACTATCCCAGTATCTTAGGTACACATACCGATTACGGGCGGGAGTTTTTATTTATCCTGATAGCTGTTATGGTAGGGGCAATAATATTATTGCTCGAAAGCAGGTTTATTGCCGCGCTTGCACCTGCATTTTACGGTATAACCGTGCTGTTGCTTGTATTGGTATTGGTAGTAGGCCGCAGCGTTGGTGGTAATGCTGCATGGATTTCGCTGGGTGGTGGTTTTAAATTGCAGCCGTCTGAGTTTGCAAAGTTTACCACCTGTTTGCTATTGGCCCGGTATCTGAGCTCCACTAACGTGCGTATTGCCGAAACGAAGTCGTTTTTAACGGCACTGGCTATTATCGGTGTGCCCATGATCCTCATCCTGCGGCAACCTGATATGGGATCCACCCTGGTTTTTTACTCGTTCATCTTTGTACTTTACCGCGAAGGGCTTTCGCCATATTTCCTGGTCATCAGCGCGCTGTTTATCATCCTTTTTTTAACTGCAATTGTTTACCCGCCGCTGTACGTAATCATTACCATCTTCGTGTTGAGCTTGGCGGTAATATTGCTGTTCCGCCGAAATAAAAAGCTGGTGCTCACCATTATTTACGGGCTGGCCATTTGTATAGCATTTGTATTCAGCGTAAAGTTTATTTACAACCACGTTTTACAGCCGCACCAAAAAGACCGTATCGATATAGTATTAGGCATTAAAAGCGATTTGCACGGCAAGGGCTATAACGTGCAGCAATCTAAAATAGCCATAGGCTCGGGCAAGTTGTGGGGAAAAGGTTATTTGCGGGGCACGCAAACTAAATACTCATTTGTGCCTGCGCAAAGCACCGATTTTATTTTTTGCACAGTGGGCGAGGAGTGGGGCTTTGCCGGCTCTGTAGTAGTGCTGGGTTTATTCCTGTTCCTTGTTTTAAGGATAATTTTTTTAGCGGAAAGGCAGCGATCGCCGTTTTCGCGGATCTACGCTTATGGGGTGGCCTCCATTATCTTTTTCCACGTAATGATAAATATTGCAACCACCATAGGCCTCGCCCCGGTAATCGGCATTCCGCTGCCATTTATCAGCTACGGCGGATCATCACTCCTGAGTTTTACTATTCTGCTTTTTGTACTGATAAAACTGGATTCGAACAGGATGGGGATAGTTTAATGCTGAAAGCTGAAAGTCCAAAGCAAAAAGCTTTTACCTCCTGGCTTTAGTCTTTTAGCTTTCAGCTTTTTGCTTTTTTAAGCATACCGCCTTTTCAACAAGGCATAAAACTTTTCGGTAGTGGCGGGTTTGCTGTCCCAGTTGTTTTTGGTAACATAATTGGTTTTCAAAAACCGTTGCGCTTCTTCAAAGGTGTTAAAGCGGTTAAGTATCTCAATGGCTTCGCTGTAGGCAAGGTTATAGCCATTAAACAGATCTTTCACATACAGCAACTTGTCGTTTAGTGTTATAGCCAGTTTAATATCGCTGATCGGCTTAATGCTCAATTGTTCGCTACGACCTTTATCGCCCGATTGCGACATCTTCTGGTTAATAGTCAAAACTTCTTCCTCTTCCGCCGGCGCCGAAACGGGTGGTGTTTCGGGTTCTTTCACAGCCGGCTTTTCTTCCGGCATTTCGGCAACAACTTCCTCAACCAGAGGGGTGGTAATGGCTTTTCTTCTCCGCGTTTCTTTTAACGGCTCCGGTTCCAACTCCTGCTCCAGCTCAATTTTTTCATCCTCGTCCAGGTCTATGCTCTCGTCCAGTATCAGTTCATGCCTGATGGTTTCAGGTTCTTCTCTGATGAAGGAATAAGTATCTTCGGGAGCGTCAGCCGTCAAATCAATTTCTGCAACAGGATGGTCTTCCGGTTTATTGGCTGGTGTCTCTTCAACCACAGGTTTAAAGGATGCTTTTTCAGGCTTTTCAGTTGATTTAGCCAGGTTATGCTTCATTTGCTGCACCACCGGTTCAAAGTATTTTTGCTGGTAGCTTACCTCCGGCTTTTCGGGAATGTTTTTCGTTACCTTTTGCTGCAGGTTCAGTTTACACAATATTTCAATATGGTCGGTAAGGAAATGGGCGTTTGATACAAAAAGTTCAAGTTCCAGGTCGTTCAAATCATCCGGTACCGTCTTCAGGTAGTCGTATTGATCATTCAGCTCCTGTATTATACCCCCAATTTTCTTAAAAACTTCCTTTTGCTTCATGTCTCAATGTTAGAAAATGCTACCCAAAAATAAGATTAAATTCTGATATTTGGGGCGGTTAAGCTGAAAGCCTAAAGCGTAAAGTCCAAAGCCGGAAAAATGTTTTCGCCTTTGGTCTTTTTAGCTTTTAGCTTTCTCCTTTCAGCTTTTACCTTTATTTATGGTTTTTAACGAAGATGTATTTAAGCGAAAAAGCGAACTTGGCGGAACTATCGAGGTGGTGTGCGGTTCGATGTTTTCGGGTAAAACCGAAGAGCTTATCAGGCGCCTAAACCGTGCCCGGATTGCCCGCTTAAAGGTCGAAATATTCAGCCCCAAGGCTGATACCCGCTTTGTTGAAAATGCCCTGGTATCGCATAACGCCAATTCGATACCATCAACCCCTGTAGAAAATGCATCATCCATTTTACTGCTAGCCAGCGATGTAAATGTGGTAGGCATTGATGAAGCGCAGTTTTTTGACGATGAGCTGCCCGATGTTTGCAATATACTGGCCAACAAGGGCGTGCGGGTGATTGTTGCCGGGTTGGATATGGATTATAAAGGACAACCCTTCGGGCCAATGCCTTTAATTATGGCCATGGCCGAGTCAGTAACCAAGCTGCAGGCGGTATGTGTACGGTGCGGCAACCCAGCCATGTATTCGTACCGGCTGGTGCCCGATGACAGCCGGATATTACTTGGCGAAAAAGAAAGCTACGAGCCGCGGTGCAGGATATGTTATCATATTAATGACAACTAAATAATAAAAAATAATCCCCCCTCCTCAAACAAAACCCATACTTCTGATTGTTATGCGATAAAGGAGTATAAAAGGTATGACCAAAAAAATATTGGTTATTGAGGATGACAAAGACATTAGGGATACGATTGTTTATATACTGAAAGAAGAGAAATACGAGGTAGTAGACTCGGGCGACTCCAGGATTCTGCGGCATATACTTGATCACATGCCTGATTTGATTTTAATGGACAACTGGCTCACCGAATGGAAAAGCGATCCTAACGGCCAGGAATTAAGCAAAAGGTTAAAAACTAATCCGAATACCAGTCATATTCCTATAATCATCATTTCGGCCGTGAGCAATATTAAAGAAATTGCTGAAGAAGCGCTTGCCGATGCATACCTGATGAAGCCATTTGATATGAGCGACCTGATCAGCCTGGTAAAAAAGCACATCAAGTGATCAAAATCAAATTCCTGAAAATATCGACATAAATTAATACTTTTACCCCCTGCCAATTGCCGCGCCTGATTTTATTTTTGTATGCTGTACAAAAAATAAAAAAATCAGTTTAACTTTAAAAAACCAATTGTAACAAAAGAAGAAAGATATGAACATCAGGAATTTGTACTTATTATTTATTGGCGCATTGCTGATAGGTGTTACTTCATGTAAAAAATCCCCCGTTAATAACGGCGGTTCCGGGAACGTTCCCGTAACTCCGAATGGAGTAGATCCTCCGGCCGGGGCCAATGATGGAGTTACTTTTATTAACGCCGGCAAATCAGTCATTTTTAATTTAACTGCGCCCAAGAAAACTTCGGTGGCGGTTATTGGCGAATTTAACAACTGGAAGCCAACAGCCATGCAGAATTCGGTTGACGGCAAACGCTGGTGGGTGCAGGTGGATAACCTGGACCCAACCAAGGAATACGCCTACCAGTACCTCATTAATGGCACTTTGCGGGTGGCCGACCCTTATACCGAAAAGGTGCTCGATCCGGATAACGATAAATATATTTCTGCTTCAACTTACCCTAGTTTAAAAGCCTATCCAACGGGCTCAACAACGGGCATAGTAAGTACTTTCTGGGCAAATCAGCCGGTGTATACCTGGCAAAATACCACGTTTAAACGCCCCGATCCTAAAAACCTGGTTGTTTATGAATTGCTGGTGCGCGATTTTGTGGCCACGCATGATTATAAAACCATTAAGGATACGCTTAACTACATTGCAAATTTAGGCGTCAACGCTATTGAACTGATGCCGGTAAGTGAGTTTGAAGGAAACGACTCATGGGGTTATAATCCGAATTTTTACTTTGCGCCTGATAAATATTACGGCACCAAAAACGATTTAAAAGCTTTGATTGATGCCTGCCATGCAAAGGGTATAGCTGTTGTTCAGGATATTGTTTTAAATCACTCTTTTGGCTCGTCGCCAATGGTACAGATGTATTGGAATGGTTCGGCACCATCGGCAGATAATCCATGGTATAATACTGTGCCAACTCACCCTTATAATGTGGGCTTCCAGTTTAATCACGAAAGTGCGGACACCAAATACTTTGTAAAAAATGTACTGAAATGGTGGATGACGGAGTATCATATTGATGGCTTCAGGTTTGACCTCGCTAAAGGGTTTACCCAAACCAATTCCGGTAATGATGTTGGGTTATGGGGCCAGTATGATGCCAGCAGGGTGGCCATATGGAAAGATTACAATAATTTTATGATGTCGATCGACCCTAAATTTTATGTTATCCTCGAAGATTTTGCCAGTAACCAGGAAGAAAATGAACTGGCTAACCAGGGCATGATGACCTGGGGAAATATGGCTACCAATGGCGAACAGGCCTTGATGAGCTATAACGACAGCGGGGGCTCATGGGATTTAACAGGCTTGTTTTACAACGCTTACAGCTTTACCAATCCCTATGCATTGGTAGCCTACTTTGAAAGTCATGACGAAGAGCGGCTGCAGTTTAAAAATGGAGCCTACGGCAATTCAAGCGGATCGTATAGTGTAAAAGATTTGCCAACCGGCCTTAAACGGGATGAAATGGGCGCTGTATTTATGTTCTCGGCGCCGGGGCCTAAAATGCTATGGGAATTTGGCGAACGTGGATACGACATCAGCATTAATGATCTGGGTGGTCGCTTATCCGACAAACCGCCACACTGGGAATATATGGCCGATACCAACCGTCATCATTTATACCAGGTTTATTCACGGATGATCCGGATGAAAGTGAAGAACCCGGTATTTACGTCAACAAATTTTACCTATAACCTTGGTGGTGCGGTTAAGTTCATCCAGTTACTGGATGCAAGCAACAATGTTGAAGTGGTAGGTAACTTTGGCGTGGTTTCGACAACGACTTCTGTTAGTTTCCCTGCCACCGGTACCTGGTACGATAACTTTACCGGCAGCAGCATCAACGTGACGGCGTTGCCGTATAGCATGACGCTGGCGCCGGGAGAATACCATTTATATAGTAATACGCCATTAACGTATTAATACTTTATTTTAAACACGTTGAATAGCTGCATCCTCCAAAAGGGTGCAGCTATTTTTATAATATATTGATATTTAATTAAGTAAAGTTTGTGTAGTTGGGGGTAACGCTCTTTTATTATTCACTAAAAGCCAAAACTACTTCATGAAAAAATAGAGAGCAACAACTGATACTATTTGGATAGAAACTGCCGCCGAAAGTCTCTTAATGCCATTTATTTTGGAGGGGCCGAATATATATGCTACCGACGATAAAAAATACACAGCCAGTGCCAAACCCGCAACTATTAAAAGATTTGGCCCTTCGGGGTCGTTGAAAAAGAAGAATAGGATCCTGGAACAAATAATGGCCGTTGCCGCCAACATTATTAACGAAATCCTTTTTGACTTGAAATATAGATTTGCGGTGTTATTACCCATGTCCATCAGGCGAGCATTTTAACAAATTTAGTAATTTCAATAGAGATTCCTTAGCTGTATACCGTTCCGGGGTATGCTGTAATTTTCAAACTGAGACACGCCAATAATTCCGATCATAAGATTGTTTATTTATCTTAGCTACCCGCCAGGGTAACCGGGTATTTAATAGTCTATAGAGGAAGATTGTATAATGATGACGAAAATTTCATTCAGGATTATTTGCGGGGGCGTATTTTCCCTTGCGTTATTTGGTAACAATGTTTTTGCCCAGCAGAAGGATTATCCTATCCAACCTGTGCCATTTACCAGGGTACATGTCAACGACAGCTTCTGGCAACCCAAAATGGAGGTAAATGCCGAAGTTACCATTCCCTATGTTTTGGCGCAATGCAAAGCCAATGGACGGGTTGATAATTTTTTGCGGGCTGCCAAATTGCTCAGCGGCGATAAGTTAAGCGAATATCCTTTTGATGATACCGATATTTATAAGGTGATTGAAGGCGCATCGTACGCCATGCAGGTAAAAAGCAACCCTAAGCTGGAGCGATATATCGATACTTTGATAGGCATTATTGGCGCCGCGCAGGAAAAGGACGGCTACCTGTACACCTTCCGCACGGTAAATGCCCAAAAGCCACACGAGTGGATTGGCGCCAAACGCTGGGAAAACGAAGAAGTGCTGAGTCACGAATTATATGATGCCGGGCACTTATACCAGGCGGCTGTAGCCCACTACCAGGCAACCGGCAAAAAGACCTTGCTTAACATCGCCCTAAAAAATGCGGATCTGCTGGTACGCACATTCGGCTATGGTAAAGAAGAAAAATATCCGGGTCACCAGATTGTGGAAATTGGCCTGGTAAAATTATACCGCGTTACCGGCAATAAAAAATACCTCGACCTGGCTAAATTCTTTTTAGATATCCGCGGTCCCAAAGGCGAAGCCTACAACCAGGCCGACAAAAAAGTTGCCGAACAGGATACTGCCGAAGGCCACGCTGTACGTGCAGCATACATGTACACCGGCATGGCCGATGTTGCCGCTTTAACCGGCGACCAGCGTTATTTAAATGCCATTGATAAAATATGGGATAATGTAGTCACCAAAAAGCTTTATATCACCGGCGGTATTGGGGCAACAAACAACGGGGAAGCTTTTGGCGATGCCTACCAATTACCCAACATGAGCGCCTATGCCGAAACCTGCGCCGCCATAGCAAACGTGTACTGGAACAGCCGCATGTTTTTACTGCATGGCGATTCCAAATATATTGATGTACTGGAGCGGACGCTTTATAACGGTTTGCTTTCGGGTGTGTCGTTAACGGGCAACCGTTTCTTTTACCCAAATCCGCTGGCCTCTATGGGGCAAAACCAGCGCGGGGCATGGTTTAGCTGCGCCTGCTGCATATCCAATATGGCGCGGTTTTTACCCTCGGTTCCGGGTTATGTTTACGCGCACGATAAAAATGATCTGTACGTCAATCTTTTCATGAGCAACAGCAGCGATATTTTGCTTGATGCCGGGAAAGTCAACATCATACAAAAAACCAATTATCCCTGGAGCGGGAAGGTAGATATCACCGTAAACCCTGTTAAAAGTGGCAATTTTACCCTGCGGGTGCGTATCCCCGGCTGGGCGCTGGATAAGCCGGTACCGGGCGATCTGTATACTTCCGCCAATACTAATCCGGAGCCGGTCAGCATCAGCATAAATGGCAAATACTACCATTACGAAAGGATTAAAGGCTACGCAGTCATCAGCCGTAAGTGGAAAAAGGGCGATAAGGTAACCATGATACTGCCCATGGAAACCCAGAAGATATTTGCCAACACTCGCGTAAAGGATGATAAGGACCGCTTTGCCTTTCAGCGTGGTCCCATTGTGTATTGCCTGGAAGGTCCCGATAACCGCGACAGCACGGTACAAAACATCACCATTAATAAAATGGCAGTAAGCAATGCCTTATATAAACCGGAACTGCTAAATGGCATTGAAATAATTACGACCGAAGGCAAAAGCAGCAAACGCCAGCTGAATACCAACGCTTTGCTGGAGACCGATCAGAACGTTACGGCCATACCTTATTACGCCTGGGCTAATCGCGGCGCCAGCGAAATGGAGGTGTGGATCCCGTATGAAGCCTCTGCATCGCGACCGAAGCCGGCGCCAACTATTGCGAGCACCAGTAAGGTATCGGGCTCGGTAAAAAGTAAAAGGATGTTAAAAGCGCTTAACGACCAGTACGACCCGCAGGATTCAAAGGATGCCAGCATGCCCTACCTGCACTGGTGGCCAAAACAAAACAGTACCGAGTTTGTGCAGTACGATTTTGATAAGGTACACACCGTATCGCAATCAAAAGTGTATTGGTACGATGATAAACCCTGGGGCGGCTGCGCTATCCCCGCATCCTATAAAATATATTACCTGAAGGATGGCCGATGGCTGCCGGTTAAAAACACCACGCCCTACACTATCGCCAAAGATCAATACAACAACCTGACATTTGAGCCCGTACAAACCACCGCCTTAAAGCTGGAGGTGCAGTTGCCGGTGGATAATTCAGCGGGCATACATGAATGGGCGGTGGAGTAGGGCAGAGAAAACTTACTGTGGGTGAAACTTACGAAGTTTTTAAAACTTCGTAAGTTTGCTAAACGGCCAATCCGCCGCTGCTATTTATGGATTTGTTAAAGTTCTTAAGGAAGAAGAAGACACATAGCTTTGAAGAGTTATTGAAAAAAGCTGCGGACGAACCCGCGTACCGTTCCGAATTTATAAAGAAGATACTAACTGAAAAGCTGGTGGTTATTACAAAAGAACCATCAGGCCCTGAAGGATATTTCATTGCTCAAAAAGATACATCAATTAAAATCCTTAGTCTTCCGGACGGGAGTATCCCGGTTTTTACATCAACAGAAAGAATTTTTGATAAAGGGGTTATTAAAGAACAGGTAAATTTCGTAGAATTTAAGGGCGAAGACCTTTTTAATTTAGTGAAAGGAGCCAAATTGATTCTGAACCCATATTCGGACTATGGGAAGAAGTTTACTGCTGAAGAGATACAAAACCTATTAAATGGGAAGTATTTTGATCAAAATAGCCAACAGATAACTGTAAAAAAAGACACAAAAGTAGCAATTGGTCAGCCGGCAGTATATCCAACTGAAATGGTAAAGTCATTAGCAAAGTTGTTTTCAAATAACTCAGAGGTAACTGCTGCTTACCTTGGCTGGATATACGACCCAACTTCAGGCGATCCACCGCATTACATTTTAGCGATAAAAGTCGCTGCCGACTGGGGAAATATTAATAAGGAAGCAGGATTTATCGCTCAACAATTTCTCGATGCTACCGAAATTATTGACATTATTCAAATCAAAGGAAAAGATAGCTTTCTGAATGATTATTTTGTTAACACCAAGCCCTTTTACTCATCAACCCTTTAACCGATTCGAAAGTGTACCCAGTATCACTATATCGCCACACCGGATCAATACCACGATACAGCCCACCAAATCGTAAATCTAAAATCGTAATTCGTAACTCAAATCATTTCCCCAAATCATAAAACCGCCACTTCGTCACAAAGTCTCGGTCGAGTTTTTGGTTGGTGAGGGTGGCGCGTACCATTTCAATAGGCATGGTGTTTTCTTTAATAATGGCATCATGAAACTGTTTAAAGGTCATTTTGCCGCCGTCAACCAGCTCATGTTTCAGCGCCATCAGTTGCAGACCTCCGGTAAGATAGGCCACCTGGTAAAGCGGACCATAATCACCCTTAAACGAACGGCGGACTTCGCCTTCGGCGTTGGCACGTTCGTGGCCTACACGGTCAACCAGGAAGTCGATACATTGCTGCGGCGTCCAGTTACCGAGGTGGTAATTGAGGCTGAAGATGATGCGGGCGCAGCGGTGTTTCCGCCAAAATAACATCCCGATGCGCTCTTCGGGCGTTTGGGCAAAGCCTTGCTGGTACAGCAGCAACTCCCAGTACAGCGACCATCCCTCGATCCAGAACGGCGTATAAAACATTTGCCGGTAGCTTTTATAGCGGCTGTTCATAAAGTATTGCAGGTTATGGCCGGGCAGAAGTTCATGTTGTACAGTTCCGCGCGAAAAATAGGGGTTATTGCCGCGCATGCTCATCAGCTTATCGGCCTCATTCATGGTATTGGTAGGGTAGCTGATGATGATCTCGCTGCCGCCCAAAAAGAAAGGGTTTACCAGTTGCGCCTCGGGCGTCATCATCGTCATGCCCCAGGTTTCTTCGGCCAGCGGGGGGATAGTGATCAGGTCGTGGCCCTTGATGAAGGTAAGGGCATCGTTATATAGTTTTAATATTTCTTCGGGTTGTTTGCCGGCGGGTACGTAGGTGTTCTTTACTTTTTCGAGCGCTTTCTGCCAGTCGTCGCCAAAGCCCATTTCTCTTGACGCCTTTAGCATTTCAGCATCGCAATAAGCAAACTCCTTATTGGCCAGGGTAATCAGTTCTTCGGGCGTATAAGGGATCATTTCGGCCTTTAACTCCCGCATCAACTCATCGCGACCAACGGGTACGCCGGTAATACCGCTGCTGTCCGGCTTTTGCGTGGTATTTATCTTCCCCTTGCTGAAAATTAAAGCAGTATACGCATTTAAAGCCGAATCAAGGTTTTTATAGGGTTTGGGCGTCCACCAGGTAAAGTCGGGGTCGTAGCCGTTGTAAAAATCGTAAAAGCTTTTTAAGCGGCTCCGTAAACCAAGCACGGCGGCTTTTCCTTTTCGTGCCAGCGGCATATCGATGTTTTTCACCGTGCTAAAGGAGGCTTTGGATGCATTTAGGGACTTCAAAATATTATTCAACTGCAGCGCAACGTCCTGTCCTTTGAGCGATATGCCACGGCGGCGTTGTTTTTCCAACTGGTAAATATCATTAGCAAAGGGAATGTAGGTGGTTATTGAATTGTATTGATCTTCATCGAGCTTTAAAGCCCCCAAATCAAAAACAATTTGTTTTTTTAGTAGAATATAATCTACCTGTCCATAAATGCTCATGTTGTCAAAATCCGCTTGTTTAAGCTTTTCAAGATAGCTATTGGCAATTTCAACCAGTCGTTTCCGCTCCTCGGGCGATGTTTGCACCGCTTGGTCCTCATAGCCATCAATTTTGTTATAAGGCGAATAAAAATCGCGGATGGCATTCATATCCTGCCCGTATTGGATAATCAGGCCCGATACTTCGCTGGCTTGTTCAAAAAGCGGGTTTTTGACACCGGCAGATTGTGCAATTGAATGGTTAATTGTTGATACCTGATATATAAATAATATCAATATAAAATGAACTGTTCGTTTTAGATTGGCTTTTGCTGACTGATTTTTACCGGGCATAAGATAAAAGGGTTTGCTACAATGATGATTGAAATATAGGCATTAATTACTGATTGCTAAAAATAGGAGATGCCGACGGCTTTACCGACAATATATTACCCGCTTTAAGCAGATTTTTAACCTTGTTTAGTGCAGGGATAAAATTTAATCTCCTATTTTTATCGTATCCATTAACAAATAAGTGAACATGAAATTTTATAAACACCTTTTACCTGTGATAATGATATGCCTGCTGTGTGGCAGCGTCGCTAAGGCACAATCAACCCCAACAATCATCGTAAATACCCCGGCCGATTTGGATGCCGGTCGTGTTAAAATAGATTCGCTGGATAACCAGCTCATGAAAATATTAGGCGAGCGCGAACGCATTGCGCAGGCCATAGGGGTATATAAGGCTAAAAACCACATGCCGCCCCTGCAGGAAGCCCGGTTTAAACAAGTGGTTGCAAAAAGCATCGAAGCCGGAAAAAAGGAAGGGCTTTCGGCAGAATTTATTACCGAGCTAATGAATGCTATTCATAAAGAAAGCCTCAGGATTGAGGGAGAGGTTACAACACCGAAACAATAACTACCATTATTATAAATCCATACAGATGTATTCCAGGAGCTATCCGACAATGTTATCAGCCTTAATTTGTATCTTACTTTTTGTGAGTTGGCACAATGCACCAAAAGAATCGGCTATCATCAGGAAATATTATGTAAGTAATTCGGGTAATGATGCAAATCCCGGCACGGAAGTCGCACCCTTCAAGACTATCCAAAAAATAAATAACATGAACCTGGAGCCAGGCGATGCCATTTATTTTAAGGCTGGCGAAACTTTCAACGGATCGCTCACAATAGGCCCGGCCAATATTTCCCGTCGGGATATTCATATCCTGGTGTCTTCTTATGGAAAAGGCAAAGCCATCATTAAGGGCGACAGTTTGAGGGGTATCACCTTGTACAAGGTAGGCTATGTGATCGTGGAAAACCTGAAACTTGTTGGCTTGGGCCGCAAAACAGGTAACAGGGAAAATGGCCTGGCGGTGTTAAATAGCGATAATGTATATGTGCATGATATGGATATTAGCGGGTTCCAAAAATCAGGACTATTGATCGATTCGTCTTCATTTATCACTGCGGAACGTATTTCCGCGCACGATAACGGATCGGCTGGTATTACGGTAGAAGGCCGCGATAAAAAATCATCGAGGCATATCCGCATACAGGATTGTCGTGCCGAAAACAACCCGGGTGATCCAACTAAACTGGACAATCATAGCGGAAATGGCATAGTGGTGGGCAATTGCACCAATGTATTAATTGAGAGATGTACCGCTACCAATAATGGCTGGGATATGCCCAGGATAGGCAACGGTCCGGTGGGGATTTGGTGCTATGAGGCAGATAGCGTGATGATTGAGCATTGCTTGTCATACAAAAATAAAACCTCAAAAGGTGGCGCTGATGGAGGCGGGTTCGACCTGGATGGCGGCACCACCAATTCAAGCATACAATTTTGCTACTCTTATGGTAACCAGGGCAGCGGCTATTGCATTTTCCAGTACTGGGGGGCCAGTCCCTGGTATAATAACACCATCTGCAATAACATCAGCGAGGACGATGGTACTGTCTCCGATTCGCAGGCCGGTTTGTATATCTGGAACAGTTCTGATGATCCTAAGCAATTTTACAATTGTAAGGTGTATGATAACATTGTTTATAATACCAAAGTGGCTGCAATAAGCTTTTCGGATAAAAGCGAGAACAAGGACTTTAAGTTTTACCACAACATATTTGTTGGTAAGGACTCGCTGATAAAGGGCCGCGATATTTTGGGTGGCAGCAAATTTACAGGTAACGACTGGTGGAGTATAGATAGCAAGTTTAAGGCCTGGGGCATAAATAACTTTAAACAGTGGGCCATTAAATTTAACCAGGAGCAAAAAAATGGAAAAATAGTTGGCATGAATATAAACCCCGTCTTTAAAAAACCAGATTTAACAAAGATGACTGAAGCTGGGCAAATGCCTTCGTTCAAGGGCTATCAGTTTTCAAAAGAATCGGTACTGAAAAAAAAGTTCGGCGGTGATTTAAAGCAAACACTTTTAAACGAAATAATTTATTAGGTATTAGTCTCAAATCTCATGTCTCCAATCCCGAAACATTCGCTTTGGTCAATCCTGTTGCTGCTGATGGCGCCTGTAATTGTTTGTGCACAGCAAAACCTCGATTTTGAGCGTGGTTTTAAAAGTTGGAAGAAAATAGGCGATACCCATAATTTTATCATCGAAAAAGGCAACGCACATCACGGCAATTTTTGCGCCAGGATAGGCAAGAGCAAGGGCATCGTGCAACGCCGGGTTAAAGTGGGGCCGTTGGCCATCATCCAGTATAATGCCTTTATTAAATCAACCCATCGGGGCGTAAAAGGTTATTCGTTTATCAGTTTTTATAATACTGATGATAAACTCCTGTTAACTTATAAAAGTAAACCTACTGATTCGACTACATGGCAGCAAACCGGCAATTATACCGAAACGCCGGCAGGTACGCGATATACAGAAATAGGGATTGCAAAGGATGACGCGGAGGATGGTTATATTTATGCTGATGATTTTAGCGTCGAAACCAATATCGGGGTAGCCAAATCAAGACACCGGCGGCTTTGTAACCTGGATGAATATATGCGCCCATTCTGGCATTCGGATACCATTTTTAACGAAACGATTTTGATGTATTCTGTTAACGGAAGGCCTGCGGAAGGGAAACTGTTATATGCGCCTTCAAAAATATTATCGATCAAAAAATTTGATTTAAGCGCCGGTTATAAACCCTGGGTAGATTATACCGTTAATGGCAACCTATTAACGTTGACAGTGCAGTCAAGGATGCCTTTTCGTGCCGATACCTCGTTCGATACCAAAAAGAACCTGGCCTGGTACAATACACAATCGCAATGGGTGGTGGTCACCTATACCCATCACGATAAATGGGACGGCCCGTCGCCGGTATTCAAAGGAGCGCAGATGCCGCGTACTATGGCTAAACTGCGGACAAAACAGCCGCTGCGGATAGTGGCTTTCGGGATGAGCATTACCCGTGGCATGGATGTAAGCAGCTATGATACAGTACCGCCTTATATGCCAACCTATGTTGATCTGTTTGCCAGGCAATTGCGCAAAAATTACCGCTACAGCCATATAAAGCTTTATAACGCCGGGCTTCCCGGCTCAGTAATTGATTGGGCAGCTCAATATGCCGACAAATATGTTAACCCGATTAAGCCGGACCTGGTTATACTTGATTTTGGCATGAATGATTTCTGGCGATTTACCCCGGCGCAATTCCTGGACTATATGGAAACTGTCATCAAAAAAATAAGGAAGGGTAATCCTAAGGTGGAGTTTTTGCTGCTGTCGAACATGAAATTCGACCCCGATTATGTTTTGGACAGCGATAAATATAAAACATGGTATCAATCCAACCTCGAAGGCTACAGTCGTGTGCTGAAAGAAATGGAAGGAAAGGGCATCATCAACCTGGATATGTGCGCCATAAGCGATGCTATTTATCGGCACAAAAAAGCAAAGGACTGCCTCGTAAACCCGCTGCATCCCAACGATTATATGGCGCGGTGGTATGCGCAGGGGATGGCGGCATTGTTAACCAAATAATCGTCGCGTCTTTCGCCTACAATCTTCCACGAGACGACGGTCTGTCTCAAATCTCATATCTCACGTCTCATATCTCACGAATAAAATTCCTAACTTTAAATAAAGTTCCTTACCAATAATCCTAACCAGTTATGACACCCGGAAAAGAATTAAACCAGGCCTATAGCGGTTTTACCCGCCGTAAATTCATTTATAATGTTTCGGCAGCTGTTGGAGCCGGACTGGTATTATCGTCGCCGCTGATCAGTAAGGCGGCAGACTTTATCGGCGCAGAAGAATCGTACACCGTTAAACAGATTATGGATATGTTTATCAAAGATGTTCCGGGCGGGGCATTAAAAGAAACTGTTGATACGCTTAAAGCCGGGAGCCCGGATGCAAAGGTGACCGGGATTGTAACCACCATGTTTGCTACCATTGCTGTTATCCGCAATGCGATTGACTTAGGCGCCAATTTTATTATCGCCCACGAGCCTACCTTTTACAATCATGCCGACGAAACAGACTGGCTACAGGATGATAAGGTTTACCAGTTTAAAGCCGAACTGTTGAAAAAACACAATATAGCCGTTTGGCGTAACCACGATTATATCCACCGCCTGGTGCCGGATGGCGTAACCATGGGCGTGCTTGACAGGCTGGGCTGGAAAAGCCATGTCGATGCCGCTATGCCCAATATAATAACCTTACCGGCAACAAATTTAAAGGAACTGATACGGCATGCTAAATCCCGCTTGAATATTGAAAAGGTACGCTATGTAGGCGACCCTAATCAAAAGTGCAGCAAGGTGTTACTGATGCCCGGTGCAGCAGGGGGAAGAAGGCAAATACAGGCGATACAAACGGTTAAACCCGATGTGCTGATAGTAGGTGAAATACAGGAATGGGAAACCGCCGAATACGTACGAGATGCCTTGGCCAAGGGCGATAATTTATCCTTAGTCGTGGTGGGCCATATCGCCAGTGAAGAAGCCGGATCGGAATTTATGCTTAACTGGCTGAAGGAAAAGGTACCATTCATTAAAACTACTCATGTGCCGAGTGCGAACTCTTTATCATTTATGTAGATTGATAATATAAATGGAAAAGCTGTGGGTTATTCTTAAGTCTTTATCTTTACCAAACCAAAATAAACAAAAATGAGATTTTTTTACTTCACAGCATTTGCAGCGTTTTTGATAACCGGTTCAGTAAAGGGGCAACAATCGCCAGCCAAAACCGATACTGTTTTCTTTGAAGATTTTAATGAAAATACCCTCGACCGTACCAAATGGAATGTCGAAATAAGTGGCCACGTTAACAATAACGAGCAGCAGGCGTATATCGACTCGGCCGCCACCATTTACCTGGTAAAGGGCGCCGCTGCAGAAGGCGCAAGCAACGGCGCATTGGTTATAAAAGCAGTTTATCACCCAGGTTATACCAGTACCGAAAATAAAAAGTATGATTTTTTATCGGGAAGGCTTAATACCGAAAATAAGATGCAATTTACCTACGGTTCGGCATCAGCCCGCATGAAAATGGCGGCCGGTGCTGGCTTGTGGCCTGCCTTTTGGGCTTTGGGAAACGGCAGCTGGCCCGATTGCGGCGAAATTGATATTATGGAAACGGTAGGCGACTCAAGCTGGGCAAGCAACGCCTTACACGGCCCAAAATATTTTGGTAACACACCACTGGTTTCGCGTAACTTTTTTCCAAAGGGTGTTGATGTAACCCAATGGCACGTTTATTCGGTTGATTGGACCGATCAAAGCATTGTTTTTAAATTAGACGGAAAAGTTACTTACACAGTAACCCGCGCCAAGGTTGAGAGTTATGGCCGCTGGGCGTTTGATAATTCCAAATTTATCATCCTGAATTTTGCATTGGGCGGTGTTTATCCCCAGGCTGTAAATGGCGTGAAGGAGCCTTATTTTGGCATGTCCCAAGCTACTGTAGATAAGGTTAAGGCCGGCCAGGCAAAAGTGCTGGTTGATTGGGTACTGGTGACCAAGTCGGCTAAATAAAATAGAGTCGACATAGTCAAATAAAACGAAAAAGCCTCCATACAGGAGGCTTTTTCGTTTTATTATTTTCGTAATCAAATTATTAACGGCGGTCATGACGATCACGATCATGGTCATGCATGTGGTGTTGACGATATTCGATCGAACAACTGGAAATCGCAGATACAAATACAACCAATGCGATCAATCTCAAAATGTGCTTTTTCATAATATATTTTCTTAGATAGTATGCTGTGTTAATGGCAATGAGCGTGCCAGTAATTTTCTGCCCGGGAAAATGTTAGCTTCGTGATGTTTGTGTCCTAAAAATCAACCTAAAAGCAACTAAAAATCCTGTTTTAAAGTAATACCTATGAAATAAAATAAATGCTGATATTTAACTACTTGTATTTTATTCGATTATAAACCATTACTTTAAAGATTGATGAAGCACTTATAAATGTTGGAGTTCATGGGCCGGAATAAGCTTCTAATTGTGTCATTTATCTTTATACTATTTGCTATAAAGGCGAGTATGGCTTTTGCCCAGCTTACTGCACCCAATATCAGTTACCAAACGCCGCAATCATATAGGGTAAATAACACTATTTCGCCGCTGGTGCCGGTAAATACCGGCGGGATTGTACCTCCTGCCAACTACGGGCAGGTAATTACCTTTGCAGGTAGCGGCATTACAGGTTATGCGGATGGCATAGGCCGTGGGGCAAGTTTTTCGGCGCCGATAGCCATGGCAATGGATGGCGCCGGCAATATTTTTGTAGCTGATTATAACAATAATACCATCAGGAAAATTACGCCTGCGGGTTTGGTTACTACGCTTGCCGGCAAAGCAGGAACGCATGGTTCGGCCGATGGCACAGGGGCCGGTGCAAGTTTTGCGGAGCCAGACGGGGTTGCCGTTGACAAATTGGGTAATGTTTTTGTTGCCGATTCATATAACAACCTCATCCGGAAAGTGTCGCCAGGCGGGCAGGTCGGCACCTTTGCCGGCACCAATGGTGTAAGCGGTGCACAGGATGGGCTGCGTGCTGCCGCAACTTTTAACTCCCCGGCCGGTTTAGCTTTTGATAAGGCCGGCAACCTGTATGTGGCCGACCACAATAATAACATGATCAGGAAGATTGATCCTTTGGGGAATGTATCCCTTTTTGCTGGTAGCACGGCATCGGGGAGGGGTGACGGCTTAGGCAGTTCGGCCAGGTTTAATGGGCCGGAAAGTTTAGCAATTGATGCTTCGGGTAACATATACGTGGCCGATACCGGCAATAACCTCATCAGGGAAATAACACCGGCAGGCCTTGTTACTACGTTGGCGGGCAGCGGATCGGTAGGGTCTGCAGACGGAAAGGGTAGGGCGGCCAGTTTTAATCAGCCTTATGCTATTGCCGTGGATGCGAATGGTGTTGTATATGTGGCGGACGAAAAGAATAACCTTATCAGACAAATTCTACCTGGCGGCATCGTTTCAACCGTGGCCGGTAATGGCCTGGGTACGTCGGTGGATGGAATAGGCAAAACGGCCACCTTTGGTTATCCCGGCTCTATTGTTGCCGATGACAAGGGTAATGTTTATGTGGGCGATTTAAGCACATTTTTTATCAGGAAGATAGGGCTCACCGGTTACACCATTGATAAAACCTTACCGGCCGGCTTGAGTTTCGATGGCACAACGGGTACTATCAGCGGCACGCCAACAGCACCTTCACCGGCAACCGATTATACCATAACTGCATATAATGTAAGTGGCAACAACACTACTAAAGTAAATATAAAGGTAAGCGGGGCGCTGGCGTTACCGCCTCCACCGAATATAAGCTACCAAACACCCCAAACATACAATGTGGGGACAGCGATTACCCCGCTGGCGCCAACTAATACCGGCGGTGCGGTGCCTGCCAAAATATATGGTATAGTTACCACCATTGCGGGCAACGGTAGCAATGGAGCCATAAACGGTTTGGGAACTGCGGCGAGTTTTGGCGGGCCGGTAGCATTAGTTTTTGATAAATCCGGGAATTTATATGTTTCGGAGTCAATTAATAATGATATAAGGATGATAAGCCCCGGGGGCATGGTTTCAACGTTTGCTGGTACCGGAGCCGTCGGAGTTACTAATGGCCCGGGTAACCGGGCATCGTTCAACTCCCCTAATCAAATGGCAACAGATGGTGCGGGGAATATATATGTTGCCGATGAGTTCAACCAGGTAATACGCATGATAAGCCCTGCAGGCGTAGTAAGTGACTATGCTGGATATGGAACCCAGGGAAACAATAATGGTACCCTGGCAACGGCAACATTTAATAATCCTATTGGCGTAACGATAGATGCGGCCGGAACAATGTACGTGGCTGACCGCGGAAGCAGCACGATCCGCAAGATTGATCAATCGGGCCAGGTGACCGATTATGCAATACTGGATGGGGGCGGCGCTCCCACCAGTAAGCCTGCCGGGATCTATCACTTAGCTGTGTCGCCCTCAGGAAACCTGGAGTTTGTAAATACCAATCAAGTTGAAACGGGTACACCCGCGGCAGCTATAAACGTAGTAGCAGGCAGCGGAAACGCCGGTTTTGGCAACGGGACCGGCACTTCGGCGGTTTTTAATACCCTGGTGGGTATTGCGGTTAATGCTGCCGGCGATATTTTTGTGGGCGATGCCCGAAATAATATGGTGCGCCGGATAGACCCGGCTGGGGTGGCAACTATCCTGGCGGGCAATGGAGCGAAGGGCGCGAATGATGGGGTAGGGTCGTCAGCCAGCTTGTTTTCACCTTATGGTGTTGCCGTCGACCCCACAAATAATTATGTATATATAGCCGATTTTGGCAATAACCTGATACGAAAGGTAACTATTACGGGCTATGCCATTGATAAGTCGTTGCCCACCGGCTTAACATTTGATGCAACAACAGGCACTATCAGCGGAACGCCATCGTTTACATCACCTCCTGAAAACTATACGATAACGGCTTACAACGAGGGGGGCAGCAGCAGCGCTACCATAAGCATCCAGATCGTCAACCCAACTATTAGTTTTAATGCCATACCCACTATACCGGTTTGCACCGCCGATTTTGATCCCGGTGCTACGGGTGCCGGGCCTGTTTCCTATACCAGCAGCAACACTGCAGTTGCTACCATTGTGGGCGGTAAAATACACATTACCGGGCCCGGCGTATCGGTTATCAGCGCAACGGATGGCAGCTCAACCAAAACGCAAACGTTGACAGTAACGCCTGCCGTAACACCAACAATCGATATATCGCCATTGGCTGCCGACGATTGCCAGGGCGCTACGGTTACTTTTTCGGCAGCAATAACCAATGGCGGTACAAGCCCGGCCTACCAATGGCAATTAAACGGAGCAAATACAGGAACCAACAGCTACCAGTTAGTGGCGGGTAATTTAAATGACGGCGATAAAATAACCTGTATTTTAACCAGCAACGCAGCGTGTACTACCAGTGCTACCGCAACATCCAATACAGCCGTTTTTACGGTCGATCCTCCTGTAACTACCTCTGTAGCCATCACCTCAACAGCAACAGGCCCCATTTGCGCAGGCACCGAGGTTACATTTACAGCGATAGCGAATACTTCAGATGCCAATCCAACTTACCAATGGCAGGTAAACGGCATTAATGCAGGAACAAACGCGTCCACATTTACCACAACCACTTTTGTTGATGGCAGCATTGTCACCTGCATTTTAACAAGCGCAGGCAAGTGCATTGTAAATCCGCAGGTAACATCCAATGCGATTACCCTTTCGCTGAATCCCCAAAGTCAGTGTATCGTTACTATCCCGAATACATTTACGCCCAATGGCGATGGAATAAACGACCTGTGGGATATTACTGCCCTGCAGGCCTACCCGGGATGCAACATATCTATCTACAATCGTTACGGAAGTTTAATCTATAATTCTATCAATTACCCGAGGCCCTGGGATGGCACCTATAACGGCAAAAAGCTCCCTATAGGTACTTATTATTACATTATTAACCTCAATAACGGGAAAAAACCGTTGGCAGGTTTCGTGACAATTTTGCGTTAAGACAGGTTCCTTTTATTTTTTTAACATAAAGTGCATTTTTTGGGCAACTTCTTTAGCCACAGGCCGTACAAAGTAAATATGAGGGGCTATGTGAATATTCCGAGATCTATTTATTGTAAGCTTTGCAGGGAGTGCGGATCGCGCCCGGTAATAGCTTTGGTGGACGATATAGGCTATATCGTAAAATGTTCGAAAGATGACCGGCATTATCAAACCATGCCCGGCCTTATTGATATCGAAGACTGGAACCGGCACAATACCATACCGGCATCTTCGGCCGATTTTAATCTTAATCCGTTAATGGCTTATTAAGTACTTCGTTACAAAAAACATAATTCCGCCAGTTTTTAAATATGCCCGATAAATCGCGATCGGTATTTTCATGTTCAACAGTAAAACGCCAATTTTTACAACCCGGCCCCAACAGGCATAAAATACCCGGTTATCTTTGCAGCCGCTTAATGTTACCCGCACAGCACATAATTTTGCACACGAATACCAGCCTGAATGAAAATAATAAATAGAATAAAGCATTTTGTAGGGTTTGATGATCCGTCTTTATCGGTTGAAAACAAGCTTTTCAATGCAATTTGCCTGCTATTGGCTTTAAGCCTTTTAAATGGGCTCATTAATAATATTTTGCTGGGTTTCCCCGTTTACCTGATGCTTGTAGAGGTATTTGTAGGCGGTGTATGCGCCATAGCCTTTTATAAAAGCCGTTACGTTGGTTACAACGAATACATGTCGGTTGGTTTTATTACACTTGGCATATTATCGATCATTCCCGGATGGTTTTTTAATGGGGGTATCGAAGGATCCACAACCTTGTCCGGCGTTTTTTTGGTGGTATTAATTATTATTCTTTTAAATCGTAAATATCACCTTTACTACATCGGCTTTTTAATGGCAGTATTTATTGGCTGTTACTTTTTAGAAAAGCGTTTCCCCGACTGGACAATTCATTCAAGAACCCCCGGGCAGAAGGAAGCCGACCTGATTTCGGCATCTGTATCAAATGTTTTGTTTGCAGGTTTGCTGGTTAGTTTTTTGAAACGGAGTCACGAAATAGATAAAACACAGCTCATCAGGAAAAGCGAGGAACTGCAATCTTCGCAGGTGGCACTTTCCACAGCAAAGGACCAGGCGGAAGGCGCAACAATTGCCAAATCTAATTTTCTGGCCAACATGAGCCACGAAATCAGGACGCCATTAAACGGAATTATAGGTGCCGCACAGCTGTTATCGATGTCCGAACTTTCGGCTGAGCAGCACGAATTGCTGCAAACCCTGCAGTCAAGCAGTAACTTGTTGATTAACATTATCAGCGATATCCTCGACCTATCGAAAATTGAAGCGGATAAGCTTGCCCTTCATCCAAAAGCAACCAACATCCGCAATTGCATCAAAACAGTGTTTGAAATCAGCCAGCCGGGTGTATCGGTACCGGGAAAAAATATCAGGCTTGATTATTCGCTCGATAGTAACCTGGCCGAGTATTTAAAAATGGACGAAGGCCGGATACAACAAATACTGGTAAACCTGATTGGCAACGCCATAAAATTTACCGATGACGGATACGTATCCTTAAACGTATCGGCTACTAATCAACACGATAACGTTCAGTTGGTAACCTTTAGCGTTAAAGATACCGGCATAGGCATCAGCGAAGAAGCCTTATCGCAATTATTTAAACCGTTTTCGCAGGTAAATAACACTGCTTTAAGGAAATACGGAGGTACAGGCCTGGGCCTTTCTATCTGTAAAAAACTGGTTGAAATGATGAACGGTAAAATCTGGGCCGAAAGCAAGGAATCGGAAGGTTCGGTTTTTAGTTTTAGTGTTCCGTTATCGGTTGCTTCGGCAAACAAAGCAGTTAAGCGGCAAACCCCGGAAAACGACGAGCGCCTGTTTACCCCACTGGAGATATTGCTGGCGGAGGACAACAAGATGAATCAGCTGATCGCCGGGAAAACATTCAGCAAAATTGGATACAAAATTGATATTGCGGATAACGGGAAGATCGCCCTGGCAATGATAGAGCAAAAAAGCTATGACCTGATCTTTATGGACATTCAAATGCCCGAAATGGATGGTTTGGAGGCCGCGCAGCATATCATTAAAAAATATGGCGCCGGTGCACCCCCAATTATAGCCATGACAGCCAATGTGCTTAGCGAAGACGAAACAAAGTGTAAGGAAGCCGGTATGAAAGACTTTATCAGCAAGCCCTTTACTATTGAGCGCCTTGAAAAAGTGATCCATAAGTGGGCTCCGCAGCATAACAGCCCCGAAAAAAATCGCTACGATTTGGCGAATAGTTGAAAAGTACCACAAAATCATTTAATAACACCATTATAAGCGGTAATTATTGCCTAAAATTGTGCAATGATACCAGTTACACCAATATATGATATATGCGCCTTATCCGATTTTGGAGAAGATGATATATTGATAAGCCGGTTTGCGCCATACCTGGAGCATCATAAAAACCTGCATGCCGCCCACCGGCATACATTTTATCACCTGGTACTTTTTACAGAAGGGGCGGGTAGCCACGCCATCGATTTTGAAAACTTTGCGGTAAAACCCTACCAGGTTTACTTTATGATACCGGGACAGGTACATTCCTGGAGTTTTGATGGCTTTACAGACGGTTATATCATCAATTTTTCAGCATCCTTTTTTCAATCGTTTTTATTAAATCCTTCATACGCAGATAGCTTTTCTTTTTTCAGGGGCAACAATAAATCAGCCGTAATTGACCTGCCACAACAATTGCACGAGCATGTACGCACTCTTTTTGAAGAGATCATCGGCGAATATGAGGGGAGGGGTACTCGATGGGCTGATATGCTGAGAGTATCGATACTAAAGTTTTTTATCCTGGTTGGCCGCTTAAATAACGCAGGTGATGATACCGGCCCGGCGTCGTATAGCCAAACATTGCTCGGGAATTTTCAAAAACTGATAAACGAGCATTTTACACGCCTAAAACTGCCGAAAGATTACGCCGAACTGCTTTACATTACGCCGAATCACCTGAACGCTGTGTGTAAGGACCTGCTGGGGCTTTCTGCCGGCGAGGTCATCAGGAACAGGATTGTACTGGAAGCCAAGCGTTTGCTGACTAATCCTAAATTAACCATTGCCGAAATTGCTTTTGAACTCAACTTTAACGATAACTCATACTTCACCAAGTTTTTTAAGAAATTTGAGGGTAAGACGCCCGAGGAATTCAGAAAAAACGTAATTGATAATCATCATGAATAACCAGGACCTTAAATTAGCCGCATGGCCCGCTGTAGTACACGCCAAATGCCCAAGGTGCAGGCGCGGAGATATGTTTAGCACCCCGATGTATGGTTTCAAATCGCAGGTAATGAATAAAATCTGTCCGCATTGCGGGTTGACCTATGAACGCGAACCGGGTTATTTTTATGTGGCCATGCTGGTAAGTTATGCCATGTTTGTTGCCGAAATGGTTACGCTGGCGGTTGCCATAAGTGTGCTTACCGGGAGCCGGAATCCATGGGTGTATGTGCTTGTTGTAATGTCGGTGGGTATTATCCTTTCTCCTTTTAATTTCAGGTATTCGCGTGTGATATTATTGCACTGGCTCACTCCGGGTTTGCATTACCAACCCGAAACAAGTAAGGATCATCCGGCTGTCTGATTGTCGTGGACCGTCTGTTTAATGTAACATTTGTGTTGATGTCGCTGCTTTCATAATAATTTCATATTAGGCGGATAACTTGCCGGTACAAATTAGTTATCATGAAACAGCTACCCGTAATCAATCAAATGTTATACAACAATATTCTGTACATAGGCGATGAACCCCGCGCCTGTCTTTCGGTTATCGAAGACTTTAATAACAGGTTAAACGAAATCGAATCGAGGCACAAAGAGTGGTTCACAACCAGGGGCGCGGCAAACAGCCCCGTCGGGCACGACAAATTGCAGCGCCACATCCATTATCATTTTGAGGGCGGTATAGCTGTTTTCAAGTTTAAGGATGATGATCTTCCCCTTCAGATCCGTAAAGAGTGCCTGGCTGCCTGCCAAAACCTGGCAGAAGAGCAATTGTATTATGCATCGTGATTTTAGATTGATTTAACCAAAAATACGACCCGAACCGCGGGCGCAAAGGGCGTTTTTTGACTATTCATAACCAATATCTGCACCGTTCCCTAAACCATTAACAAAATTTTTCCGACGAAATACCAGTCGTATTGTGTTAATAATCAGTACGATGTATTATTATGAAATCAAATCTTGAGATAAAAAAAATAAAAATTTAAACCTATCTATTGCAACGTACGTTTTTAATACATATCTTTGGTTTATGATGTTACTTAAAGGAGAATTGGCTAAGGACGTAGTACCCACTAAAACCGAATTGGATGTTTTACGGGTGCTGTGGCAGTACGGCCCTAATACCGTAAGGTTTGTGCATAACAAACTGAATGAGCAAAAAGAAATTGTACAATATACATCGACTTTAAAGCTGATGCAGGTGATGAAAGAGAAGGGCATGCTTGAGCGCGACGAAACCAATATGAAACATATTTACAGCGCGGCTGTGCAGGAAGATAAGGTAAAAGGCAACCTGCTGGGGCGTTTTGTTGATTCGATGTTTAACGGATCGCCAAGTGATTTAATGCTTTCGTTGCTTGGGAACGAAAAAACATCGGCGGACGAATTAAAAAAAATGAAAGAATTACTGAATAAACTTGACAACGGTAAATAGGTTATGATGCATTTCCTTTTGAAAAGCACAACCACGAATAAGTTAATTACGGCCTTTAGCTGGATGCTCATCCATTCGTTATGGCAGGGGCTGCTTTTAGCTATAATTGTGGGGATGGTATTGGTGCTTGCCAAAAGAATGGGATCGGCACACCGGTATAACGTGGCGCTTGTTTCGTTTGTTTTTTTTATGGCGATTTGCGCTTCCACATTTATTTTCGAATGGAATAATACAACATCAGGATCCATGTCGCCCTTGCTGGCAGGTAACATCGGCTCCAATATTTCTTCCTTGTTTTCAATCGATATTTACGATATGAAACGGCTCGCCCAAACCTTTACCGACTATTTTTCGGCGAATGCCCCAATGGTGGTAATGGTATGGTTTGTTATATTTATGTTTAAAAGCGTAAGGATGATTGCCTGCCTGGTTTATAACCAACGCGTGCGGCATACGCAGGTTTATCAGCCGGACCAGTTTTGGTTAGATGTTATTGATCGTTATACCAAAAAGCTGCAGATCAAAAAAGCAATAACATTGCTGCAGTCGGGCTATGTGAAAATGCCTGTGGTGATTGGGCATTTAAAGCCGGTTATCCTTATTCCGCTTGGGCTGATGGCCAACTTACCAGCCGAACAGGTGGAAGCTATTTTACTGCACGAAATGGCTCACATTCGCCGTAACGATTATTTCGTTAACTTTTTGCAAAATATTGCCGAAGCTGTTTTCTTTTTTAACCCGGGTTTGTTGTGGATCTCATCATTACTACGCGAAGAGCGCGAAAATTGCGCCGATGATGTTGCCCTGGCGCAAACTCAAAATAAAAAGAGTTTAATACAGGCGCTGATCAGTTTTAAGGAACATGAGCTTTACGGGTCGAAATATGCAACCGCTTTCCCGGGTAAAAAGAACTACTTGCTGCGCAGGGTTAGCCGAATAATGGGCGGCCGGAATAAGATTTTTGGTACCGGCGAAAAGATATTTTTTTCGTTGAGTATTGTCTTGCTTGGTTTTGTGGTATGTACGGCGGCGTTCGGTCGTTATAAATCGCATGTTAAGCAGGTTACTACCATTGTGGATATCCATTATAGAACGCCTCATGATTCGATCCCGGCCGATGCCATTTCAACTAACAATGATCCTGGGAAAATTGTGGCTGAGCTGAAACCCGGGAGCGGGCAACATGCTGATAAAATGCAACATGGAATATCCGACATAAAGCTGCAACGGTACGTTATTGCATCCGACAACTTAAATTTATCAGTTGAAAATAACGAACAGGCGGCAGAAATGGATATGGTCAGCATAGCTAACCCGGCTGTTAGAACCGTTGCGCCAGTTGAGTCGCTAACAGTTATCGTAAAAAAGAAACAGGAACTTAGCGACCGTCAACAGGCAATCCAGGACCAAATACAGGCCAGGCGGGATCAGGAAGAGGCATATCGGGACCAATTGCAAGCAAAAAAAGATCAGGAAGAGGCGTTAAAAGATCAGCGGCAGGCCGAAATTGACCAGGTACAGGCATTGAAAGATCAGGCACAGGCATTGAAAGAAAAAGCGAACATAGATATGGCTAAAGTGAACGTGAATAACTAATATAATTTTATAAACCCTGTTTAAATTTATTGCAGCACGCGCAACTGCAATAACCGGAAAACAACAACCATCCATCAAACTAGCAGTAATTTTTAAAAATCCATGAAGGCATGGACGGCTATTTTATTGCCCTTTTTTAACCAAAAACAAATTAGAAAATGAAAACAAATTATTTAAAAAGCAGCATCGTCCTTGTTGTTGTACTGGCAATAACTACCGCAGTTAAAGCACAAAACTCAAGTGAAACAGATTCTAATGCAGACAGGAACAACAGTCACCATTACATTAATTACGACAATGGCAAACGCACTGAAAGCATCCAAACTAACTGGCACGACAAAACCTACCGTATGGAACTGGTTAATAAAAAAATGACCGAACTATACGTGAATGATGTTAAAATACCCGGAAATAAATGGGGCGAATACAGCAAGGTAATTGCAGAAATTAAGGAACAGATACGGAAAGATGAAGTGCAGGCAATGAAAGACCAGATACAAGCCAGGAAAGACCAGGCGCAGGCAAGAGTGGACCAGGAACAGGCAGTGAAAGATCAGCAGGAGGCAAAACTCGACCAGGTACAGGCGCAGAAAGACCTGGAACAAGCCAGGCTCGATCAAATTCAAGCCAAAAAGGATCAGGAAGAAGCACAGCGGGATCAGGAAGAAGCGCAAAAAGATCAGCAACAGGCAAAACTCGATCAGGAGCAAGCCAAAAAAGACCAGGAACAGGCTTTAATTGATCAGAAAATGGCGGAAGAAGATCAAAAGCTGATGAAACAAATGATTGCCGACCTGGTGAACGACGGGATAGTAGCCGGCGAAAAGAGCGTATACTCGATAACAATCGATTCAAGCGGTATGACTGTTAATGGAAAAAAGATGACTGATGAGGTTTATGCCAAATATAAAGCAAAATATAGCAGGTTTGCGGCAGGTAGTTTTAGCTATGGCGACGATCAAAATGGTTCGCACGGCATCCATATGAGCCGGTCAGATCGAAAAAAGTGATCAGCATAAAAAACTTTCGAAAAAAATCGTGAGTTTATAGCAACGGTCTTAAGTTTTCAAAAATCAGCCTCTGTTATGCTAAAAAGCCGGCTTTTAGGAGTGAGTTATCCCCTGAACCGGCTTTTTAGCGTAAATATTTTTAACCTTATTTAAATTTTTTTTACAGGTTATGTAACCTTAGGAATTTTCAATGCGTAGAAGAGGCATAATTTGATAAATTATATTTCTGATAAATTATTTGATAAATTAAAAACTTAATGTCATGGAACACAAACTAAACACTTTTAAATCTGATCTGTACAACGTATTTGTTGAAGGTAACGCTAACAGCCTGCAAATGGGAAGAGTATTTGTTATGCTTGCAGTACCCGTAATGGCTGTCATAATGGTCGCCTTTCACTCAATCAAATAACAAATTGCTAACGCAACCAGTATCTGTTATAACAGCTGCCAAAATTTTAGAAAAATTTACCCGGCCGGGTTTTAAGAATTAAAAGCTGCATTAACGATCAGGAAATAAAGAATACCTAATTCTGCACCATACGCAATTCCAAAGGCCAATCCGGCTTTTTAACCACAATTTCTTTATAGGAATATCTCCTCAAAAGGCCAATTGAATTTGTTGAAACAGAGCGATTATGTCGTGAACTGCTTCGTCAGATAAGGGTGTAATTTACCGTTACTGCCAGCATGTGGCTGTTTACCTGTAATCAATCCATCAAGCAGTCTTTATTTTTTAAGCTCGTTGTTGGCTTGCAGCTCACTATTTTGCTTGTTGAGCGATAGGTCGTTGGTGTAGTTTATACCGGGCGTGTAAAATAAAAACCGTCCGCCTAAATCGGTATTGTACAGCCCCCAGTAACGGTTACTCAAAAACGAATAGCCTTTAATGTACTGCATCATACTTAACGGGAACGCCGTCGTATTAAAGTACGATTTAAATGCGTCCGCACTAAAAGCAGCTTTCCCCATCATGGTAACGGGGATAAATCCAGAACTTTCAGTGATCGCCTTCGGGCTCAAATGCTCACTCGCTTTTTTACTTTTTAAATGATTCCCCGGTGGCTTTTCGTCTGTGGGGAATAGCGCGGCACATTGTATAAACACAAAAGCAGCGCCAACGAAAAATAGAAAATAGAGTATTAATTGTTTCATAGTGGTAGATTAGAGTCAGTTAATACAAACAGTGCTTTAAAAGCAATTATTTAATTCAAAAATATATAAAAAAAATTAATTTATATAGCGGAGAGCACGGTTTTTTCATACGTAGTTTTACGTATTTTTAATTTTTTAGTGCTTTACTGAACATAATTACAACAAAACGCCACAATTGTTTTGTAATTTTTTATTTATATCCCTGTGCCTGCAGGTTAAACAATTCGGCATACCGGCCACCTTTTTGGATGAGTTCCTGGTGGCTGCCTATCTCAATGAGTTCTCCTTTTTCAAGTACCAATATCCGGTCGGCCATGCGCACAGTGCTAAAGCGGTGCGATATCAGCACGGCTGATTTACCTTTTGTAAGTTCTGCAAATCGCTCAAAAACCGAATATTCAGCGCGGGCATCCAACGCCGATGTTGGTTCGTCCAGTATTAATAGCTGGGCATCGCGTATATAGGCACGGGCAAGCGCTACTTTTTGCCATTCGCCGCCGGATAATTCAACGCCTTGAGCAAAACGCTTGCCCAACTGCTGGTCGTACGCACCAGGCAGTTTGGCTGCCAGTACATCGGCAAGGCTTTGCCTGGCCGACGATTCAATTAACGGGCGGTTGTCTTTTTGTTTGATGTTACCGGTGGCTATGTTTTGCGCAAATGTCATCTGGTAGCGTAAATAGTCCTGGAAAATGATGCCAACATTGAGACGAAGGTCGGTGAGATCGTAATCGCGTAAGTCGATATCATCGAGTAATATTCGGCCCTCTGTTGGGTCATAAAGCCGTGCCAGCAGTTTTACCAGGGTGGTTTTGCCTGCACCATTTTCGCCTACGAGTGCTAGTTTTTCGCCGGGATGAAGCGTAAAATTAAGGTGCCTGTTTGCCCATCTATCCGAATTCGCATACCGGAAACCAACGTCTTCAAAAACAAAACCCTTTTGGATAACCGGTGGAAAGGGATGAGCGTTGGCCGCAAGTTTAATTTTAGGTGTGATCTCAAAAAACTCAAAAAAATCGCGGAGGTAGATAGCCCCCTGCGACATGGATGTGAACCGCGACAAAATGCCTTCGAGCAGTGCCCGCAGTTGCCTGAATGACCCGGCGAGGAAGGCCAACTGGCCGATAGTCACCGTTCCGTCGACAGTTTTTATAATGATGACCACATAAGCGGCATAATAACCAAGGCTACCCAGTATGGCGAATAAAGTACCCCATAATGATCGCTTTACAGCAAGGGCCTTATAATCGAGATAGAATTTACCGGACAATTGTTTAAAGCGATCAATAACAAAGCCCGATAAGTCGAATATTTTTACCTCTTTGGCGGTTTCGTCGCTTGCGCCCAGGTAACGCAGATAATCCAGTTCGCGGCGTTCCGGCGTTTGTCCGCGGGTTAAAGCGTATGTCTGGTCATTAAAATACGATTCGCCTAAAAAGGCTGGGATTATAGCGATAAGCAATAAAATAATCAGCCAGGGATTAAATACCATTAATCCCGCCGCCAGGAAACCCATGGTAATAAGGTCCTGTACCTGGCTCATTACCTGCGAAAGCAGAATGGTGCGGCCCACAGTTTGCTGGCGCGCGCGTTCCAGTTTATCATAAAAAACGGAATCTTCGAACTGATCGAGGTCAAGCGTTGCCGCGTGTTCCATTATTTTAACCGATGTATAGTTACTGAACAGATCGCCCAGCAAGCTATCAAGTAATGTAGTGCCGCGGCTTAAAGCATCAGTTAAAATGGCCAGGCCAAACTCGATGCCTACTAGTTGCCATAAATAATGTGTGCCCAATGCATGTTGGTGGCTCAATAAAACTACCTGGTCAATAATTAACCGGCCTACATATAGTAATGATACAGGCATGGCCGATCGGGCAATGCGCAGCAGGGCGTTGGCGATAGTCATCAAGGGGCTGGTATGCCACACCAGTTTAAAAAACGCAGGTAGATTTTTGAGCGCCGCGAGGCGTTCTTTTAAAGTCAGTGGAGTGGGGCGTAAGTTTTTTGTTGGACGGGTAGCCAATTTTATCCTTTTTTTATGGTAATAACCGTAAAATTAGCCAATTTAATAGCAGCCTTACGCCGATAATGCTTTTGTGAGGGAGAGGTGACAAAATGAGAGGGATGCAACCGCTCTTAAAATCAAGCAGTTTATGCCTTGGGTATGCTGATTGCCAAAAATCTGCTACTTTTGCCGCCATGTTAACAAGTATGGATAGTTCGCTGAAAAATAAATTCGACAGTATTATTTTTGATCTGGATGGCACCCTTTGGGATAGCACCGGCAACGTTGCCCTGGCATGGCAGGACGCCATGGCGCAGGTTGATTATATAGATGAAGTGATGACCCGCGAACGGGTACGATCCATAACCGGGATGGCCTACAATGTAATTTTTGATACTTTGTTCCCTCATCTTGATACTGAAAAACGCACCGAGTTAATGGGGCTTTGCGCCAAAAGCGAACTGGAAATTCTGCACAACAAAGGCGGCGAACTTTATCCTGCGCTGGACGAAACGCTGGCTTACCTGGCATCAAAATATAAACTGTTTATCGTGAGTAATTGTCAGAACGGTTATATCGAAGTGTTTTTAAAGCTAAGCCAGATGGATCACTATTTTATGGGACACCAGTGCTACGGCACCAAAGGCAATCCCAAAGCCGAGAATATAAAGGATATCGTAAACGATCATGAACTTAAAGCCCCGGTTTATGTAGGCGATACCATGGGCGATTATACGTCAGCCACCAAAGCCAGTGTTCCGTTTATTTTTGCCAATTATGGTTTTGGTGTAGTAGAGGAAGGACAAATTGCAACTATCAGCACTTTTGGGGAACTGATTGAGTTGTTGTAAATTTATTGACTAAGTTCTTTTTTTATCTTTAATACAAAATCCTCGGTAACGCCGACCAATTCGGCAATTTTGGATGTGGTGAAGTCTGTTGATGAAAGGAGGTTTCGGGTAATAGCAATGTCCCGTTGAGTTATCCCCTGTTCAATTCCTTCTTTTTTTGCCTGGCTCAATAAAAATTCTTCAATACCCATGGTTGAACTCCTTCCGGTTAGTGTAATAATCTCTTTTTCAAATTTAACCAACATTTCTTTATTTTCAAAACGAAGGTAGTGCCGTAAAAAGTTCATTAACTGACGTATTTTCTCTTTTGGCATTTTTTTGTTTAAGAGCCTTTTGGCCAGATCAAAGGCAAGATCAAACAATTGCGGGTCTTTAAGCCTTTCGTTTAAAAGTACCAGCCTTGCCGAAAGTATGGCCATTGCGAATGGGTTATCACTTGTTTCCAGTTCAGTTTCGTTTTGGTCAATAATTTTATAGGTGTTAAAAGTGTATAATACTTTGGTGCCTAAAAATTCCCTTTCGTATTGGTTTGGATGGAAGTTTTTGTTCGCGTCCGAAAAAATGGCAAACGCCGTTACCGGTTTATCATATTTGTCCAATATCCGGTAATAATACTGAAACATCCGTTTAGCAAAATAATTGTCCGCCTGTCCCTGCACCTCAATATGGATTAAAATCCATTCTTCATTCCCAGCCTTTGTGAATACTTTTACAAGTTTATCTACATATTTAGGGGCGTAATTATCAGCGTCCGGCGGGAAAAGCTGCTCGAGTTCCTTATCTAAATATTCAAAGCCTCTATCAAGGTCAAACAATTCATCAGCATTTGGGTAAAAGAAGCGTAGGAAGTCATCAAACAAATCCTCCAAAGCTGCCTTCCATAATAGATCGTTGCGTTTCATGAGAGTAATTTATAAAAAATAACAAACATTGGTAAAACACACAGAACCAGTTTGTGCCAAATGTGCTTTTAATCACGACTGACAAATATTATTTACCAATTTTATGTGTTAAATTCATAAATTAGACAGCTACAACTTTTAGCTAATTTTTTAACTTACGTATAAATAGCCAATAAACAAACCTTCAATCTCTATTCACTAATCTCTAAAACCTCCATGCTTTTCCCCGAAGATTTTCTGCATTATGTTTGGAAATTCCGGCTATTTGACCGGGCTGATTTGCGAGCCAATGATGGCGAAGAATTGGAAATATTTTCGGCGGGATTACATAACTCAGATTCGGGCCCCGATTTTCAGAATGCCAGGATCAGGATTGGTGACACGGTTTGGGCCGGCAATGTGGAAGTTCATCTTTCCTCATCCGATTGGAAAAAGCACGGGCACACAACGGATAACTCATACAACAACGTTATCCTGCATGTGGTGTACCGGGATGATATGCCGTTGGTATTACCCAACGGCCGGAAGGTACCTACGCTGGTATTGGAAAACCGGATACCTGATGATTTGTATAACCGATACTATAACCTCATTTTCGGCAATCAAACCATCATCCCCTGCGAGGCAAGCATAGGCCAGGTAGATAGCCTAACGCTGCACAACTGGCTCACCAGGGTGTTGGTTGAACGGTTGGAGAAGAAGTCTGCGGCAGTTATAGCAGCGCTTGATTTAAACCGCGGCGACTGGGAAGAAACATTTTACCAGTTTTTGGCTGCAAATTTTGGTTTTAAAACGAATGCACTCCCTTTTGAATTGCTGGCCAAATCGATGCCGCAAAATATCCTGGCAAAGCATAAAAATAATCCCCTGCAAATTGAAGCGCTGATATTTGGTCAGGCCGGGTTCCTGGAGGCTGATTTTAAAGATGAATATTCGCAGAAACTAAAATCCGAATACCAGTTCCTGCAAAAGAAATACAAGCTGATACCGGTTGAAAACCATTTGTGGAAATTTATGCGTTTGCGGCCGCAAAACTTCCCTACCATCCGGCTGGCGCAGTTTGCTGCTTTGGTAGTACAGTCGAATCATTTGTTTTCAAAACTTTTGGAGATAAAAGACGTTAAAGCTTTAAGGTCATTATTTACGGAGATAAAAGTTAACCCTTATTGGGAAACTCATTATCGTTTTGAGGCTGAATCCGCACCCGCCTCAAAAAACCTCGGTGCCGATTCAATTGATATATTGTTGCTCAATACATTGGCTTTATTTTTGTTTAGTTATGGAAAACACAACCAAATTCACCATTATATTAACCGGAGCCTGCAGTTATTGGAGTTTTTACCTCATGAAAATAATAAAATTATAACAGATTTTAGTAACTTAGGAGTGAAAATAAAAACCGCATTTGAATCGCAGGCCCTGCTGGAGTTAAAAAATAGCTACTGTAACTATAAGAAATGCCTGGAATGCGGCGTTGGTAATAAGATTTTAAAGTTGGCATAGGATGTTGCAAAGGATATTAACTTTTTTTGAAAGATACTCATTCGGCGTGTGTACCTATCTTGGTGAAAAATTCAATGTTTCCATCAGCAAGATCAGGCTATTTTTTATTTACTCCTCGTTTTTAGCAGTGGGTTTCCCGCTGATATTCTACATATTCGCCGGTATTGTACTTGATATACGCAATTATGTGAAACGGGTACATACCCGGGTTACGGATCTTTGATTTCGGAAGTCGGAATTTCGAATTTCGAATAAAAAAATTTAATCCCGACACAGGAAGGAAATTTCACCAACTTACATTTCCCGTATTACTTTTTCCATATTGCACAGTCCGTTATGGGTAAGGTGTGTAACTTTTCCCGAAGGCCCATGGGATGCAGACGCAATTACACGATAAATTCATGATTTATCATTTACCCAATCATAAAAATAAGATTTTTGCGTTTGCTATGGTGATTGAAAAATGCCATTGCGGGCTACTCCGCCGCTCCTGAAATGCCGGACCGTTGCAAGCTGACCATACATTTCGCTGTTTAAAGCCCGGAGAAGCTTTGTAACCCGCAATGGCCTTATAATAACTTTCCGGTCCTTACGGCATCCTGCAGGTTGCTCACCCTGAATTTTGGTTTATATATACGGCTCGACAAACGTTTTACCCAAGGCGATTTATAGCCAAAAACCGCTTTAATAACATTAACACTCGCCGACCCGGTAGGGTAACCATATTTGTACCAGCTGAATTTTGATTGATCAACACGAAAGGTTTCGGCGAATTCGGCCAGGAACAAATCGATTTCAATATCCACAATATCCAAATCAAGGTCGATACTGGTGTCCAAACTAAGCGCATAGGGGTCAACCTGCCTTATTTTGTACCTGGCGCAGTAATCAACAATAAATTCTCTCAATTGCGGATGAACTTCTTCCATTTAATAAGTAAAACGTATCAGTACCGTTTGGAGTATGAGACGACGTTTTTTTTGGAAGGTTGCACCGGTTTGGTGGTTTTTTTTAAGAAAAGTTTAAAATGAGGTTGTTGATAATTTTTTCACAACGTTTTCTCCATTACAATCAGCTCGATATGCGCTTTGGGGATGCCGAATTGCTTATCATGATGAAAGGGCCTTATTTCGCCGGTCGCATGGTATCCACGGCGTTCGTACCAACTGATTAACTCCAGGCGGGTGCTTATGACCGTCATGGTTAAGGTGTGGCAGTTTAATTGCCTGGCATAAGCTTCTGCAGCTTCCAGTAACGCCCGTCCAATACCCTGTGCCTGCACATACGGCGAAACGCTAAACATACCTACATACAATTTGGGTGATTGTACTTCCAGGTAAACGCAGCCGGTAATCACACCGTTGTCGTCAACGTTTTTTAGGATGATGATATTAGGGCTATCAAAATAACCCGTTAAGGTTTTTTCATCAATGCGGATACCATCAAGCAGGTTTGCTTCGGTGGTCCATCCTTTTTTTGATGTTTCGCCCCGGTAGGCGCTGTTTACTAAAACATTAAGTTGAGGAACGTCCTCTTTTTGGGCTTGTATTACAGGCATAGCTTATTTTAAAGGCACAAACCTATAATTTTTATGGCGTAGTACAAACCCGGTGCTAAACCATTTTGTGCATAAATTCTTTTGAGGCCCGCTAAACGTTTTTCATAAATTAGAGTTTAATTTGCAATACAGATGATTTAAAAATCTATATCAAAAACAAACTTATGAAGTATTTAAAAATGCTATTGCTGGTAGTAGTAGCCGTATTAACCTTTGGCGCTGCCAAAGCACAAAGCACCCCGCAACAAAAACACGAGCATCGTAAAATAGTCTGTCATATGCGCCATGCACGCCGCATGCGTCATCATCGTGCGCTGCGCCGTATGCGCCACAGGCGCCATATGCGTCACAAACGTTATCGTCAAACGCATAACGGTTAAAACAAAAACAGCCCTGGAATTTACTTCAGGGCTGTTTTTGTTAATAGATGATGATGTCGGGTTAAAGCGCCCTGTAATCTTCCCGTACCGGGCTAAAAACATCAATCAGTTTACAATCGGTAATAGCTGTGCCGCTATGCCATACATTTGAGGGTATAATAGCGAAGATGCCGGGTTCAAGCACCTTTGTTACGCCATCAATAGTAAACTCAAATTTGCCCTCAATGGCAAACGAGCATTGCTCATGAATATGCTGATGGCGCGGAATAGAACTACCCTGTTTTACTTCGATAAAGTTGATGGTATTGGTGGCAGTATGTATCAGTTTCGAAAAAAAGCCCGGCGCTACCTCTTTGGTGGCAATATCATCAAACAGGTGAAAAATTGATTTGTCCATGTGGTTTATATTTTATTTAAAAGCTGGTTCCCTGGTTTAGTTCACCTTCAAACAACGGCTCGTTGGTTAAATAAGGTTTACAAATGTATTGTTTTTTATCAGGTTGCTATTGCATGCAAAAAACGAATATTTCGTTTTTAAATAATAATAAAAAACGCTTTTGGCTCAATAATACATTAAATTTGAACATTGACAAAAATAGGTGATTAAGTTAATTGGCAGGTTAGTTGAGCAACCGTTTAGGATAAATCAGCAAACATTAACTTAGTCCGATTCAATAAAAAACATGGCATTTATCGACTATTACCAAACGTTGGGCGTGGCAAAAACCGCATCGGACAAGGATATTAAGAACGCCTACCGCAAGCTCGCTCGTAAATATCACCCTGATTTAAACCCAAACGATGCTGAGGCGAACAAGAAATTTCAGCAATTGAACGAGGCTAACGAAGTATTGAGCGACCCTGAAAAAAGGAAGAAATACGATCAATACGGCGAAAACTGGCAGCACGGCGAGGAATATGAAAAATATACCCGTCAGCAACAGCAAAGCAGGTCGCATGGTAGTTATACGGGGGGACAGGCATCGAGTTTTGAGGGATTCGGGGGTGATGATTTTTCAGATTTTTTTCAATCTATGTTCGGACAAAGCGGAAGGGCCGGAGGCGCACGGCAAACGAAATTCAGGGGGCAGGATTTAAATGCCGATCTCCGGGTAAATTTGACAGATGTTGCCGAAACCCGAAAACAAACCATAACGGTTAATGGCAAAAGCATAAGATTAACCATTCCGGCAGGGATTGAAAATGGGCAGACCATTAAAATTGCCGGTCATGGAAGTCCCGGTGTTAGCGGCGGACCAGCGGGCGACTTGTTTATAACTTTTAAAGTAGATGACGATGCCCGTTTTAAGCGGCTTGGAAACGACTTGTACGCAAACACGAAACTTGATTTGTATACGGCTGTACTGGGCGGTGAAGTGACGGTGGAGACCCTAACCGGAAAGGTTAAAATAAAAGTGAAACCCGAAACCCAAAACGGTACCAAAGTAAAATTGAAAGGCAAAGGCATGCCCGTTTATAAAAAGGAAAACGAGTTTGGCGATTTGTACGTTACTTATGATATACAGATACCCACAAACTTGACCGAGAAACAAAAGAAGCTGTTTGAAGAGATTGCCGGCAGGGGAGGTGAAAGGTAAAAAGATAAAGGCGAAAGGTTGAAATTAGCCCGATGCCCTCCCGGTACTTAGTGACTAATGACCCAATGACCAATGACCAATAAAGAGATGGAAAATTTAATTGCTATAACAGATGTATGCACTTACCACGAAGTGGAATACACCTTTATCAACTCATTAAATGAAGCCGGCCTGGTTGAGTTAAAGGTAGTTGATAAGCGGACATTTATCCCCGAAAGTGAATTGCGCCGCCTGGAGAAAATGATACGAATGCACCATGAGCTCGAAATAAATATTGCCGGTATTGAAGCAATAACACACCTGCTCGATAGGGTTGAACAAATGCAGGAAGAGCTGCGGGTTTTGAGAAACATAGCCAGTATTTCCCAGGCTTACGAGGCTTAATTCGCAGCTATCGGGGCTAAACCCAGCGGGTTACATAGAATATTTCCGCTTCAATTCTTCGCTTACGATGTAAGCATCTTCCACTACCGATTCCGGGTAGCCGATGGTTTCCAATATAGCGATACCGTTTTTGTTTTTAAGCACGCCTGTTTTCATTTTGTAGTCGAATACCAGGCGTGTATCATTAACGGTTTCTTCAAAAGAATATACAGCGTAATCATTGTCCAAAAGTTCGGCAAGTTCCAGGTCATGGGTCGAAACGAATACAAAGTTCTTATTATCCGTTAGGTAGGTAAGCACCGATTTGGCCGCAGCTATACGTTCAATGGTATTGGTGCCTCTGAAAATTTCGTCGATAATTACCAAACTCTTCACCGGTTCGTCGCCGCCGCTTTGGTTAATAATATCCAGGATGGATAGCGCCTCGGCCTGGAAATAGCTCTTATTCTCGCCCAAATCATCGACAGTACGGATGCTGGTTTGAATTTTTAGCAATGGCGCTTTATATTCGGTAGTGCAGGTGGTGTAAATGGTTTGCGCCAAAAGCGTATTAATAGCGATGGACCGGATAAACGTGGTTTTACCCGACATGTTTGAACCTGTTATCAAAACACCCTCGTCTGTACGGGTATGTATGGAGTTTGGCACGCAATCGTATATCAGCGGATGGTACATGTTTGTAAGATCCATTTTCAGGTTCTCCGTATAAAAAACCGGTTTGCTGTAATGTGTCAATCCTGCCCGCACCGAAAGTACTGCGATCATGGCATCAATTTCTGCTACATATTTGTAAATCACTTCAATATCAGCCCGGTGTTTATTTACTCTTTTTACCGATGTAATAAACATCATGGGTTCCAGCAGGAAAATTAATTTGATAACCCTATAGATGGCATAGCCCAGGTTTTCGGGATTACCGGCTATTTTACTTTCGAAATTTACCAGTTTTAACGATCTGTTAAGGCCGGATAACCTGCTTAAACTTTGTTTGGCTTCTTCGTCCTGCGTGGTTTTCAGCTTTTTTAAAAGCGCGCGCGCAACGCTGTTTAAGATGATCAACTGCGGTAACGAGCGCGTGTAGGATGAGATTTTACTACGGGTGCCGTAATGCAAAGCAATGTTACCCACAATCAATAATATTAATACGGCAAAGCAAATGGGGTTGGGGATAATAAACAAAGATGCCAGTAACCCAATAATCGCGATGCCGGATATCCTGATATACAGGCCCAATATGGGCATCAGCAACGATTCGTGCTCTTTTAAAAATAATTCGGCAATGTAGTAGGCATCAGGGCCGTTAAGTTGCGCCAGGTCAGCTTCAATACGTTCAAGATCGGGCCGTGGTAAATTCAGCGATTCAACCTTCTTGTCGAATTTTAAAAGCTCTTCGAACGAGGTTTCGGGTGTGAAAAGCTTTTTATAGAGATATTGCTTTCCCGGTTTGGAGTTGGTCCGGTCGATAAAATTGAAGATGTTGTTTAAATCAAGGTCATCGGCAATAGCGGTTGAAATCCTCGCCGGATCATCAATGCCGTTAAGATAGGCGGCAATCATTTTAAAATTGCGGCGCGCATTTACGGGCCGTCCCCATTTGTTTCTTATCCGCTCTAAATTTTTTTCGAGTGTTTTGCGCTTATCGTAATAGCCATAAACATAAAATACAACAAGGATGCAAATAATTAATACTATGGTGAACAACCAGTAAAACATATAATCGAAATAACAGTAATTGTTAAAAAAAACTTCTCAAAAACACATCGTAAAGCTATTTAATCTTTAACAATTACCAATAGCCGTAAGCACAAATAATTGCAAATTAAATTGACGTTGCGTGCAGCTGCGCCGGTGGGTTTATACGGGTATAAGAGCCAAAGGTTGTTTTTAAAATGCCGGTTTCCCTTATAAAAAATACGGGGATAATAAATGATCGAAGCGTTGCGAGGTTCTATCTACTGCGGGGTAAAACCCAGTTCAATTAATCATGATTGGATGCATCGTCGGCCATTTCAATAATGACTTCATCGAGCCTGTTCAACTCGATATTAATGAATTTGATAAGTTCGCTGTCCGACGGCTCTTCGCGAAGTAATGCGGCCAGGCCTTTTAAATTGGCAACCGGGCTGCGCATCAGGTGCGATTGTTTCCAGGCCATATCTTTTATACTGTTAATATGATCCTGTATTTGCTGATAAGCTGCTTTGAGGCTCTCTTCCGCATTTTTTCTTTCGGTAATATCAGATAAAGCCAGCATCAATCCGAATATCTCGTTTTTGTCGTTAGTGATGGGGAATAATTTTACGCTGTACCATAATGCGGATCCGTCCGGATGGGGATAGCTGATTTCGTAGCTGATATTTTTGCCCATCAAAACTTCACCGGTGTAGTTTAAAAATTGCGCGTACTGCTCTGGCGGGAAATAATCGGACAATACATCCCCCTTTACAGGCGTATGCCTGAATTGGCTGTTGGCATATTTAACAGCCATCTGGTTATGGGCCATTACATCAAGTTTCTTATCCAACAGCACATAAGCAGTATCGGTGGTGTTCATGATGGTTTTCAGGTTAGCCTCCGATGTTTTCAGGGTTTCCTCGGCCTTTACTTTCTCGGTTACATCATTTGTAAACGAAAGTCGCACAGCCCTGCCTTCAAACATAATATCATAAGCAATTATCTGGATAAACATCAGGGTGCCATCCTTCTTCAGGTGGCGGATAATGCGCTGGTCGTTCAGGGAACTTACCTCGCGATACCAATCTTCCATTTGTACGTCCATGTCCTCGGGCAGCCTGAAATCCGTGGCGTGCATGGATAAAAGCTCCTCTTTTGAGTAACCATACAGGTTGGAAGTAGCATCGTTTACCGCTATTATAGATAAATCGTCTTTGGCAATCATCCACATAGGCAGCGGGTTACTTTCAAAAAGCAATTTATACTTATGCTCCGATATCCTTAACGCTTCTTCGGCCTTTTTGCGCGCTGATATATCAATGGCTATTCCCAAAAAGCAGGGTTGGTTTTCATAAACCATCGAAGTAATGGTAAGTAAAAAAGGCATTTTGTTGCCAGCCTTGTTGCGCACCCTTGCCTCGATGGTGATGTAATTTTTTCCGCTTATTTTTGTTATTTCCCTCCTGACTGCCTCGCGATCCTCCTCGGCAAGCATATCGGCCGAATTTAGCTCTTTTATTTCGGCGGCAGAGTAACCAGTAACTGTTTCGAAGTTTTTGTTCCAGCGTAAAAACTCGCCTTTTTGATTACGTACATAAAACACTTCGGGAAGACTGTTGATAATAGTTTCCGAAAGCGTTTTTTCGTGTAGGATCAACTCCTCGGCACGCATGCGCTCTGTGATATCCAACATCGTGCCTATAATAGATGGTTCCCCGTCAATGACCACGCGGCTGCCAAAAAACTCGATATGGTTTAGCGCGCCATCCTTCTTCTTACCCCTCACCTGGTAGTGCGCATTTTCCATTTTGGCTTTGTACCTCGCCTGTACATAGTCCCTTACGGTGTTACGGTCCTCATCGGCTATTACAATATCGACTATGCTTTTGGGGGTATTAAGCAACTCGGGCAGTTCGTAACCAAAAATTTCGGCAAACCTGGGGTTGGCATAAACTAATCTTTCGCGCTGGCTGATGTAAACCCCCACCATTGATTTTTCTGCCAGTATCCTGAATTTTAATTCCGCATCGCGAAGTTCCCGTTCCATGCGCTTTCTGTCGGTAATATCACGGGCAATTACCAGGGTGCGCTCTCCGCCAATCACCTTTACGTTAACTTCGATGTCAAACACCTCCCGGTTTTTCCTGATCAGTCGCCTTTCGCGTATGATGGCCTTATCCGAATTATGCGGCGCCTTTGGCAGGGGATCGGTTTTTAATTGTTCGGGGTCCACAAGTTCCTCAATGTTCATGAGCATGAGTTCGTCTTTCGAATACCCGGTCATTTTACACATGCTTGCATTTACATCCGTTATATTTCCATCAAAATCAACCAGGTAAATCGCGTCCGAAGCATGTTCAATCAGCGAATGATATTTTTCTTCGCTTTTTTTAAGCTGATCTTCTACGAGTTTTCGCTCAGTAACATCACGCGTAACGGTAATAATCGCGTTAAGTTCCGGATCATCAAGTTTGTTGCACAACTGCGATTCGATCCATATATAGTAGCCCTTTTTGTGCAGTATACGGTAAGTAACGTTTACCGATTTCCCCGGATTTGATAATACGTCCTCGTGAATCTTTTTTATCATCTCCAGGTCGTCCGGATGTGTAAGTTTAAAGTAGTTGCGGTTCATTTCATCGTCGGTCCAGCCGTTGATGGCCTGCATGGATGGGCTGCGATAGATAATATTGCCGTTAACATCATTTAACTTTATCGCCACAAAAACGCTTTCAACAATGGCCCTGAAACGTGCGTTTATTTTTTTGCGTTCGGTGATATTTTCAATCTGGCTCACCATATACAGGGGCTTGCTATTATCATCAAATATAGGCGCCATATTAACGCTTGCCCAAATTACCGCACCGCTTTTACTCAAGTAGCGTTTTTCCATATGGTAGGTGTCGCGTTTTTCAATACGGCCCTTTTTTATCATTTCGAGGCTAAAGCGAACGTCATCTGGGTGGGTTATTTCGGTGACATGCCGCGAGAGCAGCTCCTCCGCCGAATACTCAACCATATCGCAAAAGCCCTGGTTCACTTTCAGCCACCTGCCATCTAAAGAAACAAATGCAATTCCTATAGCCGAGAATTCAAAGGCAGTCCTGAACTGGGTTTCGCTTTCCCTGAATTTTTCGAGTAAACTAAGCAGTTCAGCCGAACGTTCGTCAACGCGCTGTTCAAGCTCTTCGTTCATCACCTTTATTTCTTCCTCTGCTTCGTAGCGTTTGGTATCAAGCCGGTTGAGCCATTTGGCTGTGTACCAAATGAGGGCTAAACTCACCAATAGAAAACTGACGGCCACTACAAGTACACCTGTATCCGGATCGAACAAATGATATTTTATTGATAGTATCCTGAGTTCGCCAAAGATCATCACTACTACAATCATCATCAAAAACAGCCGCCGTGCCATTACATTGCCCACCAACGAACCTGTAAACAAATTAGCAATACCTAAAGAAGGCTGCAGCAACGTAGCCGTTACCGATAATAAAAAAAACAGTATAGCGGTATGCATGGCCATAGCGCCCACATAATCGGTGTTGTAAAATAACACCATGCCAAAAAGGTAGCCGATAACGATTACACCCGAAATGAGTGTTATGCAATGAAGGAAGTATTGCGAAACCAGGTTGATGAAACGTTTGTTTGATTGAAAGCCGAGTAAAGCCAGGCCAAATAAAATGAAACAGCACGAAACGTTAACAGCCATACGGCCGGGATAGGCGTAATGGACCAGGATATCGGCTCTGTCAATAACCACCAACTGATCAATGCCTAACCGGTAATTAAAAATATCCTGCGACAGCGATAAGGAAGCAATAAGCGTAATTAACAGCGCCAGGGTAAAATAGCAGGCCCTGCTGTATTTTTTGATTTGAAATTGGGTGATGAGCAATGCCGCCCCAAGCAAGGTAAAACACAGGGCCGTGTTAAACATCATGGAAACAAACCGGGGGAATATTTTTTGAATACCGGGTAAATTGAGCAGCCAGCCTATAATTTCGGCAACGCCAACAGCTACGCTGAGCAGACTTATTGCAGTAACCGATTTGTTTTTAGGCAGACTAAACATACGGAAATGATATACGATGTTTTAATTTTTAAGCTTCACTACTCCTTCATTTTTACAATGATAAAACATCCTCCATAAAGTTAAAATAAAAATAGCAATAAGAAATGTGCAATTTGACTGTGCCAGGCTTATCGCTTCCCGCCTAAAAAACCTTTTAAGGCTTGCTGCGTAAACTCCGATAGTACCAGTTCGCCGCTTATTGCTGCACGTTGGTTTAAAAGTTCATCCCAATCGGCAGTGCCCTCCCAAAGGATTTCCTTTAATCCGTTAAGGGCTTCCGGATGATAGGAGGCCAGTTTTTGCGAAAGTGCTTCCAGGGCCTCATCCAGGGTATTAATGTCGGGATAAACCTCGTTATACAAGCCTTTTTCCTTCGCCCATTGAGCAGTCTGAAAATCAACAGCCCGGATAGTAAGCTGCGAAAAAGCGGGTAAACCTATTTTGCGGATCACTGCCGGAGAAATAACAAATGGCCCAATGCCAATGGCCAGCTCACTTAGTTTTATGGACGCAGCTTCGGTGGCCAGGCAATAATCAGCTGCCGAAGCCAGGCCAACACCGCCGCCAACGGCCTTACCCTGTATGCGTGCAATGATTATTTTAGACGATTTACGGCAGGCGTTGATCACCCTGGCAAATCCCGAGAAAAATTCGGCCCCGGCTTCTTTGTCTTTTATTTGCAGTAACTCATCAAAACTGGCGCCGGCGCAAAAAGTACGGTCGCCTTCGCTTTTTAATACAATTATTTTTATTTGGGCGTTGGCGCCTGCCGCGGCAATTTTTTCAGTCAGTTGGTCAAGCAGAGCCGCCGGCAGCGAGTTTTGTGCCGGGTGATAAAAGCTGATGGTGGCAACGCCGTTATCGCTGTTGGTGAGGGTTACGTATCCGTTATCGGGCATGAATTGTGAGATTGATGAAAATTAAATTTCAAATTTAAGCTAAAAATGCTTGTCAAATACTCGATAATGCAAGCAGTTGGCGCAATGATCAATCGCTGACCCAAGGCGACCGCTTTTGCCATATGAGAAACTTATTTCGTTTACTTTGATTATTAATTAAATAATCCGCAAAAATGATATTTTATTTGCTTTTAACTATTTCGTTATCAATTTTTTGATTATTTTCAGCAGTCACAATTTGGCGCCTTTCCAATACCCCGGATTTTTAGAATTAAAAACAAAGATCATTATTTTATATGGTTAAATTTTACACGCTCATTTTATGCCTGCTGAGCACGTGCAGCTTTGTTAATGCCCAGGCACCAAATATTAGTTACCCGGCGTCACAAACTTTTGTCGTGGGGAATGCAATTACCCCGGTATCGCCAACTAATAGTGGAGGGGCAGTTTCGTCGGAAGCTGTTGTGAGCAGCCTGCAAAATTTTTCACCCGCCCCGCTCAAACTTGTAGAAGACCTTGCCGGTAACCTAATTTTTTCTGCCGTCGATCCAAATACTTATGAATCCAATATATTTAAACGCGCACCAGATGGAACGATAACACGGTTGTTGCACTTGCCTCTTAACGGATATTTTGATGAGTATATTAATGATCTTGCAGTGGATAACACTGGAAATATTTATTTTACATTCCAGGCGCGAGACTCCGATCTGCACGGTTACAGCGCAGTTTACAAGCTTTCAAACGGTGTCCTGAATATCCTGGCAGGCGGTGGGCGCGTTGGTAGCAGCAATGGCATAGGCACGGCCGCCAGTTTTTATTTCCCAACAGGTATCGCTATTGATAAGTCGGGGAATGTATATGTTGCCGATCAATACAACTGCCTGATCAGGAAAATCACGTCAAGCGGCGTGGTAAGCACTATCGCGGGTTCCGGTGGTTACGGATCAGCCGATGGAATTGCCACGGCCGCCACTTTTCAGTATGTTAAGGGTATAACAATAGATGGCGGGGGTGTTTTGTATGTTTCGGAAAATGACCCAGGTTCCAATACAGGCAGTGACAGGATCCGTAAAATAACACCTGACGGAACTGTTAGTACAATTCATATCAGCACTCCGCAACAAGTTTCACTCAACGACATTTCAGCCGATGCTAATGGTAACATTTACGGAGCCGCTGCCCATATAGTGTATAAAATCTCAGCCTCCGGGGCAGTAAGTCAATATGCCGGCATCGGCTACGCTGGCTCTGTCGACGGTTTAGGCAGCACGGCTTCGTTCGGTAATCTTCAAGGCATAACAATAGACAACATCAGTAACATATATGTAGCAGATTACGGGAATACGCGTATAAGGACAATAGCCCCTGGCGGATATTTGATAAGTCCGGCTTTGCCGGCAGGTTTGGGTTTTGATACAAACACAGGCGTTATAAGCGGCACGCCGACAGCAATAATGGCCCAAACAGCTTATACGGTTGTCGTCAATAACCCAAGCGGAACCAGCAGCTTTACGTTTGCAATAACCGTAGTATCACCGCAATCAATCACATTTGCAAGCCTGGCGCCAAAAAGCTACGGCGATGCTGATTTTGCACCGGGCGCCCTAGCTAGCTCAGGCCTCGCAGTTAGTTATACCAGTTCCAACGCCAATACCGCAACAATTGTAAACGGCAATATCCATATTGTAGGTGCGGGGACTGCAACAATAACCGCGTCACAGGCGGGCAACTCTGATTATGCCGCCGCGCCCCCTCTCAGCCAGGCGTTAACGGTACAAAAAGTGCCGCTAACCATTACTGCAGCTAATGCCTGGAAGGTTTCAGGCACCCCTAATCCTGCATTTTTTGCAAATTACAGCGGTTTTGTAAAAAACGAAACACCGGCGGCTTTAACCACCCAGCCGCTAATAAGTACTACGGCGGTCGTCTCTTCGCCACCGGATAGTTACCCTATTAATGTCAGCGGCGCTGCGGCAGCCAATTATGCCATTAGTTATGTTCCGGGCACATTAACAATAGCCGGCCCTCCGCCTGATATTACCTACACAACCCCGCAAACCTACACGGCCGGGACAGCCATAACTGCGCTCAGTCCCGCAAACGCCGGCGGGGCGGTGCCGGCAACGGTTTACGGAATGGTAAGCAGCATTGCAGGCAGCAAGGCCAACCATTCAACGGTAAACGGTACCGGAGCAGCAGCAGGTTTTCTATCGCCGAATGGTGTTGCAATCGACGCCGCAGGCAATCTTTATGTATCCGATTTTGATGGCGGCCAAATACGAAAGATCGCTCCGACCGGTGTAGTTTCTACTTTTGCCGGAAGCGGTGCGAATATATCTGCAGACGGAACGGGTATTGCCGCAAGTTTTAACGGCCCCGCGGGCTTGGCCTTTGACGGCGCCGGGAACCTATACGTAGCCGAAACTAATGCAATGAAGATCAGGAAGATTACCCCGGCGGGGGTTGTTACCACCTTCGCGGGCTCGGGTTCGCCTGGTTTTACCAATGGCAAAGGTACAGCAGCAAGCTTTTTTTTACCGCAGTCGGTTGCCGTTGATGTTACAGGAAATGTATATGTGGCCGACAGATTTAATAATTCAATAAGGAAAATTACGCCCGACGGAACCGTATCCACCTTAGCGGGAGGTTCAAGCGGCCAGGCAAACGGCACCGGCACAGATGCGCAATTTAACGCACCTTACGGCATAGCGGCCGATTTAAACGGCAGCCTGTACGTTACGGACCAGGGCAATAACATGATCAGAAAAATTACGCCGGAAGGCGTTGTTACGACGCTGGCAGGTAAACTAACCGAGGGTACGACGGATGGAACAGGCTCATCAGCCACGTTCGCCGCGCCCGCCGGCATAGCAGTTGATTTTGCCGGGAACATATTTGTATCCGATCAAAAGTATGGCCGTATCCGCCAAATAACGCCGTCCGGCACCGTGACTACGCTGGCAGGAAATGATAATGGCAACAAAGACGGCGTTGGAATAGCCGCCGGGTTTTATAATCCCCAGGGCCTGGCTCCCGATGAGGCGGGGAATTTATATGTTGCGGACATGTCAAATTATACGATCAGGAAAATAGTAACGACAGGTTATAGTATCGCCCCTCAATTGCCCTCTGGTTTAAACTTCGATATCTCCACAGGGATAATCAGCGGCACTGCCGGCTACCCGTCCGCAACCACCAGCTATAATATAGCTGCTCACAATGCCAGCGGAAACAGCACGACTGTGCTCAGGATCAATGTGACCGCCGAACCTGCGCCGGTAATCAGTTACAGCGGCGCCCAGGTATATACAACCGCCACTATGATTAATTCCCTGGCGCCTGCAAATACCGGCGGGCAAATTGTTACAGGTATTTATCAGCAAAACGTTCTTTTGGCCGGAGGTAATGGGCCCGCCGGACAAAACGGAACAGGTGCGGCTGCGGCTTTCAGCGCGCAAAATGCACTTGCAACGGATGCAGCGGGAAATGTGTATGTGGCCGATGCAGGAAACAATTTAATAAGGAAGGTTACGCCTGCCGGCCTCTCCAGCACTATTGCAGGCAGCGGGGCACAAGGCGCTGCAGACGGCCAGGGCGCCGCGGCATCCTTTTATAGCCCGAACGGCCTGGCCGTTGATAAAAGCGGAAATATATATGTGGCTGACCGGTTGAATTACCTCATCCGCAAGATTACACCGTTGGGTTTAGTGAGCACTTTTGCAGGGAACGGTACGCACGTCGCATCGGACGGCATCGGGACTTCGGCCGGTTTTCAAAATCCCCTGTCGGTGGCGATAGATGTTTCCGGTAATATCTTCGTTTTGGATGGCGGCAATATTCGAAAGATACTGCCTGACGGTACTGTCTCTACTTTTGCTGCAACTAACTTCTACGGTCCACAAAACATTGCGATCGATGCATCAGGCAATTTATATGTTGCAGAATATAGCAATCACAAGATCCGGAAAATAACCCCGGCGGGGGTTGTATCCACCATTGCCGGCAGTTTTTATTTTACCTTTCCGTATGGTATAACAGTTGACAAAAACGGGAATATATTCGTGAGCGATTCTACTCCCGGCGGAACGGTAGGTGGCGGCGCTCTTTATTATATTAAAAGAGTTAGCAGGATTAGTCCGTTGGGCATTGTTAGTCCAATCAGCCTCAATTATGGCGGCAGCCTGGCCATTGATGGTTCAGGTAACTTATTCGCAACATCGGATGCGGGTAATTCTATACATAAAATAATTACTACCAATTATTACACCATAAAGCCATCGTTGCCAAAAGGCTTGGTTTTTGATGAAACAACCGGCATTATCAGCGGCACTCCGGCCATCGCGTCGCCTTCAACGGTGTACAGTGTATCCGCTTATAATAGCGGGGGCCGCAGTACAACAACCGTTAGCATCCAGGTTAAATTACAGGCCGCGCCGAAAATCAGCTATACCGCCGGTGCCTTAAAATTTACGCCCGGAGTCCCCATATCGCCACTGGTTCCCGCTAATGCGGGCGGCGCGGTACCAGCCACCATTTATGGTCAAACGGTGACTTTAGCAGGCAACGGATCGGCCGGGGCTTTAAATGGTCCGGGAACCGCCGCAAGTTTCAATAACGTAACTGCCTTAGCAGTTGACGGCGCAGGCAATTTATTTGCGGCCGACCAGTTGAACAACCTCATCAGGAAGATATCTCCGGCGGGGATGGTAACAACTTATGCGGGAAATGGCCAGGCGGGTTCGTTCGATGGCCCGGTAAGTTCATCGGGTTTTAACCAGCCGCTCTCCATAAACATTGATGGATACGGCAATTTATATGTTTTAGACGGAGCGTCCGTCATCAGGCAAATTACGCCTGGCGGATTGGTAAGTTCGTTAAATTTGTTTAATTATCAGCAACCGTACCCGGTAGCCGCGTCCGGTTTAGTGCTGGACGCCAACGGTAAATTTTACGACTTATTTTATAATGCGATTTTCAAAATAGATCCGAATGCCGGCGCAAATATATTCGCTGGGAGTATTGCCGGAAAAAAAGGTAATGTCAATGGCCAGGATACAGCTGCAAGATTTTATAATCCTCAAAATTTGGCACTGGCGGTATCCGGTGACCTGTTTGTCGCCGATTTATCAAATAATCTGGTCAGGAAAATTTCGCCGTCGGGCCTGGTGACCACACTGGCGGGCAGCGGCGCCCCCGGTTTTGTTGACGGCGCAGGAACATCGGCGAGCTTTTACAATCCCAGGGCCGTGGTATCCGATCCGGCCGGCAATCTGTTTGTTGGCGATGCTTCAAGCATACGCCGGGTTTCACCGGACGGACTGGTAACAATTGTGGCGGGCGGTGATGCATCAGGCGCTGCCGATGGAGTTGGCAGCCAGGCTGGTTTTTCCGTGATAGCCGGACTTGCGTTGGATGCCTACGGCAATCTTTATGTTGCCGATGCGAACAATAACCTGGTAAGGAAAGTGTCCACCACGGGCTACACCATAAGCCCGGCGCTGCCGCCCGGATTAAATTTCGATTCTGCCACCGGCATCATTAGCGGAACCCCGCAAACGGCTTTCCTATCGGCAATATATACGATTACTGCTTACAACGCAGCGGGAAGTAATACCACTACAATAAATTTTGGTGCGCCGGCGCTGCAAACCATCACTTTTAATCCCCTGCCTTCCAAAACCGTTGGCAATGCTGATTTTGATCCTGGCGCAAGCACCACCTCTGGTCTGCCTGTTGCGTATGCCAGCAGCGACCCCACAGTGGCAACCATCGTAAACGGACTTGTGCATATCACAGGTATCGGTACCACAACTATCACGGCCAGTCAAAATGGCAATGCTCTTTATTTGCCTGCGGCAACGGTTACACAAACTTTAACGGTCAATTTAGGTACGCAAACGGTAACCTTTAATCCGCTGGCATCGCAGCATGTTTGGAGTCCTGATTTTGATCCCGGAGCAACGGTTGACTCCGGTTTGCCGATAACTTATACCAGCAGTAATCCGGCGGTTGCCACCATTGTATCGGGGCTGATCCACATTGTTGGCGCTGGTACCTGTACCATCAGCGCATACCAGGCGGGCAATCAATTTTATGCACCGTCAAATACAGTGAGCCAGTCGCTCACTGTCCTGAACAAGGTTTCACAAGTGATTACATTTAATGCACTGTCGCCGGTAAGCTATGGTCAGCCCGATTTTAGTCCCAATGCATCGGCAAACTCCGGACTGCCAGTGACCTATACCAGTAGCGATCCTACCATTGCCACTATTGTAAATGGATTTATCCATATACAAAACATAGGGACGGTTACGATAACGGCTACGCAAGCCGGTAATTATATGTATTCAGCGGCAACTTCGAGCCAGCAGCTTACTATAAATATGGGGACGCAGGTTATAATTTTCCCCTTTATATATAACGTAACCTACGGAAGCCCCGACATGCCTTTAAATGCTTACAGCACCAATGCCAGTATACCTGTTTCATACGCCAGCAGCGATAATACAGTTGCGGTTGTGGTAAACGGTAGTTTGCATATAGTGGGTGCGGGAACGGTAACCATAACAGTTTCGCAGAGCGGTAACAGTTTTTATAACCCTGCTGTGAGCGTATCACGTCAGGTAACGGTAAACAAGGCGCCGCAAACCATAAGTTTTACACTTGCCACGCCAATTACTTACACAACTACCGATTTTGCCCCGGGTGCAACTGCAAGTTCAGGCTTGTTGCCAACTTATACCAGCAGCGATGCAACAGTCGCGCAAATTATAAATGGAAACATTCATGTGTTGAAACCTGGTACAGTAAGTATTGTGGCTGATCAGGCGGGAGACGCCAACTATCTCTCGGCCCCCAGCGTCACGCAAAAAATCACTATTACAAAGGCGTCGCAGATGGTGTCTTTTGTAGCCTTGCGCCCAGTCAGTTATGGCAGCGGAACGGTTACGCCTGCAGTATCGTCAAGCTCCGGACTAACGGTGGCGCTTGCCAGTTCGGATACTACGGTTGCCAGGGTATCAGGGGCAAACCTGGTGATAAAAGGAGTGGGGCAGTCAGTTATTACCGCCAGCCAGGGCGGGGGAGTTGACTATACAGCCGCCACGCCGATATCTCAAACGCTTATCGTAAACCCGGGTGATCAAACCATCACCTTTGCGGCCCTGGCTGCAAAAACTTATGGTGCAGCTGATTTTACCATTGCAGCCACAGCAAGTTCCAAATTGGCAGTCACTTACACTAGTTCCGATCCTGCCATTGCAACCGTAACCGGCAGCACCGTTCATATTGTTTCTGCTGGCACGGTAACCATTACCGCCAGCCAGGCCGGGAGCACCCTTTACAATCCTGCGCCGAGCGTAAGCCAAACGCTTACCATTAATCCGGCTGCCCAAACTATCATATTTAACGCGCTATCAGCAAAAACCTACGGCGCAGCAAATTATGCACCTGTAGCGAGCGTAGCATCATTGCTGCCTGTTACATTTGCCAGCAGTAACCCTGCTGTGTCCACTATTGTGAACGGCAATATCCACATAGTTGGCGCCGGAACCTGCTCTATCACAGCCACCCAGGCAGGTAATACAAATTACGCAGCCGCAACGCCAGTGAGCCAAACGCTTACCGTAAATAAAGCGCCGTTAATAATTAAGCCAAATAATCAAACCATTATTTATGGCGCAGCTATCCCGCAGTTAACGCTAACTTACACCAGTTTTGTCAATGGCGAAACATCAGCTAATTTAATTACCCAGCCAACTGCGGTTACTACCGCAACAGCTGCATCGCCGGCAGGAAGTTATCCAATAACCGCCAGCGGGGCAACAGCAGCTAATTATGCCATCACCTACCAGGCAGGATCACTTACCATTACCAAGGCCAGCCAAACTATTACTTTTGCTGCACTTACGCCGGCAACCTACGGAAGCGCACCGATAGCCCTTTCTGGCAGTGCAAGTTCAGGTTTACCGGTAGCTTATGCCAGTTCGGACACCACGATTGTCAAAGTATCCGGAACTACGTTGGTGATAAGGAACGTAGGGCAAGTCACCATTACAGCCAGCCAGGCTGGGAACCCAAGTTACAATGCGGCGGTATCGGTAAGCCGCGTACTGACTGTTGGCCCCGGCAGCCAAATCATTACATTTGCAGCCCTGCCTGCAAAAATATACGGTGCAGCTGATTTCACTATCGCCGCCACAGCAAGCTCCAAGCTGGCTGTAAGTTACAGCAGTTCAGATCCTACGATAGCAACGGTAACCGGCAGCACGGTTCACATTGTATCGGCAGGAACGGTAAGCATTACTGCCAGCCAGTCAGGCAGCACGCTTTATAATGCCGCGCCAAACGTAAGCCAGCAACTTACTATCAGCCCTGCAGCCCAAACCATTATTTTCAGTGCACTGACAGCAAAGACTTACGGTGCGACAGATTATGCCCCGGTGGCAAGTGTAGCATCCAAGCTGCCTGTAAGTTTTACCAGCAGTAATCCTGCTGTGGCCACAATCTTGAACGGTAATATTCATATTGTGGGTGCCGGAACCAGTACCATAACGGCCAGCCAGGCAGGGAATACCGATTATAGTGCCGCTGCGGCGGTAAGCCAAACGCTTACCGTAAATAAAGCAGCTTTAATTATCAAACCCACAAATCAAGCCATTATTTACGGCGCGGCTATTCCAACGTTAACTTTAACTTATACCGGTTTTGTAAATGGCGATACGCAGGCGATCTTAACAACGCAGCCCGCCGTCGTCACTACAGCAACGGCAACATCGCCGGCAGGCAGTTATACAATTACCGCAAGCGGAGCGGCGGCTACCAATTATACCATAACATACCAGTTGGGTTCGTTAACCATCAGTAAAGCAAATCAAACCATAACATTTGCCGCACTTACACCGGCAACCTACGGAAGTGCTCCTATAACCCTGACGGGCTCGGCCAGTTCGGGTTTGCCGGTGGTCTATACCAGTTCGGACACAACCATAGCCAAAGTATCCGGATCGAGCCTGGTGATAAAAGGTGTGGGGCAGGTAACCGTAACCGCAACTCAAACCGGGGGGCCGGGCTATAACGCTGCGGCGGCGGTAAGCCGGATATTAACTGTCGGCAGGGGCAGTCAAGCTATTACATTTGCAGCCCTGCCGGCAAAAACTTACGGCGCCGCTGATTTTCCTATCGTGGCTACGGCAAGTTCTAGATTGGCGGTGACTTACACCAGTTCTGATCCCACTATTGCTACAGTAACAGGCAACATTGTGCATATTGTGTCCGCGGGTACGGTAACTATTACGGCCAGTCAGGCCGGTAGTTCACTTTATACAGCGGCTCCAAATGTTAGTCAGCAATTGGTGATTTCGCAAATCGTCCAAACGATCATTTTTAATGCACTTACAGCTAGAACCTATGGTGCCGCTGATTATGTGCCCGTAGCAAGTGTGGCCTCGAAACTGCCTGTAACTTTTACAAGCAGCAACCCCGCCGTGGCGACTATTGTAAACGGAAACATTCATATTGTGGGCGCGGGAAGCAGTACTATAACCGCCAGCCAGCCGGGGAATATTGATTACAGCGCAGCGGCCCCTGTAAGCCAAACACTCACTATAAATACAGCAGCCCTTAGCATAAAAGTTAATAATACTACTAAAACATACGGTGCTGCCAACCCTGTATTTACATTTACCTATACAGGTTTTGTAAACGGCGACAGTAATACCAGCCTCGCAACACAGCCTGCAGTTGCCACATTCGCAACCACCGCCTCGGTGCCGGGCTCTTATGCTTTAACTGTAAGCGGCGCATCGTCTGCAAATTATACCATCAGCTACATAGCGGGAAGCCTGGTGATTGGCAAAGCGCCTTTAATTATCACAGCCGATAATAAAACAAAAATAGCAGGTTCGGCAAACCCGGTTCTTACGGTGACTTATTCAGGTTTTGTAAATAGCGAAACGCCGGCTAATCTTACTACTCAGGCAGTTGCTCATACCACTGCATTGGTAACATCGCCGGTTGGTACTTATCCAATAACCGTAGGCGGCGCAGCCGACCCGAATTATACTATAACTTTTGTTGCAGGCACATTAACAGTAACCGCGTCCGGCAAAAATGGGCCAGTGGTTGCGGATAACCCGGTGCAGCCTGATGAGACCAGAACAAGCTTTCCTGAGCCAAAAGTACGATCGGCCGTATCGCCAAATGGCGATGGGATAAACGATGCCTTGATTATTGACGGAATTGAGCATTATCCCGACAACAAACTGACGCTCATCAGCCGTAACGGACAAAAAATATTTGAAGGTGTGAAATATGATAACATTAACCGGACATTCAACGGGCGCTCCAATATTACCGGGTTATTGCAGCCTGCGGGC
>Ga0068855_100000272_pt1 | contig 64125 bp, 49 predicted proteins | sample KBSCornC52_FD_66592 | JGI IMG/M metagenome (GOLD analysis project Ga0068855, IMG submission 66592) | Corn rhizosphere microbial communities from Kellogg Biological Station, Michigan, USA - KBS Corn C5-2 | ecosystem: Host-associated > Plants > Roots > Rhizosphere > Soil ... | reverse complement strand
CTTGCCTTCGGTGCCGACCTCACGCGCCACGCGGCTCACCTCGGAGGCGAACGCATTCAGCTGAATGCGTTCGCCTCCGAGGTGAGCCGCGTGGCGCGTGAGGTCGGCACCGAAGGCAAGCTCGGCGGCCAAGCGGTCGTGCCCGGCGTCGCCGGCACCTGGAAAGACTTGACCGACAACGTCAACTCGATGGCGTCGAACTTGACCGGTCAGGTGCGCAACATCGCCGAGGTAACGATCGCGGTGGCCAACGGCGACTTGTCGCGCAAAATCATCGTCGACGTTCGCGGCGAGATTTTGCAACTGAAAGAGGCCATCAACACCATGGTCGAGCAGCTGCGCTCGTTCGCCAGCGAGGTCACGCGCGTGGCCCGCGAGGTCGGCACCGAAGGTCGCTTGGGCGTGCAAGCGGTGGTGCCGGGCGTGGCCGGAACCTGGAAGGATTTGACCGACGGTGTGAACGCCATGGGCGCCAACTTGACGGCCCAGGTGCGCAACATCGCCGAGGTCACGACGGCGGTCGCGCGGGGTGACCTTTCGCGCAAGATCACCGTGGACGTGAAGGGTGAGATTCTGGAGCTGAAAAACACCATCAACACGATGGTCGATCAGCTGCGCTCGTTCGCCTCCGAGGTGACGCGCATGGCGCGCGAAGTCGGCACCGAGGGCAAGCTCGGCGGCCAGGCCGACGTGCCCGGGGTCGCGGGGACGTGGAAGGATCTCACCGACTCCGTCAATTTCATGGCCGCGAACCTGACCAACCAGGTGCGTGGCATCGTGCGCGTGGTCACGGCAGTGGCCGACGGCAACCTGCGCCAGAAGCTGACGGTGGAGGCCAAGGGTGAGGTGGCGGCGCTCGCCGACACCATCAACAACATGACCGACACGCTGGCGACCTTCGCCGAGCAGGTCACCAACGTCGCACGCGAGGTCGGGGTCGAAGGGCGCTTGGGGGGGCAGGCCAACGTGCCCGGCGCCGCCGGCACCTGGAAGGATTTGACAGGCAACGTGAACTTGCTCGCCGCCAACTTGACCAACCAGGTCCGCGCCATCGCCGACGTGGCGACGGCGGTGACCAAAGGCGATTTGACGCGCTCCATTCAGGTCGAAACCCGCGGCGAGATGGCCGACCTGAAAGACAACATCAACACGATGATCGACAACCTGCGCGCGACCACCGATCGCAACCAGGAACAAGATTGGCTGAAGACGAACCTCGCCAAGTTCACCCGCATGTTGCAGGGCCAGCGCGATCTGCTCACGGTCGGCAAAACCCTGTTGTCGGAGCTGGCGCCGCTGGTCGACGCCCAGCAGGGCACCATTTATCAGATGGATCGGCCGGAAGCGGGCGAGGTCGGCGAAATCGTGGGCACGCGCACGTTGCGACTTTTGGCCAGCTACGCCAAGCGCCAAGACCAACCCGAGCAGATCGCGCTCGGCGTCGGCCTCGTCGGCCAGGCCGCGGCCGAGAAGCAGCGCATCTTGCTCAACGACGTGCCGCCCGACTACACCCGCATTCAATCGAGCCTGGGTGAAGCGGCGCCGCAAAGCGTGCTGGTGCTGCCGGTGCTGTTCGAGGGTGAAACCATGGCCGTGATCGAGCTGGCGGCGCTCAGCCCGTTCACCAATACCCACCTTGCGTTCTTGGAGCAGCTGACGCAGTCGATTGGCGTGGTTTTGAACACCATCGAAGCGACGATGCGCACCGAAAACCTGCTGCTGCAGTCGCAGCAGCTGACCAGCGAGCTGCAGACGCGTCAGACCGAGCTGCAGCAAACCAACGAGGAGCTGGCCTCGAAGGCCAAGCAGCTGGCCGAGCAAAACGTGGAAGTGGAGCGCAAGAACAAGGAAGTCGAGCAAGCGCGCCGCGCCTTGGAAGAGAAAGCCACCGAGCTTGCTCTGACCAGCAAGTACAAGTCCGAGTTCTTGGCCAACATGTCGCACGAGCTGCGCACGCCGTTGAACTCCATCTTGATCTTGGGCCAACAGCTGGCCGAAAACGCGGGCGGCAACCTCACCACCAAGCAGACCGAATTCGCCAAGAACATCCACTCCGCCGGCACCGATCTGCTGACGCTGATCAACGACATTCTCGATCTGTCCAAGATCGAGTCCGGCACGGTGACGGTCGAGCCGGAAGAGATCCCGTTCAGCTCGCTGCGCGACACGGTGCACCGCACCTTCCACCACATGGCCGAAGGCAAGGGGCTGGTGTTCGACGTCGAGATCGACACCGGCCTACCGCGCTCGTTCGTGTCCGACCCCAAGCGGCTTCAGCAGATCTTGAAGAACCTGCTGTCGAACGCGTTCAAGTTCACCGCCCAAGGCAGCGTGGCCATGACCGTGAAGCCGGTGACGTCCGGCTGGAACCCCGAGCATCCCATGCTCACCGCCGCCGCCTCGGTCGTCGCGTTCGCGGTGACCGACACCGGCATCGGCATTGCACCCGAGAAACAGCGGCTGATTTTCGAAGCCTTCCAGCAGGCCGACGCCGGAACCAGCCGCAAATACGGCGGCACCGGCCTGGGTCTGGCCATCAGCCGTGAGCTCGCCAACCTGCTCGGCGGTGAGATTCGCCTGGTGAGCACGCCGGGCAGCGGCAGCACCTTCACTCTCTACCTGCCGCTCGAGTTCACCGGCACCTCGGCCCGCAGCCTGCCGCCTTCGAGCCAGGACGTCCTCAAGCGCCCGGTCACGATGCTGGCCCTGGCCAAGCCCGAAGACACCGTGCTGGACGATCGCAACAACATCGGCGAGACCGACTCGGTGCTCTTGATCATCGAGGACGACCCGCACTACGCGCGCATTTTGCTGGGCATCGCGCGCTCGCAAGGTTTCAAGGGCTTGGTCGCCAATCGTGGCCAGCAAGGCCTGTCCCTGGCCCTCGAGCACTTGCCCACGGCCATCACGCTCGACGTGTTCTTGCCGGACATGCTGGGCTGGACGGTGCTCAACAACCTCAAGCTCGAGCCGCGCACTCGCCACATTCCCGTGCAGATGCTGTCGGTCGAGGAAGAGCGCCAGCACGGCCTGTCCCACGGCGCCTTCTCCTATTTGGTCAAGCCGGCCACCACCGACGAGCTGACGGTAGCGCTCGATCGGCTGAAGGCCTTTGCCGGTCAACCCGGCAAGCGGCTACTGGTGGTCGAGGACAACGACGTCGAGCGGCAGAGCATCGTCGAGCTGCTCGGCTCCGAAGACATCGAGATCACGGCGGTTGGCACTGGTGCCGAAGCCTTGAGCCAGCTCGCCAATCACCCGTTCGACTGCTGCGTGGTCGATCTGCGCTTGCCGGACATGACCGGGTTCGAGCTCTTGGACCAGCTGCAGCGCGAGCCCACCTTGAAGACGGTGCCGATCGTGGTTTTCACCGGCAAGGAGCTCACGCCGGAAGAAGAGTCCCGCCTGCGCACGGTGGCCAAGAGCATCGTGCTGAAGGACGTGCAGTCTCCGGAGCGCCTGCTCGACGAGACTTCACTGTTCTTGCACCGGGTGATCGCCGACCTACCCGATGCCAAGCGCAAGATGATCGAGCGCCTGCACGGCTCCAGCGAAACCTTGCGCGGCCGCAAGGTGCTGGTCGTGGACGACGACGCCCGCAACATCTTTGCCTTGACGACGGTGCTCGAAAACCAGGAAATGGACGTGCTCAGCGCCACCAACGGGCGCCAGGCCATCGAAATCATTCAAAATACAGCTGACCTGAGCGTCGTGTTGATGGATATCATGATGCCGGAAATGGACGGCTACGAGACAATGCGCGAAATCCGCAAGGACAGCCGCTTCCGCACGCTGCCCATGCTGGCCCTCACCGCAAAGGCGATGAAGGGCGATCGCGAGAAATGCTTGGAGGCGGGCGCTTCTGACTATATCGCCAAGCCCGTGAACACCGACCAGCTGCTGTCACTCTTGCGCGTTTGGTTGTATCGCTGATGGAACAGGAACCCATCGACATACTCCTGGTCGACGACGAGGCGCGCAACCTCGACGCGCTCGAAGCGATCTTGGCCACGCCGGGCTACCGCTTCATCCGCGCGCTGAATGGCGACGCGGCGTTGAGCGCGCTCTTGAAGCACGACATCGCGGCGATGGTGTTGGACATCCGCATGCCCGACATGAGCGGTGTCGATCTGGCGCGCATCATCAAGGGCACCAAGAAGTTTCGCGAGATTCCGATCCTGTTTTTGACCGCGCACCTTTTGGACGATCAAGACATCGTGGCCGGCTACGGCGCAGGCGCCGTGGACTACCTGATGAAGCCGGTCAATCCGCTGGTCTTCCGCCATAAAATCGCGGTATTCGCGGAGCTATTCCGGAAGACGCGGGCGCTCGCCGAGCTCAATCAAACGCTCGAAGCTCGCGTGCAAGAGCGCACCGCCGAGCTGGAACGGTCCGAAGCCGCACTGCGCGCCGCCGACCGTCAGAAGGACGAATTTTTGGCCACCCTCGCCCACGAGCTGCGCAATCCGCTCGCGCCGCTGCGCATGGGCCTAGCCCTACTGAGGCGTGAAGTAGAGGGCGACTCGAAGGCCACCCTGACCGTCATGAATCGTCAGCTGGACCACATGGTGCGGTTGATCGACGACCTGCTCGACGTCGCCCGAATCAGCGGCGGCAAGCTGGAGCTGAAGAAAGAACGCGTCAGCGTCGCCGAAGCGATTCAGACCGCGCTCGAGACCTGCCGGCCCTTCTTCGAGCAGCGCCGCCAAAACGTGACGACCCAGATTCAGGCGTCGCTGTTTGCCTTCGCCGATCCGACGCGTTTGGCCCAGATTGTCAGCAATTTGCTGCACAACGCCTGCAAGTTCACGCCCGAAGAAGGCCACGTCGAGGTTTCGCTCACCCACGAGGCCGGGCGCGCCGTCATCCGCGTGACGGACTCAGGCGTGGGCATCGGCGCCGACCAATTGACGCGCGTCTTCGAGATGTTCACCCGCATCGAGCCGACCACCCGAAGCCAGAACAGCGGACTGGGCATCGGGCTCGCGCTGTCGCGCAAGCTGGCGGCTTTGCACGACGGAGACATCACGGTGGCCAGCGAGGGACCGGGTCGGGGGAGCGTGTTCACCTTTTCGCTCCCCGCCGAGGTGGGCGTCGCCGAGCCCGACCGCAAGCTGGAGTCGCTACCGCCGCGCGCCGGTGCCGACGGCACGCCGGTCAACGTGTTGGTGATCGAAGACAACGAGGATTCCGCGGAGGTTTTGGCGTTGGTGCTGGAAAGCCGCGGCTACAATCCCAGCGTGGCCCACACCGGCACGGCGGGCCTGGCGCTGTTCCAAGAGACGCACCCCCGCATCGTGCTGTGCGACATCGGCCTGCCGGAAATGGACGGCATCGAGGTATGCAAGCGCGTGCGCGAGCTCGAGCTCGACTACACCCCCGTGATGATCGCCCTCACCGGCTGGGGCATGCAGGAGGACCTCCGGCGCACGAAAGACTCGGGCTTCGATCACCACCTGGTGAAACCCGTCGCTCCGGACGATCTGTTCCGTCTGCTCGACAAGCTGAGCAAAGCGGCGACTTCGCCCTGAGCGATGCCGCCTGCGCGCGGCGAGCAGGCTGGCACGGCGGTTGCTCCGTAGCCAGGCATGCCCTCGCGTAGCAGTTTGCTTCCGACGATTTCATGGGGACCAGATCGGCTCCACCAGCGCTTGGCCAAGTCCCACGCGGCCCGCTTGTCACCCCAGCGGGAGGACTTGGACTGGGAAACAACCCTCAAGGAAGAAGTCACGTGTCGCCGGATCGAGCGCGACCTCGTCGAACGCGAGCGCGTGGCCATTGCGCAACAGGTTCGCAGCGTCCCGACCGATCCGACCGGATTCGCAGCGTGGTTCGAGGAGCTGAAGGAGACCGGCCCTGGCCAAAGTGACCCGCTGTTCCCGTGGCTGGCCGAGCAAGCCACGCTCTCGGACATTTGTTGGTTCTTGCGCCAGGAAATGGCGGGAGAAGCCGGTTTCGACGACCTCGTGGCGCTCTCGCAGCTGAAGTTGCCGCCCCGGCCCAAGCTCGAGATGGCGCGCAACTACTGGGACGAGATGGGACAAGGCCACGAGGGTGGCATGCATGGCCCCATGCTGCAGCTGCTAGGTACGGGCTTGCCTCAGTCATCGCCGGTCTGGGAGGCGCTGGCGCTCGGCAACCTGATGGTGGCGCTAGCGACGTCGCGTTCGTACGCTTATCAATCGATCGGCGCGCTGGGCGTGATTGAGCTGACGGCACCGGGCCGGGCCGAGCTCGTCAATCAAGGGCTGAAACGGCTGCACTTCGATGGCGCAGCGCGCCGCTACTATGCCCTTCATGCCACGCTCGACGTGCGACACAGTCAGACCTGGATCCGTGAGGTTCTGATGCCATTGGTGGAGTCGGACCCGCGTATCGCACCGCTGCTGGCCGAAGGCGCGCTGCTGCGCTTGCGCGCGGGTGCGCGCTGCTTCGCCCGCTACCGCGTCGAGCTGATGCCCAGCGACTCAGGGCTGTGGCGCCTCCCTGGGGCGAGCTAGCGCGGGCGCAGCAGCCGTTTCCCCACCGGAACAGGGGTTGCAAGGCTCACCGCCCATGACCGAATTCAAGAACGCCGAGGAGCGCGAGATTTCCCGCGGTGGAAAGGCCACCGCGATCTGGACGATGAGCATCGCACTGTTCGTGATCGCCGGCGGCATCGCCCTGGCGATGGAGCTGCGCCAGTACGTGTCGCCCCCCGCGAGACCCGGCACCACCAGCGCGACCACGACGGCCGGCGAGGCCAAGCCTCCTTCGCCCTAGGCAGGCGGCGAGGCGGCACATGTTTTGCTCGGCCAAACCCGCCCCACTGCAGCTGAACAGCGAGGAAGCATGGACAAAAAGAAGATTCGGTACGCCGTCATCGGAGCCGGCAATATCGCGCAGGTCGCGGTCCTGCCGGCGTTCAAGCATGCACGCAGTAACTCCGAGGTCGTGGCCGTCATCTCCGGCGACGCCGAGAAGCGCGCAGAGCTGACCCAAAAATACCGACTGGAGCTGTCCGGCGACTACGACGACTTGGAGCGCGTGCTCGAGCGTGGCGCCGTGGACGCCCTGTACGTGGCGACTCCCAACGCGCTTCACGAGCAGTGCGCCGTCCGCGCCGCCGCGGTCGGCGTGCACGTGCTTTGCGAAAAGCCGCTGGCCACGACCGTGGCGGACGCGGAGCAAGTCGCCCAGGCCTGCGCCGCGGCCGGCGTCAAACTGATGGTCGCCTACCGGTTGCACTTCGAAGAAGCGAATCTGAAGGCTATCGAGCTGGTAAAATCCGGTAAAATCGGGGACCCGCGCATCTTCGACTCGGTCTTCAGCCATGTCGTGAGGCCGGGAGACATTCGGACGAGGGCCGACGTTGGAGGCGGCGCCATGTTCGACCTCGGAGTTTATTGCGTCAATGCCGCGCGCAACTTGTTCCGCGCAGAGCCGGTGCTGGCGTTCGCTACGTCGCAAGAGCGCGACGGCGTGGACGAGACGACCACGGCAATTTTGCAATTCCCTGGCGGGCGTGTGGCCCAGTTCACGGTCAGCAACGGCACGTCTGCCGTCTCCAGCTACCGCATCGCCGGCACCGACGGCGACCTGCGCGTCGAGCCCGCGTACGAATACTTCGACAAGCTCGAGCACTACCTGACCGTGGATGGCAAAACCCGCCATGAGTCGTTCGGCAAGCGCGACCAATTTGCGCCCGAGCTCGAGTACTTCTCGCAGTGCATTCTCGACAATCGTGAGCCGGAGCCCAATGCCGAAGAAGCCATCGACGATCTGCGCGTGATCGAGGCCATTTTGCAGTCGGCCCGCACGGGTAAGCCGGTGGCCCTCACCCCTCGACAGCGCGCGCGCCGCCCCAACGCAACCCAGGAAGCCAAGAAGCCGGCCGTGGGCAAAGAGCATCCGGTGCACGCCCCCTCACCCAGCCTCAAGTGAGCCGTAGGTCGCGAGCTGGCGCGACCCCCGAGCCCGGCATCGCTAGTCTTCGGCGAGCAGCTTCGCGATCTTGCGTAGGTCGTCGACCAGCGTCTGGAAAGCCTCCCGGCGCGCTTGCTCATCGGGCGCGCGCAGCACCGCCGATGGATGGAGCGTCGCCAAGATGGCGGGCGCAAGCTCGCCTTGCTTCACCACGCCCCGCTCTTTACTGACCCGGAACGCCGGGCCCCAAATCGATTGCGCAGCCGTGGCCCCGAGCAGCACCAGGACGTCTGGCTTCACGACCGCCAACTCTGCGCGCAACCACGGGGCACAAGCCCGCACCTCGCCCACCCGCGGCTTTTTGTGCAGGCGAGCTTTCCCGCGCGGCTCGAAGCTGAAATGCTTCACCGCGTTGGTCACGTAGGTCAGCTTGCGGTCGATGCCCGCTTCGGCCAGCGCCTGGTCGAATACGCGCCCTGCCGGGCCGACGAACGGCCGCCCCTCGCGGTCTTCCGCGTCGCCCGGCTGCTCACCCACGAACACCACACGCGCGCTCCGCGGCCCCTCGCCGAACACGGTTTGCGTAGCGGCCAGATACAGGTCGCAGCCTTCGCAGTCCCGCGCCGCCTCGCGCAGGGTGGGTAGCGACAAGCGCGACGGCAAGAACGGCGTGGCGTCGTGGGGTGGCTCGCGCTTCGGCATCGCTGGCCGCCTCTACTGGTCCAGGTTCAGGCGCGCGCCGCTCGCCACCGCGTCAAGCCGTAGATGCCGAGACCGAGCGCGCCCGCGCTTACCACGGCGCGCAGCAAAAGCTTGGGATTGCTCTCGAGCACGTCGATGCGATCGGCGAGCACGAGCAGCATCCAGCGCCGCGGCCGGTAGTCGGGGGAACGGTAGGCCAGACGCCGGATCAAGCCGCTCAGCCCCCACGGTGGACTGGCGATCGAGTAGACGGGCGTGAGCGTGCGCCCCTCGCCTACGACCGGCAATTCTTCGGAGAATTGTTGATCCGGCTTCAACCAGTGAGCATTGCCCAGCGGCTGCGGCGGATCGGCTTCTTGCGGCACTCCGGGGCGATCCAGCGGATCTCGATCAGGGGCAGACGAGGCGCCCTTCGAGCTAGACGGGGACGTGAATGGGTGGACGGTTCGTTGAGTCATGAATCCTCTTCAGGCAGCTTGCGGAATGAGCACGCACTTGATGCACTCGTCGCGCTTCTCGTCGAAAATGCGATAGGCGTCGGCGCCTTGCTCGAGCGGAAAACGATGGGAGATGATGGCCTTCGGGTTGAGGCGACCCGCGCGGATGTGCTCGAGCAGGTGCGGTAGGTAGCGCTTCACGTTGCATTGAGCGCCGCGCAGGGTAAGGCCCTTGTTCATCGCTTCACCCATCGGCACCAGGTTCCAGGGTGGGCCGTAGACACCAATCATGACCACGTTGCCGCCGCGGCGCGCGGCTTGAATGGCCCAGGTCAAGGCGGTGGCGCTGCCAGCTTGGAGCTTGGCTTTGCCCAACAACGTCTGCAGCTTCGAGCCCAGCGCCTCGCAGCCCACGGCGTCGATGCAGGCGTCGGGCCCGCGACCTTCGGTCATGTCGCGCAAGCGGCCGATGATGTCGGCGTTCCCTTCGCGTTCGTAGTTCAGCGTTTCCACGCCCGCCCAGCGCTTCGCAAACTCCAGCCGATAGTCGAGGCGGTCGACCGCGATCACCCGACCTGCCCCCATCAGCCAGGCGGATTGCATCGTCATCAACCCCACCGGGCCAGCACCAAAGACGCAGATCGTCTCGCCCGGCTTGATGCCGGCCATTTCGGCGGCTTGATAGCCGGTGGGCAAGATGTCGGACAAGAACAGCAGCTCCTCTTCCTCCATGTCGTCCGGAATTTTGAACGGCCCGACGTCGGCAAAGGGCACGCGCACCCGCTCCGCTTGGCCGCCCTCGTAACCGCCGGTGGTGTGCGAGTAGCCGAAAGCGCCGCCGCCCATGCTGCACGAACAGTTGGAATTGTCGCACACCCCCGTCAGGCCTCGCTGACAGAAGAAGCAGGTACCGCACGCGATGTTGAAGGGTACGACGACGCGATCACCGCGGACGAGCGATGCGACTCCGGGTCCCACCTCTTCGACCACGCCCGCAAACTCGTGACCGAACGTGGCGCCCACGCGCGTGTCGGGCACGAGGCCGTGGAACAAATGTAGATCCGAGCCGCAAATGGCGGTTCGGGTAACTCGAAGCACGATGTCGTCCGGATGCTCGATGCGAGGCTCGGGCTTGTCGACGACCTTCATGGTGCCCGGCGCTCGATAGGTGACTGCTTTCATGGCTGGTGGTTCTCCAGCGCGAGACCACTGCAGCTCACATGCCAGGTGCGCGGTGCTCAGCGCCAGTCGGCCCAACCGGTCCGTGGTTCCTCGGACACGTGGCGCAATTTGCCGGGCGGGCGTTGTAACGGCTCGCCCTCTACCAGACGCGCCAAGTTGCGAGCGTCGTAGGGCGCGCGCACCTTCACGTCGTTGTCGAAATACACGAACACGTCGCCGCTCTGACGCCAACGCCGTACGCGCTCGGCCCAGGGAGCGAGATCTTTGGGGGAATAGCCGCTGACATACAGGCGTTTTTTGCCGTGCAAACGCGCGTACGCGAAATCGGCGGTCAAGTCCTCGATCATGGGATAGAGGCCTGCTGAATCAGCGACGCACGAGGCGACGCCGTACTCGCGCAACAACTCGACGTAGCGTGGGTCGGCAAAGCTGGGGTGGCGGACTTCCAAGGTGTGCCGAACCGGCAGGTTGCCGGTGGTCGCATCGACGACGCTACGACCGTCCAAGCGCGCGTCGTGCTGGCGCGCCAGCCTCTCCACTGCGGCCGTCGTGCGCGGCAATAGATCGCAGAAGCGGCGCAATACGTCGGGCTCGAAGCGTAAGCTGGGCGGCAATTGCCACAAGACCGGCCCGAGCTTGTGGCCCAGGCACAGCAGCCCCGAAGCGAAAAAGTTCGCCAGGGCCGTCTTGACGTTGCGGAGCCGCAGCATGTGCGTGATGAAGCGCCCGCCCTTGACCGCGAACACGAAGTCGTCGGGCACACGGTCATGCCACGCCCGATAGCTCTCCGGCCGCATCAGTGAGTAGAAGGAACCGTTGATTTCGATGGTAGGAAATTCTCGGCTCGCGAAGGCTAGCTCGTCGGCCTGGCGCAGCCCCGGCGGGTAGAACACTTTGCGCCACGGCGCGTACGTCCAGCCCGATATGCCGATGCGAGCACGCGGCGTAGCTAGCTCGACCATGCCAACTCGCCCTCCGTGTCGAAGGTCATGGTGGGGCCGCTGCAAACGGCGCGCCGCCGCTGACCATCGCCCCTCGGCCGGTTCGCCGCTTCGCGCCGGGCAAAGCGCGCCGTTCGAGGCGCTTCGCGACGGGAACCCCCAAGCGTCGGCGTTTTAGCCGGAAATCGCCCCGTGGGCGGCCCTACGCACGCCGGCACGTCCGTTGCTGGGAGAGCGGGCATGAAAGCAACCGACCTGCTCAAACAACAACACGACGAAGTCGCGCGCCTGTTCAAGGCCATCGAAAATGCCGACGACGGCGCCGACAAGAAGGCCCATTTCCTCGAGCTTGCCTCGAACCTCGTGGGCCACGACGGCATCGAAAGAGAGATCTTCTACCCCGCCTGCGAAGAGGCCATGGGCCTCAACGACGAGCTGGGCGAGGCCCTCGTGGAGCACGGCGTGATCGAGTTCGCGCTCTACCAAGCCAACGAGGCGCTCGGCAAGGACGACTTCGACTTCAAGGTTACCGTGCTCAAGGAGCTCGTCGAGCACCACGTGAAGGAAGAAGAAGACGAGTTCTTCCCTCAAGCCGAGAAGGCGCTGGGCGATGACAGCCTGGAGCTCTTGACCGAGGAGCTGCAAGAGGCGTTCGAGGACGCTCGCCAAAGCGACTTTCAGACGCCGTTGTACGAGAACCTGCGGCAAGTTTTCGCCGGCGCCCTCAAGACCGAGCCCCGGGAGAGCGAGCCCGCGCGCCCCAAAGCCCGCGGCAAATCCCGCAAGACGGCGTAGATTTTCAGTTCAGGCGCGAAGATAGGAGATGGCGGCGGGCGCGACAGAGATGTCGAACGTCCGCTCGCCCGGGGGATGGCGTACCAGTTTGCCGTCTCGATGTAGGAGTCCCTCGCTAGCGGTGATGCGGATGTTGGAACCGCGGTCGACCCGGGCGCCGCCGTTGCGCAACGTGCCCTTCGCCCCGAGATCCGTGAGCAGCGAGCGCTGGGACTCGTCGATCAATACCACCTCGAACGCGCCGTCACCCGGATCGCTCCCTGGAGAAACCGCCAACCGCGGGCCGAGCAACGGAACGTTCATCACCTCCACGAACAGGTATTCTCCCGAGAGATCTCGACCGTCCACCTCGACGCCGTAGAAGCGAATGGGGGCCTGGTTTGCCGTGGCGCAAAAGCGCTTGCGGTCACGTTTGAGCGTGCGCGCCACGCTGGCCCGCTGCGGACGCAGCTTGGCTTGAGCGATTGCCTGAGGAAACACACCCCAACCCACCGCCTCGGCGAAGCGCTGTCGCAGCGCACCGTCGCTGACCAGCCCCAAATCGAACGGTACCGCGTGAGCCGTGTCCCAGCCCTTGACCACCTTTCTGAGCCGCGACGGCATCTTCAAGGAGCGCGCCGTATTGTTGGCCGTGCCCAGCGCCAAGATGGCTAGCGGCACCTGCCACCCCGACAGCTCACACGCCGCCTTGCCGACCGTTCCGTCGCCACCCGCCACGACCACTAAGTCGCACGGTGCGGCGTGCAACGCAGCCGTCAGGTCGCCGACGCGCCGTGAAATGTGCGCGACCTCGTGGCCGGCTCGCCGAATCAGATCGGTCAGCTCGCCCTCGGAGTGATCCTCGCTACCAGCCGAGGCGTTGTGCAGCAGTGCGACCCGCATGGCCGGCGCCTTGCAGGAAGCAGACCCATGCGAATCCTGATCGTAAACGACGATGGCATCTACAGCCCCGGCATCTTGGCCTTGGCGCAGGTTGCCAGCGAATTCGGGCAAGTCACCATCGTTGCGCCCGACGTGGAGCGGTCGTCGACGGGACACGCCGTGACACACAGTCGCCCTTTGTCCTATCGGCGGACCCCGGTAGCCGGCTTCGAGGCGTTTCGAGTCGACGGCACCCCCGCCGACTGCGTTGCAGTCGGTTTCTCCATCTCCGAAAAGGCCGACGTGGTGCTATCGGGCATCAATCTCGGCCACAATTTGGGCAATTCCATGTGGCACAGCGGCACGTTGGCGGGCGCCAAGCAGGCCGCGCTCATGGGGAGCCGGGGCATTGCCCTGAGCGCCCCCGCCGGCAACATCGAATCGGATTTCGAACGCCTGAAACCTCAAGTGGCCGACGTGCTCCGCAGCCTGCTCCCGGACGCAAGCCTGCCCCTCGTCAACGTGAACTTTCCGCTCGCTCCGCGAGGCACATTGTGGACGCGGCAATCAGTTCGTCACTACGACGGCAAAGTGGTTCCGATCAAGGATCCGCTGGGTCGGCAGCTGTATTGGTTCACGGTCGTGCCCATGGAAGAAGCAGAAGAAGGGACCGACCGCTGGGCCATCGAGCGGGGTCTGATTTCCATCACCCCGCTGCGCTTGGACCTCACCGATCACGCCAGCCTGCAACGAGCGCAGTCGCACCTTTAGCTGTGTTCAGCGGGCACGGCGGGTCGGATCCTCGTCATCATCCTCCGGGTTGAGGCGACGTACGCTGGCGGGAGCTTGCTCGAGGGCCTCCAGCGCTTCGAGCAGAGCCTGGGCCAGATGGCGAGCGCGCGCGGCGACCACATCACTGCTTTCGGGGTTGGTTGGCGCACCGTCCGGCCGAAGCTCGACGGCGCGGGCCCGTTTGGTCCGTGACTGAGCCATAATGAGTGGCAAGCAACAACCGATCCGGTGGCCAGCGGTGGTGACGAATCGTCTCGAGCGAGTCCTTCTGCCACACGCCGTGCTCTTCCCGCGACGCACGCTCGTTTGAAATCCGCTGCGCCGGGTGTGGCGCGATGCGGCACATCCTTTGCTGTGCCTGGCTCGCTCGATGAAAACACTGCCGGGGTCTCCTCATCCGCTGGGCGCCACTTGGGATGGAAATGGCGTCAATTTCTCGCTGTTTTCCGCGCACGCCGAGGGCGTCGAGCTGTGCTTGTTCGACGACGAGGGCCGCGAAACGCGCCTGCCCCTGACTCAACGCACGGCGTTCGTCTGGCACGTGTACGTTCCCGGTATCGCGGTCGGTCAGCGCTACGGCTACCGCGTTCACGGCCCCTACGATCCGAGCCACGGGCACCGCTTCAATCCAAATGTCGTGCTGCTCGACCCCTACGCGCGCGCGCTCGACGGCGTCGAACGTTGGGATGCCGGCTGCTTCGCCTACGAGCTCGGCAATCCGGACGAAGACCGGCGTCCGAGCAGCGAGCCGGCGACCGGTGCGCCGCGCGGTGTCGTCGTGGACCCCAGCTTCGATTGGGAGGGGGACCAGGCGCCGCGCGTCCCGATGCGACAAGCGGTGATCTACGAAGCTCACGTCAAGGGCTTGACCAAGCTGCACCCCGACGTGCCGGAGGCGCTGCGCGGCACCTACGCGGGCATCGCGCACCCGGCCATGATTGCGCACTTCAAGCAGCTCGGCATCACCACCATCGAGCTCATGCCCGTGCACGCCTTCGTGGACGACAAGCATTTGCTCGACAAAGGACTGCGCAACTACTGGGGCTACAACTCGATCGGCTTCTTTGCCCCCGACGTGCGCTATCGCTCGGCCGTCGGGCTAGGCGCGGAGGTGCGCGAGTTCAAGCAGATGGTGAAGGACCTGCACCGCGCGGGGCTCGAGGTCATCTTGGACGTGGTCTACAACCACACCGCCGAGGGCAACCACCTGGGGCCGTCCTTCAGCTTCAAAGGTATCGACAACGCGACCTATTACCGCTTGGTCGCCGACGACCCGCGCTTCTACTTCGACTACACCGGCACCGGCAATACGCTGAACGTGCGCAGCCCGCAGGTGCTGGCGTTGATCATGGATTCGCTCCGCTATTGGGCCGCGGAGATGCACGTGGACGGCTTTCGCTTCGATCTGGCGTCCACGCTGGCCAGGCAGCTGCACGAGGTCGATCAGCTGTCTTCATTCTTCACCCTGATCCATCAGTCACCCACGCTGCGTGACCTGAAGTTGATCGCCGAACCTTGGGACGTGGGCGACGGCGGCTACCAAGTAGGGAAATTTCCCGTGCGCTGGGCGGAGTGGAACGGGCGCTACCGCGACACCATGCGCGCTTTCTGGCGCGGCGATCCTGGCCTGCTGGGCGACGTGGGCTACCGGCTCACCGGCAGCAGCGACCTGTACGAGTCGGGCGGGCGGGTGCCGGCCGCCAGCGTGAACTTCGTCACCGCCCACGACGGCTTCACGTTGCACGACTTGGTGTCGTACGATCACAAGCACAACGAAGCCAACGGCGAGGGCAACCGCGACGGCAACGACAACGAGCATTCGTACGGCTACGGCGCCGAGGGCCCAACCTCGGACCCTGCCATCCGCGCCGTTCGCGCTCGGCAGCAACGCAACCTACTGGCCTCGCTGGTGCTGGCGCAGGGCACGCCCATGCTGGTGGCGGGGGACGAGCTGGGCCGCACCCAGAACGGCAACAACAACGCCTACTGCCAAGACAACGAGCTCAGCTACGTCAATTGGCAGCTGAACGACGAGCAGCGCGCTCTGTTCGAGCTGACCAAGAGCCTGCTGCGCATTCGCCGCGAGCATCCCGCGTTTCGACGCTCGAAGTTCTTTCAAGGTCTGGACGTGGCCGGCACCAAGCTGCGCGACCTGCTGTGGTTTCGCGGCGACGGCGCGCCGATGACGGCGGAAGACTGGCAAAACCCCGACACCCGGCAGCTGCAAATGTTCTTGGCCGGCCGCGGCATCGACGACGTGGACGACGACGGTCGGCCCCTGGTCGACGACAATTTGTTGCTGCTGTTCAACACCGCGGACAGCGACGTCCAGCTCACGTTGCCGCATTTGGACCCGGTGCGAGAGCCGTGGGAAGTCTTACTGGACACGAGCGACGACGGCAAACGCGGAACGCTACCGGGCGAGGCTTCGCAGGTTACCCTCGTCGCGCGGTCGTTGGTGCTGCTGCGAGCCGCGTCGCGAGTCATTCGCCAAAAGGGCGCGTTGCATCGGCTGGGGGCCACCTACCGGCTGCAGCTTCATCGGCAATTCGACCTCACGCAGGCGGCCGAGGTCGTGGACTACCTGAGCGCGCTCGGCATCACCGACGCCTACACCTCACCGCTGATGACGGCGGCGCAAGGCAGCACCCACGGCTACGACGTGGTCGACCACGGCAAGCTCAACCCCGAGCTGGGAGCGGAAGGCGCGCTGGAGCTCTTCTCTGGCCGACTGCGCGCGCACGGTATGGGGCTGCTCGTCGACTGGGTGCCGAACCACATGGGCGTCGCCATCGGGCAAAATCGCTGGTGGGACGACGTGCTGGAGAACGGCAGAAGCTCGCTGTTTGCCGATTTCTTCGACATCGATTGGTGCCCGCTGCGCGAAGACTTGCGCGACCGCGTGCTGCTGCCGCTGTTGGGAGATCAATACGGTCGGGTGCTGGAGCGCGGCGAGCTGAAAATCGTCTGGGACGGTGGCGGATTCAAGCTCGCGTACTTCGAACGGCGCTTGCCGCTCGGCCCGAAATCGCTGACGCCGCTGTTCGAGCAAGCGCTGTCGCGGCTCTTGCTGCCCGAAGACGACCTGAACCGCCACGAGCTAGAAAGCTTGCTGTCGGCGCTTCGGCACCTGCCCGAGCGGAGCGAGACCAAGCTGGAGCTGAAGAAGGAGCGGGCCCGAGAGAAAGAGGTGATCAAACGGCGGCTGTACGCGTTGTGGCAAGCCTCCGAGCCCGTTCGCGACGCTCTGCTCCTCGCGCTGGAGCAGCTCAATGGATCCCCGGGCGCCCCCAGCAGCTTCGACGCGCTGGACGCGCTCTTGGAGCAACAGAGCTATCGCTTGTGCTCTTGGAAGGTGGCAACCGAAGAGATCAACTATCGGCGCTTTTTCGACGTCAACGAGCTGGCGGCGCTGCGTATGGAAGACGACGCGGTGTTTCAGGAATCGCACGCCGTCTTGTTCAAGCTCATCGATGCCGGCTACGTAAACGCGCTGCGCCTCGATCACACGGACGGGCTGTATGACCCGTACGACTACTTCGAAAGGCTGCAGTCGCGCTTTCATCGGCCGGCCTCCGCCACGCCCATCAGCCCCGACGACTTGGCGAGGCCTTTGCCAATCTTGGTCGAGAAGATCCTGCAGCGCGACGAAGCGCTGCCCGACGAGTGGCCGGTCGACGGCACGACCGGCTACGAGCACGGAGTGAGCACGCGGGGGCTGTGGATCAGTCCGTCCTCGGAGGCGGCGCTGACGCGCATCTACAGCGATTTCACCGGTGACCCACGCAGCTTCGCCGAGCACGAATACCAAGCCAAGCGTCACGTGGTGCGCTACGTGCTGATCAGCGAGCTCAACGTCTTGGCTCAGGCGGCCCACCGGATTGCCATGGCGAATCGGCGCTTCCGCGACTTCACGTTGCTCGGCCTCACTCATGCTTTGACCGAGGTGGTCTGCGCTTTTCCGGTCTATCGCACCTACTTGCGGCCGCAGCGGCCCGTGCCCGACCGCGCCGAGCGTGTGGTGCGCGCTGCCGTGCGACTGGCGCGGCTGCGCAACCCCGCGCAGAGCCCCAGCATTTTCGCTTTTCTGGAGCAGCTGTTGCTGCTCAAGCTGGAAGGCACGGAAGCGGAGCGAGCCAAACAGACGGCATTTTCTCTGCGCTTCCAGCAGCTAACGGGGCCGATCATGGCCAAATCGGTCGAGGATACGGCGTTCTACCGCTACTCGCGGCTGATCTGCCGCAACGAGGTGGGCGACGCTCCGGGGAAGCTGGCGACTTTGCCGCGCGAATTTCATCGCGAGAACGCCGAGCGAGCGCGCTCCTGGCCGCTCAGCATGGTGACGACCTCGACCCATGACACCAAACGGGGAGAGGACGCCGCCGCGCGCATCGCCGTGTTGAGCGAAGTGCCCGAGCTGTGGCGCGCTGCCGTTCAGCGCTGGCGCGAGCTTGCGTCACCGGGGCGAGGCTCGGTCAACGAGCGACCAGCGCCGGAGCCGTCGCTCGAGTATTTGTTCTACCAAACGCTGGTCGGCGTGTGGCCCTTCGGCGCCCCGGCGTCTGCCGCAGTCGACTTGAAGCCGCGCCTGAGCGCCTATTTGCTGAAAGCCGCGCGTGAAGCCAAGACCGAAACGTCGTGGCTCACCAGCAACCCGGAGTACGAAGCCGCCGTCCAACAATTTGCCGCAAAGGCGCTGGAAAACCGCGAGCTGGTGGCCGAGGTAGCCAGCTTTTGCGCAAAGATAGAGCGAGTGGGCGCGACGAACGCTTTGGCCCAAACACTCTTGCGCGCGTGCGTGCCAGGCGTACCCGATACCTACCAAGGCAGCGAGCTGTGGCATCAAAGCTTGGTCGATCCGGACAACCGAGGACCAGTCGACTACGCGCTGCGACGGCGCTACCTCGACGAGCTTCGGGCCAAACAAGCTCAAGCCGAGGGGCTGGCGGGCGAGCTCCTCGAGACCTACGCCGATGGCCGAATCAAGCTGTACGTTCTGCACACCGCGCTGCAGTTGCGCAAAGCCAAGCCTGATTTGTTCCTACAGGGCGCCTATACCGCGCTCGAAACCGACGAGCATGCGATCGCCTTCGCCCGATCGCTGGGCAACGAATGCGTGGTGTGCGTGGTGCCGCGATTGGTCTGGGACTTGACCAAGGCCGGAACGACGTTTCCGATCGGCACGTGCTGGGGCCAACGCCGGCTCGGCGGGCTCGAAGCCGGGCGCTACCGCAACCTGTTGACGGGCGAGCTGCTGACCGCCACGGACGAGCTGAAGTTGGCCGACGTCTTTGCTCGCCTACCCGTGGCCCTGCTGCTGCGAGAGACGTCATGAATGATTGCAGGCGTTTTCGGCTCGGAGCGCACGTGGAGGGCGACGGCGTGCGCTTTGCAGCGTTCACCGATGCCTCCCACTGCTCGGTAGCGCTGGCGAGCTCGGATGGCGCAACCGAGACGACGACACTGAGCATGACCAAGAGCGCGGACGGCTACTTCGAGCGATTCGTGCCCGGGCTTGGGGCGGGCGCGCGGTATTGGTTCGTGGTCGACGGCAAGCGACTACCGGATCCCTACGCGCGCAGCTTGCCAGAGGGCGTACACGGACCCGCCGAAGTGGTCACCACGAGCTTCGTGTTCGAGCACGCGCTGCCCTCGCGCTCGCTAGCCGAGCAAGTCATCTACGAGCTGCACGTAGGCACCTTCACGGAGGAAGGCACGTTCGAAGCCGCGCGGCGTCGTTTGCCGACGTTGGTCGAGCTGGGCGTCACCACCATCGAGCTCATGCCCGTGGCCGCATTCGCGGGCAACCGAGGCTGGGGCTATGACGGGGTAGCTCTGTTCGCGCCGCACGCCGCCTACGGCAGCGCAGACGAGCTGCGCGCGCTGGTCGACACCGCCCACGGGCTGGGGCTCGGCGTCTTGCTCGACGTGGTTTACAACCACTTCGGGCCCTCCGGAAACTACCTGGCGGCCTACTCTGCCCGCTATTTTCAGCAAGATTTGCACAACGCCTGGGGACAGGCGCCCAACTTCGCCGAGCCCGCCCTGCGCGAATTGGTGCTCGAGAACGCGCGCTATTGGCTGGAGCAGTTCGCATTCGACGGGCTGCGCCTGGACGCCACCCACTCCATCACCGATCCGTCGACCAAGCATATTCTCAGCGAGCTTGCCGAGCTCGGTCGGGGGCTCTCGCCTCCCCGGCTGCTGATCGCCGAAGACGAGCGCAACTTGGCGGACCTGGTGACCACGGTGGGACTCCACGCCATTTGGGCGGATGATTTTCATCACCAGCTCCGCGTGACCATGACCAATGAGCGCTCGGGCTATTACGCGGCGTACGAGCGCTCGGTACAAGGTATCGCCGACGCCATCAACCGCGGCTGGATCTACTCGGGCCAACGCCACGCCATCACTGGCACGCCACGCGGCTCTTCCGCCGACGCGCTGCCGGCGGAAGCGCTGGTCTACTGCATCCAGAACCACGACCAGGTGGGCAACCGCGCTTTCGGCGAGCGGCTGAGCGCGCAGGTGGGGCACGGCTGGTTTCGCGGTGCCTCGCTGTTGCTGCTATTCTTGCCGATGACGCCGCTCTTGTTCATGGGCCAGGAATGGGCGGCCGATTCGCCGTTTTTGTACTTCACCGATCACGAGCCAGAGCTGGGGAAGCTGGTCACGGAGGGGCGACGCCGGGAATTTGCGGCGTTTCCGGAGTTCGCCGATCCGGAACAGCGCCGCTCGATCCCCGACCCTCAGTCGCCCTCCACTTTTGAGGCTTCCAAATTGCGCTGGTCCGAGCGCGAGCTGGCCGAGCATCGCCAGACCCTCGAGCTGTACCGATCGGCGCTGGCCATGCGCCGCAAGGATCCGGTCTTGGCGCGCTCGGGACGCGAGCAGCTGCTGGCTCAGGCCAGCGGAGACGTACTGATCGTTCAACGTTGGCTGAACGACGACCGGCGCGTGCTGGTCATGAATCTACAGAACCGCAAGCTGCCGCTGGCGCGCGTCTGGCCTGGCCTTCGCTTGCGCGGAGCGAGAACTCTGCTGAGCAGCGAGCCGCAAGCGGGCGAGGACCTGCCGCCCGGCGCGGCGGTGGTGTTGGCCGGCAGCGGCAACCTGGCCGGCCTCGTGGAAAGCAAATCATGACTGCCAGCGATTGGTACAAAGACGCCGTCATCTACGAGCTGCGGGTGCGCTCCTTCTACGACGCCAACGGTGACGGCGTCGGCGATCTGCGCGGCTTGATCCAAAAACTAGACTACCTGAAAGATTTGGGAGTCTCGGCGCTTTGGTTGCTGCCGTTGTACCCGTCTCCGCTGCGCGACGACGGTTACGACATCGCCGACTACCTTTCGGTGCACCCTTCCGTCGGCAATTTGGACGACTTTCGCGAGCTGCTGGTCGAAGCGCACGCGCGGGGGCTCAAGGTGATTACCGAGCTCGTCCTCAACCACACTTCCGATCAACATCCCTGGTTCCAGCGCGCGCGGCGTGCTCCCGCCGGCTCGCCCGAGCGCAACTTCTACGTCTGGAGCGACGACCCCAATAAATGGGCCGAAGCGCGCGTGATTTTCCAGGACTACGAGACGGCCAATTGGACCTGGGATCCGCTGGCGAAAGCCTATTTTTGGCACCGCTTCTTCTCGCATCAGCCGGACCTGAACTTCGACAACCCCGAAGTGCGCGCCGCCATGTTCGAGGTGCTCGATTTCTGGTTCTCGTTGGGGGTCGACGGCATGCGGCTCGACGCCGTGCCCTACTTGTACGAGCGCAGCGGTACGACCTGCGAGAACCTGCCGGAGACGCACGACTTTCTGCGGGCGCTGCGCGCTCACGTCGACCGCACGTTTTCTGGCCGCATGTTGTTGGCCGAAGCCAACCAATGGCCGGAAGACGCGGCGCGCTACTTCGGTGCCGGCGACGAGTGCCACATGGCCTTTCACTTTCCGCTGATGCCGCGGCTGTTCATGGCCTTGCGCATGGAAGACAGCTACCCCATCAGCGACATTCTCGAGCAAACGCCGAGCATTCCCGAGTCGTGCCAGTGGGCCATCTTCCTGCGCAACCACGACGAGCTCACGCTGGAGATGGTGACCGACGAGGAGCGCGACTACATGGTCGAGCGCTACGCCGCCGATCGGCAAACGCGCATCAATTTGGGCATCCGGCGGCGCCTGGCGCCGCTATTGGACAATGACCGTCGCCGCATCGAGCTGATGAACCTCTTGCTCTTGTCGCTGCCCGGCACGCCCGTGCTCTACTACGGCGACGAGATTGGCATGGGGGACAACGCCTATCTCGGCGATCGCGACGGCGTGCGCACCCCGATGCAGTGGAGCTCGGATCGCAACGGCGGCTTCTCGCGCGCCAACCCGCAGAAGCTGATCTTGCCGACCATCATCGATCCGGAATACCGCTACGAGACCGTCAACGTGGAGGTGCAAGAGCAGAACGTCAGCTCGCTGTTGTGGTGGATGAAGCGGATGATTGCGCTACGCCGTCAGCACCGCGCCTTCGGTCGGGGCGCCTTGCGCATGCTGGCGCCGGAAAATCGCAAGGTGTTGGCGTTCCTGCGCGAAAGCCCAGAAGAAACCCTGCTGGTGGTGGTCAACCTTTCCCGCTACCCGCAGTGGGTGGAGCTCGGCCTCGCCGACTTCTCGGGTAGAGTGCCGGTGGAGCTGCTGGGCAATGGCGTCTTTCCCGCAATCACCGGCGAGCCGTACCGGCTCACCCTGGGTGGACATGACGGCTTGTGGCTCTCGCTTTCGGGCGAGCTGGAGAGGCAGCGCCCGACGTCGACGGTGGTGCCGGTAGTGTTGCCCTTGATCGACTACCCGGGCGCGCTCGAGCAGCTGTTCGCGGCCGGCTCCGCGCTCGAGGCGGTGCTCCAGGCGTTCGTGCCGGCGCAGCGCTGGTTCCGCAGCAAGTCACGCACGGTCGTGCGAACGCGCATACTGGACGCCTTCGAGCTGGGCGCCGAGCGGGCTCTGCCCGGTCGAGCATCTTGGCTCACTTTCGTCGAGGTGCGCTTCAGCGAGGGCGAGCCGGAGACGTATGCCCTGCCGCTGCGCAGCGTCGTTGCTGCCGAGAGGCCGGAAGGCGCGCTCCTGAGCTTGAGCGCGGCACGGTCCGAGTCAGCCGGCAGCTGGCTGTGCGACGCTTCCCAGTCGGCCGAGGTTGCCCGAGCCCTGCACCAACTGGCTTTTGGCGGGCAAAATTTGGTGGGCAAGCTGATTCGCGTGCAAGGGCATAGCTACGCAGCCGAGGCCGTCAGCGCCCCGGAACCGGTCAAGCCGCTGGGTGCCGAACAGAGCAACACCTCGTTCGTGTTCGGTCAGGAGCTGGTGGGTAAGCTAGTGCGCCGAGCCGAGCCGGGCGGAAGCTTGGAGGTCGAGGTGCTCGAATCTTTGCGCGGCATGCCACGTCGCGCGAACGTGCCGACGCTCGAGGCTCGCGTCGACGTCGAGCTACCTGGTGGCGCGGCCACCCTGTGGATGAGCGAGCGGTTCATCCCCAACGAAGGCGACGCCTGGCATTTGGCCATCGACCACGCCCAGCGCTTCTACGAAAGCGCGCTCACCGGCAAGATTGGGCAAACCCCACCCCCGCTCCAACCGATGGATGCTCGGTCGGAAGCGGCGCTCGACTTCTTGCCGCTCGCCCGGCTGCTAGGCCGTCGCACCGCCGAGCTCCACGCGGCCCTGTTCGAGAGCTCTGTCGGTGGACCAAGCGCTCCAAAACCGTTCACCGCCCTGAGCAGCCGCGCGTTCTACCAGTCGGTTCGGAACCTCAACGCCAAGGCGTTCGACGCCCTGAAGTCGGCCGCGCTGTCCGAGTCGGCGCAGGCCCTCGCCCGCGCCGTCGTCGACCGTAAGGCTCAGCTCAGAAAGATCCTCGACTACGCGCTCGTGCAACCACTTTCGGGCCAGCGCATGCGCATCCACGGCGACTACCACTTGGGGCAGGTGCTCTACACCGGTAGCGACTTTTACATCATCGATTTCGAGGGGGAGCCTGCGCGCACGCCGGCCGAACGCCGTCGCTTGCGTTCGCCGCTCGCTGATCTTGCGGGCATGATCCGTTCATTTCACTACGCTGCTTTCGGTGTACTGGGCATGCCACTGCCCGGTGCGCAAACCCGCCCTGAAGACCGCGCGTTGCTGGAGCCGTGGGCCAACTACTTCTACCGAGCTTGCTCGTATGCCTTCACGTCCAGCTACTTGGCAAGCGCCGAGGGCGCTCCGTTCGCGACCGCAAATGGCCAGCAATTCCGGGCCGCATTGCTGATTCACCTGGTCGAGAAGGCCCTGTACGAGCTGCTGTACGAGCTCGACAACCGTCCGTTGTGGGCCGAGCTGCCTCTGCGCGGTCTTCTTTCCGTGCTGGACGAAGAATAGCTATTCCGGTTGCCGGGTCAGCCAGTCATCGCCAACTAGGAGCGACACGTCGCTGTCGCCATCCTTCAGCGTCACGCCCACGTTGACGGCCTGCGTGGACAGCAGCAGCACGCCGTGCTCGCGCTTTTGCTGACGGCGGTAATTGCCCCGCGCGCTCAAGCCACCGCTGCGCGCTTCCAGCAGGCGAATGCGATAGTCGGCACTGCTGCCGGACAGCGCAAACCGCGCGCGAACTTGGGCCAAGCCCAACGCCGACGCGATCGCGTCCTTGACGGGCAGGGACGTCACGAGCGGCAGGAGAGCGCGCGCCGAAGAAACCTCCAGCCGGGCCTGCCCCGCCAGCTTCTTTTCGTGCCAGGGCAAGAGCACGCTCTCCGCATCGAAAGAGCCGGACACCGGCTCGCTTGCTCGGTCGCCCAGGCCCAGGCGCGCTCCCACGACGTCGACGCGCGCCCGCTCGACTTGGCAGAGCTGCTGCTCGTCACAAGCAGCTTCGAAGCTGGCGTTGCCGACGCCGTCCACGCGCAACGAATCGTCCGGCGAGAGCCAGGGTTGAAACCAGTAAAGGTTGGGCACGTGCGCGCGCGCCACCCGCGAACGCAAGGACACGATACGCAGGTCTTGGCTCAAATCGGCGGGCTGCAACGCCGCCGTCAAGCTTGCCTGCTCGATCGTCGGGCTCGGCACGCCCGAGGGCTTGCCGTTTTCTACGCGACGGAGGACCAGCGCCGCGGCGCCGGTCGCCAAGCTGAGCTGCTGCGGGGACGCCTCGGTCACGGCCGCGCTGACCTCGAGCGGCCCCGCGACCACGAGGTTGGGCCGGTCCTTGCCCGGAATCGTCACTTCCATCGTAGTGGCGTCCCCCTTCAACGAGGTGCCGGGTTGAACCACACCGCGCTGCAAACGCGCATGAATCGACCACGCCGCCGTGCCGCGCACGCTCGGACCGCCAGGGTCGCGGTAGGCGTCGATGAAGTCCAAGTCACCACGCCCGAGCTGCACGTCGGCCTGAGCAGAGATTTCACGCAGCACCGCGATGCCTTCGACCTTCGGCACCTGCAGGTTCGGCACCGACACGGAGAGGCTGCCCTTCACGCTGCGCGCCACCGCATGGGGCCCCAAGCTCAAGCTTCCCGAGCGGAGCTCGAGCCGCGCCGGCCCGACCTGGACCAGGCGCGCCGGGCGCACCAAGAACGCGCCCCGCGCCTCGGCGTCGCCACGAAAGCGGTACTCCAAGATCCACAGCTCTTTGGCGTGAGCCACGACGTCTTCGAGGTGCACCTGCCACAGGTCGTATTGGTCGTCGGGGATGGGCGGCGGCTCGGGCCCGACGAACAGCGGCGGGTCGGCGAAGCCCGCAATCTTCGGGAAGGCCGCCAAACGCTCGCCGTGACCTTCGGCCTGCTGAACCTTGTGGCGCATCAAGAAGCTGACGCCGTCCGCACGAACGCGGAAAGCATGGAAGCGCTTGTGCAACAGCTCGTCGAGCCCCACGTCGACCTCGGCTCGCTCGATCTTCAGCAAAAACTGCACGTTGTAGTCCTCGATGCGCAAGCTCAGGTCCTCGACGTGCGCTCGCCCGGGCAGCCAGCTGAAGGCCGAGCCGTATTCGAGGTGCATGCCTTGAGCACCCGCCACCGCGTGCTTGATGGCAGACGACCGCAGCACGCTGTTGGCCACCACCAGGTAGATGAGCTCGAGCGCCAGCAGCACCAGCACCACGTGCGCCAGCACCGCCCTTGCCTCTCGCCAACTGAAGGCCCAGCGCTGGCTCATGGGGCAGAGCCCGCTTCCGTGCCATCACGGTGCGAGGTACTAATCTCGACGGCGATGGCGGCCGCTTCCGTCGCCGGTACCCCCTCGACTCTGCGCTCGTACTCGCGCTCGGCGCTGACGTCGCGGGCGGTCAAGCTGGGACGCGCTCCTTCCTCGCCCGGCAGCTCGATGCGCAGCTCTTCCACCAACATGCGCAGCGCGGCTGCCACCGGCAACGCCAAGAAGGCGCCCGCCACGCCCAGCAAGGTGCCGCCCACCAGCAGCGCAAACAGCACGATCGACGGCGGCAGCTTGAGGGCTCGACCGTAGATTTTCGGCACCAGAACGCGACTTTCGAATTCTTCGTAGGCCAACATGGCCGCGACCACGATGCCGACCGTGACGGGGCCATGCGACACCGCGGCTGCGGCGGCCGGCCCCACCGCCAGCAGCACGCCAACGTATGGCAGCACGTCGGCCAGCCCCGCCAGCACGCCCAGAGCCAAGGCCGCATCGATACCGCACAGCGAGAGCAGCACGAAGGTGAAGACGGCCATGAAGAACGACGTCAAAAGCTGCCCGCGGATGTAGCCGCCGACGATCACCTCCAGGTTCAACAGCACTCGCGTGAGCCGCAAGTGGTGATGGCGCGGAACGATGGCGTACAACCCGCCCCGCAGACGATCGCGGTCGAGCATCGCGTAGAGCGCGAGAAAGACCGCGCTCAGTAGGTAGGCCATGACCTCCATGGAACGCGTCGAATACTCGAAGGCCGTCCCCAGCGAGCCCTTGGCTAGCAAGCCGTAGTCCAGGCTGCGCAGGGCCTCCGCCAACGGCGCGGTAGCCCGCGAGTGCGACAGCATCACCACCAGCCGCCCGCGCAGGGCGGGCTCGGCTTGAACGGCCGCCACCACCTGCTCGACCAACACCGGCACGGTGAGAGCCAACGCGCCGGCCACCAACACCAGCAGGACGATGAACACCAGCGCAATGCCCAGCGGTCGCTTGATGCGCCGCTTCTCGAGCGCGGCCACGGCCGGGCTGAGGGTCCCCACCAGCAGCAGGGCCAGCACGACCACCAACGCGACCGCCGCTAGCCGGAGAGCGATCCACGCGCCCAGCACCATCAGCGCCGCCACCAGCATCGTCTTGGGCGTGATCTCGATCCGCAGGGTGCGGTGGGCATCCGACGGTGCAGCCAGCCCAGGATCCATGGGCTTCGCTTTGCAGGCCGTATACCAAAGCGTCTATCCACGCCTTTCGTGCGGCGCGCGCGCTGCCTCAACAATCAGTGTCAGGCGAGACCGCCCCGAACGGGGAGATCTGCCTCAGAACCTAGTTGCTGGCGATTTGGGGCGAGGCCTGACCGGGCGATGCGGCGAGGAGCTCTTGCACTTTGGACGTCAAGGCCGCGGTCTCGAACGGCTTGGGCAGGTAGGCCATGCCGTTCGCCAAATCGGTCACCGGCACCGCTTCTTCGAAGGTAAAACCGGAGATGTACAGCACCCGGAGCTCGGGCCTTTCGCGCAGGAGCACCCGCCCGAGCTCGAGCCCGGTCATGCCTGGCATGACCACGTCGGTGATCAACAAGTCGATGGCGCCGCTGGCCCTGGCCACCGTCAACGCGCGATGCGCGTCTTCTGCCTCCAGCACCGTGTAGCCGTTGCGCACCAAGCAGCGGCGAATGACCGAACGCAACGTCGGTTCGTCGTCCACGACCAGAATGGTGGCGCTGGGCCGAGGCTCTGGCACCGTTCGGCGCGTGGACGCGGGTGACAGAGGCTCCGCCGACGCCGGGACCAGCACGCGAAAACGCGAACCGTTGCTGTCGGGATCGACCAGCACGCGCCCGCCCCACTGCGGAGCGATGCTCCATACGGCCGCGAAGTTCCGCTCGCGCTGGCGCGCATCGCCATCGAACGCCGTGTACGGCTCGGCCACGGCCTTGAGGTCGGCCACGTCGGCCGGAAGATACTGTACGACCAGCTCGACGTAGTCACCCGCCGCCAGCTCGGCGTCGCCCTGGGCGCGCTTCACCTCGGTCGACAGCTGCAGCCGTCCGCCGCTCGGCATGGCAGCGCGCGCGTTAGCCACGAGGTTGACCAGCACCTGCTCGACTTGCGCCGGATCGGCGCGCACGTCAGTGGCGGCATCGGTCAGACGAACCACGATATCGACCCCCTCGCCCAAAATGCGACCGAGCAAGACCGCCCACTCTTCGACCAGCTGGTTCAGCGAAAAGATCCGCGGCTCCGAGCGGCGGCGGCGGCTGAACGCCAGCAGCTGCCGAATCAACGCCGCCCCGCGTTGGGCGGCCTCGAGCGTCTCTTCGGCGGCCAGCTTGCCCTGCTCGTCGAGAGCTTGGGTCTCTTTCATCAGCAGTGAGTTGTTGATGACCACCGTGAGCAAGCTGTTGAAGTCGTGGGCGAGGCCGCCCGCCAACCTGCCCGCGACCTCGAGACGTTGGGCTTGCTGAAGCGCTTCGCCCTGTTGCTCGAGCGCCTTGGTGCGTTCCAGCACGCGATGCTCGAGCGTGCGATTGGTTTCTTGGAGCTCGACCTGCGACATCGAGATTCGCTGCAACAAATCGGCGTTTTCGATGCCGAGCCGGAACGCGCGCCCGAAGGCGCGGTTGTTGTTGTGCGCCACCTGGCGCATGGCAGCGCTGTAAACGAGCAGCATGAACCCGACGCCCAGGTGGATGCGGTCACCCACCATGAGGGTGCGAACGGTCAGGGGCACGAGCGCGCAGCCGAAGTAGCCGTAAAAAGCGGGTAGGTGGCAAGCCAACGTGCCCGCCGCCGCCGCCAGCATGCCGCCGATCGCGAATGTCAGCAGGCTCTGCGCCATGCCGCTTTGAGGCGTGAAGAACAGCCAACCGGCGGCGCCCCAGAGCAGGCCTGAGCTGGTCGAGCCGAGCACGAAGCGTCGGCCCCACGCGTCCAAATCGGCCTCCCCGGGACGCTCGCGCGCGTAACTCCGCTGCAGCAGCGCCCGTAGCAGGCTGAGCGCCAAGATCGCCGACAGCCACGCCACCAGTCGCTGGCGCGAAATTTCGTTCCACAACGTTGCCACGACCACGGTCGCGACCAGGACGTTCGCCACCACCACGGGCGCCCCCCGCTCGAAGAGCGCGCGGATTTCCTCGCTCCGCACCGTCTCCCGTGTCCGCATCACCCGCAAAGATTAGCATTTCGTTTTGGCTTTGACGAAGCGCTCTCGGGCCCGCGCTTGGAAAGACGGTTTTTCGGAAGCGCGGAGGCTCGTGTAAGCTAGCCCCGCATGTTCGTCATCGAGCTCATTTACAAGGCGGATTTGGCCGAAATCGACGGCGCGATGCGAGCCCACATGGCCTACTTGAAGAAGTACTACGCCGCCGGTCAATTCCTGGTCAGCGGGCGCAAGATTCCACGTGAGGGCGGCATCATCTTGGCTCTCGGGGAGAGTCGGGAGCAGGTGGAAGCGCTCGTTCGCCAAGACCCCTTCGTGGCACGTGGGCTGGCGGATTTTCGCGTCATCGAGTTTCGCGAAAGTCAACGTGCCGACAGTATCGACGCCTTGCTCGACAAGGCTCGTAACGCTACCTGAAAATCACGCTCAAGCGGCCGCACGCGGCAGCGCTCGAGCGGCGACCCTTGACGGTGCGCTAGCTGCGCCCTGGCGTCGAGCCGCACGGCTGCCAAGCAGCGCCAAAAGATCACGCTCGTCCGCATGCAGGCCCGCCTGCTTCGTGCAAACGCGCGGCGACAGCTGGTCTTCCAGGAACGCCTGCATCACGTAAGGGTGCACGTAGCTCTTGCGACAGATGGCCAGGGTATTGCCCAGTTTGTCGGCCACGTTGGTCAAAGCCGCGTTCAGCTGGCGCTTCCTCCCGGTCAGCGTCGCCGCCGGCTCGAGCCGCCGCAGCTCGACCAAGGCGCTGACCGAGGCAAGCCAGGTGCGGAAGGTCTTGGCGGTGAAGCGCGCGCCGCTCAAACGATGCACATACTCGTTTACGTCCCCCGACCCGACCCAGCGTCGCCTGCCCGCCTCGTCTACGTATTGAAACAGCCGCTGCCCGGGCACGTCACGGCAGCGACGGACGATCTGCGCCAAGGTCGCGTCGTGCACGGTCGCCCGGTAAGGTTTTCCGCCCTTGCCGCGGAACTCGAGCGAGAGCACGCCGCGCTCGATCTTGGCGTGGCGGTCGAGCAACGTGGTCAGACCAAACGAGCCATTTTCCTTTTGGTAGCGTTGGTTGCCTACGCGTACGCCAGTCTGCGCCATCAGCGACACCAACGTAGCCAGCACCTTTTCGCAAGTCAGGCCCGGGCGAGCCAAGTCGCGCCGGAGGGCTTGGCGAAGGCCCGGCAATTTTTCGGCAAATTCCCGCAAATCTGCGTATTTGGCCGCGTCGCGCAACGAACGCCAACGCGTGTCGTAGCGATACTGCTTCCTTCCGCGAGCGTCGAAGCCGGTGGCCTGAAGGTGCCCATGCGGGTCGGTGCAAATCCAAACGTCTCGCCAGGCCGGCGGCAAAGCGAGCTTCTTGATGCGGGCAAGCTCGGTTCTGTCGCGCAACCGCTTGCCATTCGGCATGTAGTAAATGAAGCCATTGCCGCGCTTGACGCGACGAATGCCGGCGTCGGCGCAGCGCACGTATCGCAACCGGGCATGCGCCACTTCCCGTAGGTGCTCACGCGACAAGGGCTTGGCCCTCGCGGGTGGGCTCGCGTTCCTCGCTCCCGGTGGAGGACCGGGGCGAGAAAGGCGGGCTGCGGCGGAACGACCCGTCAGGGTTAACGCCCCAGCAGCTTGAGCACGATGAAGATCAAGACGGCGCCGCCCAAACCCCCGCCGAAAAGCAGGTAAAGCAGCGACCATCCAGCGGCGAGCACGGGGGGAGCAACGAGCATCAGCATTCGGGATCTCCTGGTCCAGTTGTTGCGAGGACGAGGTACATGGTGCAAGGAGCTTGCCAGCCAGCGCCGGACGCGGAGCCTTCGGCGGAAGCGCAGCTCGCACCGTTTTGGCACACGCGCGCATTGATCCTGCTGTTGCTACTTGTCGCGAGCGCAGGCGCTACGCTCGGCCCTCGAGTGGGCGCCGCCACCGTCGGCCCGCGCCTGTCGGGAAGCTACCTGCCGCTGTTGCTCGTCAACGTGGCGCTGTTGCTCTATGCCGGCGGGGTTGGGCTCAGGCTGCCTGTGTTTCGGCCGCTGGTCGGCCGTATCGACGCCGCTGCACTAGGCCGTGCCCTGGCCTGGGGCACGGCGTTGATAGCGTTCGTGCTCGGCAGCGAGAGCGCCTTACAGTCGTGGCTCGGGATGCCCGAGAGCCTACCCGCACACGCCTTGTTGCCGCGCGGCTTGGGGGAAAAGGCAAGCTGGGTGGTGTTGGCGACCTTGATCGGGTGCGCCGAAGAGGTGGTGTACCGCGGCTACTTGCGGCGGCAGCTGGCCGCGTTGAGCGGAAGTCGGGCCTTCGCGGTCCTGATGCAAGCGCTGCTGTTCGGTGTTGCCCACGGCGAACAGGGGCAGTGGGCGGTGGCCAGGTTCGCCGTCTACGGCATGGCGTTCGGGTACGTGGCAGAGCGCGAGCGCAGCATCTTGCCGTGCGTAGTCTGTCACGTCGGGCTCGACCTGTATGCCGGCTTGGCCGGCTGATGGGGCTGCCGCAAAGCTTTCGAACGCAAACGGCTGGCAACGTGTCGTGGGCAACGTGGCCCTACGGCACGCCGGGACCGATCGACTCCCAAAAAGCCTTCACCACCGGTGATTTCAGCTTCTTCTTCTCGGTGCACACGCCTACTCGGAACATCTGCAGCTTGGGGTCCACGTCGAGCACGCTCAGCGATCCTTTCAATGGGCTCTGGTCGGCCACCAGGCGCGGTACGATGCCGACCCCGCAGCCCAGACTGACCAGCGACAGAATGGCTTCACTGCCCGATACTTCGCCGTAGATGCGCGGAGCGATGCGCTTCTTTCGGAACCAACGGTCGACGTAGTCCCGCGCCAGGCCCGACGACGGCAGCACCATCGGCACTTCTGCCCACGGAATGGTCTCGCGAGACAACGGCTCGCTCGCCGCCGAGGTCTCGGCCGGTGCCACGAACACGAGCGGAATCTTCACGACGACGCGCGCCGCCAACGTGGGCGGTATGTCGTCGGGCAGGGCCGCGACCGCGACGTCGACGGCGCCACCGCGCAGCATGCCGAGCGCGTCCATGGCGTAGCCGGTCTCGAGCCGGATCTGCACGTCGGGATGCGTGCGCCGGAACTGCGACAAGAGGGGGGGCAAGAAGCTCTGGCAAGCCGTCACCGACGCAAAGATCGAGATGGTGCCCTGGAGCCGGTCCTGGCTGCGCGTCAGGCGCTGCTCCAACGCTTCGAAGCGCGCCAACGTATCTTGAGCGAAGCCTTGCAGCAGTCGCCCCTCGTCCGTCAATGCCACGGAGCGGCGATCACGCACGAACAACGCCGCACCTGATTGCTCTTCGAGCCGCTGAATGGTGCGAGACAGTGCCGAAGGGCTGACGTGACATTCCTTGCTGGTGCGGCCGAAATGCAGGCTGCGGCTCAGATGCAAGAACAGCCGCAAAGCGTCCAAATCCATGGTGATTAGAAGCTTTGCCTGGTGTTGCGAATTTCGCAAACAGACGACTCAATTTTGCGTTTTTCGCAATAAACGCCGCGATGACGGAGCTCCGACCCGGTTGGGCACGCTTGCTGCAAACGCTGCACGCGAATCGCAGCCCCCCTGCAAAAGGAATGGCAAACATGTCTCGAATTTTCTCACGAAGTTTATTGGCCCTCGTCAGCGTCTCGGCGTTGAGCCTGGCGTGCAGCTCCGATCAAAAGACGCCGAACAGCCCGAGCGACGTACCGCCCGCGGCTGCGGACACGGCCACTCCGCAGCCGAATGACGGCGCGGTGCCCCCGCCCAACGGCGAGCCGACCAACACTCCGCCCGACGCTCCCCCGCCGCAAAGCCTCAATGACGCAGATCGACCCGTGGCTTCGGGCAACGCCATCGCCGCGGCCCCGTCGTCGAGCGCGGCAGGAGCGGCTCCGCAGCTCTCGGCGAGCCAAATTGCCATGATCACGGAGCGCGCCAACAGCTCCGAGATCGAGCAAGCCAAGTTGGCTCAGGGTAAAGCCAAGGCGGCCAGTGTGAAGCAATTTGCCGCCAAGATGGTCAAACACCACACCGAGGCGAAGCAAGAGCAGAGCAAGCTGTACAAGCAGCTCAGTCTGACGCCGGCGCAGAGCCAAACCTCCACGTCGCTGAAAGAGGGCGCCGACAAGACGATGAGCTCTCTACGCGACGCCAACGGCGCCGCGTTCGACACGGCGTACATGGCTAGCCAGGTCGAAGCCCACCAAAACCTGCTCGACGCGCTCGATCAGCAGCTGCTACCCGCCGCGACCGACCAGCAACTGCGTGACGCGTTGACGAAAATGCGCGCCACCGTCGAAGCGCATTTGAAGGAAGCCAAGTCCATCCAAGCCGACCTGAGCAACCCTCCCCTGCGCTGATAGCCGACGCGCGCCGCCGTTCGCGCTCAGTCGCCGCGGCGGCGCGCCAGCAGCCGATACACGGTCTCCGCCAACTGATCCATCTCGAAAGGCTTGCGCAGCGCGGCGGCGCGACCGAGCGGCTTTAGTACCTCGGTCGTGAGGTGGCGAGCATCTCCGGAAGCGATGATGATCGGTAGGTCATTGCCGGCGGCGCGCAGCTTCACCGCGACGTCCAGACCGGTGAGGCGCGGCATCGTGTGGTCGATCAGCGCAAGCTCGTAGTCGGACTGACGTTCCAGCTCTTCGAACAGCTGCTCAGGGGCCGTCACGTACTTGGCAGAGTATCCCAGGCTCTCCAGCGCCAGGCGCGTGGCCAGCGCAACCGAGTGCTCGTCATCGACGACGAGTATGCGTTGACCGCGGCCGCGCAACGCCGAAGACGACGGCGGCGCGCTGGAGAGAGCAGCCCGCTCCGCGGTGGCGGGCCAGTAAATCGACAGGGTGGTGCCGGCGCCGGGCGCGCTGGCAAGCTCGATACCACCGCCGTGACTGTGCACGATACCCTGCACGATGGACAGGCCGAGCCCGGTGCCTTCGCCCACCCGCTTGGTGGTGAAGAACGGCTCGAACGCTCGCTGGCGAGCCTCTTCGTCCATACCCGCGCCGTCGTCGCTCACGGTCAAAAGCAGATACGAGCCGGCTGCCACCTCGCCCGTGGAGCATACCCTCGGCGCCGTGAGCTCCACCTCTTCCAGGCGAAAGGTCAGCTTCCCCTGCGCGTCGGCCATGGCCTGCGCCGAGTTGGACACCAAATTCAGCACGACTTGGTGAAACTGATTGGCATCCACCCAAATTTCGCCAGGATTGCCGAAGATTTCCAACTGCAAATCGACCGTCGAGGGCACGATGGCGCGAGAGAACTTGGCCGCGTCGCGCAGCAACGCGGTGGCAGAGACGAGGCGCCGCTCGGGCTCTTGCGGCCGAGTGAACGTCAAAATGCGCTTTACCAGGTCCTTGGCGCGGAGGCTGGCCTCGCGAATCTGACCGAACGCTTCTCTGGTGCGCGTGGGGGAAAGCTCGCCATTCGAGCCCAGCTCGGCGTGCACCAAGATCGCCGTCAAGATGTTGTTGAAGTCGTGGGCGATGCCGCCGGCCAGGGTGCCGACCGTCTCCATCTTTTGGGCTTGGAACAGCTGCTGCTCCAAGTGCCGCCGCTCCGCCTCGGCGCGCCGACGTTCACTGATGTCGTGCGAGATGCCGATCACGCCGGCGGGTCTGCCTTCGGCGTCGCGAAACATGGACACGCGCGCTTGGACCCACACCGTGGCGCCGTCTTTGCGCATGCCCTCCCATTCGCCGTCGTAGGCGTTGCCTCGACAAATGTCGCGGTAGGCGGCTTCGGCAGCGGCGCGGCGCTCGAGCGGATAGTGACCGAACAAGGAGCGCCCCAGCCGCTCTTGGGCGCCATAGCCGTACAAGCGGGCCGCGCCGTCGTTCCAATACGTGACGACGCCGTCCATGTCCGAGCAAATGACGGCGGCCGAGATTTTGGAGAGCAGCTCGGCGTCGCGCAGCACCGCGTCTTCGGCCAGCTTCCGAGCCTTGTGGTCCTGCACCACGCCCAGCACGCGCAGCGGCATGCCGCTCGCGTCGCGCGCGACCACGCGTCCGCCGACTTGCATCCACTGCCAGCTGCCGTCCGGGCGCCGCAGCCGCAACGTCGTCTGCCAATCGTCGCGCTCGCCGCGCAGACAAGGCTCGAAGGCGCCGTGGGCCAAAGGCAGATCTTCGGCGTGCACGAGCTCGCCCCAGCCGCTCGTGGTCGTGGGTGAGTGTTCGAAGGCGTCGTTCAAGAACGCGGCCACGCCGGCAAGGCGGGTGATGGCGCCGGTCGCTACGTCCCAATCCCAAAAAGCGACGCCCAAAGTCGTGGCCAGCGCAATCTGCGCACCGAGGCGCTCGAGTTGAGCGTCGAGACGAGCCCCGTCCCTGCTTGAGCCGTCTCCTTGATCCATGCCTGGCGGCGCGGAGTTTTCCATGGACGGGGCGTATGCGGTAGCCTGGTCGCGTGCTGCTGGAATGGCTGCTCGTCGCCATGGCGCTCGCGCTTGGTGTCCGGATGCTCGGACTCCGCGAACGATATGCGGGGCTGCTGCTGGTTTCGATGGCGCTGGCGGCGGCCGTGCTGGCAATAGCCACGACCAGTCTGCAGCTGCCCCCGACACGGCGCCCGATCGCGACCGCGAGTGAAGGTTTCGCGACGTCGAACACGTGCCGCGGCTGTCATCCCCAGGAGTATTCGAGCTGGCACGACAGCTATCACCGGCGGATGACCCAAGCCGCCGAGCTCAACGCCGTCGCCGCGCCCGTGCTCCGGCAGGGCGGCCGGTTGCAGGTGACGGCGAGCGGCCGAACCGTCGAGCTGTTCGGGCGCCAGGGGCAGCTGTGGGCGCGACTGCCAGACCCGGGGGTCACGTCTGCGGCCCCGCGCCAATCCTACGAAACGTCGTTTCGAACCGCTCCCATCCAGGACATTCAAGTGCAGCTGTTGACCGGTTCCCACCACCACCAGGCGTTTTGGGCGCCTGGCGCGCGTCGAGGCGAGCTACGCGCACTACCGGTGGTCTATTCGCTGGACGACGGGCGACTGCTCGCGCGGCGCGACGCTTTCTTGAATCCCCCCGACGCGCCCGAGCAAGCAGTGCGCTGGAACTCGAACTGCGTCCAGTGCCATGTCGTCGCCGGCCAGCCCGCCCACGACTTGGCTTCCGACAGCTTCGCGACCTCGGCGGCAGAGCTGGGCATCGCTTGCGAGGCTTGTCACGGCGCCGGCGCGGCGCACGTGCAAACCATGCAGAATCCGTTCACCCGCTATCGCGCTCACGCCGGAAACCGCGCGTCGCTTTCGATCGTGAACCCCAAGGAGCTGGCGAGCGAGCGAGCCTCGCAAGTCTGTGGGCGGTGTCACTCGTACTTTTTTCCGAAGCAAGAAGCCGAGTGGTGGGAACACGGCTTCGTTCGCAGCTTTGCGCCCGGGCAGGACCTTTCGCAGGCGCAGCTACTGCTCAGCCCCGAAGTCTTGGCGAGCCAGGACGCCCCGCAGCTGGGCGCCAGCGCCGAGAGCTTGTTCTACGATGACGGCACCATTCGCGTCGGCGGGCGCGAGTACAACGGACTTTCCCGCTCGCCGTGCTTCGAGCGGGGACACGGCGCACGCAAGCTGAGCTGTCTGTCTTGCCACGCGCTCCATCGTGGCGCGCCGGACGACCAGCTGGATCCAGAAAAGCTGGGCAACCGCGGGTGTGTGCAGTGTCACGAACGTGAAGGCGCGAATTCGGCCGCGCATAGCCATCACCAAGCTTCTTCGCCGGGTAACCTTTGCTACAACTGCCACATGCCGCACACGAGCTATGCGCTCTTGGGCGCCATTCGGTCGCACCGCGTCGACTCTCCCTCGTTCGACCGACGCACCCGCGATCGTCCGAACGCCTGCAATTTGTGCCACCTGGAGCAGAGCGAAGCCTGGGCGGCTGCCCAAACCGCCGCCTGGTACGGAGCCAAGCCCAGCTTCGTCTTGGACCGCCCCGCCACCGCCGACTCGACCGCACCCGCTGGCGCCGTCTTTGCGCTCGCGGGCAACGCGGCGGTACGGGCCATCACGGCCGCCGCGCTCGGCCGTCATGAAAGCTCGGACGACGCGCCGGCTCTGCGGCACCAGCTGTTGGACCAGTTGGCCCGAGACGACTACGCCGCGGTCAAGGCCATCGCCGAGCGCTCACGGCGCGCGCTCCCGCCGGGCGTCACCGCCGCACCCCTACCCGCGTCGCTCTTTGCAGGGCTGCTCGCCGCCCGCGACGAACGTCCCATCACGATCGCCGAATGACCACCACCGAACGCTTGCCACTCAACTTGCGCGCCGGCTTACTGGCGTTGTTCGTGTTCAGCGCGCTGGGCCTGACGCTGGAAGCCTTGCACGGCTTCAAGCTCGGCTTCTACTTGAACGTGGACAACGAAACGCGACGTCTACTATGGCGGCTGGCCCACGCCCACGGCACCTTGCTCGGCCTGGTCAACGTCGGCTACGCGCTGACCGCGCACGCTTGGCCCAAGCTCGAAGATCGCTTGGCCGCGCAAGCGCTGTTGACGGCATTGTGGCTGATGCCGCTCGGCTTTTTGCTCGGTGGCGCCTTTGCGCGCGCGGGTGATCCAGGCGCCTCGGTGGCGCTGGCGGCGGCCGGCGCGGTCGCGCTGCTTTTCGGGCTCGGAAGGATCGCCTGGAAAGCTCATTGATTCCGGACGAAATTGGCCGTCTATTGCCGCGCGTGTCGCTCGTCACCATCAGCCGTGAGCTATCGCGCCAAGTCGACCAGCTGAAGTTCGCGGCGCCGGTCAGCTACGTCTACAATCCGCTCGCCTACGCACGTGAGCCGCACGAGCAGTACTTGACCAACTGGGGCAAGGGGCCGAAAACCGCGCTGCTGCTCGGAATGAACCCCGGCCCCTTCGGCATGGCTCAGACCGGCGTGCCCTTCGGCGACATCGGTATGGTGCGCGACTTCTTGCGCGTAGAAGGCAAGGTCGGGCGGCCCAAGCTCGAGCATCCCAAACGCCCGATCGAAGGCTTCGCTTGCCCGCGCGGCGAGGTGAGCGGCAAACGGCTGTGGGGCTTTGCGCAAGATCGCTTCGGGTCGCCCGAGAAGTTCTTCGAGCACTTCTTCGTCGTCAACTATTGCCCGCTCGCGTTCATGGAAGAGAGCGGAGCCAATCGCACCCCCGACAAGCTGCCCAAGGCGGAGCAGCAGGCGCTGTTCGCGGCTTGCGACGCGGCGCTGGCGGCTATCGCAAAGGAGCTGAAGCCAAAGTTCGTGATCGGCGTCGGTGCGTTCGCCACCGCGCGCGCCAAGCTCGCGCTCGCAGGCGGCGACTACCGGCTGGCCACCATCTCGCATCCCAGCCCCGCGAGCCCCAAAGCCAACCGCGGTTGGGCCGAGCTGGTGGAAAAAGAGCTTTCAGAGCACGGCCTTTCCGGAATTTTGCCGCGAAAATCGCGCAAATAGCGCCCGCGGCCGGCGCATTTAGCCGGGCCGGCCCGAAAAAATGCGTCTAAGGTACCGCCGCCCCGATGCTCCTCGCCTCTCTCGCACAACTCCCGAAATGGACTTGGACCGTTCACCCGGTGCTTTGGGAACCTCCCAAGGGCCCAGTGGTGGCGCTGGTCGCCGCCTTCGGCGTCATCTCGCTCCTGCTCGGGCTGAAGCGCAAGATCGCCGACCAGACCACGACGGGCGTGATGTTCCTGGTGATGGCCGGGCTGATCTACGCCTTGCTCGGCGATCACCTACCGCTCCGCTACTACAGCTTGCTGTTCGTAGTTGTGTTCTTGGGTGGTCACGCCCTGCTCAACTGGCAAGTCAAACGGGGCGGCGGCAGCTCCGAGGTGGCCAGCGACTTCATCGTCTACGGCGTGCTGGGGGTGCTGGTCGGCGCGCGCCTGGGCCACGTGATTTTCTACGATCTGGATCACGCCATCAAAGATCCGATGTGGATCTTCAAGATTTGGACCGGCGGCCTCGCCAGCCATGGTGCGGTGATCGGCCTGATCATCGCCATGTACCTGTTCACGAAGCGCCGTGGCGTGCCCTTCTTGGAAGGCGCCGATCGCTTCGCTTTCTCGGCCACGCTGGGCGCCACCGTCGTGCGCATCGGCAACCTGCTGAACTCGGAAATCATCGGCCGCGTGGTGCCCGACCAAAGCTGGGGCATGAAGTTCCCGCGCGCGGACATCGCCGGCAGCCTGGATCGCCTGAGCTTTACCGCCGAAGAGCTAGCCAACGTCAAATACCGCTATCCGAGCCAGCTGTACGAGATCGCGCTCGGCATCTCGGTGTTCATTGGGCTCTTGATCGCCGACCGCGCGATGGGCAAGGAAGACCGGCCCCGCGGTGCAATGATCTCCTGGTTTTTCGTGCTGTATTTCGGCGGCCGGCTCTTCACCGAGCACTACAAAGAGTTCGAAGCCGTCGACCCGGGCTCGATGATCACGATGGGCCAGTGGTTGAGCTTCCCCGGCCTGTTGTTGGGCCTCTACGGACTGTACCGCTCGTTCAAGCGTCGGGAGCCGGTGGGCTGGATCGAGCCTGGTGACGAGCCGGACGAAGACGAAGACGAGGACGAGGACGAGGACGAGGACGAGGACGAGGCCCCCGCGAAGGGGAAGAGCACCCCCACGCCGCGCAAGGGCGAAAGCGAGGACGAGGACGAGGACGAGGACGAGGACGAGGACGAGGACGAGGACGAAGAGCAGAAGTCGCCGAGCGCCGATCCCGACGTCGAGTCCGAGTTCGAAGACGGCAAGCTGAAGAAGCGACGCGACCCGTAACGATCTAGAAAAGGGGGCGAAACCCCCGCTCGCCCAGACTGGCCAGGATGCCAAGCCTAGTCACCGTCGAAGCCGAGCCGGAGCCGTTGGCGCTCGATCCCTCCAAAACGGCGGTCGTGATCATCGACATGCAGCGCGACTTCCTGGAGCCCGGCGGCTTTGGCGAGTCGCTGGGCAACGACGTTTCGTTACTCAAAAAGGCGGTCGAGCCATGCAAAGCCCTTTTGGCCATGGCGCGCGCCAAAGGCATCCTCGTCATTCACACCCGTGAGGGGCACCGCCCCGATCTTTCCGACGCCCCCAAGGCCAAGGTCGAGCGCGGCGCGCCGTCCTTGCGCATCGGCGCCCCCGGCCCGATGGGTCGCATCCTCATCCGCGGCGAGGCCGGCCACGACATCATCCCCGAGCTGTATCCGCTGCCGGGCGAGCCCATCATCGACAAGCCGGGCAAGGGCGCCTTCTACGCGACCGATCTCGGCTCCATCTTGCAGCACCGCGGCATCGAGACGTTGATCGTGTGCGGGGTCACGACCGAGGTGTGCGTGCACACGACGGTGCGCGAAGCCAACGACCGCGGCTATAAATGCCTGGTGCCCAGCGATTGCTGCGGCTCGTACTTTCCCGAGTTCCACGAGATGGGCCTGCGCATGATCAAGGCGCAGGGCGGCATCTTCGGCTGGGTCACCGACTCGAAAAAGCTCGTCAGCGCCCTGAGCTGAATCGGCGCGCGAAAGCTAAAACGCGCCGCTCAGCTGGATCTGCGTGGGCCCCACGGCCACCCGCGGCTCCGAAATGCCGGCAAACTTCGGCTTGGGAGCCGCGCTGGCGTGGTCGACATTGCTGGGCGTCGCGGTGAAGAACAGCACGGTGCCGAGCACCAAGCCGGCGCCGCCGACCCCGAAGGCAATGGTCGAGAAATTGCCCAAGCGCTTCGCCGAATCCAAATCGCTCTGGTCGTTGGGCGAGCACACGTTGTCCGGACAACGGCCTTGCAAGTCTTTGTGCCGCTGCAGGGTGAGCAAGCCGAGCACGCCGCCGGTAGCCACACCGGCCGCGCCAATGCCGAGCGAGACGTACGCCGCCGCGCGGCTCGGCTCACGCTTCGGGAGCGGGCTCGGTGCTGCCACTCGCGCCGGCGCCGGCTCTGCCGTCGGCGCAGGCGGCGCGGATGTAGGTTGCGGGGTGCTCGTGTCGTTCACCGGCGGAGTCGGGGCGATGACCGCGTTCGGATCGCGCGACAAGGTCAATGTGACGGTCTTTTTTTCACCGTCGGCGAGGGTGACGCGGGCGCCGGAGCGCAAGAAACCAGGAGCCGAAGCTTCGATGCTGTGCTCACCGGGGTCGCTCGGCACCTCACTGTCGAGCAACGCGCTTTGCAGCACGTTGCCGTCGACCTTCACTCGCATGTCGGCGACCGCCGCTACTTTGACGATCAAACCGCCGATGCGCGGCTTGGCCGCGTCCAGCACGCGTTGGGCGCGTTCGAGCGCCTTGGTCAGCGCGGGCGTTGCGTCAGCCGGTTGCGGCTCGCGCAGCACCTTTCGCAGCACCTCCGTGCCTTCCACCAGCCGACCCACGCTCACGTAACATTCGCCCAGACGACTGGCGACCACCGCGGAGTGATAAAGCTTTTCGGCGCGCTCCAGCTTGGGCAAGGCCTCTACACAATTGTTGGCTTGGGCCAGCTTCAAGCCTTCGACCGCCAGCGCGCGCGCGGCGGCAGTCTCGGCAGCTGACGCATCTTCCGCGCGTGCCACCGATGGGTGCAATTGTGCCACGGTACCAAATAGTCCCAAAAGGGAGGCCAGCAGGGGGCTGCGTCGCTTCATGCCCGGCTAAGCGGCTTATGCACCGGGACGCTTAAGCCGTTGCAGGACCAGATAGCGCCAACCGCGCGCTCTTGGGTGACATCATGAGAACACAATCCCTTCATCGCTCGGCGCTCATTGGCAGCGTCACTTTGCTGGCCGCGGCCGCTTGCAACAACATCGTCGGTCTCACGGACTTGACGGTTCAGGACGCGGCGATTGCCGGCAACACCGACAACAACCCGGGCGGGGGAACCCACAATTCGACCGGTGGCAGCAGCACCGATCCGAGTGGAAACGCTGGCAGCGACGCCACTGGCGACGCCGGAACCGCTTCCAACGCGGAGGCCGGAGCCGGCGGCGAGCCGGGCGTCGTGGTCGTCGGCGAATGCGTGACCAACCAAGACTGCATCGACAAATACACCATGGATCCCGCCGAAACCGGCGCCGGTGGCGCTGGCGGTGAAATCGCCGCGGTGTGCGTGAAGCCCGAGCAGCGCTGCGCGAAGCTGCTGAGCGAGGACTGTACGACCATCACCGGCGACTACACCAACGATCGCGCCATCATCTTGGGCTCGTTGTTCTCGACGATGGGCGCGCAAGCCGCTACCAACCTCCCGCGGCAACAAGCGGCGGCGCTCGCCATCGAGCAGATCAACGCCGTCGGTGGAGTGCCGGGCGGCGATTCGTCCGCCGACGCGCGCCCGCTGGTGATGGTGTCGTGCGATGAATCGACCAACCTGGTGCGCGCCGCCGAGCACTTGGTGAAAGACCTGAACGTTCCGGCGATTGTCGGTCCCAACACCAGCCAAGACACGCTCGACGTGTCGGCCAAAGTCACCGTCCCCGGTGGCACCGTCGTGATCACGCCCACCGCCGTCGCGTCCAGCATCACCGCCTTGAGCGACAAGGATCTCACCTGGCTGATGGTGCCGTCCGACGTCCAGCGCGCGCCGCTCATGATGAGCCAGATTGGAGTGCTCGAAGAGCAACTCAAGGCCGACCGCAACGTGAGCACGGTGAAGCTCGGCATCGTCTTCCGCAACGACGCGCTGGGCGTCGGCACGCGCACGTCGTTGAACGAGCTGATCTTGAACGGCAAGAGCCTGGCCGACCCGCTGAACCTCGGCAATCACGTCGAAATCGACGGCTACGCCGCCACCGACACCGACCTGCAGCCGCTCGTCACCAAATACCTCGAGTTCGCGCCGGACATCATCGTGTTGGCGGGCACGGCCGAAGCCGTGACCAAAGTGATGGTGCCGCTCGAAGCGCAGTGGGTGGGCGACACCCGGCCCTACTACGTGCTGATCGACTCGACCAAAGTGCCCGAGCTCATCACCGCCGTCACCACCAACGACGATCTGCGCATGCGCGTGCGCGGCACCGGCATCACCCCCGGTCCGGCCGGCAAGGACACGCCCGCCGAAGCCTACAACGCCTTCAAGATCGACTACGACGTGCGCTACGCGGGCAGCACCTCCACCATTTCCGGCATGGGCCCCGCGCACGACGCGGCCTACGCCATCGGTCTGGCGCTCGCGGCCACGAAGGACCAACCAGTCTCGGGCGCTTCGGTGGCGGCTGGCTTGCGCAAGCTCGCGGGCGGGGCGACCAAGCTCACCACGATTGGCACCAACTTGCTCTCCGCTTTCCAGAAGCTGGGCACCAGCGCCGGAATCACCGCCGTCGGTAGCTTCGGTGTCTTGGACTGGGACAGCAACGGCGCCGTCAAAGGCGGCACCCTCGAGATGTGGTGTATCGGTGGAACTACGGCAAAACCGGCCTACCAAAGCTCGGGGCTGATGTTCGACATCATGTCCCAACAGCAGACTGGCACCTACAAACAATGCGGTCAGTAGCAAGAACGCCTCAATTCGCGGCGCGCTGGGTGGTGCCTTAATGCCGTCAACCTCCGGTCGTACAGCTGGCGAGGCCCGAGCGTTGACGCAATCACAACCTCGCGAAACTTTTCCTACGAGCGGACTACAGCCGCTGTCGCAGGAACCATTGCAGGTTCCGTTCGCCGTCGGCGACGTGATCGCCGGCAAGTACGAGGTCGTCGGTCTGCTCGGTAGCGGCGGCATGGGCTACGTGATCTCGGCGCGCCACACCGAGCTCGGCGAAATGGTCGCGCTCAAGTTCCTGCGCCCCGAAGCCTTGGCGCACGCGGAGCTGGTCGAACGCTTTGCGCGAGAAGCGCGCGCGGCGGCCAAGATTCGCAGCGAGCACGTCGCGGCCGTCTTCGACGTCGGCACGCTGGACGACGGCACGCCGTTCATCGTGATGGAGTACTTGGCCGGCAAAGATCTAGCCGACTACCTGCATCAAGAAGGCGCGCTTCCCATCAGCGTGGCCGTCGAATACATCATGCAGGCCTGCGAGGCGCTCGCCGCCGCGCACGCCCACGGCATCGTCCACCGCGACATCAAGCCCGAAAACCTGTTCCTGACCCAACAGGCGCAGGGCATGCACACCATCAAAGTGCTGGATTTCGGCATTTCCAAGATCGCCTTGCCGCGCGGCAAGCGCGATTTGGTGCGCACGCAGATGGCGCTCGGCTCGCCGGTGTACATGTCACCGGAGCAGATCCGGCGCAGTGATCAGGTCGACGCCCGCTCGGACATCTGGGCGATCGGCTGCGTCCTGTTCGAGCTGTTGACGGGAGTAACGGCGTTCGACGAGCCGTCGTTGCTCGAGCTGAGCGCGTCCATTTTGGAGCGCGAGCCGGTGCCGCTGCAGACGCTGCGACCCGACGCCAGCGAAGAGCTGGAGCAAGTGGTGCTCAAGTGTCTGGCCAAGAACGCCGACGAGCGCTACCAGAACGTGTCCGATCTAGCAGCGGCACTCTATCCGTTCGGGCCGCGCCGAGCGCGCATCTCGGCCGAGCGCTGCTACCACATGCTCAAGAACGCCGGCTTGGTGTCGAGCGAGCCTGCGCTCGCCAGCGCCTTTCCGCCGTCGCTCGCCTCGGGTCGCGTCACCGCGCCATCGGTCGGCGCCACGCGCACGACGACCCCAGCTGCCCTCGACATCGTCATCGGAGACGACGACGTGCCTTCGCGGCTCGCGAAAAAAGGCAACAAAACCGGCCTGTTCGTGGGGGTCGGGCTGGTCTTGGCGGCGACCGCAGCGTTCTTCGTGGTGCGCGGACAAGGCGCCTCGACGGCACCGGCCGCGGCCGCACCCGCTCGCGGCGCGGAGCTGCCGACTCCTCCCTCCTCGCCTCGCCCCACCACCGTCATCGATCTCGACCAAGAGGCGTCCGCAATGTCCGGCAGTCCTCCCGCCGGCCAAGCCAGCGCTTCGTCCAAAGTTGGCAGCGGCGCGAACGCCCGCAGCAAGACGGGCAAAGCGGCCCGCCCCGCCCACACCGCGGCTGCCGTCGGTAAACGCCCTCGCGCCGACGACGAGCTGGATCCCGGCTTCTAACGCCGTTCCCCCAGCCTCGCATTCGGGGTGCGCAGCGTGGGTGAGAGCGGGTGCATGCGCGCAGCTCTGCGCGCGAGTGAGGACGTGTAGTCGGGACAAATTTGTCCGAATGCTCACCGTCAGCGATCTGGCCAAAGTTTGGCGGAGAGCGGCCGTTCTATAACCCGTGGCGAATTCGCCGAGTGTCAGGCCATCGCGGCAAAGTGTGCCGCCACGGCTCGTGGTGAGACACGAATCGACGGGACTCTCTCTCGGTGCGAGGGACCGTTTGCGTGCGGCCGTGTTGAGTGGCGTCGCGGGCTACGTCGACGCGGCCGGATTGTTGTCGTTGGCGGCGCTGTTCCCGGCGCACATCACGGGCGAGCTCGTGAGCGAAGCGGTCGCGTTGTCGTCCGCGCATCGCGATGGCACCCCCTCGCGTTTGTGGATGCTCCCGGTGTTCATGCTGGCAGTAGCGGTGGCCGCAGTGGTAGCGCGCGTCGAGCGCCGCGCGGGTCGAGCGCCCACGGCCATGTTGCTATCGCTCGTGGCGGCGGGCCTATTGGCGCTCACGTTCAGCGGCGCGGCGCTGCGGCTCTGGCCGGGTGTGCATGGGCTGGCGGACGGACGGCTCAGCGCCTGCTGCGCGGTGGCGGCCATGGGCTTTCAGAACGCGCTCATGCGCGAAGCCTTGAACGGCTCCGCGCCCACCACTTTCATGACCGGCAACCTGACCCAGCTGGTGATCGAGCTGGTCGACCACGTGTTTTCGGTGGGCCGACGGCCGGGGATTCTGGGTGACGTCGAGCGCAGCGTGAGCCGCGCCCGCCTGAAGACGGCGGCCATTGCCCTCGCGTCGTTCTTGGGTAGCGCCGCGATGGGCGCCTATTTGACTCGCGCTTGGGGCGCGCTCAGCGCGCTCGTACCGGCCTTGTTGGTCGGGCTGCTCAGCGCCCACGCTTTCCGCGAACGACGAGCACGACCGGCGGCGGCCGCGGAGCCGCAGCCGACCGTGGGGATGCGTCGCCCGACGCCGATTCAGCGCCCCCTGGCCAAGCACGCCCGCCCCGAATCTGGTACGCGGTTCAAAGCGGTGCGGCCCCCGAACGAAAAGTCTGCTGACGACGAGAAAAAAGAAGAGTCTGCCTAGACGGCGTGTTTGAGCCGCTGGTCTCGGGTCGCGTCTCGAGCCGGACTCATGCTGGCAAACGCGAGCGAGCGCAAAGCGCTCGCCAGGACACCCTCACCCGACCTTGGCGACAGCAGATCACGATCCACGAGCGAGAGGAGGCCCGCGATAAACTCGGCGAGGCCGAGCGCCGATCGCGCCCCAGGTCAAAAGCGTCGCAGGACACACAACGCGAAGCACGGAGGAGAACTAGACCTTGAGGTGCTTGTTCACGATCTCGTCCGAGAGCTCGTCCATCTTGCCCGTGGCCACCGCGCGACCGCGGTCCATGATGCAGAAGTAGTCGCCGACGCGGCGGGCGAAGGGCAGTTTTTGCTCGACCAGTAAGATGGTGAGACCTTGCTCCTTCAGGGCGATCAACACGTCGCCGATCATGGACACGATGTTGGGCTGAATGCCCTCGGTCGGCTCGTCCAAAATCAGCAACTTCGGATCGATGGCCAGCGCGCGCCCCATGGCCAGCTGCTGCTGTTGGCCGCCGGACAAATCGCCACCGCGTCGGAGCAGCATGCTCTTCAGCACCGGAAATAGCTCGAAGATGCGCTCGGGCACCTCTTGCTTCTTGTCGGCCCGCGCCGCCAAACCGGTGCGCAGGTTCTCGTGCACCGTCATTTGACTGAACACTTCACGCCCCTGCGGCACCCAGCCGATGCCCTTCTTGGCGCGCATTTCGGCGCGGCTGGGCGCAATGTCGCTGCCCATGAAGTTGATCTTGCCGGAGCGAATCGGCAGGGCTCCCATCACGCTCTTGAGCAGCGTCGTCTTGCCAACACCGTTGCGGCCCATCAAGCAAACGCAGGAGCCCTCCGGCACTTTGAGATCCATGTCCCAAAGCGTGTGGCTCTGCCCATAAAACTGATTCAGCCCTGCGACTTCGAGCATCAGTGCGCGCCTCCGAGATACACCTCGATGACTTTTTCGTTGCTCTGCACGGCGTCCATGCTGCCCTCGGCGAGGATTTTGCCCTCGTGCAAGACGGTGACGGTACGAGCGATGCTGCGCACGAACTCCATGTCGTGCTCCACCACCACGACCGTGCGTTTGCCCGCCAAGCTGCTCAGCAGCTCAGCCGTCTTTTCGGTCTCTTGGTGGGTCATGCCAGCGACTGGCTCATCCACCAACAGCACACGCGGATCTTGCGCGAGCAGCATGCCGATTTCGAGCCATTGCTTTTGACCGTGCGACAAGAGTCCGGCTGGAGAATGCTTCTGCTCTTTGAGCGCGACGGTCTCGAGCACCTCGTCGATGCGTTCTTGCTGAGCCTTGGATAGTCGCGAAAACAGGCTGGCGAACACGCCCTTCTTGCCGGGCAGGGCCAGCTCCAGGTTCTCGAACACGGTGTGGCCTTGAAACACCGTCGGGCGCTGGAATTTGCGACAAATGCCGCGCTCGGCGATCTCGTATTCGCTGAGCTCGGTAAGATCGGTGTTGTCGCCGACCAAGAACACGGAGCCGGCGTCGGGCTTCGTTTTGCCGGTGATGATGTCTTGCAGGGTGGTCTTGCCGGCACCGTTGGGACCGATGATGCAGCGCAGCTCGCCTTCGTCGAGAATCAACGTAAGATCGGTGATGGCTTTGAAGCCGTCGAAGGCAACGCTGACGTTGTCGACGCACAGCAAAGCCTTGCGACCTTTGGTCAGCGCGTCCACCCGCTGCTGCTCGATTTTGCGCGGCTTGGGCAGCAGGCTGATGCGACGGTTCTTGGGCGTGGGCGAAGGTTTGGGGTCGATTTCGACCTTGCCCGACTCGGGCGCGGCGTCGCTTTCCATGGGTCCTGATACGAGCGTTTCGGTGCTCACGTGGCCGCCTTCTTGCGCTGCAGCAGGCTGGCGAGGCCGCCTGGAAAGAACAAGGTCACCGCGATGAACAACACCCCGAGGATGTAAAGCCACGCCTCGGGCAACGCGACCGTGAACCAGCTCTTCGCCCCGTTGACCACGAAGGCGCCGAGCACGCCGCCCAGCAGGCTGGCGCGCCCGCCGACCGCGACCCAAATGGCCATCTCGATCGAGCTGGAAGGTTGGAACTCGCTCGGGTTGATGATGCCCACTTGCGGCACGTACAGGGCGCCGGCAAAGCCGCAGATCACGGCGGACAGGGTGTAGACGAACAGCTTGTAGCTGGTCGGATTGTAGCCGGCGAAGCGGCTGCGGCTCTCTTCGTCACGAATGGCGCACAGCACGCGGCCGGCCTTGGACACGACGATGAAGCGACACAGCAAGAAGACGAGCAACAGCCCAAGCGCGGACAAAGTGTACAAGCCGAGCTTGGTGCCGGAGTCGGCCAGCGAGTAGCCGTACAGCGACTTGAAGTTGGTCAGCCCGTTGTTGCCGCCCAGACCGGTCTCGTTGCGAAAGAACAACAGCATCAGCGCGTAGGTGAAAGCCTGCGTGATGATGGAAAAGTAGACGCCGCGAATGCGGGAGCGGAACGCTAGGAACCCGAATACGTAGGCCAACAGGCCCGGCACCAGCAACACCGCCAACAGCGCGAAGCCGAAGTTGTCGAACGGCTTCCAAAACCACGGCAGCTCCTTCCAATCGAGGAACACCATGAAATCCGGTAATTTGCTGCGATAGACGCCGGCTTCACCGATCGACAGCATCAGGTACATGCCCATGCAGTAGCCGCCGATGGCGAAGAACACGCCGTGTCCGAGGCTGAGAACGCCGGTGTAGCCCCACAAAAGATCCATCGCGACGGCCACGATGGCAAAGCACAAGAATTTGCCGAACAGCGCGACTAAGTAGTCGGGCACGTGCAGCGCCGAGTCGACCGCAGTCACGCTGTTGAGGACCGGGACGAGCATGAACAGCACGGTGGCCACCCCCAGCCCAATCCAACCATTGCGAGGAAGGAGCCGCAGCAGCTCCGCTTTCACGTTCACATGGCCTCCGCGGCGCGACCCTTGAGCGCGAAGATGCCCTGGGGACGACGCTGAATGAACAGGATGATCAAGCCCAAGATCACGATCTTTCCGAGCACGGCGCCGGCCGCTGGCTCGAGCAGCTTGTTGAGGATGCCGAGGCCGAACGCGCCCGCCAGCGTGCCCGCCAGCTTGCCGACGCCACCGAGCACCACGACCATGAACGAGTCGACGATGTATTGCTGGCCGAGCTCGGGGCCGACGTTGCCGAGCTGCGACAGCGCGACGCCGCCCAAGCCCGCCACGCCCGAGCCAATGCCGAACGTCCACACGTCCACGCGCCGGGTGGCGATGCCCATACCGGCTGCCATTTGGCGGTTTTGGGTGACGGCCCGCACGTGCAGACCGAGCGGTGTCCGCTGCAAGATGAACCAGACGAAGCCGGCCACCGCGGAGGAGAAGAGAATGACGGCCAGGCGGCTGTAGGTGAGCACGAAGCCCGGCAACACCTCGATGCCGCCGGCCAGGTAGCTGGGGTTGGCCACGGCGACGTTCTGGGCGCCGAAGATCAGGCGCACGGTTTGGATCAGAATCAACGAGATGCCCCAGGTCGCCAGCAACGTCTCGAGCGGGCGCCCGTACAAGAAGCGAATCACGCTGCGCTCGAGCGCCATGCCGATGGCAGCCGTGACGATGAACGCAACCGGCACCGCAACTATCAGATACAGATCTTGCTGGGCCGGAAAGTAAGCGGTGAAGAACTTCTGCACCGCGTAAGTGGAGTAGGCGCCGATCATCAGCAGCTCGCCGTGAGCCATGTTGATGACGCGAAGCAGGCCGAAGGTGATGGCCAAGCCCAGCGCGCACAGCAAGAGCACGCTGCCCAGGCTCAGGCCGTAGAACAAATTGCCGACGAAGCTTATCAGCATCAGGCGCGATTCGATCACGCCCAGCGCCGCCGAAGCGGCCTTCTTCACCTCGGGATCGGTCTCGGTTGCCTTGCCCTCTTTGCCCGTCATGCGCTCGAGGTCGGGCTTGAACGAAGCGTCGGCAGCCGCCGAGATTGCGGCAATTGCCGCCAGTTTCAGGGCTTTGTCGCTGCCGTGCAGGTCAATCTGCGCGAGCGCCAGCCCCATGGCGGTTTTGATTTCGACCACCCGCTCTTTGGCGGCCGCGGCGCGAATCAGCGGGGCCAAGTCGTCGTTGCGGCTCTTGGCCAAATCTTTGGCGGCTTCGAGCCGCACCTTGGGATCAGGAAAGCCGAGCTTGAGCGAAGCAAGCGCGGGCTCCAATTGCCGCCGCAGGCGGTTGTCGACGAGCGGCGTGGTGAGCGCGCCCGAAGGTTTGGGGGTGCCGGCGAACACCGGTGAGAGCGCGCCGCCCTCACCGGCGACGAACGCCGCGCCCGCTGCATCGATCCGTAAAGAGTCCTTGGCCAACGCCTCCAGCAGCGCGAGGGCGGCCGGGTCCGAAGACTTGGCGATGCTCTCGACGGCCAGCGCGACTTTTTCTTTGTCCGGGCTGGCCAAGTCTCGAGCGGCTTGGTGCAAGTCCTGCGCGCTTGCCGTGGCCGAAACCAAGGCAAGCACACAACCTACGAGGAGCGAAAGCAGCGAGCGCAGGTTCATGGCGCGATGCCCTTAGAGCGCGGCCGTCGAAGTTTCGCCCTTGAACTTGCCTTCGGTGCAGTTGCCGCACACCCAGGGGAACGTCCAGTCGGCGACCTTCTTGGCGCTTTCCGGCACGAAGGGGCTCCACGGCATGGCGCGGATGGGCCCTTCCGTCTTCCACACGACCTGGAACTGACCGTCCGCCTTGATTTCGGCGATGTACACCGGCTTGTGCAAGTGGTGGTTCTTGGCGTCCATCGTCAACGTGAAGCCCGAGGGCGCCTTCACGGTCTGACCGCCCACGGCTTGGCGCACGGCGTCGACGTTGGTCGTGCCGGCTTGCTCGACCGCTTGCGCCCACATCTTGATACCGACGTAGGTGGCTTCCATCGGGTCGTTGGTGACGCGCTTGTCGCCGTCCGGCAGGTTCTTGGCCTTCACGTACGCCTTCCAATCCGCGATGAACTTCTCGTTCTCGGGGTTCTTGATCGACATGAAGTAGTTCCAGGCGGCCAAGTGACCGACCAGCGGCTTGGCGTCGATGCCGCGCAGCTCTTCTTCACCGACCGAGAACGCGACGACCGGAATGTCCGAGGCCTTCAAGCCCTGGTTCGCCAGCTCCTTGTAGAACGGCACGTTCGAGTCACCGTTGATGGTGGAGACCACCGCGGTGTGCGTACCGGCCGCGAACTTCTTGATGTCGGCGACGATGGTCTGGTAGTCGGAGTGACCGAACGGAGTGTACTGCTCCATGATGTCCGACTCCGCGACGCCCTTCTGCTTCAAGAAGTAGCGCAGGATCTTGTTGGTGGTGCGCGGGTAGACGTAGTCGGTGCCCAGCAGCACCCACTTCTTGGCGCCGCCGCCTTCCTTGCTCATCAAGTACTCGACCGCGGGAATCGCCTGCTGGTTCGGCGCCGCACCCGTGTAGAACACGTTGTACGACGACTCTTCACCTTCGTATTGGACGGGGTAGAACAAGAGGCCGTTCAGCTCCTCGAACACCGGCAAAACGCTCTTGCGGGATACACTGGTCCAGCAGCCGAACGTCACGGCCACGCCCTCTTTCTGCAGCAGCTCGCGCGCCTTTTCGGCGAAGAGCGGCCAGTTCGACGCGGGGTCGACCACCACCGGCTCGAGCTTGCGGCCCTTCACGCCGCCAGCGGCGTTGATCTGATCGATGGTCATGAGCGCGACGTCTTTGAGCGACGTTTCGCTGATTGCCATGGTGCCAGAGAGCGAGTGCAGAATGCCGACCTTGATCGGCCCTGTTTCGGCGGCCTTGGGAGCGGCAGCCTCGGGTGCAGCCGCGACTGACGCGGCGGCCGGAGCCGCGCTCGTGGCCGCTGCCGGGGCAGCTTCGCCCGGGCCCTTGCACCCAACGGTCGCCAATAGACCAGCAAGCATGAGCTCAAATCGACTTTTCATCACCTTCTCCAATTCGAAGCGGAGTCCCTGGAACACCTGGTAGGAGCCGGGCGCACCCGGCAAACGTTGTCATCGTCGGTCGTGAGTTTCGGCCACGTCTCCAAACAGCGAACTTGCGGTGTCGTGGGTCTGGAATGCCCTCAGCCCTTCCGGCGCCGCCGCGGAATCTTCTGACGTCAAACGAACACCACCGGGCGCTGCCAAATGATGAGCACGGTGCAGCCCCGCTCGCTCCGAACGCGATGGACCATGCCCGGCTCGTTGACGACGAAGGAGCCCGCGCCGTAGCTGCCCCGTTCGTCGCTCTGCTCACCCTCCAGCACATAGATGTACTCGTAGCCCTCGTGGCGGTGGGCCGGCACCTCCGCGCCCGGGGCATAGCGCAGGATGGCCGCACGTGCGCCGTCGGGCGCTTCGTGCAGCACGTGAATGTCGACGCCGTTGCGTAGCTCTTGGAAGGGCAGCCGAGCGATATTTTCGGGTCCGAGCGACCACAGCGCGATGGGGCTCACGCGTGGTCGCCAGCCATGTGCCGCCCGATCTCGGCCACGTTGGCGGTCTCGGCGGGCGTTTCGTAAACGATGCTGCCTTCGCTCATGACGACGATCCGATCGGACAGGGCAAAAATTTCGTCGAGGTCGGCGCTGACCAGCAGCACGGCCGTGCCGGCGTTGCGCGCGGCCACGATGCGGGTGCGAATCTCCGCCACCGCCGCGAAGTCGAGCCCGAAGCAAGGGTTGGCGGCGATCAACACGGCGACGTCACCGTCCAGCTCGCGAGCCAGCACGGCGCGCTGGACGTTGCCGCCCGACAAGCCGCCGATCGGCGCTTCGGGGCCGGGGGCCTTGATCTTGAATTCGCCGATGGATTTGATGGCTTTCTTGCGCAGCGGGCCCTTGCGCACCGCCCAGCGCCCGAGCGTGAAGCCCGGCTCGTCGAAGCAGCGAAAGCCGATGTTTTCCGCGACCGTCATGTTGGCGACGCAGGCGTTTTTGAGCGGCGCTTCGGGCAAGAGGCGCACGCGGCTCTCGCGAATCTGCGTGCGCGTGGGCGCGTAGGGCTTGCCCGCGACGTGCACGTTGCCGGAGCCCAACAGACGTTGCCCGGCCAGCACCTCGACCAACTCTTCCTGGCCGTTGCCCGACACGCCGGCGATGCCCAGAATCTCGCCCGCTCGCACCTTCAAGCTGACGCGTGAAAGCACGGGCAGGCCGATGTCGTCGTCGGCGCACACGTCCACCAGCTCGAGCTTGACGCTCTCGTGGGCGATGCTCTTGCGCTCCAGCGACGCGCTCGGCGGCTCGGAGCCGACCATCAGCTCCGCCAAGGATTCGGGCGTGTGATCGGCCACGCTGCCCGCGCCTGCGAACGCGCCACGCCGAAGCACCGTCACGTCGTCGGCGAACGCCATCACCTCGCGGAACTTGTGGGTGATGATGGCGACGCTGATCTCCTTCCTGCGTGTCATCTCCCGCAACAGCCCGAGCACGTCGTCGGCTTCTTGCGGGGTGAGCACGCTGGTGGGCTCGTCCAAAATGATGATTTTGCTGCCCAGATACAGCTGCTTGAGGATTTCGAGCTTTTGCTTTTCCCCCGCCGCCAATTGCCGGGCCAGCTTGCGCACCGGCACCCGGAAGGGCATGCCGGCCATGAACTCCTCGATGGCTTGCTCTTCGCGCTTCCAGTCGATGAACGCCGGAATTTCGGCGCGCGCCATGACCAGGTTTTCGGCCACGGTCATGTTCTCGACCAGCGTGAAGTGCTGGTAGACCATGCCGATGCCGCAGCGCTGCGCGTCCTTGGGATTTTTGACGGCGACGTCGGCGTCGCCCACGATCACCTTGCCGCTGTCGGCTTGGTAAAATCCCATGATGCACTTCACCAGCGTGCTCTTGCCCGCGCCGTTCTCACCCAAGAGCGCGTGGAAGGTGCCGGGGCGCAACGTGAACGAGACGTCGTCCAGCGCCTTGAGCGCGCCGAAGCGCTTGCTCATGTGCTGCGCGTCGAGCAACGGCGGCGGCCCACCACCCTTGCGTCGAGCCGGGGCGACGCCGCTCAAGTCGATGACGGGGTTGAACTTGTCGACTTTGAGCGGCTGGGCCGCGCTCACGGCAGCGCCTCCAGCAGCGCGCTGGAAGTGCTGACCGCGCCGAATACACCGTTTTGCATGGTCACCATCTTGAGCGCGGCGGCGTGATTGCCCGGGTCCGTCGCCGCGCAGCAATCGCCCAAGATCAGGCATTCATAGCCGCGATCGTTGGCTTCACGCATGGTGGTGTGGACGCACACGTCGGTGGTGAGACCGGTGAGCACGATGTTGCGAATGCCGGCTTGGCGCAGCAGCATGTCGAGGTCGGTGGCGCAGAACGAGCCTTTGCCGGGCTTGTCGATGATGGGCTCGCCCGGCAGGGGCGCCAGCTCCGGAATGATCTCCCAACCCGGTTCGCCGCGCACCAATACGCGACCGCACGGACCCGGATCACCGATGCCGGGTTGGCCGGCGCCGCCGTTCTGCAGCACGCGTGAACGCCAACGCTTGTTCGCAGGCAGATCCGACAAATCTGGCCGATGGCCTTCGCGGGTGTGGATGACGTGATACTTGCCGCGGCGGAAGCGGGCCAACACGCTCTGAATCGGCGCGATGGTCGCGCGGGCGTTGGTGAGGTCGTAGCCCAGGCCGTCGATGTAGCCGCCTTTTCCGCAAAAGTCGGTCTGCATGTCGATGATGATCAGCGCCGTATTTTCAGGGCGCAGGTCACCGTCGTAGGGCCACGAATACGGCTGAGCGGGGACGTATTTGGTCATGAGATCGTCGCCTCCTGCCGGGCGCCTCAGCGCGCGACCGTGAGCTCCATCGGCAAGTCCGCCGACTGTTTGGTTGCGGAGCTGGAAAGCACCATGATGACGAGGGTGAGCGCGTAGGGCGCGGCGTTGAACAGGTAGTAACCGGAAGTGACGCCCACCGACTGCAGCGCAGGCCCGAGCGCGCTGGCGCCGCCGAACAGCAACGACGCGTACAAGCAGCGCATCGGGTCCCACCGGGCGAAGATGACCAGCGCCACCGCCATCAAGCCCTGACCGCTGGACAAGCCTTCGTTCCAGCTGCCCGGATAGAACAGGGACAAGAACGAGCCGCCGATGCCGGCCAGTACGCCGCCCGCCATCGTTGCCAGCAAGCGCACGCGGTTGACGTCGTAGCCCATGGCGCGCGCGGCCTCGGCGCTTTCGCCGACCGTGCGCAAGATCAAGCCCCAGCGCGTGTTCTTGAGCGCCCAGCGTAGAGCCGGCGCGAGCGCGATGCCCAGCAGTAGCAGCGCGTTGATTTGCAGGTTGGAGCGCACTTGCGGCACGTCACTCCAAAAGCCCAGCGAAAAAGCGGGCAAACGCGGCGCCGTCGGCTGAATCAACGGCTTGCCCAAGAAGAACGACAAGCCGACGCCCAGCAGCATCAGCGCGATACCGACGGCGATGTCGTTGACGCGCGGGCGGCCGCAAAGGAAGCCGTGCAGCGCTCCGAACAGCGCGCCCAAAGCGCCAGCTGCGGCCACGCCCAGCCAAGCGGAGCCGCTCAAGTACGAGACGCCGTAGCCGCCCATGGCGCCCATCACCAGCGTGCCTTCAAGGCCCAGGTTCACGCGACCGGATTTTTCGGTCACGCACTCACCCAGGCTGACGAACAAGAACGGCGCGCTGACGCGCAGCGCCCCGCCGATCACCGCCAGCGGCACGCCCCAAGCTCCAAGCGTAGCCGCGTCGGTCATGTGGAAGCTCCGTTGGCAGGTACCAGCAAGCGGGTGAACCAATCGACTTTGCCGCGGTAGGTCTCGCTCGCCAAAATCACGACGAACAGCATGCCTTGCAGCACGTTGACGGTGGCGTCGGGCAAGTTGCAGGTGCGCTGCAGGAGCCCGCCGCTGGCGCTGATGCCGCCCAACAGCAGCGCCACCGGCAAGATGGCGAGCGGGCTTTGCCGGGCCAAAAATGCCACCAAAATGCCGGTATAGCCGTAGCCCGCCACCAGCGAGGCGTTGGCTTTACCGTGCACGGCCGCGACCTCGACCATTCCGACCAGGCCCGCCGCCGCGCCCGCAAGCGCGCAGACGATGATCATCAGCCGAGGCACGCCCAGGCCGCTCAACCGCGCAGCGCGCGGATTGCCCCCGACGATGCGCGCCGAGAATCCGAACACCGAGTGATCCATCAGCAACCAGCAGACCAAGCACGCCACGATGCCGTAGACCAAGCCGTAGTGCACATCGAGCCCCGGCACCGGTCCGAGCATGTTCTGCTCACCGATGTGCAAGGTGGACGGCTTGTTCAAGCTCTGCGGATCGCGGAGTGGCCCTTCGATCAATTGATTGCAAAGCGCGATGCCGATGTAAGACAGGAGCAAGCTGCTGATGGTCTCGTTCACGCCGCGCACCGCGCGCAGCGCGCCGGCCGTGCCAATCCACAAGGCACCGAACAACATGCTGGTCACGGCCATGACCGCCAGCACCGTGTAAGGCGCCGAGCCGCCCAGGTGCGTCGCCACGGCGGCTGCGGCCGTGCCGCCGACGAACAGCGCGCCTTCGCCGCCGATCACGACCAGGCCAAGCCGCGCCGGGAGCGCCGTGCACAAGCCTGTCAGCATCAGCGGAGCCGCGCGCTGCAGGCTATTTTGAAAGGAAAACCAGGTTCCGAAGGCCCCGCGGAACATCTGCTCGTAAACCTCGACGGGGTTGGCGCCAGCCAAGCCGACGAAGCTGCCGAACAGGACGACCGAGACCAGGATGGAGGCGCTCGGGACGACCAAGCCGTCCAGAAACGCCGCCAGCCGCCCCAGCAAGGCCCGCGCTTGAGCGGGGCCTGCCTCGGGATCGCGCACGGCTCCTGGCACTGCGCTGGCGGTCATGCTCGCTCCGTCAGTTGATGGAACCCTTCACGCCGCCGACCAGGTAATTCATCTTTTCGAGCTCGATGTCGGTCTGGCCGCGCTCGGTACCGGCCGCGATGATCTCTTTGCCCGCGTTGTCTTTGAGCGGTCCCTTGAAGATGACGAGCTTGCCGGCGGTGAGCGCCTCCTTGGCAGCGTCGGCTTTGGCCTTGGCGTCAGCGGAAACCGCCGCACCGTAGGGCGACATCTTGATGAAGCCCTCTTTGAAGCCGCCGCGCACCAAGTGCTGCCACGGCTGGCCGCTCTTGATCTTTTCGACGTAGTCTTTGTAGACGGCCGCCCAATTCCACTCGGCTCCGGTGAGGTAGCCTTTGGGGGCGAGCGCCGACTGGTTGGCGTGATAGCCGGTGCTGAAAATGCCGCGTTTTTCCGCGGTTTCGATGACCACCTTCGGTGAGTCGACGTGACAGGTCACGACGTCCGCGCCTTGATCGACGAGGCTGTTGGTGGCCTCGGCTTCTTTGACCGGCAGCGACCAGTCACCGGTGAAGATCACGCTGGTGGTGATCTTCGGGTTGACCGAGAGCGCGCCGAGCGTGAACGCGTTGATGTTGCGCAGCACCTGCGGAATGGGCTTGGCCGCCACGAAGCCGAGCTTGTTGGTCTTGCTGGTGAGGCCGGCCACGATGCCGGACACGTACTGACCTTCGTCGATGTAGCCGAAGTAGCTACCGACGTTCTTCGGCGTCTTGCCTTCCACGTACATGCCGCCGCAGTGCAAGAACACCACGTCCGGGTACTTTTCGGCCATCTTCAAGATGTGCGGGTCGAAGTAGCCGAACGACGTCGGGAAGAGCAACTTGGCGCCGTCCAAGTTGATCATGCTCTCCATCGTCTTCTGAACGTCGACGGTCTCCGGCACCTTCTCTTCTTCGCGGATCTTCACGCCCATGGCGGCCAGGCTCTTGGCGCCTTCGGCGTGGGCTTGGTTGTAGCCGTAGTCGTCCTTGGGACCGACGTAGATGAAGCCCACCGTCAACGCGGAGGCCGGCTTCGCAGCCTCTGGCGTGGCGGCCGAGGCCGACGCGGAGGGCGCGGGAGCCGAGGGCTTGTTACAGGCCAACGCCGACAGCGCCAGCGAGCCCGAGACGAGAAGGAGGGAGCGACGTGACGTACGAGTGATCGTCATTGCCGCCCCGGTATAGAGAGACGCAGGTTTCGGAGAGCTTTCCGAAGTGCGTCGAAACAAAACAGGCGTCGCAAGCTGCCTCACTAGTTAATTGTCGCGAACATTTCGCGTGAGATGTCGCTGATCTGACGCCTGAAGGCTGGGGCGTTTCCGATGTCGCAATCCGAAACGTTAGCAACACTTTGAGTTAACTCGCGGCGGGGGAAGGTCCGCGCACCCCATTGAACTTGCGCGCGGACCACTTGCCGAAACACGCAACCCCCTCGGCGACGCGCGCTCCAAACAATGCACGAGCGGTGAACATGACGAAAATCCATAGCCACATCCTGGGCGGCGCGGTCGTCCTATCGGGCCTGTTTGCTTCGGAGCTGGCACAAGCGCAGGACGCCCCTGCGGCGCCAGCGCCCGCAGCGCCACCTGCCGCGGAGGCACCGCCGCCCGCGCCGCCTCCACCGCCTGCGGCCCCCCCGCCGCCCATGGCCGCAGAACCGCCCCCGCTCCCGAACCCGGCGCCGATGCCGGTGACGCCTCCCGCCGCGCCGCCGCCCGCCGAAAACCCCTTCAAGGTCACGGTCGGCGCTGGTTTCCGCAGCGGCATTCGTATTCAAAACCCGAATGTGCCGGACAGCGATGGCAACCTTGGCATGAAGCTGAATGACCAATACCTGGACGAGCTCAACGTCGAGCTGCGTACCAGCGGCAAGGTCACCGACATCATCGGCTGGACCGCAAATTTCACGGTAGACGGCCGGACGAGGGCTCAGGCAAGCGGCGGGCCGATCGCGTTCCAGGCACAGGCCTTGGATCTCGTGGGTCAACTCGACTTCATGGACGAGTTCCACGTTTGGCTCGGTCGCATGTTGACGCCGTCCGATCGCTCGAACTTCTCCGGTCCCTGGTTCATGGCGCCGTGGAACTACTCCGGTGTCCTCGACACCTACTATGGCCCGCGCGGTACCGAGGAAGTCGGACGTGAAACGGGCGGCGTGGTCTGGGGCGATATCGCCAAGGGCAAGTTCAAGTACTACTTGGGCGTGCTCGATCTCGACAGCAACTTCGGTGTGCTGAAGGGCGGCGTGGCCGGTCAAAACCCGCTGATCTCGGCGCGCTTGAACTATGCATTCGTCGGCGCGGAGCCTGGCTTCTACGGCAGCAGCACGTACTACGGTGGGCAGGACATCGTCGCGCTCGGCGCGGCCTTCCAATACCAGAAAAACTTCGCGTTGCCCGGCCCCAAGGACCCCACGACCGGCGTGCAAGGACCGGACTTCAAAGACAACCTGGTCGAGTTCAACGCCGACATCTTGGCTGAGAAGAAGCTCGAGGCCGGCACTCCCGGCATCGAAGCCGCCTACTACCACGAGAGCGGCGACACGCGCGGCTTCAACGACTTCTTCTACGTGATGCCGACGTTCACGACTGGTGAGATCTTGCCCGCCAAGGGCAAGCTGAACGCCCTGTTCCGCTTCCAGATGGCCAAGACCGGTAAGGATGAGACTGCGGCAACGCACACCATCTTCGAGCCGAGCGTCGCCTACCTGTTCAAGGATTACTTCGCCAAGCTGCAGCTCAGCTACAGCTACGGCAAGAACAAGAACGACGACAGTGGCGCCTCCACGAAGTACCAGTTCATCCAGCTCGGCTTCCAAATCCAGCAGTAACGCTTGGGCTGCGAGCCGCGCGGCTTCGGGATCTTCGCCGCGCGGCTCGCAGCTTCTTTTGGCCAAACTATGATCCCCTGCGGCGCCTCCGTTTCCGGGTTTTGGGTGTCGTAGGGGATCGCCTTGTAGGCCCGGCCGCGCCCGCTTCGTCAGGCTCATCTCGAAGGTTTCCGATAGGACCGCCCTCGAAGCGAATTGGTCTTACGGATGTGAGGAAATTTCCTCAATAGTTCCGCGACCCCGATCGCGCGGAGGTCGCTGCTCCACTTTGTAAGGGTTCCGTGAGCTCCGGGAGCTCACGTCGGAGTTCCGGGAAGCTCACGTCGGAGTTCCGGGAGTTGGAAAGGTTACCTTTTGGAGTATCGCCGTTTCTGCGACAGCGCCCGCGAAATCACTCGAGAAATTTCCTTTCACGCGTAAGACTGATTTCGATCGCTCGAAGGGCTCGCGAACAGCTGAGGGCCCGCGAGCGTCCCTGCCTACGAGACCGTCAGCATGCCTTGGCGGGTGACGAAGTCGACGACGGCCTGCAAGCCCTCGTTTTGGCGGATGCTGGTGAAGACGAAGGGGCGATCGCCACGCATCTTTTTGGCGTCGCGATCCATGACCTCGAGTGAGGCACCGACGTGCGGAGCCAGATCGGTTTTGTTGATGACGAGCAGATCGCTCTTGGTGATGCCGGGGCCGCCTTTGCGCGGGATTTTGTCGCCCCCGGCCACGTCGATGACGTAGAGCGTGAGGTCGACCAGCTCGGGGCTGAAGGTGGCGGCCAGGTTGTCACCGCCGCTTTCGACGATGATGAGATCCAGGTTCGGGTAGCGCTCGTTCAGGCGGTCGATGGCTTCGAGGTTGATGGAGGCGTCTTCGCGGATGGCGGTGTGTGGGCAGCCGCCCGTTTCGACGCCGACGATGCGCTCGATGGGCAACGCGCCGCTGCGCATCAAGAACTGCGCGTCTTCTTTGGTGTAAATGTCGTTGGTCACGACGGCCATGTCGCAGCGCGTGCGCAGCTCTTTGCACAGAGCGTCGACCAACGCCGTTTTACCGGAGCCCACCGGACCTGCGATGCCGACACGAAGCGGACCTTTGCGATTCATACGGAAGCTCTCCTAGGAACGAAATAGTCGAGAATATTGGGTTTCGTGCAGCGCCGAGAGCAGCAGCTGCCCGGGCGTGGTGGAGCTGAGCTCGTCGTCGGCCAGCGTCAAAGCAGCGCCGATGCCGGCGGCCGCGCGCTCGATCAATTGACCCAGAGCGCGCTGGGCGTCCGTCTGCCCGAGCGGAACCAAGCGCGTGGCCGCGCCGACCTGCGCCTCCGCCCAAGCAAAGACGTAAGACAGCGCCCCCTCCGCGAGCGGCGCCTGCCAGGCCACGCTGGCCAGGGCAAAGCTGGCGGCCAAGGTGACGCGCGGGTCGATGACCCACGGCTCCGCCGCGGCGACGCCTTCGCGGAACAGCAGGCGCGCCAGGGCAGAGCCGACCTGGCGCTCTTCGGCGCGCAGCTCGGCGCTGCCGCGGGTGGCGAACAAATAGTCGTTCCAGCGCCGCGCGCTCGCGCGGTCTTGCTGGGAAAAGGCGCGATAGAGACGCGCGAACACCGGCACGTCCAGCCGCAGCAACGAGCGCTCGAGCATGCCGGAGATCCAGGCCAGCGCCGAATCTCGATTGGCGACGTCTCCGAGCGCGACCGCTTGCTCCAGCCCCTGCGAGTAGGCAAACGCGCCGATCGGCAAGGCGGCGCTCGACAGCTGGAACAAGCGCAGGAGCGCGGCTCCTGAAACGCCCGTCGGCTGCGGCTCGCTGCTCGCGTCAGGCATGGCTACTTCTCGTGGTGATGGTGGCCGTGCCCGTGGTCGTGGTCGTGGTCGTGGTCGTGACCGTGGTCATGGTGGTCGTGGCCGTGATCGGTCCCGTGATCGTGGTCGTGCCGATGCCCGCCGGAGGAGTAGCCGCCGGCTTCCGGCTCGAATGGCCGCTCGACGACCAGCGCGTGCAGTCCTAGCTCGTGCACCAAACCGTCCAGCACGTGGTCGTGCTGATACGACACCCGCCCGGGCTCGATCTGCAGCGGCACGTGGCGATTGCCCAGATGGTAAGCAACCCGCGTCAAAAGATGCGGATCGGTCGTGGATACGGTGGAGAGCAGCTCGGCGCGCGCCCGGATTTCTACGACCAAGCTGCCATCGCGCGTGGCCAGGCGTTGGCCGTGCTTCAATGACAAGCCGCGTTCCAACAGCAGGCCAACCTCCGCGCCGCTGTCCAACCGCGCGCGCAACCGAGCTCGGCGTCGTAGCTCGAAAGCCAGCGTCAACGAATCGGTCGGCCGCCGCGTGTCGGCGGGGTCGAGCACGACCTCCAGCATTTGCAAGGGCGCCTCCATCAGAACAAGAAATAGCGTTGGGCAAGCGGCAGCTCGCGCGCCGGTTCGCACACCAAGAGCTCGCCGTCGGCTCGCACCTCGTAAGTCTGCGAATCGACCTCCATGTGCGGCAAGCAATCGTTGTGAATCATGTCGCGCTTGCGAATGCCGCGCGTATTTCTGACCGGCACCAGCCGGCGCGTCAACCCCAGCTCCCGACCGACGCCGCGCTCTGCCGCCGCGCCGGACACGAAGTGCACGCAGGTCGCGGAGCGGGCCGCACCGAACGCGCCAAACATCGGCCGAAAGTGCACGGGTTGTGGCGTCGGAATCGAAGCGTTCGCGTCGCCCATCGGCGCCGCCACGATGAAGCCGCCCTTGATGATCATCGACGGCTTGGCGCCGAAGAAAGCCGGCTTCCACAGCACCAAATCCGCCAGTTTGCCCACCTCCACCGAGCCGATTTCGCGGCTCATGCCGTGGGTGATGGCAGGATTGATGGTGTACTTGGCGATGTAGCGCTTGGCGCGAAAGTTGTCGTTGCGCGACGAATCCTCGGGCAAGGCGCCGCGCTGCGTCTTCATCTTGTGCGCCGTCTGCCAGGTGCGGGCGATGACCTCGCCGATGCGACCCATGGCCTGAGAGTCGCTCGACATCATGCTGAAGGCGCCCTTGTCGTGCAAGATGTCCTCGGCCGCGATCGTCTCGCGGCGAATGCGCGACTCGGCGAACGCCACGTCCTCGGCGATGCTCGGGTCCAGGTGGTGGCACACCATCAGCATGTCCAGGTGCTCGTCCACCGTGTTGACGGTGTACGGGCGAGTCGGGTTCGTCGACGAAGGCAGCACGTTGGGCGCACCGCAAGCCTTGATGATGTCGGGCGCGTGACCGCCGCCGGCGCCCTCGGTGTGGAAGGTGTGGATGGTCCGACCTTTGAACGCGGCCAACGTGTCTTCGACGAAGCCAGACTCGTTCAGCGTGTCGGTGTGGATGGCGACCTGAACGTCGTAGTCTTCGGCCACGCGCAGGCAGGTGTCGATAGCTTGCGGCGTCGTGCCCCAGTCTTCGTGCAGCTTCAGGCCCACGCAGCCGGCCGCCACCTGCTCCACCAACGACTCGGACAAACTGGCGTTGCCCTTGCCCAGCAGGCCAAAATTCAGGGGAAACGACTCGAGCGCCTGCAGCATGCGGGCGATGTTCCACGGCCCCGGCGTGCAGGTGGTGGCGCTGGTACCAGCCGCCGGCCCGGTGCCGCCGCCCACCATCGTCGTGACGCCGGACATCAGCGCTTCCTCGCACTGCTGCGGACAGATGAAATGAATGTGCGTATCGATGCCGCCGGCGGTGATGATTTGCCCCTCACCGGCGATCACCTCGGTGCCCGGACCGATCACGATGTTGACGTTGGGCTGCACGTCGGGGTTACCGGCTTTGCCGATGGCCGAGATGCGCCCGGCCACGATGCCGATGTCGGCCTTCACGATGCCCCAATAGTCGAGAATGAGCGCGTTGGTGATGACGGTATCGACCGCGCCGTGCGACGCCGCTTGGCCTTGCCCCATGCCGTCGCGAATCACTTTGCCGCCGCCGAACTTCACCTCTTCGCCGTAGATGGTGTGGTCGCGCTCGACCTCGATCAAAAGCTCCGTGTCGCCGAGGCGCACGCGATCGCCGCGCGTCGGCCCGTACATTTCCGCGTAAGCGCGGCGTTCAATCGTCTTCAAGATCCGTCCTCCGGGGGCGGCAAAAAGGAGCTTCTGACATCGAGCTCGCCCATGATTTGACCGCGGAAACCGTAAACTTTTCGCGCCCCCGCGAGCGCGCACAACTCCACCGTGCGCGTCTGCCCAGGCTCGAACCTGACCGCCGTGCCTGCCGGAATGTTCAGCCGAAAGCCACGCGCGGCGCTACGGTCGAAGGACAAAGCTTGGTTGGTTTCGAAGAAGTGGTAGTGCGAGCCGACCTGGATCGGCCGATCACCGGTGTTCGAAACCTCGAGCGTCACCGTCTCGCGCCCCACGTTCAGCTCGATGGGCGGGCCATCGTCGACCAGCACCTCGCCTGGAATGCGCCGCCCCGAAGACGG
>Ga0068855_100000271_pt1 | contig 64257 bp, 42 predicted proteins | sample KBSCornC52_FD_66592 | JGI IMG/M metagenome (GOLD analysis project Ga0068855, IMG submission 66592) | Corn rhizosphere microbial communities from Kellogg Biological Station, Michigan, USA - KBS Corn C5-2 | ecosystem: Host-associated > Plants > Roots > Rhizosphere > Soil ... | reverse complement strand
CGAAGTATGCAAATGCGCGTTGATGTGCTTCAAGGAAGGCCTACTGTGTAGCGTTGGTATATGCAATCCTACCGAAAGCGCAGCGTTACCACAGAAGATGGTCAACTAAGATGGAGTGTCTTTAGCATGTTTATTTTCTTGGCGTCCCCGACGGGATTTGAACCCGTGTTATCGCCGTGAAAGAACGCGGGCAAGTCGCAGCTGCAAGCTTTTACGGGGGCCTACAACGGCTGGAACGCACTATAACGGATGCAACGGAGGTTCTCGTGGTCCCGAAGTGGTCCCGGAAACCTCTCTTGACCTGCTGGACTGGACCCATCGTTTGTAATCACGGGCACATGCCAGTGGGCTCCTGCCCGGTGCGCTTCACGTCAACTTTTTTCCAGAGAATGCAAATCCATCCAACCAGCTGCCCCCGTCGAGGACGCGATACACCAACCCCATAGCCTTCGGTCAGTAAAAACCTAAATCCCCAAAAAGGAAACTATATGGATGAGGATACACCTCAAAATTCAGCATCGCAGAAGCAACCGTCGAGCGGATTTGATGCAATCGCGATCGAGCCTTTTGTAAAGCCCGCGCGGGTCGGTGAATACCTCGGGGTTGATCCGGCTACCGTAGTTCGATTCGCAAAAACTGGAATCATCCCTGGCCATCCGCTTCGTGTGTCAGGACAGAGGATGCACTGGCGGTTTCTGCTGTCGGAAATTCGCACAACGATACTCGCCAAAAGACCGAAATCACAAGACCATTGATATCAGGTTCTGGCATCGCGTGTACTTGAACCGGGATCGATTTGCGAAACAGGCTGCGCAAATAGCGCATTTCGACTACCTTGAATACCCCGGGGTTCTGCATGCAAGGAATCCGGGTTTTTCTCCGCATCATGGCAAGGGCACGTTGTTGAGGCGATCATAGGTCAGTGCTGACCAATCTGAAGGTGCAGCCGAGCACAAACGCCTTACCATGATTAATCAAGCAACCTCCCGAGATCCAAATACGGCACTGAAGACCGACTACTGAAGGCACCCATTTACACTTTGCCCTGAGGATTTCAGGAGAGGATTGTTATGAACAATACGGGACTGAGTCTGGACAAGATGCTCGATGTGGCATGGGTACGTTCACAGTTTCCATCACTTGAAACGCAAGTCAATGGGCAGACCGCAGCATTTCTGGATGCCCCTGCTGGTACTCAGGTTCCCGCTCGAGTCATCGCTGCCATTCGCGACTACCTTGCAAATTCCAACGCCAGTACACACGGATCTTTCCTGACCAGCCGGCGCAGCGACGAGTTGATTGCAAACACACGCACGGTAATGGCAGATTTCTTCAACTGTGCGCGTAGCGAAGTCGTTTTTGGTCCGAACATGACTACGTTGACCTTTGCACTGTCCAGAGCGATTGGACGGGAGTTGTGCGAGGGAGATGAAATTCTTCTGACGACTCTCGATCATGATGCCAATTTCTCGCCCTGGAAAGCACTTGAGGAAGAGGGGGTGGTCATCAAAGTAGCAGATAGTCGCGAAGGAGACTGCACGCTCAACCTCGAGTACCTGAAAAGCAAACTCTGTCGCCGCACGCGGATCGTAGCCGTAGGATATGCGTCCAACGCTGGCGGCACAATCAATCCGGTGGGTGAGATCACTCAGCTTGCGCACGCGGTGGGCGCGATGACATTTGTTGATGCGGTACATTATGCGCCTCACGGCCTGATTGACGTGAAAGAGCTCGATTGCGATTTCCTGGTTTGCTCCCCATATAAGTTTTTCGGTCCGCACATGGGGACGCTCTTTGGAAAGGCGGAACATTCCACTCGTTAAGACGCGACGGGAAGCGCTGACGGCGGCCTATCGCAGCACAGTCGCCTACGAGAGGCAACTGATCGCAGTGCTGATCGAAGGCTTGAAAGGAATACCGGGCGCGCGCATCTATGGGATTACCTCTCCCGAGCAATTTGAGCAACGCTGCCCCACACTTTCTCTTCGCATCGGAGATCATTCCCCGAGAGCCATAGCCGAATCTCTTGGTGCTCAAGGCATCTTCACATGGGATGGCAATTACTACGCGCTCAATCTGGCGGAGCGCCTTCAAGTGGAAAATAGAGGCGGAATGCTGCGAATTGGCCTGGTGCATTACAACACATTTGAAGAAGTGGAGCGCCTGCTCGCCGCCCTCAGTTCATTCGTTTCGCGACACCAATAAGTTTGCTAGTCAGGATTTCAGTTCAGGCAAAGCTTCGCGATTCGGGGTGAGTTCCCTTCACTAACCAGTTACACGGAACAGCCGACTCTTGGAACCTGCTCTGTCAACGAGTGCCTTGCCCTGCGATCACCACTGAGACTTCCGCCATCCTTTGAAGGCGAACGACTGGCAAAGTTCCGGTTATGCGGCCCGTATTGCAAGCGAAAAATGAAGGGCCGGAATTGGTCTGCGCGAATGTATTCGGCCTTTATTGGAGTAGCGATCTCCTGGCCTGAATGGAATGCGCTGCGCCCTCGTCCTAATTAGAGTAGCTGCCTTTTCAAGGCATTTTCACTTTGCAGGTTTCGTGAGCGCCGGGATCGACCGTTTTTGCCATCTCATAGTTCGCCAGCAAACCTGGCAGGAATCTCAAAGAGTCCATTCGTCGTCGTTGGTCTGCATATGTGGAAATCGCTTCCGCGATTTCCAAGCCAGGCGTTTTGTGCTAGGCGTCTTGTGCAGACCATCAGGCTGCCACCTTTTGTGCCGACAGCGGTGGCCGATACGCTTCTCCTTTCGACAAAACCGCCCAGGCCATGCGCGCCATTTTGTTGGCCAGGGCGACTGCCGTTACTTGAGGTCGCTTGCGCGTCGACAGTCACTCCAGCCAAGCACTGAGGACTGGATCGTGCTTGGTCCTGCATTGCAGCACTGCATGAGCCCCTTGCACGAAGAGTTTTCGCAGGTATTTGTTTCCGCGTCTGCTGGTCCCGGTGAGTTTTTGCTTGCCTCCCGTTGAGTGTTCCCCCGGAACTACGCCGAGCCATGCGGCAAATCCTCGACCCTTTTTGAAAGCTGCTCCGTTGCCGATGGCGGCAACGGTTGCCGTAGCAATGGTCGGTCCGATTCCGGGAACCGACACCAAGTGTTCGCAATCTTCAAGCTCAGTGGCAATCTTGGCGATCAGCTTGTCGCACTCCCCGACCTGTCCTTGCAGGTACTGCATCTCATCCCCCAGTTCGCACAGCAACACCCGCAATGCGCCGGACAGCTTGTTGTCGGGATCTTCCAGGATCCCTGGCAGGCACTCTTCGATATGACGACGCCCTTTACGGATAGTGATGCCTCGCTCGAGCAGCATCCCTCGGATCTGGTTGACCACCGCGGTCCGGCGCACTACCCACCGCTCGCGCACCCGGTGCAGCGAGTTGATGATCTGTCTTGATGGGCACAAAGCGCATCGTGGAACGGACCACCGCCTCCGAACAAGCTTCAGCATCGATGAAGTCGTTCTTGTTGGTCTTCACATACGGCTTCACATACTGAGCCGGCATCAGTCGCACATCGTGACCTTGCTCTCGCAGAGCTCGGCCCAGAAAATGAGACCCTGCGCAGGCCTCCATCCCGATCAGGCACGCGGGAAGATTCAATGTGAAACGAAGCAGCTGAGTTCGTGAGCACTTCTTGCGAGCTACAACCTCACCTCGCGCGTCGACGGCCACAAGGTGAAACACCGTCTTCCCTAGATCGATACCGATAGTCCGAATTTCCATGGCATGCCCTCCTACATACACCTCTACACCCTCGAAGAGGCCTTGAGGCGGCGGACCATCCCAGTAGAGTAGCCGGTTGAATCGGCTCCTTTCTAGGTCGGTTTGCGGGGACTTCACTGCAACCTTTGCCGTCATCGCTCGTGAAGGACCATAGGGCGGCTTTTCTGGGTTGCTAAGTATGGTATAACGTTTCGAAAACCGGCGAGTTCATTAGGAATCAAAACACAATTGCCATATGAGAGATACATTAGCACCCTAAGTTACTTATGTTCTCTACACCTTATGGTAACCGTTCATATAGTTCTAGTTGCATCAAGCTCCGTGTTTTGATGATCTGGGTTCTTGCTCAAAAGCCGCCATTCTTTTCAAACCTACGTCTCGGTGCAGAAACGTTTAGAAAGTGATTGACATGGGCTTACCCCCCTGATACATTAAGCCTTCAACAGTTACAGCAAGCTTTTGCCGAATAGCTGAAGCGTTGAGCTGAACAGTTTGCGCGGGCCAAGCTGGACCGCTGATCAGTTTCGAGCTCACTCATGACTCTCTTGGCAAGCTGGGCGGAGATGGGCGAGCCGGCTGCCGGTTCTACTCAGCCAATCTGATCGGAAGATAACGTGGATACCGTGACCACAAACAGCAAACAGACCACGTCGGCTTGGGCTCCCTTTCGTGTTGGGTTCGCGGATGAAGCGGCGAACTGCACGACATTGAGGTAGACCTTGAGCTCAATTCCCAATCTTCGGTGGTGGATTGCCGGCCTGCTGGCCTCGGCCAGCGCCATCGCGTATATCGATCGGCAAACCTTGCCCGTCGTCATCGGAGAGATCCAGAAGACCATTCCCATCACCGACGCGCAGTACGCTCATCTGCAATTCCTGTTTCTTCTTGCCTACGGCGTCATGTACGCAGTTGGTGGAAAGGTAACCGATGTTCTCGGAGCTCGCTGGGGTTATGTCGTCTTTATCGGCTGGTGGTCGGCCGCAAACATCATGCAGGGCACGGTTTCCGGTCTCGCTGGCCTGGGCACGGGGCTCTTTCTATTAGGCGTAGGCGAGGGGGGATGTTTCCCAGCAGCCTCGAAAGCCATCTCCGAGTGGCTGCCATCCCGTGAGCGATCAATCGCCTTCGGCATGTTCAATGCAGGTTCCGGGATCGGAGCAACTATCGCGCCACCCTTCATCGCCATGATCGTCTTGGCTCTAAACTGGCGATGGGTCTTTTTTATTACTGGTGGCATTGGCTTTGCTTGGGCCCTCGTTTGGATTGCACTCTATCATCCGCCGTCTCAGCATAAATGGCTTTCAGCCACCGAGCGCGCTTTCCTCGGACAGAATCTCCGCGGCGCTGCGCCCGGCTCCGCCACAATATCTTGGGTCGGTCTCTTTCGATTCCGCCAAACTTGGGGACTGGCAATTGCCAAGGTTCTTTCGGATTCGGCATGGTTCTTTCTCATATTCTGGTTTCCAAAATATCTCTACGACGCGCGCCATCTCAACATTAGAGCGGTCGGTTACTACGCATGGATTCCCTACGCGTCCGCGGCAACGGGAAGTCTGTTTGGGGGTTGGCTCTCAAGCTATCTGATTCGGCGCCTCGGTTCCGTCGACGGCTCGCGCAAAATTTGTCTCGGCCTCACCGCAGCCTGTATGCCGGTCTCGCTGCTCATCACGATCTCGCCACTCTCGATAACTATCGTCTTCTTTAGTCTTGCCATGCTGAGCCATCAATTCTGGTCTACGATAATCTACTCGGTCGTCACCGACATATTTCCCACGGAAGTGGTCGGATCGATTTCAGGTCTTCTCGGAGCTATCGGCGCCTTCGGCGGAATGCTCTTCAACCTCTTCGCGGGAGCCCTGCTCTCTGCAAGTCACAGTTATGTTTTAATTTTCATGATTTTGGGCCTATTACATCCGCTCTCCTTCATTGCCATTCTGTTGATCGTTCGGAGGATTGAGCCTGTGGTCGGCCACGGGCTCCGCCAGAGCGAAGCTGCCCTGCTCTGAATTCATCGGCATTCGCCTCATCGCAATGCCTTGATCTTCGAATGGAGGAAGCATGAATGCAGCTACAGTCGGACCGACTGCCGAGGTTTACCCCTATGGCGTAAGGCACTCGGCGAAAATGATTAAGGACCTCTCAATGCGTGCCTGGCAGTATCGGGCCCAAGTGCTACGCATGGTTTATGAGCGGAAGAGTGGCCATATCGGCGGAGCGTTTTCCATCGCCGAGATTCTTACCGCGCTCTACTTCCATCATCTTCGTATTGATCCGGAAAATCCGTATTGGAAAGAGCGCGATCGCCTAATTTTTTCCAAGGGTCACGCCTGCGCGATGCTTTATACAGTACTTGCTCATCGTGGCTATTTTCCAGTTGAAGAACTCTCCACTTTTCGCGCACTAGACAGCCGCCTGCAGGGACATCCTGAACCAGCGAAGACTCCTGGAATTGAGGTAGCAGCGGGCCCCCTCGGCCACGGTGTTGCCATTGGCGCGGGCATGGCGTTGGCCGCTCGCCTGACTGGCTCCCACCGCAGAATATACGTTATCCTTGGCGATGGCGAACTCAATTGCGGCGTTATCTGGGAAGGCCTGATGCTCGGCGCAAAGTTCGGCTTGGATAATCTCAAGATCATTGTCGACTGCAACGGAGTGCAACAGACCGGCACGACTGCGCACATCATGCCCACTGAGCCTATTGCCGACAAATGGGCCGCCTTCAACTGGCACGTGCTCGAAATCCACGGACATAACATGGCGCATGTACTCGATGCACTCGACCAGGCAGACGAAATCCATGACCGTCCCACGGTCATCGTTGCGCGGACAACAAAGGGCAAGGGAGTGAGCTTTATGGAGGGTTCGCCGCTGTGGCATGGAGGTGTGCCGAATGAAAAGCAATTTGAGCAGGCAATGAGCGAGCTTGAGGAAGGAGCCGCACAATGGCAAGCCTGATTCGAGATCCGTTCGGTCCGTCTGAGTCGATGCGAAAGGCCTACGGCGAGGCCCTGGTGGAGTTGGGCCATGCTCGCAAGGATGTCGTCGTTCTGAGCGCGGACGTTCAGAGCTCCGATTTCAGCAATATGTTCGAACTACGCTTTCCCGATCGCTTTTTCAATGTGGGGATAGCCGAACCGGCTCTTGTGGATGCAGCGGTCGGATTGGCCAACGGTGGCTTTATTCCGATTGCAAACACGTTCGCGTTCTTGTTCGAGACACGCGCCTTGGAGATGGTACGCACTCACCTTTGCTACGGTAAGGCGAATGTGAAACTTGCTGGGGCGTATGCCGGGCTCTCGGATTCTTTCGACGGTCCGACACACCATTCAATCACCGATCTCGCCATTTTTCGTAGTTTGCCACGCATGACGATCGTAGTTCCGGCCGACGCGCTCGCTGTGGCACGTCTTTTACCACAGGTGGCGGCTTGGGACGGGCCCGTGTTTTTGCGTCTTTGCCGCAATGAAGTCCCGCAAATATATACAAGCGTCTATGATCCTGTAATTGGCAAAGGAATCACACTGGTCGACGGTGAAGACGTGACGATCATTGCCTGTGGTGTGCTCGTGGCTGATTCGTTGCGAGCTGCGAGGGTGCTTCGAGATGAAGGGATCAGCGCTTGCGTAGTCGAGATGCATACAATTAAGCCATTCGACACGGAACTTGTCACGCAGTGCGCCCGACTGACTGGCGCGATTGTAACAGCCGAGGAGCATTCCATCATCGGCGGATTGGGCGGCGCGGTTGCCGAGTGCATTGTTTCAACGTGCCCAGTCCCGCTCGAGCGTGTAGGCATTGCCGATACATTCGCCGAATGTGGGCCATACACTGAACTCATCGATAAATACGGCCTGACCGCCGATGCAATTATGGAAGCCGTCCGACGCGTTGTGAAACGAAAGGCGTCAACCAACGAGGAGTTTGCAGAGGAAATTCGGAGTGCCTAAGTTTGTAGCATATCTGTCGATGACGTTCAGGTGGTGGGAAAGGCGTGTTTCACGAGACGGCGCCGCTCACGAAAGCCATAAGCGCAGCCAATTTCGACAAACTCGCAAACGATGTCATCGTGACCGGCGATATCGCAGCGATGGCCGGATGCTCTTGTTCGGGCGACACGTAATTTGTGCAGAGAATCGAAACGATTTGAGAATCTTCACCGCGTTGTAGAATCACCGTTAGACAGGTAATTATCTCCTATCTGAGAACGGTCTTGAAAACCTACTGTGAACAAAAAATCGAAGTGCTTGACGGCCGCTCAATGTTCGATTAAATTGTTCATAATATATCCCTTACATATGTCGAGGTGAGCTCATAATCGTGTATCGGGTTGCGAACTTCTAGGTGTCAGCTGGGTATGAAAAGCGGAAACACCAACGCCGTTTGTATACGGCGAACCTAGCGTCGATGGCTTCCAGGAACGAGTCGTTCTGATAGAGTTAGGAGCGTATGAAAATCGGTATTGCTGTAGCTGGTCCCGGTGCCTTGCCGAGTGCGTTTGTAGTTTTTCGCGACGATCTTTGCCGTTGCGTGGATCGTGCCGCAACTCTTGGGTATCACGGCGTGGAACTTGCGCTACTTCGCGCAGATGAAGTGGATGTTCCACGCATGAAGAAGCAATTGTCTGCCACAGGACTCGAAATTCCCTGCATCTCTTCGGGTCAGGTATTTGCGGCAGATCACCTTTATTTCACGCACCCAGATGCTCAAGTACGGGAAGCAGCAGTTGACAGGATCATCGGAATGATTCAGTTGGCGGCGGAGTTCGGAGCACGGGTCAACACGGGCAGAGTAAGAGGCGTGATCCACGAAGGCGAAACTTTAGAGATAGCTAAGCGTCGATATCTCAATTGTCTTAACCGCTGCGCCGATGTCGCCGAGAGTGCCGGAGTGGAGTTGATCGTAGAGCCTGTGAATCGGTACGAGGTCAACTTCATTAATAGTTGCGAAGAGGGGCTTGATCTTATTAAGGAAACCGGACGCCCCTGTATCAAATTGATGCCCGATCTTTTTCACATGAATATCGAGGATGTCTCCTTCCGAAAGGTGTTTGAGACCGGGCGCAAGTACATCAGTTATGTGCACATCGCAGACAGCAATCGGCTGGCGCCGGGGTGGGGGCATATGCCGTTTGATGAGATCTTTGAAATCCTTTCGGACATTGGTTACGAGGGCTATCTGACTGCAGAGATATTACCGAAGCCCGACCCCGAGCAGGCCGCCGCACAGGCCGCTAAATACCTTTTACGAATGTTGAAGCCGGCTTAGCAGTGGTAACGTCCTAGGCAGTGGGGAGACAAAATCTGTCCGATGATTAAGCAAACAATGCGAGATGTTGCCCGGTTAGCCGGAGTATCGGTGGCCACGGTTTCCGCCGTTATCAATTCAAGCGCGACGGTGAGTGAGGCTCGCACCAAAAGAGTGCGGGATGCGATGGAGGCACTTGACTATTACCCAGATCAGGTTGCACGCAGTCTGAAGGTAGGTCGCACTAATGTTGTGGGCATGGTAGTTCCGGATATTACGAATAATTTCTTCCCGCAGCTAATTCGCGGCGCGGAGGACGCCGCACGGCAGCTGGGCTACTCAGTTATCCTGTGCGACTCCAATGAGGATCCTGAAGAAGAACGGCGCCACCTCGACACATTGTTCTCGCGCCGCGTGGATGGAGTTCTGATAGCTTGTTCCGATCCTTCAGCCGGGTATGAACATCTGATGCGGAGGAGATTTCCAATCGTTTTTGTCGACCGTATTCCGAGAGGAGTCATCCACGGCGGAGTGGCGACGGATAATGTGGAGGCAGGTGCTCGAGCCACAAATCATCTTATCGATCTCGGACATGAGAGAATCGCATTCATCACCGGTAAGTTAGGTTTGTCACCTCACTACGGCAGGCTGGAGGGATTTCGCAAGGCGATGCAGGCGAGGGGGCTCCCTATACGCGATGAGTATTTGCGCGCAGGTGATTTGGAGATTGAGACCGGACGCCGCTTGGGAATCGAACTCCTCTCTCTCATTCCACCGCCCACAGCAATAATCTCGACGAACAACAGGATGCTTCTCGGGCTGGCGGGCGCCTTTGCTGAGCTTGGTATCCCGTGCCCTGAGCGCATCAGCGTTGTAGGTTTCGATGATTCCGTGTGGACTGAACATTTCAATCCTGGAATGACTGTCATGGCTCAACCGGCTTTCGAGATTGGGAAGGCAGCTTTTTCGATGCTCATCAGGAAGGTGCGAACCACTGATGACGCGCCAAGTGAACAGCCGGGGCTGCAACTCTTTCCCGCTCAGTTGCGAGTACGTGGGTCTACAGCGCCGCCACAAATCAAGCAGGATTCTGACTCCGGACAGCTATCTCCGTCCAGAAGCCTGCGAAAAATGGAGCCCGACAAAAGATCCGTTCCGAGCAAGGAAACCGAATTGGAGCACTCTTAGCGAAGGCCCAGAGATCATTGTGCAGCCATCGGGCTGATGATTCAAAGAGGAAGACTTACCAAGTGGCGATGAAAATTCAGCTCCCAAAACTGATCGAAGTTACCCAGACCTATCCTGCTTCTCGCGAATTTGACTTTCAGGTTTTCCTCGCTGAGCAATTCCGCAGCCAAGGTCTAATCCAAAAGATATTCCCCGGAATGCGAATTGCCGTGGGCGTTGGCAGCCGCGGAATCACAAACCTCAAAGAGATCGTGACTGCGACGCTGCGCGTGCTTATCGAGGCGGGCGCGCGACCTTTCGTCATACCGGCGATGGGAAGTCATGGGGGAGCCACACCAGAAGGCCAGGCGAATGTCCTGGCTGAATACGGAATCACTGTCGAAAGTCTCGGCGTCCCGATTGAAGCAAACATGGAAGTCACGAAGATCGGAACGGCTCTTTATGGCGTGGACGTTGTCTTCAGTGTTTCGGCGCTCCGAGCGGATGGCATCGTTGTGATCAATCGGGTAAAGCCTCACACCGACTTTCGGGGAGCGCTCGGCAGTGGAATTCAAAAGATGCTGACCGTCGGCTTTGGCAAACAAGTTGGAGCTGCTAACGCGCACCGAGCCGCAGCCCATGTCGGTCACGAAACCGTGATTCGCGAGTTTGCGAAAGTCATTATGGAAAAGGCCCCCATCTTTTGTGGTTTGGCAATTCTTGAGAATCAGCACCATCAGACCGCGGAGATTAACGTACTGCCGCCGGACGCCATTGTTCGCGAGGAACCTCACCTTCTTGAGAAAGCCGGGGCACTGATGCCACGTCTTCCTTTGGACGAGATTGACCTATTGATCGTCGACCAGATTGGTAAAGAGATCAGCGGGACAGGGATGGACACGAACATCATCGGCCGAGATATCGGTGGCTACTCCACATCTCTCGAGCATTCTGGCGACATGTTGCCGCACGTCTCCCGTATCTTTGTTCGCGAACTGTCTCCCGCGACGAAGGGGAACGGAATCGGCATTGGGCTGGCCGACTTCACCACGACCCGCGCAGTGAAATCACTAGATTTGAGATCGATGTACATCAACGCGACAACCTCACTCGGGTTGCAGACTGCAAAGACCCCGATTCACTTTGACACCGATCGAGAGGCGATCGATGCGGCTCTCACCTCACTCGCCATTCCACGCACGGAATCTGTGAAGGTGGTGCGAATTGCAAATACTCTCGAGTTGGGGCGTCTGCTCGTCTCCGAATGTTGTGCAGAAATTCTTGGGCGCGAGCCTGGAGTAAGGCTGACGGGGCGCGCAGAGCTCATACAGTTCGATCAAGTTGGGAACTTGTTGCCTCTTTGAGTACGGCGGTTCATCAGGTGGCACTGACGACTGCGTGCATTTAGAGACGATCGCAATGGCGACAATCCAGGTTGACGTGTACTCGCGTAAACGGGCCGGAGCCAACATAACAACTCTTCGGCCCGCGAGAACGAAAATCATTTCCGGTGGTCCAGAGTCCTTCGCACTTTCGATCTTCCTTGTTACTCGGGAAGGTTGTTTGGCTGAAGTAGTTTTGGCCTTCGGCCCCCATGGGCGCCGAAGGCCAAATGCAAAGTGATCCGGCTATGCGATTTGGCACAATTAGACGTGCAACAACTTCTTGTCGCTCATCCGAAAATCAGTAGCTCGAATCTCGCTCCGTCTACTGTCGGCGCACTATCTCAGTTCACATCTAGATGATCTCTGTCGGGCAACTGCGGAAAGGACGCATGCGGCTCGGTCTGATACCAGTACGCAACTGAAGAGATGTCATCCATCAGGGGTAAATAGCGTCGCCCACTCTGCCAGCCGAGCGCCTGTATGGTAACGCGAAGGTCCTTATCGAATCGAACAGGATCGGTGATATGCCACCGGTACAATCCAAACCGTTCCTGGGATTGGTAGAGACCGTCTGGTTTAATGACCTGCGCGAGCCCCGAATAGGGCGACGTAAACTCTTCGTATTGGTGCTTCTCCTTGTTTTCAAAGTCATATGATCCATTGAAGTAGTCTTCAGTACCAGTGCCGGCGATGGTTGGGTAGTCTTTGTCACCATCCATATAGAACTTGACTTCTCCTTCTCCCCACCAGCCGTTGTTGTGTACGCCCCATGCCAGATAGGTTCCCACGTAGTGGCCCTTCCCTTTTACGTTGTCGAGAATGGTGTAGACCTGCTTGTAAGGAAGGGGGTTTACGCGCCGGAACTGCGCGTGAAAATAGGCTGCATCGCTCGGTACATCGCTCTGCGAGTAATCAATTTGGTAGTAAATGGTCATAGGCTTGTCATCCAAATTTTCCATGGTGATCTTTGCGGATTTCCGGAATGGCATGGGCCAATAAGAATTGAACGCGCTCCCTGGATTCACGCACAGAGGGAGCGAAGAGATGGGCGCATATTTTCCCCATCCCATGGCAAAGAAGTCGCCGGCAGGAACTTCCACCGATGGATTCTGCTCGTCATCCCAATACATCCGGAGAATAGATAGCCTCCAGTTTCCGGTCGGTGTCATCCAGATATGCTGAATGGCTCCGGACGCCTTAATCTCGGCCAGCGTAAATGTCTGGCCGGGATTGATGACGATGAATGGGTTCACCTTCCAGCCCTGTCCCAAGTCGCGAGCCGCGCGCGATGCTGTTCCCTCTGCGGCCATTGCTCCCTTGCCTTTTTCGCCGGTAAGGTTCTCAGGCCCGATCGAAAATGAGTGAGCGTTGGAAAGGCGATAGAGATCGCCGAGATTGTTGCTCAGGCCACTGAAGGCACCAGCCTGCGCGTGTCCCAAGGTATTCACCATCAAAGCGAATCCAAATCCTGTGACCAAACCGATATTCATAAACTCTCCTCTGGCAAAAAACACGTTAGTAGCTACTGCATAAAAGCGTGATCCTACCCGTTATTCTCGCCACCTCCGCAAACGGGAGCAGCTGCGAGCAGAAGAGGATGGATTTTCTTGTCGAGCCTAGGTCAGATGAGATCCCCCACGGCCTCCTCTTGCCGTCTGCGCATTCATCTTGAGACGAGGACTCAAAGTAGCTCCATAGAAGGCGTAGAGCATCACCGCCACATAGCCCGACATAGGAATGAGGTAAGCGATTGCAATGCTCCTGGTGACCATGGAAATCCATCCCATCAACGGAGTCAGGACCGCGCCGCCGACGATGCCCATCACAATCATCGAGCCGCCGATTTTGGTGTTTTCTCCAAGTCCCCGCAAACCCGTGGCAAAGATTGTGGGGAACATCAAAGACATGAAGAAGCTTGTGCTGAAGATTGCCCAGATGCCAGTCCAGCCAGGTGAAAATACTCCGAAGCACAGGAGCACCAGATTTATTACGCTGTAAGCGCCCATCAGTATGCGCGGATTCACGTACTTCATGAGATAGGCGGAGCTGAACCTCCCGGCAGCAAAGGCTCCCAGGGTACCGGTTAAGAAGTATCCGGCCACCTTCTCTGGCTCGTGCGCGTACTCCTGCACATACTGGATGAAGTAACTCCATGTTGATACCTGTGTTCCCACGTACATAAATTGCGCCACGACCGCCGCAAGAAAATGTGGGTACCGCAACAGATCGCGCACCCGCCCCGTGGGCTCTGCATCGTCTTTCCGGTCGCCGGTGATCTCGGGGAACTTTGTCCTTGCTATCAGTAGAGCCCATATCAGTGCAACGACGCCAAGTAACATATAGGGCTTGACGATGCGCAGAGTTTCTGAGCGCAGATACGCGTCGTAGACGTGCCCGGATTTCATCGCATCGATCTGATCTGGCTTCAGTTCGATCCCAGAGAAGATGAAGATCGTTCCAATCAGAACACCGGTGATGGAGCCGAGAGGATTGAATGCCTGCGAGAAGTTCAACCGAAGTTCGGAAGTGCCCGGCGTGCCCAGCTGTGCAATGAAGGGATTCGAAGCTGTCTCCAGGCAGGATGCGCCAGCCGCGATGATAAACAAGGCAAGCAGAAAGAACTGATAGCTCTGCGCCTCGGCCGCCGGCAGAAACAAGAAAGCCCCAGACGAGAACAGAAGCAGGCCAACAACGAACCCTGCTTTGTATCCCCATCGCCGCATCAGAAGCGCCGATGGAAAGGCCAAAAGGAAATAGCCCATGTAGAACGAGGACTGCACCAATCCGGCCTCGAGCCTTGAAATTGCGAACGACTTCATGAATTGCCGGATAAGAACATCATTCAGGTTGTGTACGATGCCCCATAGGCTGAACAATACCGTAACCAAAACGAAGGGAATGAGGCTTCCGGTTGGGATGATTTTATTTATCTCTCTGTCGTCTGTCTGGGAAGCTGTCGATACATGCAACATCGGTCACAATCCTTGTTTGGGCTAAGTTGCAGGGCTTCGTAAATCCATGGCCAAATTCAACGAAGAATCGATTCGATTACCGAGTGGTCATTCGCTTGCAGAGAGAAAGAGAAGCTTTGCGAAAGCTTCTCTCCCGCGCTTTGTTGCTATATGCCACAGAGGTGCACCTTTACACCAAGCTCCGCGAACATTGCGGCCTTCACCGCGACTACTGTATCTGCCATGTCTGCACTGGGTGCATAGCAGACATTGACGTGATTCGCGCGGTGCCGCGCCATGAACTGTTCCTGGCGGACGCCCTGCAGAGTCACGTGCATGATGGGCCACTGGGGCGTAGTTTGCTTCCAGCGCCTCCTAGTCTCTTCTGCAGGTAGTTCGATAGCCCGCCCGCGCCCCATATCAATATGAAGCGCACCGTCTTCAACAAATACGCGGCTCCAGACTACCTCGCCCGGCTTGCAAATACCTTTGAGCGTGCCGCCACCTAGGCGGAAGTACATTGGGGGCTGTCGTTCACAGATCGACCTTGCATAGCCACCCTGAATATGCGAAGGCGGAACTGCACCGGAAATCTGATATACCCACACGAACTCGTCGATTCCTTCGCCCTTGTAGTGCTCTCCCCAACGCACATCGTGCAGGGTGGTCGCCGGATCGAGCTTCAGGGCCGTCATTACGCGATTAGTGATCAGCGCATCCACACCGGCGCATTCGTCCACTTCATTAAAGTGCGGTAGCGGCTCTCCCGCATACAACTCTCGGCCATCCGCGCTCTGCACAGGAGGGCGCTCGGCATTATTGAGCAGTCCCTCCACCAAGTCCGAGGCAGGCGCGCTGTCCTTTAGCCCCTGCTGATACTGAATGCCCACGGCATCGCAACCAAAGCGGTCCGCAATGCGCAAGGCTGCGATGTACATCTTGCACTGTTCGAGGATCTGCTTGTCGGTCAAATCTGTCGCTTCATCCGCGCCGGTAACGAATGTTACGCCGCGAGCGTCCAGCCAATCGCGGACTGTCTGGGCCTCCGCATCGGGGATGGCTTGCATCGCCGCAACCAGCGCGGATTGGCTCAGCCGCTCCTTGTAGATTCCGCATCGATTTAGCAACTCATCTTCGATGATGGCGTTGTACATACCCATGCAGCCTTCGTCGAAGACTCCCAGGATAGCCTTGCGAGTCGTCAATTCCTTTGCCAGCCTGCCCCCCAGTTCGCGCTCCTCAGCCAGCAATGCCGAAAGCTCCAGATCGCGCACATGGCTTGCATCGTGCGTAACGGTCTTCTCGTTTAACCATTGGCGAATACCGTTTTGAAAGTATTCATCCGTAAAATCCTTGCTCCAGAGTGTGCTGAATGGAACTCCGGCCTTCTGCAAACAGGCATTGAGATTCAGCATGCCGACCAAGCCGGGCCACTCGCCCGACCAGTTTGCCACTGTGAGGATTGGCCCCCGATGGCTTCTCAACCCGGCAAGCACATGATTACTGTATTGCCATACCGCTTCGGCTACGATGATTGGTGCCTCGGGAGGAATCTGCATGAAAACATTCATGCCCATGCGCTGGCTCGAGATGAATCCGTGCCTGCGCGCCTGATCGTAAGGATGGCCGCGGCGCACCGTTACTCCCTCTGCCGCAAATGCCGCCACTACTCCCACTTCCATTGTTGACTGCGCGGGCCAGCACATTACGTTGGCTTCCTCGCGCAGATCCCCACTCGCTATGAGAATCACCTCACCATTTTGAACCGGCTCCGCCACAATTCCCCTTCCATCGAACGACATAAACTCACCTTTCTGGTCAACCCATCCCTACTTGCTTCAAAAAATTGCTTTTATATAGCGCGTAGAACACGTGCCGCATCGCGACTCCGTGGAACGATCAGTGTTCCCGCACGGTTGCATTCTGTCCAGCATCTTTGATTGCCTGTCGCATCCTGGCTTCCGACTCCGCGCTCCAATAACTGCAATCCAGCTGAAGAAACACGGACGAATAGGGAATCGTCATCGTGGTCTTCAGGATCAGCACATGGAATCCTTGGCTGGTTGCATTTAAGCCATCAATCAGAGACTGGTGCGGCACAGAATCGGTGGGCACGCCGGCGAGGCGCGTTTTCAGATCTCCCCGTAACCGCGTGACACCGGGAGCATTGGCTTCGGCAACAAATTTCAGTTCCATATCGGTATGCGCCAAAGCGCGAACATGTCGCGAACTCTTGATTTCTTTGAGCACGTAGTCGAGCACCGCGAGATGGTCTTCATTCGTCTCGATGGTCTCGATACCACTGGAACTCTGTAGCGGATAGGCAGAATCAACCACTGCAATCCAGTTCCGATGCCCCATGAGCGACATCTCGCTATGCACCTTCTTTTGCCAGTCGCTTTGCGCGTGCGATATGAGACTTGCACAGATCATCATGAAGAGCACCATAACGGTTTTGATTTTCATCTTGGGTTCACCTTCCAGCTACCGCGTTCTTTCTTTTGATAGACCCAATCCAGGTGACGCTACAGGTACGGGCGCACTGAATCAACATCTCCGGAGTTATGGGTTGATTGGAACTTATCAACTGAACCTACTCTGCGCTCCGGCTTTGGCAGAGCTGGACTGAAGCAATCGAGCAGAATGTCGCTTGTATTACCATTTAGTTCCCGTAACTGCTCCGCGACGATCCGTCGGACTAGATCAGGGTCGCCTTTTGCCCGAAGGTTTACGAGCAGTTCATAACGCCTGGTCGGCGATGCATCAAGTTGGCCGTCGACCCTCGGTTCTTCTCCATTCTTACAAATGGCTGCCTTGAGCCAGCCAGCTGCTGAGTTGCAGAAGATCTTCAGATGCACAATTTGAATTCCAGCCGTCGTAAGGGCCTGATCCAGACCATCGAGAAACGGACCCATCACATCGGGAGAAGCAATACTGATTGTCGGCTCAAAGACGAAGCTTAGATTGAGCCACGCCAGAGCCGCCTCTGCTTCTGCGTAGCGTGTGTAGTCGATGTCGAGAATGGTTTTTCCGGATTCGAGTGCTCCAAAGAGAATTTCGTGGAGCCATTGTTCCACGCCGCTGCCGGTTACTGCGCTAAGGCAGTGCGCTTTCACTCCGGGAATACCTGGCAAGTCCGGATAAAGATCGGCCTTGCTCATGCAAACCACGTCGGCTTCCTGCAACTGCTTCTCAAAAAGAAACACGAGATCAGTGTTTGCATCATTTCGGAGCAGTGCGGCAGCTCGCTCCGGATCTACAAGCACAGTAAAAGGCGCTATCCGGTACTGGTCGAAGTCTTCCTTGAGTGGTCCCAGAACCGTGGCCGAGATATCTGTACAAGAGCCGACAGGCTCGGCAAAAATGACATCCGGCGAGAAGTCCCGCAGCGCTTCAATCTCCCCCATCAGATCAGAAAACCTGCAGCAAAAGCACCCGCCCGTTACCTCACGGGCGGGCACGCCCTGCATGGCGGCGTAGCGAGTATCCACAAGGTCCACACCCTGATCGTTGAGGATCACCGCGCTGCGCAAGCCGCGATGCTCAAGCAGATGAGCCGCAGCCATGATCAAAGTCGTCTTCCCCGATCCCAGAAAACCTCCAACGACGACTATGGTAGGTCTCTGCTGCGAAAGCTGAGTCAACTCCGCACCTCGATCTTGATCTCGCTTTTTGCTGCCGGGCGTAGACTCTCGTTAAATGTCACGATCATCCGGTCTCCGCGGTGGCTTACCTGGCTTTCAATTTTCCTCCCGTCACTTTGTACAAGGGCCTTTGTGCCGGATGCGGGAATCTCGCAGGAACGGCAGAATAATGTTCCAGACAGCACCTTGATTGCAAAGAACGTGCTGCCACCTTGATGCCGCAAGGAGAAAGTGCCCCAAGCCGTACCTGTCGCCCAGAAGCTTTCGAAATCAGGATGAGCAACTTTAGGCGCCGCGATCACCGAACCGGCGACGCCGTCGTAGCAGAAGCCGCACAGAGCGAGAAGGGTCGACCACGACGACATCGCGCGCGCATAGTGATGCCCGCACTCTGCTTCATCCCAGGGATTTCGCTTTTCGCCGTCAAAGCGCATTCGTACATCGTTGACAATATCAATGCCCTCTTTCACCATGCCCCACGACATAAATAGGGTGGCTATTAGGTACTCGAGTCCTGTCCACGCCTCTGCGTAATAGGGGAACGGAATGTGCGGTCGTTCACCTTTTCCATAGTCACAAACCAGTACCGCGGCCTCGTCGTTCAGGGCGTAAGTTCGCTGGACGTTGTCGTGCGCGGCCAAGCTCGCTCTGTGGTTGTAGCTAAAGATAGATTTCAACGCAGTTCGAATGTTCTTGCTTGATACCAATTGCCCGAGTCCTCCCAAATCAGCAAAGTATTGACCGATAAGTTGATCGACCAAACACCCGTTGCCAACCTGATACTCCGGAGACTCGGGATTGTCAGCTCCCGAACCACTCCGCAGGCTAGTGGCAATTTCGTCTCTACGGTACCCCCTTACCTTCTGGACATAGAATTCGCCATTAAACAGATTTGTATCGATCCAATGACTGCCCTTTTCGAACAGCTCTCGGTAAGTCTTCGCGGAAGCGTCATCGCCTGCTGCGCGCGCCATCTCTTCGCCAGCCCTCAGGGCGCCAAGATAATAGATCCCGCACATTGGATTCGGGCCATAGAACTCCACATCGTAGGTGTTATGCTGCACACCTTCCATGACTCCATCTTTATCGGCGTCCCATCCGCCGGGAATCCAGGCAAACTCTATTGCCTTCTTTACTCGCGGCCAGAATGTACGAAGCAATTCGTCATCACCTGAGTTCTTCCAATCCAGCCAGGCATGAATGATCTGCCCCATTTGACCGTCAGCCGCGGCAACTCCCAAGCGCTCTTTGCCGTCGGGCAGCAACTGGCGGAAACGCATTCCTCCCAATTCGTCCATCGAATATCCGAAGGAGCTTCGCCGCAGCGACCTAGCAAAGGAAGGAAATAAATATGGAGTTACCATTTCGTAGTTCCACACATGGGTGCAGTTACCAAAGCAGCAGCCGCGCTCATCGTCACTGCCCTCAAAACCATGAAATTCGCCGTCTGCCGTGCGGAAGCATGTTGTTGTCGCCAGTGTAGAGAGATTCGCACTTGCTGCCTCTTTCACTGCGGCCGGCAGCGTGCTGGAGCGCAAGGCGTTCGTGAACATCCGTGTGCGCCCTTCGAGGCTTTCGAGATGTCCCGCAGTGTAATTCACAGCTTCCCACGCGTCTTTGAAGCGAGTCGCATAGTGATTGCCAATGATTGTCTTTTCCTCTCCCTTCGGCGCCGACCAGCCACACCACTCTGGCGTGCGATTGGGGAATCGCCATCCCAGCAGAAACTGGAAGTTCGCGGATTGCCCCGGGGGGATTGTGCGCTGCAAGCAAAGCACACCAACCACGTTGTGTGCCTCAGGCTCCGCTCCCATATCCCCACTCTTCGAAAACTGATCCCAAAAAAGCATGGGAGAATTCCACCACCGTCCCAGCGGCCATCCCGCCCAGCGCGAGACCAGAACATTAGAATCCACCGTCGCAGCCAACACGAATTCTCCGGCCATAGGATCGTCAGTTGCCAAGCCTGGGTTAGTCATCACAAGCCCGGCAACTCCGTTGCTGGTGCGATACTCGTTTTGCCGCCCACCATTCGACCTCTGGGCCGCAGCTCCGCGGCGATCTGCTTTCGCACCCACGGGATTGTCGATTGAAAACGCAATACTCACTTTGGCTGATACATGACCAGGATTAGTCACGCGATAGCGCAGAATAGCGACCGGCAACCCAGAATCGTCCGGCTCGTGAGGTATGAAGGGCGAAAAGGCATCGACTTCCACCTTCACCGGCAGGCTACGATCTTGAAAATCGATGTGTGCCAGCGGATATTCCCCTGTAAACGTTGCCGACTCAAGCCGGCTCAGCCCGGGTGCATTAAATACATCAAGACCATTCTGGCCTTCATAGGGCGGTAAAATGGCTGATTCAAGAACTCGCGCAACCGGTTTTCCAGCACCAGCCTGAACCCATAGGGAAGGGAACGAATAATTAGGGCGGTTTCCCTTATTCGGTTTGTTAAATATCTCCCAGTTGATCAGCTGCCCACGACCGCCAAACCCGATGCTGCCCGCGCCTACTCCACCCAGAGGAAAAGAAACCATCTTCAACTGCCGTCCTCGAAACTTGCGAGGATAATTGAGGTCTACGCTCTTCTTACTCTGCTCTTTTGCGGCGTAAGACTCTTCCGCCCCAGCCGGCTTAGTCCATTGCTGAGCCTGAGTAGCCATACCTACCGCACCTGCCGCCTGCTTGAGGAAATCTCTGCGGTCCAGCGAAAGCTTCTCTGTCATTTCTGCCTCCTTCGGCGGTGACACAAAATCAGGTTGTACGTAGGGCATTTAACGCCTGGGGACGATAAATTTCCCTTAAACGTTATTGATGAGAACTGAAATAACCAACCTACTGCGCTACTCCCCAAAGCGGCAAAGTCGGAAATATTCGGTGCAGCGACTTACCCGGCGCGGCCGGTTCCACTGTGAGTTTGCCTAGTCCTGATTCAGCCACAAAATGCCGTCTGGACAGCATTTTGTGGCTTTTCTTTCGTTTTGTACGGTGTCAGAACTTCAGACGTGCACCGAATTGCATGGTTCTCGGGCTGTTTTGCTGCCCGCTGACTGCGCCAAAAGCCGTTGAATTGATGTTGGTGTTAGGGGGCGAGAACTGCACCCGATTAAACGTATTGAATGCTTCTGCGCGGAGCTCTACCTTTATGTTCTCGAAAATCGTTGTATTTTTGATCATAGACATTGCCCAATCATCGATTCCCGGCTCAAACAGCGTGGGCACGAGCCTTGGTGCGCTTCCGAATGTGAAGGGCGCATTGAAACTAAATTGGCTGGTGTCAAAGAATTTGTTGAGCCGCTTAGTCACAGGTCCACTCAGAGTCGGGTTCTTGCCGGTCCAATTCGGCCGCCCAGTTCCGTCGAAGCTGCCGCTACCATTGCCGCCTGAAATTTGAAGAGGTGTGCCCGTTTGGAAGGTCGTCAGCCCGTTCAGTTGCCAGCCACCGATGATTCTCCCCAGTGCGCCACCGGTATTCGCGAGGCGCTTGCCCGGCCCAAATGGCAGTTCATAAATATAGGAGATTACGAGCATGTGCGGGGTATCGAAGCTCGACACCGCTCGCTCTGCGCGAGGATTGTAGTAGTTCTGGAGGTTAGAGCCCGAGAATGAAGATCCTGGGAAGTTGTTCGGAGCGGGCGGGATGTTATCAATCTCCTTGGACCAGGTCCAGGATGCTGACAGGGAGAAGCCTTTGGCCATGCGCTTTTGAAGAGTTAAGAACATGGCATGATAGGATGACTGGCCGAAGGTCTCCATTCTGCTGGAGACGTCGGTATATTGCGGATACGGACGCAGGGACTGTCCATAGGTAATGGTGGGTCCTGCAAGGGGTCCTGTAGTGATTCGTCCGTAGTAGGGATTAGGCACCTGTCTATTCAGATCAGTTCCCAGGCTGAAGTATTTCGGATCTAGCTGGTTGTATTCTCGAATTGCTGACAGGTGAAGGCCAGTAGAACCGGAGTAGGCTATTTGGACAACGGTGTTCCATGGTAACGTCCTCTGAACGTCAAGATTCCAAGCCTGCAGATACGGCGTGCGGTAATTGCGATTGATAAAAACGACCGTCTGACCGAGACCTGTCGCCAGGCCAGCCGAATTGCCGCTCGCCTTGCAGAGACCGGTTGGAAATGGATCCGAAAGTTTGGCAGCCGGCGTCAGACCGTTGTCGTTGCTTGTATTAACGGTCGTTGAGCAGAAGAAGCCATACTGAGGCATCGAGTTATTGTTACGTCCGTTGCCCCAGCTGTTGCCGAAGAAGATTCCATATCCGGCCCTGACAACCGTGGAAGAGTTGAGGCTGTAAGCGAATCCTACGCGAGGTGCGAAGTTCTTATTATTGGCCTGCCAGTCGCCATTCGAAACGCCATTGACGCCTGGAAATGCCATCCCGCCCCTAATAGCAGTGCCGTTGGACAAAGTCGATGCAGTCGTGAAGTCGAAGTTCGACATCCTGTTGCTTTCTTCAGTCCGTGGGGATTCTCTGTCCCAGCGCAGACCAAAATTCGCAGTAAGACCTCGAGTGACCTTCACGTCGTCCTCAACGTACAGACCCCAATAGGGCTGTCTATAGTTTCCGATAATTCGGGTTGGGTCCTGCGTGCCTGAACTCAATGTTCCAAGGAGGAAAGATGCAAAGCCAAAACCGGAGGTCGTGCTGGCAGCAAGGGGATTTGGTCCCTGGGTAAAGGCATTGTTCGATGAATAAGAACCAGTGGTGTTATCTACTGTGTGAACCGGATAAAGGCCGAGCCCGTACATTCCACCGAATTTCAGAGTATGTTTTGTCCACACCTTAGAGATATTGGCTCCGAATTCAAATCGATTCGTGCTGTCATTCTCGTTGAAGTATCCACCTAAGTTCGACATTTCACCAGGGGTGACCGATGGGAATCCGAGATTGTCTGCGCTGTTTGACGACAAATACGACGGAAATCCGAGTTTCGATGGATCAAAACCATTGGACAAGCCGCGAGACATGTAGAACCAGCGTGCCCATGAACCATGGAAATCTCCAAAAAGAGTTGGTGAGAAGGTGTGAATCAGCTTTCCAATTGCATAATAGTGGTGTTGCGGTTTTGTCACGTATCCGGGGCTTGCAATGTTGGACGATCCAAATGTGGCAGGAACAGTCCAGGGACTAAGCAACTCAGTGGAGTAGCGGCCCATGAGCTGGTTGTTGGCGTTCAATTGGTAATCGACCCTGCCCGAGTAGTTGTTCACGGCTTGTCTGTTACCGCCGGAGAAGATGAAGTTATTTAGTCCGCTTCCAGGAAGACCTTGCTGATCAGCATCAGGGAAATACTTCACCAAGGCCAGCGCAACGGGATCGAGGCGCGCCTGGGGAATCTTGTTCCCTGGGAAGGCCGTGCGCATGTAGCTCCCAGGTTTGCTGGGATCCGGAGCTGTCGTAGTCGGGTCGTAAATCGTCAACAGTTGTCCCGAGCCGTTAAAGGTCTGCGAGAAGTCGCCAGCTTTTTGCAGCGCTGTAGGCACACTCGTGGTCACGACTGCAGGTGTGACTTGCCGCAGTCCTTCGTATGAGAAGAAAAAGAAAGCCTTGTTCCTTAGGATCGGTCCACCGACAGTTCCACCGAACTGGTTATAACGAAGTTTTGCCCGCGGGACGCCAGCCCGATTAGAGAAGAAGTTATTTGCGGAGAATATATCGTTCCGCACGTATTCGAAGGCGACACCATGAAATTTATTGGTTCCAGATTTGGTGGAAATGTTGATGACGCCGCCTGCAGAGTTGCCATATTCGGCGCTGAAATTGCTGGTCTGGATGCGGTATTCATCCACTTCTTCCACGCCCGGCGTGTACTCGGGACCGTTGAAGGCAAGATTCGAGTCGTTACCGCCATCGAGGAGGAACTGGCTTTGATTTGGCCGTGAGCCGTTGATTGCGAAGAATTGATAGTGGCTTTCAAGCACGGGGTTCGCGAGTGTCTGTCTTGTAGCAACTACACCGGGCTCAAGCACCATGAGCGAGTTTGAGTTTCTCCCGAGCATGGGGAGGTTCTCAACTTGCGCAGGAGCAACAACACCGCCGATTGCACCCGTCGAGGTATCCAAAAGAGGAACTTCTTCTGTGACACTGACTGTTTCCACATTAGAACCAACCTGCAATTCGAAGTCGATGATCGCAGACTGCGCCACGTGCAACATGACGCCAGTCCGAGTCAGTGGACGAAATCCGGCTGCATCGATACTGATCTTGTATGTCCCAGGCTGCAGGAGGCCGACGGTGAAGGCGCCCGTCGCGTTCGAAGTAGTACTGCGCTGAATCCCGGTGGAATCATTAGTTATTACTACTCTCGCCCCTGAAATAGCGGCGTGCTGCGGGTCTTCAATGGTTCCCGCGACCTCCGCGGTTACTTGAGCATGCAGCGGTCTCAATTGAATCGAGAACCCCAGAACCGTAATTAGCGAGATGTAGACCAATCTCCTCATCATCCAACCCTCCCAAGTGATTGAAGTCCGTGAATAGCAGCAAAGTCGACAAGATGAGCAACGCTTTGTTTAAACGTTTCACCGACGAGAGACATTGAAGTCTAGGACGACCGCAATTGTCAAGGGGAAAATGAAATGGAAATTTCGTTGTTTTTTCATCGGCTGACTAGATTTCGCCCGGAATGGCTTCGTGCGGGTGACACCGGCCTCTACTCGATATCTGAACCGGAAACGCGCACCATTTCTAGGTATGGGAGGAACAACATGGGACAAAAGCGCCGAAGCAAATGGAAACCGGGCGCACCGTCAAAAAATAAATGATCGTGCAGACTCACGTAGCAACGTGAAAAGGTAAACTGTTTTAGTTAAGCGTTTCACCAAGGAGAACGCAGGGTCAATGGCGACCATAGTTGAAGTGGCAAAGCGGGCCTCGGTATCGATCGCGACGGTTTCTAACGTGATCCGGGGTACAAAGCGTGTCAGCGCTGGAGTGCAGGCGCGCGTAGAAGCCGCAATTAAGGAACTGGACTACTCGCCCAATGCCATCGCCCGCGGCCTCAAGGTCAAGCAGACGCGGATGCTGGGAATGGTCCTTCCTGACATCACCAATCCCTTCTTTCCTGGGATTATTCGCGGTGCTGAGGATACCGCGTTTGACCGTGATTACTTCCTCGTCACCGCCAACACTGACGAGCAGATTGGCCGTGAACGCCGCCTACTTTCCGCTTTGCGCTCCTATCGCGCCGACGGCATTTTGCTCGCTTCGGCTCCCGGATCAGATATAAATCACATCCGCAGCACCATTGCCTCAGGTATCTCAATCGTCTTTCTTGATCGCCCCGTCGCCGGAGTCGAAGCCGATGCTGTTCTGCTCGATAATGTACGGGGAGCGCGCGAGTGTGTGCGCCATCTGTTGCAACTCGGTCATCGGCGCATCGCCGTTATCACAGGCCCATTGAAGTTGCAAAATGCCCGCGAACGCCTTCAAGGATACAAAGAGGCGCTTCGAGCGTCGGACGTACCCATCAATCCTAAGCTTATCCTCGAAGGCGACTATCGCCTCGAATCTGGCCGCCGGCTCGCCCAAGCGTTTCTGAAAGGCAACACCGGTGCGACCGCCATCTTCGTCTGCAATGGCGTAATGACCCTCGGAGTCTTGAATGCCTTCGAAGAAGCCGGTGTCCAGTGTCCGCGACAGATGTCGTTAGCCACTTTTGATGACCTTACTCTCGACCACTCGGCGCATACGCACCTCACATCGGTCGTGCAACCAAGTTATGAGATGGGCGCGCGTGCCGCCACGCTTCTCATGGACCGCATCGAAGGCCGTCTCACCGGTGAGCCCGTTGTTCTGCGTGTCGTTCCAACACTAGTCATTCGGGAGTCCTCCGCTCGGCCGGATGTTATCGAGATGAAGGAGACTCTCCCTTCGCGGAAGCGCGCTCGAGTTTGATGCTTGCTTTCAATCGGCATACCTCGACAGCCTACTGCGAATTTCCGTCTCGAATGCCTGTTGCTCCAAGTCGAAATAGATCTCGTAGTCAGGATTTTCCGGCTGGCAGTAAGGTCGTGCTCGACCGCAAGATCGTGGGGGGCAGCAATGACCTTGAGCTTCTTTTTTCTTGCGGTCGACTGAGATCGCATTGGCCATGACGGCACCGTGGCGCCATCTCTATCCGCACCTGTTCTTCGCGCCAATTGCAGCGGAGCGTGCCGCCTCGTTGCTACGCCCGGATCGGCACAGCAAAGCTGAATGGACTTGATTCTTCGTTCTGCGGTTCACATCGTCTTGGCGTGCATTGCTAACCATCAATCGGTGAGCCTTTGCCCTGGTGCGTCGCTGCCACACTCCGATCCGTGCCTGCAGAATCCGCTTACAGCTTAGAACAAGAATAGGTGTCCACCTAAATTAAGCGGGCACTCTTCTAGAAATCCTCTGCCGCGGTCAAGAGAGGACCTCCGCGCTCACCATGCGTCGGTTCCTCTACGGATTTTTCGGGAGCACATAGCAATAGGCAACGTACCTGATTTCGCTCCAGGCGCGATCGCCGACAGGATTGCCAGGGAATAATGGCCGGTTGACTGGTGTGAACTTGACGCGAACCCAGATGTCCTTTTTGCCCTTAGTGAGGCCGCGTGGAATCAGGAACTCGTCATCCCGAAATCTGCGATTTGAAGTTTGGATGTTGTGTTGAGTTGCGCCGAGTTCGTCCTTAGGGTTGGAGTACACGACCGTATTGGCCCCGGCAAGATACCAAACACCTGCGGATTTCCACTGCGATGTTGGAGTGTCGGCAATATACACTTCAGCGCGTTGATCAGGGTAGGAATAGTCGAGCTTGCGGCGGAGCATGACGCCGAGGTTATCGGAACGGAGACGAAGGCGAAATTCCGACGTCCCTTGGGTCGTGCGGCCCTTGTCCTCCGCGGCCGGATAAATTTCCTGGCCTTTGAACGTATCCACACCCCACTCATACCTTGAGGTGATCGAATATGGCTCAGAGGCGTCTGGTGAGGAGTAGGAGTGCGCTTTCTCGTCGGCTGTATCGCCGACCTTCAAAACGTCGGTCTGCACTAGAGACGCCGAGGGAAGACCATACCAATAGGCTACGGTCTCATAGTGCTCGGTGGATTCATTGATTCCTCCATGCTCTAGATGAATCACGGCATTTTTGCCGAACGGCATCATGTCGCCAAGCAAGAACCTATATGCGGATTCAATGCGTGTGTCCGGGTTCGTCTCCGAGGTTGAGTCCGCGACAGAGCACTCGCCGCTGGGAATAAGTGCGGAACACGGCATTGGCGGCCCGACGGGATGGCCGGCAAAGGGCAGGCTCATCGTCAAGCCATGTCCCCAATAATCGCCGCCGCCTCCCCACTCTTCTGTCCCGGTGCCCTGGGCTTGCGGCGTGAGACTGTCATCGAAGAAAAAGCGCGGATCACCTTCAAGCGTGCGCAAATTGGCGTTGTGCGAAAAGATGAACGAGGTCCCTACAAAGCTTCCTGACCATTCAGATGAAGATTCTTCTTTTCGCGTGTCCAAAAGAACCAGGTCTTCGCCTGCTTTGGGATGAGGATGATCGCGATAGGAAGCATGGAAATAGGAGAGCTGATTCGGACGTTGATTGGAAGGCAGAGTGCGCATTGACCACTCAACACCTCCGACTGCCTGACCGGCACTTACAATTTCAATCTTCGCGGATTTGAAGAACGGCATTGGAAAGTAGCATGAAAGCTTAATTCTGCCGTCCGCGAATCGAATACTGACTGGAAAGGCCTTTACGAGATACTCCCGACCTTCGCGATTGTAGAGCGTTCCGGCTCCAAAGAAAAGCGCCAGTGGTGCGTCTACGGATGGAAGCGATCTTTCGTCCCATGTGATCCGCAGATGGGCATTCTCAAAGGCGGATGCCTGATTATTGGGAATGGAAAAACTAAGAGCTCGAATTGCGCCTTTACCCCTAAAGTTTGCAACTGTCACCGCACCGCTTTGCGGAACATTCACTTTGCCCGATAGCTGTCGAGTCTTCGCAGTCGGCGCGACGTCGGTTCCGGACTTCGATAGAAGTTCAAGCACATCTGCGCTCGGAATAACACTGTCGTTCCAGGATTTGAGTGGGTGAGAGAGCGGTGTTCCAGGCACGAACTTGTTGTAGATGTAATAGCCGGTCCCATAGCGCGTTCGAGAGTATGCCATTTTGAAGCTATTCTCGAATTCGATGGGGCTCCAGATAAGATCTGCCCCCTTGGTTTTAGCCCAGGTCTCATTCATTGGGCTGGGAAAAGGTTTGGAAGGAAGAAATGTGGAATTGGGATCGGGACGCAGCGGATCGGCGGTACTACCCTCACGGATAATGTTGTCTTTGCCGTCCACAACATAGTGCCAGGGGCTTCCGTGCCAGTGATTGTAGCGGGTGAACATGAGTACTCCAGATCCCTCCACATCAAGAGCGACATTGAAATCGTCGGCAAGCTGATAGAGAAAATGAGATGCGTCTGCACCCTCATTGCCGCCCGTGCGATCGTAAGTACTGCGCATGTAGGTCCGCATCCCTATTCGCTGATCGGGCCATTGATCCCACATCCGGTAAGCGTCGATACCTACCGGAAGAGGCTTGGGCGGCTCGGCCGAGCGTGAGATCACGGAAAACGAAATGATTGCAAAGCAGCAGGCAAAGTCGCGAACCAACTTCGAAGCACGGGTCATCTTTCCTCATCCTCCATTTATCGCTGAGTGCAATTACGCACCCAGCGAAGCAGATCGTTTTTTGTTCTCACGCTGTTAGTCCGCACTTTAGAAGACGTACTTCATCGAAAACTGCATGATGCGCGGGTCAGCGGAAGTACTTGTAATCTTGCCGAACTGAGCTGATGAGAGTGTGGTGCTTGGACTGCCCATCTGAGGATGGTTAACGGCATTGAACGCCTCAGCACGCAATTCCACGGCTTGCGGCTTGTCGAATAAGGTGTATGGGAAGTTGCGGACCATGGATAGATCTGGTTGCCACCTACCCGGGACAACGATTGAATCGCGGCGCGCGTTCCCGTAATTGCCTGGTGTGTTCTTCGTATACATCGAGGTGTCGAACCACTTAGTAATCGAGCGGCCCGAAAGGTTGTTTGAGTTCCCACTGACGTTTGGACGGTCCGCTCCCACGCCGGTCAATGATACGTCTGATCCAGAAGTAGGGCTAATCCACCATCCAGAGCGACCGCTCAAGATACCGGAGAATCGCCAGTCGGAGATGAGGAATCTGGCGAAGCTTCCTTTCATGTGCGGTACGCCAGCAACCAGTGAGACATTGTAAATTTTGCGGAGATCAGAGGCGCAGTTCCCGCGATCACCTCGAATGTTATTGGGATCCTGGGTAGTATCCGTAATTTCGGTAAAGACGCCCTGCTCGTTGATGCAATGTGCCCAGGTGTAATTGGCCAGCAGGCTAAAGTTTTTAGTCATGCGCCGATTCACCGAAAAAATGGCTCCGTTGTAGGAAGACGTGGCACCGTCGTTGATAGTGTTCATAGCGGCAAACGAGTTAGTGTATTTCGGATTGAGGTTGTTAAAAATTCTTCTGCTGTTTGTATTACCGGTGGTCGAGCAGTCGCTCGATCCGCACTTGCCTGGGATGTATACGGCTGGGTTCTGCTGGTAGTTGATCCAGGCGTGAACGGATTCGTTGCCCATGTAGCTAACGGTGACCAGCCAGTTGGGGCCGAGTTGTTGCTGCACACTAAGATTCCACTCCTCGTAGTAGGTGGGCTTGATCCGAATAGGCATGTTGACATAAGTTCCCGAAGTAACAAAGGTCGCGTCGGACTTTGGAGGAACCGGCATGGGAAATGGATTCCCGCCTGGGTAAGCCTGAAACGGATTATCCCAACCACCGGCGGGATTGTTCAGCGTCACCAAGCTTGCCCACGGGGGCTGGAATCCAAAGCGGTCAAATGCTTCCAGGTCGGTACGTGAGTTTTCGAGAATTCCAAAACCTGCACGCACAACAGTCTTCGCATCGCCACGAACATCCCACACCACTCCCAGACGCGGGTCAACTCGCGTGAGAGTACGTGCTGTGCCGCCGACGGGGAAGCCCTTATCAAGGGGGTAAGTGAATCCCGCTGGCGCGTTCGTAAAGACACTACTAACCTGACCTGCAGCTAAAGCACCCGGATCAAAGTGCGACGCGCGATTCATGGTATCGTGTTGAGGGTAAAAAGGCTCCCAGCGCACTCCCGCAGTAATGTTTAGGTTTTTGGAGAGCCGCACCAGGTCGGAAAAATAAAGAGCGTGGTAATAGGAAATTGGATCCCAAATTGTAATGTTACCTTCCTGGAAAGTCGAGGGAGCCCCAATGAGAAAGTCAGCTATTGCATTTCCACTCACGGTTCCATTGAAGGTAATGGCCGCATTCTGCTGGCTTGATGTTACGTAGTGGAGGTACTTTCTTATCCACTCGCCACCAAAGGAGATTTGGTGACGGCCATTAATGTAATTGACGTCGTCTGCGACCTGAGTGGCTCCGGAATAGACCTGAGCAACTGAACAGGTTCCGCACATCGTGGAGAAGTAACTTGAGACAGTAAGCTGCGGTGAGTTTTTCGGCGACAAGGCAACATTCAGGCCAAGATCCTGAGCCGTTGGCAACCCAGGGGCGCCGCCACGATCAACGTTCTCTTTACTCCAGGTGTAGTGGAGGGTATTAATAGCCTTTTGCGAAATGGTGAAATTGTCACCAACAGTCAGCGCCTGAACACTATCCACGATGCCGGCCATGGTCGTAAGCAATAGGTTGGCCTTGCCGGCACTTGGCGCAGGATTACTGATCTTCGTCAAGTAGTAGCGGCCAAAAACCCGGTTGCGCTGGGATTGATCCCAATCGACGCGCGCCAGAAATTGATTCTCGTTGGATTTGTTCGGAATACTGTACTGTACCAACCCATCGGCAGGCGCTCCAACGGGAACGTATTTCATCGTATTCAGAGATGCCGGACTGAAACTTGCTACTGGAATCTGGTTATTTAGAAATTTCATACCGGTTGAGTCGTGGAGTTGCTGTGAAGACGTTGTGCACAAGCCGGCATTGAACCCGGTCTTACAAAGACCTGAAAAATCTCCCTTAAGTTGCGCGGCAGTTGGTGTATACGACTTGCTCGTCGGAGGCGCCTGCCTCAGGACAGTTTCCTGCCATCCACCAAAGAAGAAGAGATTGTCGTGCTTAATCGGCCCCCCGAATGTAGCGCCGAATTGGTTGCGCTTTTGCATGTCTACTGAGGTCGCGAAGTAATTCTTAGCGTTAACGGCTCCGTTACGCACGAACTCGAAAAGTGATCCGTGGAACTGATTCGTGCCGGATTTTGTAACGGCGTTGACGACGCCGCCCGCGCGCTCACCGAAACTGGCGGGAATCGAACTCGTCTGAACGCTGAATTCCTGCAATACATCGGGGAATGGCATCGGCAGATTGACGGAGCTGAAAACATCGTTGAAGTAGCCGCCGTCCATCTTGTATGTCGTCCCGTTTGTGTCGCCGCCGGCGACTGCAATCGTTACCGAAGACGGGTAGTTCTTGCTGCTTGTAAAGCCGCCGATCTGGGCTGCGCCACCTGACAAAAGGACGAGCTGAGTTGCGTTCCTTCCGTTCAATGGGAGATTAATAACGCTCTGCGAATTGATAACTTGGCCGACCGATGCGTTTTGAGTTTCGGCCATGGTCGCCGCGGCCTCAACTACAACCTGCTGTTCGATGGATCCCACCTGAAGCGAGATATTTACAGTCGGGTTCACACTTACCTGAAGTACAACCCTCTGCACAGTGCTTTTGAAGCCGGGGGCCGAAACCGTAATCTCATACGGACCGATTGGGAGGCTGACAAGCTGGTAGAATCCGCTACCGTTTGTTGTGGTGGTTCGATTGAAGCCAGTGTCTGTCTTCATGGCTTTCACCTGACCTCCAACAACGGAAGCGCCGGTAGAATCTACGATCGTCCCTGAGATTTGGTCGGTTGCTTGCGACCAACATGGTAGTGAAACGTTTAAAGAACCCCACAAAATTGCAACACCAATTAACTTTGAGCGAACCATTCTGCACCTCTCCGAAATTTGCTTTCCGTCATGCGAAGGCGCAAGCTTACGCATCTACAATTGATCGGCGTAAATATACACGGGCTCTTTGAAACAAGTCAACCAAAATACAAAACGTTACATACTTGTACGTATATGGCCTTCATAAGATCATATATCTCATTTATTTTAAGTGGCTTATACATTATTTATTATTTTGAAACGATTCGATAATTTGATACCCCAGAGCGTGTTTCCTAATACCCTCGGGAATACTGTTGGAACCCAAAATGCGGCTGGATCCGGCACCACCTACAACGCGGATCACGCACATTTCGTCCCTGGGGACCCTTGGTGCGCCCTTTCGTTACCACTGTGAGTTCATGGCGATCCCGGTAGGTCTAAGGGGAATAGCTGCAATTGGATAACAAGCCATCATCGGCGGATAAATTGATTAGCTTCTGTGCCGATGTCCCGTATGCCCGATCTGAGATGTATGAATCTCGATCTTATCCTCCGCCCGCATTGGGCTTTGGCAGAATCGCCCCCTAGCAGCGCTTCATCAACACTCGCATGATAGAAGGCGAGTTGCCGATTGATAAGCTGCATCTCTCCATAGGATCAGAAGTAAATTCGATCGAATGGGAAGTCACAACCCGACCGAACGCCGCCGCAGTTTTACCCAGCTAATCCCGGCCGTAATTTGGACGCACATTGAGTCACGTATTTTCGCGCGTTGCGAGCGCTCTATCAAACAGCGTGCACTATTTAGGCGCCCACTTCAACTTCGCGACTTCAATGCCCTTCAGATTTGGCAGCAGCACAGCGATATAAGCCTGCCCCTCATACTCAACAATCTCTGGCGCGGCGTACGGCATCGTCTCAACAAGATCTTTATCGGTGTCTTTGCCAAAGTCCAATGGGTCCTTCGATCGATACACCGTGAACTTCCCGTTTTGGCCGTAGAATTGATTGCGCAGCAGGTAGTAGTAGCCCGAATCCTTGTGGTAGTAGACAAACGGGCACTCGGCCGAATAAGGCCCGTCTCCCGGTGAGCCCGCGAAGGATACTTTGGTGGGGGCGCTCCAGTGCACCAGATCCTTCGACGTGCGCACAAAGTCGACGCCGTGACGATTTGGGTACGCGGTGTAATAGAGATAGTAGAGGCTTTTGATCTTGATCACTTGCGGATCGCGCGTGTTCGCCCCCACCTCTTCCCCAAATATCCCCGACGTTCCGTCCGGCATCAACTGCCGTGCGAACGTCTTCCCATCCTTGCTCTTCGCAATCGCGATGTGATCCCACGTACCGTAGAACATCACGTAATCCGAACCCACTTTCAAAACGAAAGGTGCCTGCAGCCCTCCCTCCGTCTCTCCGAAATTCGGATCCGCCATCATTGCTATGCCCATCGGCGTCCAGTTACTGTCAGTAATCTTGTTAGCCTGCCAGCGATAGAAAAGCCTGGTCTTGCCGTCCAATTTCGTTGACCGGATGCACGACCACAGCTGCCATGTGCCGTCCGCTGCCTGCCAAATACCAAAATCGACAGGCTGCTGTTTAGGCGACGTGTACTGACCCAAATCTGGATCGCCCGCAATCCGCCAAAAGTCACCATCAATCTTTGGCACCAGCACTTGGTCCTGCGCGGACGCGCTTCGAGACAAGCTGCCGGCAATGAGAAGGAACATGAACAAGCCGAAAAACTTCTTACGCATAGAGTCTCCTGTTCGAAAAAACGTAGTTGGGCCCTTCGGGCGTGCTTGGAAGCTTGGCTCGGTAACGAAGGAGTTCACAATTTCCAGGAATTTTCTGGCACGCAAGCTGCAAACTCGCTCCGTTACTTGCCCAATGATTGATGAATTTAGGTTAGAAATTAAGCTTCCCTCCCAATCGGAACATCCGCTGGTCGGTACCCGATCGGCCTAGATAGCTCGCATCTGTGGTTGTGATGATTCCGAAGCTGCTTGCGGAAGAAACGTTGGAACCTGGCAACCCCCAATGAGGCGTGTTCGACACGTTGAAAACCTCGGCGCGGAACTGAAACTGGATATGATCGTTTACCGACATGCTGCGGAAAAGACTGGCGTCAAGATTTAGCAGTCCCGGCCCCCGCATCGAATTGGTGTTCGCACTGCCAAAACGTGCGTCGGTTACGGCAGCAAAGGCTGTGGTATCAAAATAAGGATGGCCGACCCGATGGCCACCAAGGATCTTAATCGGCTTCACCTGATCTGCAAGCTGAGTGTTGTTCGGCATGTTGAGAGAGGTTCCGGACGCGGTCACGGTAAAAGGAAGTCCCGTCATACCCGTGAGTAGCGCATTCCCTTGCCAACCGCCGACAATCTTCGAGGCAAGACCTTGCTGCAACCACTGTTTTCCCGTACCGAAGGGCAATTCCCACGTGCCCATTACAGTGAGGATCTGAGTGCGGTCATAGCTGAGAACTCCGCGGTTCTTGGCGAAATAGGCACTCGCGATAACAAGTGGAGTAGTCTCTACATCAGACGTATTGCCGATTGCTTTCGACCATGAATACCCAACGCCGAATGAATATCCCTTCGCGAAGCTTCGCCGCAACCTCACCTGGAGTGCGTTGTAGTTCGTAGTCCCTAGGGGTACGTACTCGGGCGAGGTCGCAGTTCGTCCAAATCGTTGATACAGCGGCTCACCAGCTATCCCTGCTCCAGGTATTTGTCCGGCGTTGAGATCGGTCTTTAGAATTTGATGGATGACCAGCGTGCCCACATAGCCGACCTCAAGCGAGACGCTGTCCTTGAACTGTTTCTGAATTGTAAGGTTCCGCGTTTCAATGTAGCCGCGATGAAAATCCTTCGGAATCACATGGACAACAACACTGGATGGTACGGAGAGAATTCCATTTCCCCAATCCGGCGGAGTAATTGAAGGAATTCCCAACGCCCAGTTTTCGTATGGCGTAAAGGTGTTCGCTCCCGAGTAGTTTTGCGCAATCATGTTTGGATAGTTTGTGCGCACTCCACGAGGACCGATATCGTAAGGATCCCGCGCCAATCCATATCCCGCCCGAATCACCAGGGAATTGGTTAGGCTGTAGGCAATACCCGCCCGTGGCGAAAAGCCGAGCTTGGGCATCTGGACACCACACCCGCTTTGCACCGTTTTGTAACCGCAGATTTGTATGGTGTTCGTCGTTGCATCGTAAAACTCCGGGCCCGGGCCGGGCCGAGTCGGCAGTGGGAGGTATTCCCAGCGCACGCCGTAGTTGACGACAAGTCGCCGTCTGACTACCCAACGATCCTGCGCGTACACGCCATAAAAGTTGCTCCTCAGTTGCTCTTGATCCGGCACCTGAAGCGTAGTTCCAACCTGTTGTGGCAGCCCTAGCAGAAAAGCAGCAAAGGAATTGTCCTGGTTAGCTGCGGCTCCGCCCTTCAACTGCGTGACGCCTTGAGTAAACCCAAATCCCCCCGCAGCGCCGCCAAACTGCCCCTCAATCTCCGGTTGAATATGGTTTAGATCGCGCCGCTGAAACTCGCCGCCAAATCTGACATTATGTTGGCTTTTCGTCAAGTTGAAATTTGCCACGTAGTCAAAGCCTGGGTCCTTACGAATCCATGGCATATACGGCTGATCGACACCGATGGTGTTATAGCCGGCGAGCGAGATCAGAGGCCATCCAGAACTGAAGACCCTGGTTCCATTCGTTCCCGGAATACCAAGAAAGTCCGTTCCGATATTTTTCCCATAATCCTGTGGCAAAACATTCTGGAAGGAGTAGTTGTACCCGAAGTATGCATCCACAATAAATGTGGGGCTAAGAATGTAAGTGGCGGCAGCCGTTAGGTTAGTCGAAGTTCCATTTGCTGGTCCGGACTGCTGCCCCGAGATTGCGGCACCCCCAAGTTGCGGTCCAAAGACTGTCTGATAGAACTCATTCCAATTCAAGTAGCCAAGATGACCGCTCAAAGTGAGCTTATCCGAGAGGTTGTAATTAACCTTTGCGTCCACTGTGTGGCGGTTATAAGGGGCAGATGCCGATACAAAATAGTTATTCGTGAGGCCGGGCTGATTGGGCTCTGGCCACAGCGGAAGTATCTTCTGCGAAATCGGACTTAGGCGTGAGATTGGAATCTTATTGCCAGGAAATGGCGTCCTTCCGGTACCATCCGCTTTGCCTGTGGCTGGATCGTAGATTGGCGTAGGCGATTCAGTTGAGAAGTCACCAGCTTTCGCCGAGTCGGTGGGGACCGTCGCGTAGGCAGAAAAAGCCTGCCGGCTCAACACTCCGTCATAGCTGAGAAAGTAAAACAGCTTGTCTCTGAGAATGGGACCGCCGATCGTACCACCGAATTGATTGAAGATGAGTTTCGGCAGGCGCTGGCCAGCGGGAAATACAGCCGGAGTAGCTTCAAGAGCGTTGTCCGTGTGGAACTCAAACGCCGACCCATGAATCTTGTTGGTACCGGATTTGATTTGCACGTTGATTGAAGCGCCTCCTGCGAGGCCCGTACCTGCGTCCGCACTGTTACTCACCGCATCCACCGACTGGATGGCCTCAAGCCCTGGAACATAGGCGCTCACGTACTGTGCAAAGTTGTTAACCGCGGAGGCTCCATCAATTCGAATATTGTTCAACTCGCGCGGAACGCCGTTCGACATGATGTTGAATGCAGCGGCCGGATTGGAACCTCGAACGGCGCCACCACCGGTGACGACAGTTCCGGGGTTAGTCGAAAGTTGTGCTTGATAATTCCGTCCGATCGGCGTCGGAAGATCCTCTATCGCCTTCTGACTGATTTGATCGCGAACATCTGCCTGCTCAGTTTGCAGCGCATTCACGTCCGCCTGAACAACTATTTCCTCAGACGAGACCCCAAGAGTAAGCTGTGCATCCACTCGCGTGGTCGCGCCCAGGCTCACGCTTACTCCGTTAGCCCTAAAAGCCTGAAACCCCGCCATCGCCACTTGGATAATGTATTGGCCTGGAAGCAGGTTCGGCACATTGTATTCTCCCGCCTGGTTTGACACCGTCTGCCGCGAACTGTTCTCCGTCACGCTCGTAACTACAACCTTTGCTCCCACAATCAGTCCACCTACAGGGTCTCTAACGCTTCCCGTCATTGCGCCATAGAGGTTCTGAGCCGGCAGTGAAACTTCCGTGAGCAGGGCCAGGAGCAGAACCTTCATCCCACCCACGAGGCAATAACTTCTCCACTTGCATCCGTTTATTTGCACCGGGTCCTCCCTGAAAGTTTCTTGCATTCGCAATCCGAAGGGAAAAGCATGCGTCCGCATCGATAGTCGAGGAATATAGGAGCGGCTCGTATTTATTGTCAAGAAGATAATAGAACGTTACGAAATATTTACTTCCGTGACACAGAAATACGATTTTAGGCTCGCATAAATTGCGTGTATCTAACCCATAATTCTTTGGTTGGGGTTGTAATCATCTAATTCCTACAACATCCATCATCTTACAATTTCGACCAATTCAGCCGGACGAATGGTCCTATTGTTGACATTCTAAAAATGTTACGGTCATCGGTCCTCGGCCCACGTTTTACGATCCATCTGCATCAATCCTTCTCAAACCCGCCATCGACTGGCGATTGATTTCCCAATCTGCGGATGTACGCCATATGTTGCTATGTTCGTGAAACGTTTCGAAATTCCATTGACACCGAGATGCATCGCTGCTAAATTTGGCCTTCATCGCCTCTGGTTCTTCATACGCGGATGCTGTTGAGGCGAGGTTGCTCCAGCCGTTTAAACGGAACAACAGAAACATGCATCGTCCGTCGGCGATAGGAAGCGCTGGCAAGCAAGATGGGTTTGGTTGAAGGAAGCAAGTTGATTGCCCGGTTCCTGAAAGGCAGTCGGATCGGATTAGAAAATGAGTACCGAAGTTATGGGCAGTACGCGTTCCTCAGCGGCTCAGGCCCCGTTCCGCGTGGGCCTATTAAGCTTCTCCGATGGAAGGCCGAGAGTACACGAGAGCCTGCAGGGCGCGATTGAACGGCACGAGAAGACACTGCTTGATGCAATCGGAAAAGACCCACTCCTGGCCGCTATCCCGGCAAGTGAAATCGTTCATTCCATCGCGCACTCAAGGACGGCTGCCGCTGAGATGCGCACCGCGGGCGTCGAAGCCGCAATTTTTAGCATCCCTGTCTTTGCCTTTCCGAACTACAGCCTCATGGCCGCGCGCCTACTTGGCCTCCCCGTCCTACTCAACTCACCCAAGGATCCAACGCTCCCCGGCTTGGGCGGCGTCATGGCGGCACACGGCGCCATGACCCAAATCGGGTTGAAGGCTTTCAAAATGTGGGGCAATCCATCCGAAGAACCCAATCTGCAAAAGACGCTTTCCGCGTTCTGCCGTGCATCGGGAGTCGCGGAGCGGCTCAAAGGCAGCGTCTTTGGCCTCATCGGCGGCCGCAGTATTGGAATGAACACCGGAGTCGTCAACACGCAGGAGTGGATGCAGCGTTTTGGAATCGACGTGGAACAAATTGATCAATTGCGCGTCGTTGACCTGGCGCGCAGCATGGATGAAGAAGAGGTGGATCGCGCCTATGCCTGGATGGGCTCAAAGATGGGACGTGTCGTCACCACTGGGAAAGCCACGCCAGAGCACGTCAAAGAACAGATTCGGCATTACCTTGCGATTCGAAAAATCATTGAAGAGTATGGGATCGACTTCACTTGCTTGAAATGTCATTACGACCTCAGTGAGTATCACGTAACTGGTTGCGTCAGCGCAATGTTCCTAAACGACCCGTACGATTGGAATGGCGCAAAAGAGCCCACTGTCATGGCCTGTGAAGCAGATGCGGACGGCGCGCTCACCATGCAAATCTTGAAACTGATCAGCGGCTATCCGACGCTCCTCTTCGATCTGCGAAGCTACGATGCCCAGAACAAGATCTACGTTTGTTGCAACTGTGGAGCGCAGCCATCATGGTATGCCGCCCGCAGCGACAATCCCGACGAAAACCTCGCCCTGATTCAGCTTGAGCCCGTCATTCCCAAGTATGGCGGCGGCGGCGCGCATTTTTCTTACGTCTGCAGGTCGGGCGAGATCACGTTGGCACGGCTCACGCGCGTGAACGGCGAATACCGCATGTTCATCGCGCTTGCGGAATTCGTTGACTTCCCGCGCGAAAAGATGGCGGAAACCTGTTCTGTCTGGCCTCATGGATTTGTCCGCATGAATGCCGAGCCGGACGACCTTATCGGCATGTACAACACAAACCATGCGCATGTCGTTCCAGGGGACCACCGGCGCGCCCTCCAGTATTACTGCGCGTTCATGGGAATTCACGCGGATGTGTTGGGCTAACATGACCTTGAGTCGAGTTCAACTCCAGACAACAACGCAAGCAGTATTGAAGTGGAACCAATTCCGAATCTCCGATTTGGATCGCAGAGTCGCTTGCCTCAGACCGTGGAATCGCCTATATCGACTACAATTCCCCTGCTAAGAAGTCGCTGCTGGCCCACGCCGTCGACATTGGTTCCGGCATGTCGTTAGCAGGCGCATGGTCGGCTCGCGCCGCAAGATCTATGTCATTCTCGCGAAGACGAGCTCGACTCCGGCGTTGTCTGGTGAAAGTACCGGGGCATCCTTTACGTCTTAGACCGGCGACATGGTTTACAACCCCATGCGTCGAAAGCGGCTCTGGTGTTCGGCGGGTTCTGCCGGTCCAGACTGAGTGGCGAAGCGCAGGAAGTATTGTCTTCGGTAGTGGAAGAATTGGGCGAGGAATTGATGCCGTCTTCGCCAGTCAGACAGCTTCGCTCCACGCTTCCTGCCCACACTCGGTCACCCTCATGCAGTTGCGCTTCGCTTCACTCGCCGTAACCAGCTTGTGACGGGACTTGCACCCGTAAGAGTGCGCCCATGCTGGGCGCACATACGGTGAAGGAGCGGGACCATCCCGCTCCTTGTCTGGCCGTTATTGCGAGTCCTTTACACAGCGAAAGCCAACTGCACCGGAACGATCGATGCTTGGAGCCATCAGAAGCAGCTTGCCGTGCTGTGAGTTTCTGTATGCCTCAGGGAAGTACCAATGAGATCCGAGGGGGTAATAATGGCTGCCGCCACGCACGATTGCCGCTCTTGTGTGTACATCGACATACTCATCTGTCCATTGCCACACGTTGCCCACCATGTCCATCACTCCAAAAGGGCTCGCGCCGTTCGGATGTGCGTCAACGTCACTGGCGGGACCCATCACGCGGCCGTGGTCAGCAATCGGTGCGGGTGCGTCCTTAGAACCCGAGCCCATACGGCAAAACGCAGCGGACCCGATTCCTAGCGAGGAACTCCCCCCTCCGGCAGGGACCGTGCCCGCAGGCTCCATACTAGCGGGAATAGGGAGAATTGAAGTAACGAGTGCGTTGCGATCGAGCGGCGGTTGCCATTCACAGTTACCCCATGGATATTGGCGACCGTCTTTTCCCTGCGCGGCATATTGCCATTCCCACTCGTGTGGCAGACGTTTGCCTGCCCACTTTGCATATTCACGGGCATCTTCAAGCGATACCCATGTAACCGGCTTTTGAGCCGCACCGTCGGGGAAGGAGCCATTTTTCCAATCCTTCAAGAAGTTCAAACGGTCTTTGGGCCGATAGTGGGTGGCGTCGAGAAACTTCTTGAATTGCTCGTTCGTGACCGGAAACTTATCGATATAGAACGGCTTGATGTCCATTTGATGCTCGTGAAATCGGCGAGCGCTGTTTTCCCATGGATACTGGACATCGACACCGATATCGTCCGATCCTTCGATCTCAATTCCTTCAACTTCGAAATTGAACGAGCCACCGGGGATCTGAAGCATGCCTTCCGGGGTGGAATTTGCAGGAGAAGTGGCAGCAATGTCGACGATTTTCTGGGGAATGGCGGTCCACTGATGCGGATAATCAGCCAGAGGCTTGGCAGTCATCGTCGCCATTTTACTCATCAGCTCTTTCATGTGAGCATCGGGCTCGCTGCTCGAGGCGAAAATCGCCGCGTACCCATGAGCCTCAAGGGCAAAATGCAAGGTGTCTTGATTTCCTTCAGCTGACGGCTTCAGTTCCACACCGTGATAGAGATCGAAATAACGCATACCGTCGCGGTGAGTAAGGGTCATCTGTGCACCGTCGAGGTCATATTCGTTCCGATTGACGATCGTCCACACTGTTTGATCACCAAGAGGCCAGCGGCTTGCAAAGACGCCGTACCGGTGCATCGGGAACCATGGTTGCCATCCCTGGCTTACCAGAAAAGGAGTTACGGCTCGTTCAATGGTTGCCATCCTGCGCGTTGCTTCCCCGTCTTGTGGAGTTACACCGTTCCAGATACCCCAGACATTCTCCCAACTTTCCCAACCCTCACCATTAAAAAATGCGTATTGCAGATCGTCCGTCTTGTTCCTGTTCCATCGGCCCTGAATATTTACCTCGTGGCGTGGTTCCAGCCAGCGGAAGCGGTCGACAGAGGGAGCAAAAGGAAAATTTGCCGGGCCGTACTGCCCCCAGGTCAGTACATTCCACGCAATTCCTTCATCGTGAGGACTGCCCTCCGGCTCAAACGCCAACGGATGACCGATCTTTTCGGCAGCCAACGAGAACGCCTGCGGCACACCTTGCTGGGTATCTCCATTCATACCATCGGCATCAATTGCTTTCATCAGCTCGGCTGTGGCGTCGGGCCACGGTTTGCCAGGATCCCGCGTTCCCTGATCCCACATCATAAAAGGAAATAGAACGCGTACACCTCTGCGATGGAAGTCCTCTACCATTTTGTGGACACCTTCGATACCACCAGGCATTGATTGCACCATATCAAGCTGATTGCGATCATCTATTCCCATGTTTGGATAAGTAGACCAGATCAAGACTGCATCGATGCCGCCATAACGATTGGTGAGATCGTCGAGATAACGACCGACGGTATAGGAATTGGCAGTGGCGTCGTAGAAGTAACGATCGTGCACCATCATCTGAGGCTGTATGAATGACGATTGCGCCCATTTGAGTGCAGGATTCCCATATCGAGCATCGTCGTATCCGATACGAATACGCTCCTCCATCCTCCAGTGCACAATGCTTTCCAGCCATTGCTTGTAGTTTTCCTGTGTGCAGGCGTTGTACCCGCCTAAAGCGCGAAGCGTCAAGCATCCGGGAGCAGAAATTTGCTGGCCGATCGGTTGGTTGAAATTGTCCTGTGGGACTACAGCAGGTCCACCTAGCCCCTGTGCGTTCGCAGAAGCCAGCGTGAATACCGTTGCCAACGCCATGGCAAGTGGCATGGCAACATTACGAATCCCTGATCTCATTTCGTCTCCTTGCTACGCAACCTCTAAAGTTTTCCTACAGCGCTTCACCCGAGTGCAATTGAATGTGTCCTGATTCGGAATAAAAACGCAAAGTCAGCTAGTGGCGCGTATCAATGCGCACGTTCAGCCTGTCCTTCATTGAACGTTTCAACCTCTTCCAATGTCGGCATAGAGGGTTGTGCGCCGGGCCGGGTAACAGATATTGCAGCGACGGAAGCTGCGAAGCGGGCGCTCTCGATGGCGTTCATTCCTCTCATCAGCCCCACAGCAAATCCACTGTTGAAAGCATCTCCGGCCGCTGTTGTATCCACTGCATTGACTGAGAACGCAGGGACCAATTCCCTCGTGCCGCACTGTTGAGCAACGAGTGCTCCTCGTGTTCCGATTTTCAGCAGCACATTTTTCGGGCCACGCAACAACAGCGTCTCCGCAGCGTGATGGTAGTCCTCGTCATTCGCGACGATGGTCTTAAGCAATTCCTGAGTTTCGGTCTCGTTGGGAGTGATCCAGGTGATTCTGCGCAGCAGATTTGTAGAAAGATTGCGCGCTGGAGCTGGGTCCAACATAATAGGAATGTCGTTTCGTTCGGCAAACTGCGCAAGATATTCCACTGTGTGAAGTGGAATCTCCAGCTGTGTGAGGATCATCCCCGCGCGTTGAAGCAGCGACCCCGCCTGATCCAGTATGTCTGGTTCGAGATGCCCATTGGCGCCTGGAACCACTACGATATTGTTTTCACCGAGCGAGCTCGTTGTAATGAGCGCAACTCCGGATGGCCCAGGCATGGCAATTACGGCAGTAGTGTCTACGCCTGCATCGATCAGCCCTTTACGCAGTTGTTCGCCGAAAGGGTCGGCTCCGACACAGCCCACCATAGCAACCGGATACCCCAATTTTGCTGCGGCAACCGCTTGGTTGGCTCCCTTTCCACCGAAGAATGTATAAAACGACTTGCCGGTTATCGTTTCCCCGACTCTGGGTATGTGCTCTGCGCCGACCACGAGGTCTAGATTGATACTTCCAACCACCACAATTGGTTTATGCATAAATCAATGTGCCACCATTGGGGCGACGGCGATCGAACCGAGCCCGAGTAAAAAGAATAAGAACATGGCAGGAATTAGCCTGCGCGAAGATTGTGGAGCTTGAGCAAATTCCTTCCAGATGAAGACGCCCCACATTGCCGACACCATGGTGGCACCTTGCCCAATCGCATAAGATACTGCCGGTCCAATCATTTGTGCGTGTGAGGCAACGATATTAAATACCATTCCGGTGCACCAGATGAATCCGCCCAATATGCCCCACAAGTGCCAAGTGGAATGCGCTCGAAGATATTGCGACATTTTTACCGGCGGAGTACCCGAAAGCGGCTTCTTCATTAACAGGTAATTCACAGGTATCGCGCATATCGCGATTCCCAGGGAGAAGAAGAATACGACGGTATAAGGTCCGAGAGAGCCGCTGCCCTGCAATGCTTTTGCGACCAGCGGATAAAAGGTGCCCATCAATACACCGCAAACGATACTGATCCAGATTCCGCGAGCACTGACAGATTTCCGCTGTTGCTCTCTGCGGAAGTACGCGAGTGCATCCAAAACTATAGCTAGGATTACCAGCGCCATTCCTCCGAACAGTAGAAGTGCGTTTCCCTTAGGTGAAATCGCGTAGTTCAAGAGAACACCAACAACCAAAGCCAAACCGATTCCGACTGGAAATGCCACAGCTAGACCTGCAATTTCGATCGCTGCGACGAGCAGAAGATTGGCGAAATTAAAGACCACGCCTCCCGCGATTGCCAGCAAAAAGTGATGGATGTCAGCCTGCCTTATGTTTTCGAAGAAGGAAAAGCCGCCACCACCCCAGTTGCCGAGGCTAAGGCCCCAACACAAACTCCCTAACACTACGCCAGCAACATAATCCCAGTAGAAGAGCTGAAAAGCATAGCCTGGGGTGAGCTTCATCGTATTCGCCCAAGATCCCCAACACAGCATACTTACGAGCATGAACAGCAATGCAACCAAGTAGATCTCCGGCTGATACACGGCTCTCCTTCATTTCAAACTGCGCGCGCGTGATTCTGCACTAGTTCAAACGGCCCGTCCTGATGAAGGGATGGCCGCATCAATATCAAGTTTTCGAAAAAGTCTAGGGTGCACGCCCGTTTAGGAATTTGTAACTGCTTGTTGGCTCTGCCGCCTGTTCCATTCCAACTTTCGACACTCCTTTGGTCCTATGTCTTCTAGACGAAGCGGAGCTCGTTATTCGGCTCGCGGCCCTTTAAACAGGCTCAATGTCAGTCGCGAAGCGCGATCTCTGCCGCCGCAGCCTGTATCTTGCCCGGGTTGACACCGGGCACACTCTTGAGCTGCTCAATGCTCGTGATTTCGCCTCTCTGCTCCCGGAAGCTGACGATTGCCCGCGCCTCTTCCGATGTGAGGCCCAGCCCTTCCTCTATCTGAGAGGCAGTTGCTTTATTCACGTTCGTCTTACCGAAATCCTTCGTTAGATACGCGATCACATCCGCAATCTCCGGTTCTGAAAGCACCGCCCCACGTCCTACCATTGTGTCAACCATTCTCCGCCAGCCTGCCTCTGTGTACCGCGTCCTGGTCACCACACCGATTTCGTGACATTGCACACAAGCGCGTTGCACGACCGCCTTGCCATTTACCTCCGGCGGCCCGACGCTTTTGTTTCCGGCGGGCGCAGGTACAGCAGCAGATTGTACGACTGGAGATTGACTGCGTGGGGCAGCAACTCCTAAGTTGCTGCCACCCATTCCGAACGCTACGATTCGGTCGGTTCCAACATACACAGTTCCACCAGCGATAGTTGGCGAGTTGTATTTCCCACTCGCTTGAAGAAGCCCGGCGGCGCTCTTCCAGATGACCTTCAGCGTCATTGGATCGATAGCGTAGAGAACAGGTTGTGGCGCTCTGGGGCCCGTCAGTCTCGCGCTGCGCCGCGCGTTCTCGTCCAACACCCACACGATAGCGTCCTTGCCACCGTTGCTGCTGACCACAGCTGGTCCCGGATTCTGCAGCACGAAGTCCATCGCCCGCCCATCAACCCGAAGGTACGGATTGACGCCTGCCGGACGAAGCAATTTTAGCCGCACTAGACCGGGCGCGACGCTGACCTCCGTGTCCTCCGTATCCTTGCTCGCGCCCGAGTAGAACAGGTACTCATCGCCGGCAGTTTTCCGAAAGTAAGCAGGAGTAGCCCGGTTCTTCGCTCTGTCAAGCATGCCTTCAGTGTCTGAATATGGGCCAAAAATATTGATGGGACCCCGCTTGCCAAATTGCGGCTGAGGCTCCGGGGAGAGCAGGGATTTGTCGGTATCGGAGTCCTCGCTACAGGGCCGACGCTCATCGCCGGGGGCTGTGAAACTGGATCGGCCGATGAGATACGCGTTTCCCTGCTTGCCTCCTACCGCGAGCAGCGGATCTTCCGAGATCGACCTTTGGTCAATATCGGGCAGGATAGCAGTGCCGCTGCTGCCAACATCGACATCCGCAGCCTCGGTGCGACAGTAGTTGAATGGCGTGTAAACGCCCCGCAACGTGAAGCCGGACTCGGAAAGAGGATCGAATTTTAGCACCGATTGCGCCCAGTTGTGCAGGGGCGGCGCGTGCTTCTCGCTTCCGCTGGCGCCGGTAACGGCATAGATGTTTCCGCGGGTGTCGATCGATACGCCAGTGGAGCCCCAAACTCCGCCGATAGAATCCTCTGCCAGCGGTGTACTACTGAAGGAGGACACAAGAACCTTGCGCTGCGTATCAATCCCTACCACCCAGCCGCGCCCTTGGCCGATAGTCGCAAAAAGATAGCGATCGTCGGGGCTGAGGTTGAGTGCGCCGCGCTGGATCGAGAACCGCCCTCGCCGCCAGGGGGCCGCAGGTGTGTCACCATAGCGAGGGTTCCGATTAATCGATGGTTGTTCGAGTGTTCTTTCATCGATCGCTATCGGCCAACCGTCCAGCACCGCGCCGGTAGACAGATCGATCGCATACATTCTGAAGCTCGTAGCTGCGCCGCAACTAGCGACATAGAGATGTTTGCGCGCCTTGTCGATCACAGGTGTGCCGACGATGCCCATGGCGCTGGCATCCCAATTCAGGATGCACGGATCATCCAATTGCTTCTTCCAGAGGATGGCGCCGGGAGCGACTCCGTTCGACTGGGTCGCATTAATGGCATAGACATAGCCTGTGCTCGTGGCGGCGATGACCACGCGGAAGGTCCTGCCCTCTTGCTCCTTCGTCTGAATCTTCAGCCCGTCCACATATAAAGGGGATGCGTAAAGTCGTGCCGGATAATTCTCGAACCCGTCCAGTGCAGGGGACTCCCATAGCTTGCCGAAAGGTCCTTTGGCGAGAATTGCTGGGGAGAGTTTACGCTCATTAGAAAACCAGCCGGTGCGTTGGCGGTCAGCGTGCGCGGTCAACACATCGGTCCGCGTTGCCGTCTCAGTCACCGCCGCTGCGGCCAACGACATGAAGAAGAGGGACAATAAAACGCCGGGCGCCGCACGTATGATCATTTCTCTCCGATTGCGATCCGGTCGGGCGTGTTATATGAAATTGACAGCACCGCATCGTCCTTGCCGATGTTTCGCGCATTATGCGGAGTTCCCTCCGGGACTGTGACTGTGTCCCCCGCGCGCATCTCGAACTCCTTGTCGCCCACCCGGTTCATGATGTTTCCCTGGAGTACGTGCAGGATCTCATCGCAATTGGGATGGAAATGAACTGGGTTTTCCTTCCCGGGGCTAATGGTCGCTATGCCCACCGTCATCGAGGTCGAGTTCCCAAGCTCCCGCGAGGCAAACCATTCGAGCTTACCCCAGGGTTGCGTTTGGACCTGCGCATCCGCCCGAAGTAGGAGCACACTCTTAGGTGCCGCCGAAGCGGCAGCGCGACTACCACCACGTGGCATGGTGGGGGCATCTGTAGTCGCCCCAGCCAACGCCACGTCGCGCTTCGCTGTCCAAAGGATCGCGTTTAGAAGCATGGTGCGAATCTCAGGCTGATCGAACGTCAACAGATAGTGTCCGCTTGTGAATGCGAATGACCGCCCTCCATTCGGCCTCTCGGCAGCCCAGGCGATGACGTGGTCGGATGGAGGTTCCTCGAAGACCGGTTGGTTGTTTCGGGTTTGGATATGTGTCTTCGCGGTAAGTATCGGCGTGACTTTGTCGGTCGTGGAGAAAGTGATGGTTGGATAAAACTCGTCGAGATACTCGAAAGGTTTTAGTCCATTGGCGATGGGGTTCTTACCCGCACCTGAGATTCGTATCTGCGCGATTTCCGTTGTGCGGTCAGCCATGCCGAAGCGGACTCCGCCCAGCCAATCGGCCATCGGAATGACGCTAGTGCGATCGGGAACTGTGGACGCTTGGTGGAGAGCAATCAGTCCTGCACCTTTTTCCATCAACCGCTCAATAGCGTCCCGCCGCGGCTTACTGTCTAAGACGTCGCTCATCGTCCGGTAATCCATTCCGAAATACAAGAGAACGACGTCGGCGTCCGCGATCTGAGAAAGATCTGAAGGAAAACCTGCCGGAAACGACTTGACCGTGGGATTGAGAGCTTGCAACTGGGTTGACCCTTTGATCAACCGCTCTATCGCTAAGATTCCGTCAGGGTAGTCGTGTTCGGTTCTGGGATACCCTTGTTTGTCTCCGCCGATCAGAACAATCGTCGGACCACCGGGCGCCGCAGCGACGGTAGAGGCGACGAAGGTGAAGAAAGCTCCCGCTGCCAGAACGCAGATGGCCGGGATTGCAGCGGGCAACCGCGCCAAAACAGCACGTGAAAGATTCAACGTTTGAATAGCTCTCATAGAAATGCCTTTGTCTCCTGCCTGGGCAGGGTCAGTTTCGAAAAATGAAGCACCTCATCGACAAATCGCAGATTCATTCCGCAGCTCTTCAACTCTAGCCTCGATTTACGCCCTTAGGGGCCCTTCGCAATCGATTCTTCGGTGATCGAATGCGAAGGAGCGATTCTTTGCGATCAGAACACAAATTTTGTCGCCCCCTGCAGAATCCGCGGGTTGTTCGCCGACAGTATCTTCCCGAAGTTACTCGACGTGAGGGTCGTATTCGGGTTATTGAATACTGGATGGTTTAAGACATTGAAGGCCTCGAACCGCACGGTCAAGGTTCCGGCCTCTCTTACCTTGAAAGCGCGAGAAAGGTCGGCGTCGAAAGTGAAACCTCCCGGCCCCTGTATCGAATAACTTCCCGCATTTCCAAACGTACCTGTCGCTTGCTTCGCATAGGCCGCGGTGTTAAACCATTGTTGAAGCGTCCGCTTACCAAGATGGTTATCTGCAACCACATTGGGACGGTCGTTCCCAACCGCTGTCAGGGAAATGTCTTGGCCATCCACGGGGTTTAGCCAATTTCCAGTCTGAGCTCCTATGATTCCCGCTTGTTGCCAATTGCTGAAAAGACTATTCACGATCCTGTTCTCGAAATGCGGGCTAGTGGCGAGGTACGACACATTGAAGATTTGCCGGATGTCGCTGATGCAATTCCCATGGTTTGCGCGGATGTTATCCGGATCCTGGATGGTCGATCCACCTGCTTCAGCATTTTGCTCTCCCTCGCTCAAGCAATGCGACCAAGTGTAGTTCGCCAAGACGCTGAAGTGCCCGTTGAAACGACGGTTCGCGGAAAGGAGCATGGCATTGTAATCGGCGTTGGCCCCGTCGTTTGTGTATGGGACGTTGCCAATCTGGGCCCCTGCCGTCGGGTTCAAGAGGCTAAGGATGCGTCTGGCCTGCGTATTCCCGGTACCGGAACAAGCGGTGCCGTTCGCGCCTGGCGCCACGGTCAGCGAGCCGCAGCTTCCCGCGCCAGTCCACTTACCGGGTATGTACACGGCATGATCAAGCTGATAACCAACCCAGCGGTGAGTGGATTTGTTACCGACGTAAGAAGCAGTGAGAAGCAAATTCGCTCCCACCTGCCGCTGGATTGAAAGGTTCCACTGCTGCGTATTCGGCGGACGCAATTGCAAAGGCAGAGTCATGAACTCGCCGGCGGGAACGAAGGATATATTGGCCGGCGGTGGAAACGGCAAAGGAAAAGGATCGCCACCGGCGACGCCCGCGTATGGATTGGAGAAGCCTCCCGAGGGGCTGACCAGGGAGATCTGGTTTCCATAGGGGGCGATGTACGAATAGACCTCAAAAAATGCCACTTCCGGATCCGCGTAGAAACCTCCGTATGAGGTTCGCACGCTCCATCGGCCTGTACCGGTAGGATCCCAGGCGATACCAATCCGCGGCTCGAAATCCCATAAGGTGTGATGTGTGCCGGCTGACGGCACGGCTCCGTGCCCCGGAATTGTGTCCCCGGGGAAGAAGACCCCAGGAGGCGCATTTTGGAATGTTGAACTGTGATTGCCGCTGACATAATCTGCCTGGTCGAAGTAGGACGTACGCCCGTGAATGTCATACGGAGGAAGGTAAGGGTGCCAGCGGAGTCCGCCCATGAGTGTCAGCCGTTTGCTAACGCGAAAATTTTCCTGCACGTACAGTCCGGCCATGTTGTCCCTGGCATCCCAGACTTGGGCGGAACCCTGAGAGAACGATGAAGGATCCCCAAGGAGAAAATCGGCAAGCCCAAGGCCGGTTGCCTGCCCGTTGAACGAGAAACTCCCGGTAGTGAGTGTTGCGAAATTTTCGTTGAGCTGCGCACGTTCATACAATCCACCAAAAGTGATCTGATGCCGGCCATGAATCCAACTTATGTCATCCCGCAATTCGACCTGGTTTCTGTTGACGTATGCCTTGGCGCAAGTGCCACAGCTAGTCGAGAATCCTCCGGTAACACTGAGGGCGGGAGTATTCCCAGGAGACGGGGCGATATTCAGGCCGAGGCTGGAGGCCGAAGGCACCGTTGGAGCTGCTCCCCGAGCGAGCGGCTCTCGAGTCCAGGTTCCATGCCAACTGTTAAGAATGCTTTGAGAAAGAGTGTAGGTATCTCCTGCAGTCACCTCCTGAACCATCATGTCAATGCCTGTTCTGGTGGTCAACAGCAGGTCCTTTCCGTCGAAAACTGGTGGATTGCTGTAGTGCGTATTGAAGTATCGGCCAAAGACGCTGTTTCGACTCCCGATTGTCCCATCAACTCTTCCAATGAACTGATATTCGTTGCTCGGGTTCGGAATTCCAATCAGAACTTTTCCGCATGGATCGGTGGTGGAAGGAAGATACTTCGATGTCAGTTGCGTGGCCGAGGAATTGAAGAAAGTTGGATTAATCTGGTTTCCGGCAAACGTCCCACCTGCGGGATTATTAAGGGTGATGGGTTTGCTGGTGCACCTGGATGATTCAAGGGTACTGAAGTCGCCGTTGAGCGAAGCCGGCGTAGGGACGAAGAAAGTACTGGTCGGTGGAGCAGTACGCGTAATCGTCCCCTGAAATCCGCCGAAAAAGAAGATCTTGTTCGCTTTGATTGGGCCGCCCAGAACTCCGCCAAATTGGTTGCGTTTCAGCGTGTCGTGCGCAGATGCGAAGTAGTTGGCGGCATTCACATCGCCATTGCGAATAAATTCGAAAAGATCCCCGTGGAACCTGTTGGTTCCCGACATGGTGACAAGATTGACGACGCCCCCAGGGTACCCACCGTACTCCGCAGGAATCATACTGGTTTGAACGCTGAATTCTTGCACCGCATCCGGGAACGGCAATGGCAGATTAGAGCCCCCGTAGAGATCGTTATACCCGCCGCCGCCGTCCACCATATACTCAGTTCCACCGGCTTCACCTCCTGCTACGTTGATGGTGTGGGAAGTCGGGTAGTTCTTGCTACTGATGTAATCGCCGAAATTCGTTTGAACAGCCGCACCCGAGAGTAGGACCAATTGCGTCAGATCCCTTCCATTAAGAGGGAGATCCACCACACGCCTGTTTTCAATGACGGACGAAACGGATGACGAATCGGCATTGACCATCGAGGCATTTGCGTTGACAGTGACGCTCTGACTGGCTTCACCAACTTGGAGCACGATGTTAACTGTAACGTTGTCATTTACCTGGAGAACAATGCCCCTCTGGGAGTACGTCTTGAACCCCGAGTGAACAACCTGAAGTACATAAGGTCCGACGGCCAAATTCGGAAGAACGTATGCTCCGTTTGCCCCCGTGACCGCAGTCTGTGTAAACCCGGTACTTGTTTGGGTTGCTTTTACCTCGGCCCCAAGAACGACGGCGCCGGTGGAATCGGAAACCGACCCTGCGATCTGAGCAACTGCCCCCGCTGATGCTTGCGCAATCAATGAGGCGGGATGCAAACACAACAATATGACCACTGCAATGGCCGTTAGAACTGTCACTTGATAGAGATGCTTCATGCCGTTACCTCCACGGTCGGGTGGCTAGAGTTCGGACACTTTCAGTCGAGAAATGCTTGAGGAAGTAACTCGACCAATGTTCCACCGGGATCATCCTCGTTCCACCGCGTTGATATGCTGAGCCCTGGTACCTTCAATTGCCGATGTTGGTGCAGAAGTTCGTGCCCGCTAAACTTGGCATAAACCTCATCGTTGCGCCCGAGCGATTCCCTTAAACTCTTTCACTTGGGCAGTGATTGCCTGTTCCGTGGGAAGCCGTTCTACGCTGGACGCACCGAAGAATCCGGCAACAGCCTTCGTTCGATCGAGCACGTATCTCACGTCGGACGGTTCTGCGATTGGACCGCCATGGCAGAGCACAATCACATCTGAACGTATCGATTTGGCCGCGTCACAAATCGATTGAATGCAAGGGATGGCGGCATCCAGAGTCATCGCGGTATGGGCTCCAATTGTGCCTTTAACCGTCAAGCCCATGTGTGCGACCAGAATGTCAGCGCCCGCCTGCACCATCTTGCGCGCCTGCTCCTCGTCGAAAACGTATGGGCTGGTCAGCAGATCCAACTCGTGAGCGGCAGCAATCATTTCTACTTCAAGGTGGAATCCCATTCCGGTCTCTTCCAGATTTTGGCGAAAGTTCCCGTCGATCAGGCCCACCGTCGGGAAGTTTTGCACTCCCGCGAATCCCATTTGTTTTAGTTCTTGGAGAAACCTCGGCATGCTCCGAAACGGGTCGGTTCCGTTTACGCCGGCCAGTACCGGGACTTCCTTCACCACTGGTAGAACTTCGCTTGCCATGCTAACGACAATGGCGTTGGCATCGCCGTATGCCAGGAGACCCGCCAGGGATCCGTGCCCTGCCATCCGATAGCGGCCGGAGTTGTAAATTATGATCAGGTCCGCGCCTCCTGCCTCTGCGCACTTGGCTGAAATCCCTGTCCCCGCCCCAGCCCCGATGATCGATGTGCCTGCCGCAACCGCTGCATGCAAACGCTCGAGATAATCTTTTCGAGTCAACTCCGCCCTTTTCCTTCCCATCACGATTAGTCCTCTCTCCGGAAGGCCCTGAAGACCATCCCTGTCCGACCTCTTAAGCACGGTTACATTAACTGGAATTCGCTGCAGGGATAACTTATGCTCCGCCCCCTATCGCCGAATCACCGAAACTCAGTCCGGACGAGGCGTCGACGCATTTCAAGAACTCGTCCGCGATCGCTGCAGCAAACTCCGGGTCGTTGATATGCCTATCCAGTTCCAACAGCTTCACGTTCGGTCCAATATGCGCACGTAGAGCATCGAACAGACTGCCATCCGCAACCGGGTCAAAGAACGGCTGTCCACGATGGTCGATCCCGGAAACCCCCTGAAGGGGAAGCAGCAGAACAACCGGGCCTTTGGCTTGGTTCAACTTCCGGGCAAGCATCTCACCAAGTTCCCGGTTTTCTTCTGGCGTTGTCCGCATAAGCGTCACCGCCGGATTGTGCTGATAAAAGAGCCGACCAGCGAATTTCGGCGGTACTGTTTCGGGTGCGCCAAAATTGACCATATCCAACGCGCCGACGGAAACGACCTGAGGAATGCCGATCCTTCCCGCCGCCTCCAGTCGGTCTGGCCCGGCGGTCAAAACCCCTCCTACCAACTCATCCGCAAGTTCAGTCGTCGTGATATCCAAAACGCCTTTCACAAAACCTTCGACGACCAAGCGCTCCATCGCTTGGCCGCCGGTTCCCGTGGCGTGAAATACCAAGAGTTCGTAACCGCGATCTTCCAGCAGTTCCTTCACGTGGTTCACACAAGGGGTCGTGTTTCCAAACATAGTCGCCGCCAAAAGCGTACGGCTGGACATTTCCGGCAAAGACTGTCGACACCCGCACATTCCCGCCATTGCATCTGCTGCATTCGCGAGAACGGTGTAGGTGAGACTATTTAGGCCTGTGAAGTCGGCCACCGAATACATCATGCAAAGATCGGACGTCCCGACGTAGGGACGCACGTCGCCCGATGCCATCGTGGACACCATCAGTTTCGGAGCACCGATTGGAAGTTCGCGCATTCCTGCGGTGGCAACGGCGGTTCCCGCCGAGCCTCCGATCGCCATCATTCCTTCGCGAAGACCTCTCTCACGACGCTCACGAACCCATTGCGCCAATCCTCGATGCATTGCGGCAATCGCGCGGCCACGATCTTGGCCAACGGCCAAGTCAGCGATGCTTTCGCCTGCAGCACGCCCTATTTCATCGCGCGTTACTTCCGGCTGGAATGCGGGGGATCCCAAAACGCCGATATCTACGACGATTGCGGCCAATCCCGCAGCTAGCAGGCGATCGCGCAGAAACCGGACCTCGCTACCCTTTGTGTCCAAGGCTCCCACAATGAGAATGGATCGAGGGACCGTCAAATCACTCATCGATTTCCTCCATTCATGACCCTCAATCCCGCAGCGAATGTTATCGCATTGTTATCGCATCAATGAGTAACAAAAGAATTCAATGCGCAACTTACGCCGCACAATCGCCAACTGTCAAGAGGATATTTAAAAAAGATGCACTTCTACCTTTTCATAATGAAAACAATAGGGGTACAATCAGCTCATGCTAACCCTCATAGAAAAGCTGGGGCAGTTTGTGTTTGAGGAGTTTGGCTCTCCCCGCTATGAACAACTGGCTGCATTCTTCGAAGGAGCCATTCGGGCCGGCGAGATCAGTGCGGGAGATCGCCTGCCTACCGTTCGGAGACTCTCGGGCCTTATGAGAGTGAGCGCCAAGACAATCAGCTCTGCATTCAACCTATTGGAGAACCGCAAATTCGTCCGGGCTGAAGTGGGTCGCGGCACTTTCGTCGTTCCGGACTGGCAAGATGGAAATTTGAAAACTTCCGACGGCACTTCAACCGTTTCAAGTTGGCAGAATGGAAACGGAAGTTCGCCCAATCTGGGCCGCTCCACCAACTCGCGATCGGTCCCCATGCAACGGGGGACCCGAAGCCCTTGGCGGCGAAACGCCCTGATTCGTGCCAGCTCGCGACTTCGGGCTTCCTATCCAGCCGCCATGGAATGTAGCACGGGCCGACCGGATGCGACTCTCTTGCCGATGGAAGTCATCCGTCGGGCCTGGGTCAGTTGCACTCAGGAATTTACATCAGCGGATCTGCAGTACGCCGGTACCGAACCTATCCAGCCATTGGCCGACATCCTCGTTCCGATTTTGGAGGGCGACCTCATTCCAGCTAGGACTCAGGATCTGATGGTCGGTAGTTCCGCACAGCAGTTTTTCGCCCTCATCTATGAAGTCGTATGCATGAAATCGGAAAAATCGATTGTGTCAGTCGCAGTCGAGGAGCCCGGCTATCCGACCCTTTTCGACACAATAGAGCGTGCTGGCGGTCGGCTCCTGGGCATTGCCGTAGACCGGTTTGGCGCTATCCCGGCTTCCCTCGATGCGGCCTTGCGGGATGGCGCAAGGTTAGTGATTTTGACGCCGCGCGGGCACAATCCGACCGGGGCTTCCTGGTCGCCTCATCGTTTAACGGAGCTCTCCGACGTATTGAAATCTCACCCTGACGCAATCGTCGTGGAGGACGATCAAGTCGCAGGTATTACCACAACCAAGCCAGGGACTCTGCTCTCGAGTCTTGAGCTAGAGAATCGGGTTTTGCACGTCCGTTCGTTTTCGAAATCAGTGGCGCCCGATTTGAGGATGGCGGTAGCCGTCGCCCGCCCATTTATACGAGAACCGCTGTCGGAAGCCAAAACCTTCGCCGACGGCTGGAGCTCACGCTTGCTTCAGCGAGTTCTCGCGCGGACACTTCAGACAGACGAGGCAAAGGTGGTCTTAAACAAAGCGCGAGACGCTTACCGCGACCGTCGGCAAAGCGCATGTTCCGCCTTGAATCAAATCAAGGCGCCTTGCGGGGGTGCTTGCTGGCCCGGTCCTGATGGCGTCAATGTGTGGGTCCGGCTTCCATCCGGTGCCGATTCCAAACTTATTCAGGAGCGAAGCGCGGCTGCTGGCGTTCGTATCGCCGATGGCGAACCGTTCTTCATTGCCCCGGGCCAACACGACGTCGTGCGAATCAATGCCGGTTCGGTCGAATCTCAAGATGCTGCGAAAGCCGGCAGGATCGTGGGGCAAGCCATTCTCGATTATGGTTGGCAGAATCCCGGGCCGATTCACGTATAGGACCACGCGAGATGGTACCCATAGTGGAGTCGCCGCACGAAAGTTAGTGATCACGAGTTCTGCTCTACTTGAAATAATCTCGACCTTCATTGCGTCGCTTCGTTGTAGTAAGGAGTCGCGTAGATCATTCAAGAGACATTGAATATGGATTCATCATTAACGTTCACAAGTAATACGGCGCAGTCCGACTTCTGCAACACGTGCATGTCCGTCGTGCGGCTGTTTACCTTCACGGACCAGCCTTCTGAAAATGCCGAAGGCGTGTCGGAGATCTCCCGGTTCTCGTTCATGTTGTTTTCTCAGCGTGCACGGGCTCTAACGACTACGCAGGACCGGACAGCCACTCGCGGTAACGGAGCTGCCGCGTGGCCTTCCTCCTATTCGCCAGGGAGTCGGCATCCTGATCCAGCGGTTTTACGAAGCTCAATCACCCGGCCCACCGATGCCTCGATCTACGCTTCGCCACACACCTCGCGATACGTCACGCAAGACTAGAGGTCAGGATGGAATTCGCTATTTCCTTTCCTGCAGGGACTTGCACCCCTACAACGAGGCGGTTTATTCCGGCGCACATCGAATTACCGGTTTTCGGGAACTTTGACATCCGTTCGCCAAATCGGTTCAAAATACGATTCACAGACAACATTCATCTCTGTTCGACTACGGCTCTTCTGACATATTCCAATCGAGTTCGCCTTTCGAACGTTTGAAGCAAATTCGGGCAAACAGAACTGAGAGTGGACGCTAGTCCGGCTTGCAATTGAAATTCCGATAATCACGAGTGCACCTCCATATTTCGGCCATATTCGTTCGCGCTCCCATGAAATCAATCGGATTTAGTTGTCCATGGAAATTGATAGTGGAGTAGAGTTTGCTCCATCTCCTTGCGACTTACCGGGCATTCAAGTCTAGCCAATTTGCCGCTCGGAATGCCATTTGAGTCCATCTCCAATTTGACCCAGCAGGTTCGGCTCTCACCAACCACCCAGCCACGAGCAGCGTAGATGGCAAGTGATCGCGACTGCACTAATGTGCCAGAGTCAGCCTGATCCTCGATCGAAAAGACGATGGCCAGCACTATTGACTCGCGGAGATTTAGGAAACCGACGCTCTATCCATCTGGGCTACGGGGCCGCCTAATTTAGTGCGCGATGCGATAACAGTTTACAGTGTTTCGATCGCTAACAAAAATCCTCAAATTGGCTCGGCATCATGCCGTGCGTGGCCGTCACAAGCTGGCCGGCATCGTTTCTGTTTCTGGCTGCAGACCAGCTTTGGCGAGTGCCATGTAGACCGCGAATCCGGCGATGAAACTGTAGACCACTGCGGGTTGGCTCAGCTCTTTCATTTGTTGGCCGACGGGCAGAAACGGCAAAATGCCAATGAAGAATCCGACTGCCCAGGAGGCGTAACCAGCCCAGTTAATGCCTCGCCTGGGGCCTGCCCATTTTCTTCCGCTCAACAAGTAGTCGGCCGCCATCGCGCCGCAAATCGGCCCGAACGACGCGCCGACAATGGTGAAGAATCCCACAAGATTTTCTGCCACGCCCGTTACGGCCAATACGATGGCGATGGTCATGCCCGCCATCGTGGAACCCATGCGCGAAGTACCGGGGATCATGGTTGAAAAGCTGTTCCCAACGATAAATGAAGAGAAGCATGCCGGTGGAATGCAGGCCAAGGCAAACAGGAAGAACATAGCTCTCGCGAGCGGCCCCCCTATGGCAGCCACTACCGCGTCATAGTTGAACCCGACCACGGAGGGCATCAGCACTTTTGCACCGGCTACCGATAGAAGGGGCAGGCCACCTGCCACCATCACCGCAACGACGATCCCGACGATTCCGCCCCATCGCACGTCACGGCGGTCGCGGCTGAAGGTTCCAAAGTCAGCCCCGGCTGCCCCTGCCGTGGCGAAGAAGCCAATCACGATTTGCAGCAGCAGGGTAAATGCTATATAGGAACTGGGCTCTGAAGGAACGTGTCCACTGATTCCACTTGCTGTTTTCGAGAAAACAATCAGAATCATCAGCAGAGGAATGAAGTTTAAGAAAGTGGCAACGCGCGCTACATACTTGATTCCCATCACGCCGATCCAGGCCATCACGTAGCCCCAGATCACACCCACGACGATGAACGCCATGGTTCCCGGTCCCGCCGGAACCCCGAAACCGCTGAGCAGAAATTTGGTAGCGAAGAATGTGCCTACCGCCAACCAGCCAACCTGAAGCAATCCCATCAGAAGGCCAGGCATCAAATATCCGCCACGTGTGCCGAAAGTTGAGCTGCCCACAACGTAGAGCGGGTGCCCCGTCTTCATACCGAGCATTGCCGGTACGTAGTAGTAAAGCGCGTAGCTTAGAAAGCCAGCCGCAGCCAACGCCAACAGGCAAACGGCAATCGTGCCGCGCGTGATAGTGCCGACTGCGATCGAGTTGTAGAACGCGATCCACAAGAAGACACCGGCATAGCTGGGCGCAATGTTCTTGTACCACGGCGCTCGATTGGCCGCAGGATTGGGCACAGCCTTAGACAGGTAGTCAGGCAGCGTGGCCGAACTCGATGTGCGGTGGGGTATGGTGGTTTTGGTCATCTTCTTTCCGGCGGCTCAATGACCGTGCCGGGGAACGAACGACTGATGACTTCCTGCCCGGTAGGAGAGTAGACAACAAGGAACTTCAACGGCGTGCTTCCGGTATTGACGGTCTCGTGGAAGACGTCTGCGGGCAGATGGACCAGCATGCCCGCGCTCACAGCCCGCCGCTCTTCGCCATTCACATCCACCATTTGCACGCCTTCACCTTCAATGAAGTAGAGAATTTCTTCCACGCCGGGATGATTGTGGCGGAGATGCCCCATCCCAGGCTCGATGGTCACAACACCCACAACCATGTGCTTCGCATCGGTCACCGAGGGCTCGCTCAGCCACTTGTGCCGGCCCCACTCATAAACCAGCGTTTCCACGCTCTCTGGGTCAACAAACCGCCTGCCGCTTATCTCATTCATTTGCTTTCTCCTTGAACCGTGTTGACGCGCATTGGCGTCCGCTTGAACGATTTGGTCTGCTCGGTGATCGCGCGTTCCGTGGCAAGGCGCTCGATGCTCGACGCACCAAAGAAGCCGTGCACGCCTTCCGTGTGCTCATAAATGTAACGCGCATCATCGGCTTCGGAAACCGGCCCGCCGTGGCAGATAACGAGAATGTCGGGATTAACAGCAACCGCAGCATCGCGCATGGCTTGTATCTTCCGCGCGGCTTCTGCCAGGCTCATTACAGAGCGTGCGCCAATGGTGCCGCCGATGGTGGTGCCCATGTGCGTCACCAGCACATCGGCTCCGGCGTCGGCCATCTTGGTGGCTTCCCGTTCGTTGAACACATAGGGGCACGTCAGCAAATCGAGACGGCGCGCAATCCGGATCATCTCAACTTCGAGATCGAAGCTCATGCCCGTTTCTTCGATGCACAACCTGAAGTTGCCGTCGAACAAGCCCACTGTCGGAAAGTTCTGCACACCGGAAAATCCAAGATCGCGAATCTGCGGCAGAAACCGTTCCATGCGGCGGAATGGGTCGGTGCCGCAGACGCCCGCAAGCACAGGTGTGTCCTTAACAACAGGGAGCACCTCCTCGGCCATGTCGACAACGATCTGATTCGCATCGCCGTACGGCAAGAGTCCGGCGCATGATCCGCGTCCTGCCATGCGATAGCGGCCCGAGTTGTAAATGATGATCAGATCGGCGCCGCCGGCTTCTGCAAACTTCGCCGAAATACCAGCGCCTGCGCCGACGCCCAGCAACGGGAGTCCGTCCCGCACAGTATTTCGTAACTTCGTAAGACACTCCTCACGCAAGGTCATTCGTCTTCTCCTTAAGTTCTAGGTATTCGGCAACCAGTCGTGCAGAGAAAGCTGGATCGTTGATGTGCGCATCGACTTCGACGAGCTTTACTTTCGAGTTAATATTGGTGCGTATCGATTCGAACAGCGCATGATCCGCATCAGGATCGTGAAAAGGCTGCCCAGGGCAGTCGATAGCAGAGACGCCTTTGAGAGGCAGCACGATCGTTACCGGCGTCTTGGACATATTTACTTTCTCCGCGATTTGCCGGCCAAGGATGGCATTTTCTGAGCTCGTGGTACGCATCAAAGTGACTGCTGAATTGTGTCGATACAGATTGCGATTTTTAAACTTTTCCGGAACGGTCTCCATAGGTCCGAAGTTCACCATGTCCAGTGCGCCCACCGAGATTACCTGAGGAATACCGGACTGACCAGCCTGCTCGAGTCGGTCGGGGCCGGCAGAAAGAATTCCGCCACCCAGTTCATCTGCAAGCTCTGTCGTAGTGATATCGATGACGCCTTCAATCATGTGATCGCGAATCAACTGTTCCATCACTCGCCCGCCCACACCGTTGGCCGAAAAAACCAGCAGCGTAAACCCGGCTTCTTCTACAAGCTCTCGAACGCGAGTTACACACGGCGTAGTAACGCCGAACATCGTTGCTCCAAGGCAAGGACGCTCTCCCTTTACCTCTGGAGCCGGTGCCAGGCAGCACATGCCTGCGATTGCGTTGGCAGCATTCGCCAGAATCGTGCGAGTGATGCGGTTGAGACCAGCCAAATCAGCAACCGAGGGGATCATGATGATGTCCGATGTGCCGACGTGCGGGCGAGTGTCGCCTGAGGCCGACGTGGAGACGATCAACTTTGGAATACCAATTGGCAACTGCCGCATCGCAGTTGCAGCGATGCTGGTACCAGCCGAGCCACCAATCCCCAGAACCCCAGAAAGATGTAGCGGACCGAAAGACTCGCGCATCCAACTGGACAATCCGGACTGCATTGTGACCACAGCGCGCCCGCGGTCTTTGCCGGCCAAAAGAGCTTCAATTGATGCGCCGCCCCGCAAGGCAATCTCTTCCCGCCGTACATCGGGTTCGAAAAGTGGCATGCCGGCGATGCCCACATCGACTACAAGCATGTTGAGGCTTAGCGACTCGAGGCGCTCTTTGAGAAAGCGAATCTCGCCGCCTTTGGTATCCAAAGTTCCTATGAGTGCGATCGGACCTTGCGCGGTAAATTGCATGGCGTGGCTTTCAAGCTGTGCTGTTTCTGTTGGCTGCTAACAAAGTTGGCGGGCCGCCGAACCGGGAGGAGTATCTGACCTGTAAAAGATCAGATCGCTCTGATAACGTACATGCAGTTGTAAACACTGGTTTCGCTCGTGTCAAATACTGGTTACTCGCGCATAGAAAATGACGCATCTACGTTTAGGCTAAGAGGATTCGAAATGAGAAGCCGCGTCTTGGCACTTGCTGCCACTCTGCTGCTGTCCACCCCCCTACAGGCAGCTACACACAAGGCCTTGATCATTGATGGCGAAAACCCTTACCACGCATGGAAAGAAAACACCCAGGTGCTGAAGAAGCTCCTTGAAGACACTAAGATCTTTACCGTTGACGTGGCGACAACGCCGCCAAAGGGTAGCGATATGAGCGGGTTTAAGCCGGATTTCGCGGCATATTCGGTAGTCGTGCTGAACTACAACGGCGATGCGTGGCCCGCGGAAACCAACACAGCGTTTGAAAAGTACGTGCGAGATGGCGGGGGAGTGGTGGTCTATCACGCATCAAGCAGTGCCTTTCCGGAATGGAAAGAGTTTAATCAGATCATTGGTGTGGGCGGCTGGGGCAACCGCAATGCGAGTTCTGGCAAATCGGCCCGTTGGCGCGACGGGAAGATCTCTCTGGATACACCGGAGCGCAATTGCGGCAATCACGGCCAGAGACTTCCTTTCCTGGTTACCGTTCGCGATTCTAAAAATCCCATCACCAAAGGTCTGCCCTCAACATGGATGCACGCGGGTGATGAACTCTACGACACTCTATGTGGTCCCGCGGAAAATCTTGATGTGCTGGCTACCGCACATTCTGATTCGGCCAATAAGGGATCGGGCCAGGAAGAGCCGATGCTGATGACCGTCAAGTTCGGTAAGGGACGCGTTTTCCATACGACACTGGGACACGATGTTGCCGCGATGTCGTGTGTTGGTTTCATTACAACGTTTGACCGCGGAGCAGAGTGGGCGGCGACCGGAAAGGTGACGCAGAAAGTGCCGGCAGATTTTCCTGGAGCTGATAAGCCGAGCCTGCGGCCCTAAAGAGACAATGAACTATTTGCCCGCACCGGCGCACCCAGTGCAGAGCTCGCCGATAATTCCTCCGCCTTCTTCAATCGTGAAGATCCTATCCATCGCCGGCAACTTCACGTTTTCTTTTGCGCCCGAGGGCCAGTGAATTTCGACGGTACCGGCATCGCTGGCTCAGCCAAACCAAAGTGAATGCGCAGATCATTTGAAGAAAGATAGCTGCCGCCGCTCAGCACGTCCCCACGCTGGCGCATTCCGGCGGCATTCAAATACACAGTAGCTCCAACGGCGTCACGAGGGCTGCCGGCGGCACTCACAAGTTTCAACTCAACCCAATGATGATGATCGGCGTTCGCGTTGCGCAGCAAGATAGGAACGCCGATCATATTATTAACGACCACGCTGAAGCAATCACATTCAACGTGTCAACCAGCGTAAGCACACCCTCGAACAACGGCATCGCCAGGCAATTCAAATGAGTGAGCCGCTTTGTGATGCTCGCCGGACTCACTCTTTCGTAGGCCTTCGGCGCTGTGGGGAGATCCGAAGCCTCTCCGCGTTCCCTCGCCAGACAGGGTGTTCAAGAAAAATCCACGCTTGAAGTATCCAAAATGCGTGGGTGGCATTATCGAAATTCAATTACTCCAAATGGTGTTATCGGTTGCGGGAAGGATTACGACGGCACTCGGTCGTATTTGGCAAAGCTAGTAACGCGTGGCGGTTCGACACCAGCTTTCGCTAAAACCCAATAAACAACGAAGCTGGCGACGAGACTATAGAGAGGCGCAGGTTCAGAAAAGTGCCGTATAGTCGTTGGGATTGGAAAGCTCGGCAGCGCTCCGACCAAAAAGCCAACTGCCCACGCGCCATACCCAGCCCAGTTAATACCTACCCTCGGGCCAGCCCATCGTCGCCCACTCAACAAAAAGTCGGCGGCAATAGCTCCACAGATCGGACCGAATGAGGCGCCAACAATTCCGAAGAAACCAATTAAATTTCCCGCTGCTCCCGTCACTGCAAGCACAATTCCTATAGTTGCTCCGACCATCGTTGACGAAAACCTCGAGACTTGAGGGATCATAGTCGCAAAACTGTTTCCAACGATTAATGAACAGAAGCAGGTGGCTGGAATTGACGCCAAGGCAAATAAAATGAACATTCCTCTGGCGATCGGTCCACCGATCGATTGAACAACATCGGCGTATTGGTATCCCTGTAATTTGGGATGCAAACCATGTGCTCCGGCGACAGACATAATTGCTAATCCCCCGGAGACGACAATCGCCAGTGAAATGCCAACCCAGCCTCCCCATTTAACATCCCTGGCATTCCTGTTATTCATTCCGAAATCGGCGCCTGCCGCACCCCCTGTGGAAAAAAATCCCAACACGATCGCGATAACTTCCGTAAATGCTCCATAGCTATTTTTCTCAATCGGTATCGGAGCATAACGGCTCAACCCTTTCGCCGTTTGCACGAACACTACTAACAACATAACGAGCGGAATGGAGTTCAAAAGGAGTGAAACTTTGCCGACGTACTTTATTCCTTTTGCGCCAATGTATGCCATGGCGTATCCCCAGACGACCCCAGTAAAAATGAAAAGTGGGGATCCGGGCCTAGCATTCACGCCGACACCCTTTAGGATGAAATCGGTGGAAAGGAATGAAGCAACTGCAAACCAGCCAATTTGAATAAATCCCATGAGCAGCCCCGGCACAGCATAGCCGCCTTTCGCTCCGAAGGTTGAGCTTCCTATGACATACAACGGATAACCGGTTTGCTGGCCGAGCATTGATGATGCAAAGTAGTAGAGCTGATAGCAAAGCAGTGCCGAAATGATAAGAGCTGCTAAGCAGAGGCCAACTCCAGCTTGTCGGATAGTATCGGTCCCAAGTGCCTGATAGAAAGCTATCCATAGAAAAACACCAGCGTAGCTAGGCGCAGTATTGGTGTACCAAGGTGCCCGATTTTCCTTGGGGTTCGAAACGGCGCGTGACAGATAATTTGGCAAACTGTCCATGGAGTTCCTTATTGCCCTCCCACTAGCAAGATGTTTCAAGCTTTCGATAGTAGCGATGTTCAGTGTGCTCATAGTGATGAGCACCTGGCTTT